>RRZT011685962.1_pt1 | contig 15222 bp, 16 predicted proteins | sample 2165551 | NCBI WGS metagenome assembly RRZT01 (sample SAMN10456910, study PRJNA506462) | wastewater metagenome | biome: wastewater; feature: sludge; material: wastewater sludge; isolation source: wastewater sludge with Escherichia coli K12::gfp cells carrying plasmid... | place: USA: Moscow, Idaho... | reverse complement strand
TGGAACTACTCCTAATTGCTCAATAACATCTAAATCATTAGATACAAGTTTCGTCTTACTTTTTCCTGTCCCTTTACCTAAAAGAGCAATACTAATATTTTCATTTATTATTTGAGACAAATCTTTATCACCTGTAACTACATATGAGTAGACTCCCATTTCTGAGAATTTTTTAGCTAAAGTTCCTAATACATCATCAGCTTCATACCCGTCAACTCTATATCTATTAATTCCAAACCCATCTAATAATTCTTCAATTTTTTCAACCTGTTCTAACAAATCTTCAGGCATAGGTTTTCTTTGAGCTTTATATGCAGAAAAAATTTCTGTCCTTTTTAAATTAGATCTTTTATTGTCAAAAGCAGAAATTATATAATCTGGTTCATACTCTTCTATTAAAGCTAATAAAGTATTTGTAAAACCATAGATAGCACCTGTTGCTTGGCCTTTAGAATTACTCATATTAATTAAAGAAAAATATGCTCTATACATTATAGCACTTACATCTAATAGTAATGCTTTTTTCATTTTTCATCATCCTTTTTAATTACTTATTCAAGAAATTATATCATACTTTTTTTATAAAATACAGAGTTAGTTATTAGTTAAAGTTAATATTATAGGAAAAAACTTAATTTACAGTGCCTATTTATGTGAAATTTTTAATTTCTTGTAATCATAAAAAAAACTAGTATTCACTAGCTTTTATTAATTTTTTTATTTAATAAAGTTTAACTTACTATTGCTTTCCAAAATTTACCAATTATTCCAAACTCTGTATTTTCATCAATAATTATAGGATCGTGTTCAATATTTAAACTTGTTAAAATAACTCTTCCTGTTTTGTCCTTATTAAATACTTTAATCACTGTTTTATTATCTACTACAAATATCCCAATTTCTCTATTTTCTGGAATTATTCCCGGCTTAACTAGAACAATATCCCCTTCATGAAATTTTGGTTCCATTGAATTGCCTTTAACTTCTATTCCAACAATGTCTCCTTTTACGCTAGGTAAAGGAATGTTAAGCTCATATAATGGTTCTGGAGCATTTTCAATTTCTTGATATCCTGCTCTAACATAAGAATACACTGGAACTGAATAATAATCTGTGGTCGCAGTAAAATCAAATTCTGACTCATTTGTCTTTAATCTTTCTAGTTCTGATTCCACTTTTTTAAGATATTTTTTAGTGTTTTCAAATTCATCCTTTACAATACTTGGTGTTTTTGCATAAGCAATAATTCTCCTTATTTCCTCTTCCTCTTTCAAAGGAATATTATAAAATGAAAATAATTTTTCAATAATTTTATCTGAAGGCGCTATTTTCTCATTTTCTATATCATGCAAATAAGATTTTGAAACTCCAGTTTTTTCACTCAATTCAATTAATGTTAATTGTTTATTATCTCTTAAATCTTTAAAAATTTTTCCAAACATTTTTTAACCTCCCTTATATTTTATATTATACACTATATTCCAAAAAGTTCAAAAAAAATTTTTTAATTTTCGGAATTTATCTTGAATTTTTTCTAAAAATCGTGTATATTTAATTTGTTCAGTAAAAAACGGAAAAGAAGGGGAAACTTATGAATCAAAAAGAATTAGCAATTAATATACTTATGTTACTTCAAAGAAAAAATCTAAATTTAAAAGAATTAGCAACAGCTCTAAACCTTGAACCTAAATACTTAAAAAATAAAATATATAAAATGTTAAAAGGGAAAGAAGAAAGTTTTTCTTTTGAAATTTTTATAAAACTTATAAAGTTCTTAAATGTTAACCTTAAAGAATTTATATTTTAATAATAAAAATTTCCGTAAAAAAAAGTAAAAGGAGCAATTTATGAATAATAAAAAATTTATTGAAAATTTGTGGAAAAATATAAAAAATAATCAAATAGACAACTTAAAAAACTTTTATTTAGATAATGCTAGTATTTATTTTCCTGAATCTGGAGAACTTTTCTTTAATTTAAATTCATTTATTAAATATAACAAAAAATATCCTAAAGATTTTTCATTTAATATTGAAAAAACTTATAAAAATAATGATATTACAATTAGTATAATAAAAATTATCAAAGATGATGTTTCATTTTATTTTGTTTCTTTTTATAAATTTATTAAAAATAAAATACATAAATCAATAGAATTTTGGTCTCAAGAAATTGATAAAAATTTTATTAATAATAAATTAACTAGAATTACAAACGATCGAATTTTTGATTTTTAAAAGTTTCGCCTTCTTTAAAATCTATATTATATAATGTTATGTAATCACATATAAAAAATAAAAAGTTGAGATTTTAATCCTCAACTCTCCTAACATCTATAATTTTAGACACCCAATATGTTTCATTTAAATTACTCATCATAACACCTTTAGATGTTGATGCATGAATAAAATTATCATTTTCATAATATACACCTACGTGATAAGAATTAGATCCTGTTTTAAAAAACACCAAATCCCCAGTATCTCTTTCACCATATTTTATACTTTCACCACGTTTTATTTGACTTCTTGTATCTCTAGGTAAAGAAATATCATAAACATTAATATATAGTTCTCTTACAAAAGCTGAACAGTCAATTCCATTTCTTGTTGTTCCTCCGAATCTATAAGGAGTTCCTTTCCAATCCGTATAAAACTTATACAGATTATCCTTTTTTTTCTTATTAGTTTTAGACATTCCAGTATTCTCGTGAACTCTATTATTGGTACATCCTACTAGTAATAATATAAATAGAATAAAATATTTTTTCATCAAAGCCCCCTCTGCATTTATTAATTATTTCTTATTCCCAATTATTTTCATAAAAAATAAAATAACTAACCAAATAAATTTATATGTTTCAGTATTTAAAAAAATTTATTCTATTTTAAGCATTTTAAAGTACTTATATTTCAATAGCACTTATACTTCTGTATAAATCTAATGCATATGAATCAGTCATTCCGCAAATAAAATCTGTTATAAGCCTCAACTCATTATAGAGTATATTTTCACTATCAGGATATTTGTCTTTTAAAAATCTATAATTACTTGAAATCAATTGATAAAGTTTATTTTCTTTACTTTCTTTTCGTTTCCTTCTTTCTGAAGTAATTGCATTTGTAAATTCTTCTAATAAAATAGTAATAATTTTATCTCCTGCAAGCTCTAACTTTAAAACTTCTCTTGAATTAAACAAAATTTCTCCTAATTCTTTAAAAGCATTTTTCAAACCTGTGGCTTCTCACATCAAGTAATTCCATGTCAAAATGTCCACTTAGTATATCATCATGATATTTTAAAAAACTTTTTACTGTTGCATCCATCATATAATTTTGTATTTTTATTCTAAAAATTGAAGCTATAATTTCTAAAGGTATTGGATATTTTTCATCAACATTTATATTTTCAAGAGTTTCTAAAATTTCTTTTTCTTCTAAATTATTTTTATCTAAATATTTATACATTTGTTTTTTTAAAATGTCTAATGTAATTAATCCCTTTTTACAACCATCTTCAATATCTGCTACAGAATAAGCAATGTCGTCTGCTGCCTCTAATAAAAACACTAATGGATGTCTCCTTATTTTTCCATTTTCTATCATTCCTAGACTCTCAATAATTTTAAAAAAAGGTTCTTTTTCACTTTGAAAATATCCAAACTTTTTATAACTAACGCCTAAATCACCATTATTTCCTTCACACGAACTTCTAGGATATTTCATAGTCGTTGCTAAAACAGGAAAAGTTAAATTTATAGAATGTTCATCTCTTGTATATTGATTCTTTTTTAACAATCTGAAAGCTTGAGCGTTTCCTTCAAAATAAGTGAAATCTCCTATTTCTTCATCAGTCCATTTATTTCCATAGATGTCTATATTTGCTTTAAAATTTTTCTTGAAATACTTTTTAAAGAAATTTTGAATTACAGTTTCACCATAGTGACCAAAAGGAGGATTTCCTATATCATGAACTAAAGAAGCCCCACCTAGTATTGTACTTATAAAACCATTTTTATCTAATGATATAATCCCTTTTTTTATTAATTCTTTTTCAACTCCTCGACCAATATTTGCAGCTATATTAGAAACCTCTAATGAATGAGTAAGTCTAGTTCTTACAAAATCATTGTTACTAAGTGGGAAAACTTGAGTTTTATTTTGCAATCTTCTAAAAGCAGATGAAAAAATTATTTTACTAGAATCATATTGAAATTCTTCAATATCTGTTCTATTTCTATCTTTTAATCTAAACCTATATGGAGTCAATATTTGATTCCAATCCATTTTGTCACCCCTCATTTTTAAGTAAACGATATTATATTATAGCTAAATAATTATTAAATTTCAATAATAATATTAATATTTTTCTGACTCTAAATATAAATGCAGATTCCTCTGCATTATAAAGTAATATTTTTTTTATTTATATATTCTACAAGTTTTTCTAAATCTTCTTTAGTATCTACGCCTATTATTTTATTTTTAGTTTCAATCACTTTAATTTTATAACCATTTTCTAAAACCCTTAATTGTTCTAAAGATTCTGAAATTTCTAATGATGTTTGCTTTAACTTTGAATATCCTAATAAAAATTCTCTTTCATATGCGTAAATTCCTATATGTTTGTAGTAGTTTCCCATATCCATATGTCTTGGGTATGGAATTGGTGATCTGGAAAAATATATAGCATAATTATTATTATCTGTTATTACTTTAACTATATTAGGATTGTTTATATCTTCTATATTATCCAATTTAAATTTTAAAGTAGCCATTTTTAAGTCTGCATCTTCAATAAATGGATTAATTAATGAATTTATCATATTTTTTTCGATTAAAGGTTCATCACCTTGAATATTAATAATTACTTCATATTCTGGATACTTAGTAGAAACTTCTGCTATCCTATCAGTGCCAGTTTCATGTTCTTTAGAAGTTAAAATTGCTTCTCCACCAAAAGAAATTACTTCATTATAAATTCTTTCATCATCTGTGGCTACTATTACTTTATCTAAATCTGATTTAATTGTCCTTTTATAAACCCACTCAATCATACTTTTACCATTAATTAATTCCAAAGGCTTTCCTGGAAATCTAGTAGAACTATATCTCGCAGGTATTACTCCTAAAAACTTCATTTTTATCCTCCTTATAATTTTTATTTTTTAATTTAAATAGTCTGTTTTTTTTACAACTAAAAGAACTTTCTTTGTTATTATTAATTCTTCTCTAAAATTTTTACAAGATTTATATAGTATTTTGTTTACTTGAATTTTTTCAAAAAATAATGTAAAATAAACTATCTTATTTTTTGGAGGAAATTATGAAAAAAATATTGATTTTCATTATCATACTTTTTAATTTACAAGCAAAGTCAATTTTAAATCCTATTGCGTATAAAGGAATCTCTGATATCGTCACCACTCAATCTACATATTTAAATGAGCATATAAATAAAATAATCCTTAGTAAAGTTTATATTTATCCTGATTATGAATCTACGGATCTTTCAGAAGAAAAAGAATTTCTTGAAAAAGTTGTTCAAGAAATTTCAAAAAATCCAAAAGTTATTATCATTAATAAAGATGACGTTCTAGCTAAAAAATATAAAAGTTCATATACTTTAAATTTAAATTTTGAAAATTTGAAATTTAACTACAATTTTGGCTTAAAACATGAAATCTATGGTAGCTCTGAATTAGAACTATTCACTAATGAATCTAATTCTTATAGTTTTTCAAATTATGCACCTATTAGCTTAATTTGGAAAATTAATGATATATTTGTAATAATTATGTTATTTGGAATAATTATTTTAGGATTTATAACTCACAGGCTTCTTAATAAAAAATACCCTTTATATATTGGTACAATTACAACAATTATTCTTTTTTTATTCTCCATTTACTTCTATGTAATTCTTTAATAAAACCCTTCTATAATATTTATAGAAGGGTTTTATTTTAAGTTTTTAAAAAACGAATCTGCTGAATAAATATCTATTCCATTACTGTGTAAGTCATTCCAAAAATTTTGAACATCCTTATAATCATTTAAAATCAATTTCTTAACACATTTAATCTCTTTAAAAAATAAATTTCGATTTAGATAAACATCCGCACAATTTACATCCCAACTTCTCATGGAATGATATAACCATTCATTAAAAAAATTCATTTTCTTCCTAAAATATGTATTATACAATTCTCTTAAAGAATTTTTTTCACCAACCAAAATAGATGGTTTAAATGTTTTTAACGTATATTCAATATTTGAATTTATCAATATTGATTTATTTAAATAAAAAGGAAATAAAATTCCAAAGCATAAACTATATAAATCTTTAGATTCTAATAAAAAGATTCTATCTTTTTTAGAGAAAACTTTATTAGACTTTATTAAAGCTTCTTTTAAATCTATATAAGTCATATTTTTATTTTTATATTTTAATGCTAATTTAAAAGAAGGCTCTTCAATGTCAAATTTAAAATCATCATTTATACTAACTAGCTCATTATTAGTTTCAAAAAAGCTATTAAATAAATTTTCTTCTCCAACTTCTTTTTCATCATATATATTAATTGTACATTTACTCTGTAATGCTCCAATTAAAGATGCAACAAAATGAATACTAGAATCATTTTTCAAATTTATTATTTCCATTTCATTTTTCTGAAAATGACATGCATAATTATAAATTAATTTCTTTAAATGTAAAAAGCTTATTTTCTTTTTACCTATTATAATCTCACTTTTCTCTTTCACAATCGCATCCTTTTATGATTTAGTCAAAAACTGTTTCTTTATTTGTATTATATAAATCAAACATAAGCATTATTTGATTTTTAGTATTTCTATTAAGAGATAGCTCTGGTAATTTATCTTTCGAGAAAAAGCCTATCTCACTTGTTTCCGTTCCACCATGACCTTCTCCATCTAAAATTTTACATTGAAAAAATAATTTATATATGTGATATATATCTTCTGGATGCCCATGACATTCTTTATCAAGTAGTGCTATTAACTTTTCTACTTCTACCTTATATCCAGCTTCTTCGAAAACCTCTTTCTTAGCCATTTCTGAAGGGCTATAACCTATGTCGCACCATCCTCCTGGAAGTGACCATTTACCATCTGATTTTTCTTTAACCAAAAGCAATTTCCCCTCATTAATTATTACTGCTCTCACATCTACTTTTGGAGTTTGATAACCTTTATCATCTGTAAATAATTTTTCAATTTTTTGTATAGGTGTATCTGTTAACTTGTTTAACATCAATATAGAAATATCTTTTAACTCCTCATATCTTTCAATGTCAAAAGGATTTTCACAATAAGCTAATCCATTTTGTGCTAAAGCCTTTACTCTTTTTATATATTTCAAAATATCATTCATAAAACACTCCTAGCTATACAGCTACTTCAAATTTGATAACAGGATCAGGATTATAATTTTCTAAAGTAATATCTGAAAATTCTAATTGATCAAAAGGTTTGTCTGCAATTACAACTTTAGGCAATTCTTTTGGTTCTCTTTTTAATTGCTCCTTTAATCCTTCTATGTGGTTTTCATATACATGACAATCAATAATAGTATGAGCAAATTCACCAACTTCAAAACCTGTTTCTTTTGCTATCATCATTGTAAGTAGTGAATAACAAGCCAAGTTAAAAGGTATTCCTAAAGCAACATCTCCACTTCTTTGCGTTAAATGACAATTTAATTTATTTCCTAGTACATTAAAAGCAAAGGTATAATGGCATGGTGGTAGTTTACTAATACTTGCATTCCCAGGGTTCCAAGCTAATACTATTAATCTTCTTAAATTTGGATGATTTGGATTCTTTTTTATTTCTTTTAACGAATCTATTATATATTTTATTTGATCAAAAACTAATTGGCCATTTTCATCTCTATATGTCCATTTTTCTTTATCCCAAACTTCACCATCAAGTCCAACTTCTGGAACAGGGTATCTTCTCCAAAATCTTCCATAAGCAGTTTCTAACTTCCCTTCTTGATCAGCCCAAGCATCCCAAATTTTAGTTTTATCTCTAAGAGTTTTTATATGCTCTTCTCCACTTAAATACCAAAATAATTCATGTAACATTGAATTAAAGAAAACTTTTTTAGTTGTTAATAAAGGATAGCCTTCTTGTAAATTCACTTTATAAAAGTATGAAAAAGTGCTTATTGTTGAGGTCCCTGTTCTATTATCTTTTTTTACACCATTTTCTAATACATACTTAACCATATCTAGATATTGTTTCATTCTTTTCTCCTTTTTTACAATTATTAATCTTTTACAGAATAAAAAAATAAGTCTTTCTTGAAATATTTTTTAAATTCTTCAATATTAACATCTTCATTATCACATTCTAGTTCTTCCGTATCTATATCAAATAAAATTAATTTTTTCTCTTCAATTAATTTTTTTAAATTCTCTTCAAAAAATTCCTTGATTTCTTCATTATCAAAAATATCATTAGGAATTAATCCTCTTGACCATTCTGGGAAAATATACATTCCAAAATAATCAATTTCATTTTCATCAATATATTTATGTTTAATACTTTCAGAAAAAACTATTCCTAGTAAAATATTTGACGAATGAGAAGCCATTTTTAAATTATAATTTTCTGAAAAAAAGAATTCTTCTCCAGCTAAAAAACCTTCTAAATCAACAAAACTTAAAAAATCATTTTCTGAATCTATTGTAAATAAAACACTTCTATCTTCATCAGTTATTTCAAGTTTCAATTCCCAACTACTAAATTTATTTTTCTCACTATCCCAATCATTAATCCATTCACTATAAGAATTATCTCTCAGTTTACAAAGTGTTTCAGAGTTTTCATCTGTAATTTTAATGTCTTTTAATTTTATTTTCATTCTATCCTCCTAGTTTCATATTATAGCATTTTTCAAGCTAAAAGTTAATTTTTTTATAAAGTTTACTTGATAAATTTTACTTAAAAATGTATATTTATATTATAATTAAAAGTTCACTAAAGCATTTTTAGTTAGCTTAATAATAAATATTTTCTATAATCTAATTAAAATAAAATAATTGTAATGACTTAGATGTATAGAAACAAGAAATGTCAATATTTTATACACATCTTTAATGTGAAAAGAAGGAGATATTTTTGGAATGGAAACCGTCCCCACTTTTCTAAACTTTAACTTTACAATCATTGTTATACCTTAGATTACAATTAATTTTATGCATTTAAAGGAGTTTTATGAAAGAAACTTTAATATTAAATTTGTCAACAAAAGCTGGAAAAATAATGTTAGAAAATGGTGGAGAAACTTATAGAGTAGAAAGAATTATAAAAAATATTGGTAAAAATTTTGGATATAATATTAATTCTTATGCTACCCTTACAGGAATAATTTCTACCCTTGAAACCCATGAAAAAAGATATTTAACAAATACTTTAAGAATAGAAAAAAGAACTATTGATTTAGATAAAGTTCAAAAAATAAATGAACTTTCAGATAATATTGAAAAATTTGACATTAATGAGGTAGAAGATATTTTAAACAATATAAGCTATCAAAAAGGATATAAGATTTCTACGGGAGTTTTTTCTTATATAATGATTTCTGGAATTTTTAGTCTTTTATACGGTGGCGATTTTAAAGATTTTATAGGTAGTTCTATAATTGGTTTTATTATATTTATATACACACACTTCTTATCTAATTTAGAAATCAATACTTTCTTCTTAAATGGTTTAGGAAGTATGATTATTGCAACTATCTCTATTTTTTTAAATAAAATTGGAGTTACATCCTCTATTGATATGACAATTATAGGTCCACTTATGCTTTTTGTACCAGGTTTAGCACTTACAAACGCTGTCAGAGATGTAATAAATGGAGATTTAATGGCTGGGCTTGCAAGAGGCTTAGACGCATTTTTCTCAGCAACTTCACTTGCTATTGGAACAGGAATAATTATTACTTTTTTTGCAAATTAAGGAGGTCATTTTGTTTTTTCAATTTTTATATTCGTTTATTGCTACTTTTTGTTTTTCATTGATTTTTAACGTTAAAGGAAAAAAACTTTTTTTGTCTTCACTTGGAGGTGCCATCGGTTGGTGTATATATTTTTCATTAAATAATAAATTTGATGAAGCTTCCAAAATATTTATAGCTGCTTTAGCTGTTACAATATATTCTGAAACAATTTCTATATTTTTTAATATTGTTGTAACATCAATTCTTATTCCCAGCTTAATTCCTTTAGTTCCTGGAAAAGGAATTTACTTCACTATGATTAGTGTTGTAAAAAAGAATCCAAGAGATGCTTTTATGATAGGAATGGATACTATTGGTTCTGCTGGAGCAATTGCAATTGCAATTCTTACTATTTCTTCTATAGTTAAAATAATTAAAAATTATAAAAAAAATTACTTTTAATTTTTCAGAAAAAAAGATTACTGTGCTTGTATAATTTTCATAATAATTATAAAAGGTGGCAATGCCACCTTAAACTTATTCAAAATCATATTTAATTTTTTTTAATGCAAATGTAGTAATAAAAATTCCAATTACGCATAAGCCTATAAAGGGATAAAACATATAAATATAAGAACCAAATTTTTCTTTAATATATCCTCCAATCATTCCTTGGAAAAAGGCTCCTATTCCATAAGCAGTAAATAAAATCCCATAATTTTGTGTTGAAAATTTTCTACCAAATATATTAATATTTGCAGCTGGAACTATTGAAAGCCATCCTCCTAAGTTCATAAAAAACAATACAAATCCTATTACAAAAAAATAAATATTGTGACCTTTAAATATTTGCAATAATGATGCTGTAATAATTAATATATAAGATAAATAAATTGTTTTTTTTGTGCCTAGTTTATCAACTAAAAATCCAAATAATGGTCTACCTAAACCGTTAAAAATTGCAAAAAACGATAACAAATAAGTTGCAAATTGCTTATTTAGACCAACAACTTCTATAGCATATGTCGTTGCAATTCCGACAACACTTAATCCAATATATGTTCCAATAATAAAACATATCCATAATGCATAGAAAGATTTCGTTCTTATCATTTCTCTTGAATTTAAGTCTGTTTTATTTTCTTCTACAACACTATGCTTTTCTGTTGGAAATTTAAAAATTAAAGATATCAAGCTTAACAAAATTATAAAAGTTATTCCCATAATTTTAAAGGCATTAAAAACACCATAATTCTCAATTAAAAAATTTGAAACTGGTGCTGATATAAAGGGGGATAGTCCAAATCCCATCAAAGTAATTCCAACAGCAAAACCTTTTTTATCAGGAAACCATTCGGATACTACAGCTATTGGAACACCATAAATAATTCCTACTCCAATTCCTCCTAGTACTCCATAAGATAAAATTATTTTATAAATTGTGTCTGATTCTCCTGCCAATAACCAAGCAAAGCCAACTAATAAACTTCCTATAATACATATTATTTTAGGATTTAATTTTTTAATTAGTTTACCTGAAAAAGGCATTGTAAAAGAATAAAACATTAAAAATATTGTATAAGGCATCTGTGCCATAGTTGCATTTATATGATGACCACTACTTTTTTCTAATTCTAATATAAGTGGTATTCGGAACACACTCCATGAGTAAATAGCTCCCATACATAAAAACATTATTAACCCACTTAAAATATAAATTTTTCTTTTCTCCATAACATCTCCTTTTTTTGTAGATTTTCGTTATTCTATCAAAATATGATTATTTTGACAAGTAAATCTTATCTATGTAATTTTTTACTAAAAAATTATACGATAATTAAAAAAGCCACCCCTATAAGGTGACTAAATTAAATTTTTATGCAATAAATTTATAATTTTTTTTAAAAATATCTCTTCTATTACCACTGAAATTTTCAAATCTGTTGCTGTTAGTATCAATGGTTTTACATTTTCTTCTTCCAGAATTAATAAAACTTTGTTCAAAACTCCCAATTTATCTTTGTTAATATTCCCTACAAGAGATATCATTGAAAGATTTTTAATTCCTTTTACATTTGAAACCCCTATATTTTGAGCAAGTTCTTTAGCTAAAAGTATTGCTTCATCAAAACATTCATTTTTTGTTACAAAACTTAAATCTGTATTAATTCCTTTTCCTGCTCCTTGAGTAATAATTTCGACAAAAATACCATTTTCAGAAATTTTATTAAATACTGTTGAGGCTATTTTAGGTGTATTTGAAATTCCTTCAAAAATTATTAAAGATTCTCCTAATTTATGAGATATTCCTGTAATTAACTTTTCTTCTTCAATTAAATCTTTATTACAAACTATAGTTCCTTCACTTTCATCAAAAGAAGACCTTAAATGTATTGGTACATTATATTTATATCCCAATTCTACTGATCTACTGTGTAATACTTTTGCTCCAGTTCCTGCAAGCTCTAACATTTCATCAAAAGAAATCTTTTCTAATTTTTGGGGATTGGCTACTATTCTAGGATCCGCAGTATAAACACCATCAACATCTGTATAAATTTCAACTGTATCAGCCTTCAATGCTACTCCTAATGCTACTCCTGTTGTATCACTTCCACCTCTACCAAGAGTTGTTAAATCATCAATATCATTTATTCCTTGAAAACCACAAACTATAACTATATGATTATTTTTCAACTTTGCTTCAATTTTCTTAGTATCTATCTCAGTAATTTGAGCGTTTGTATGTGAATTTGTCGTTCTAATCTTAATCTGGTGTGCATTATAAGAAATTGCTTTTTCGCCCAACTCTTTTATAGCCATTGCTAGTAATGCTACTGATACCTGTTCTCCAGTACATAAGAGCATGTCCAACTCTCTTTTATCAGGTTTTGAGCTAATTGCTTTAGCTTTATTAATAAGCTCATCTGTTAATCCTGCTGGAGCTGAAACTACTACTACTACATTATCCCCATTTCTTTTTCTCTCAACAACTCTTTTAGCTACTGCCTTTACTCTCTCTGCATTAGCAACGGAAGTCCCACCATATTTTTGTATAACTAGTGCCATAGACACACCTTCCTTAATTCAAATATTTATTTATAATTTAAATTATGAGCAAGATTCCTTTCAACTTCATCAATACTCACATTTTTTCTCTTAGCATAATCTTCTACCTGATCTTTAGAAATTTTTGTAATATTAAAATATTTACTATCTGGATGCCCAAATATCAAAGCACTTACAGACGCTCCAGGATACATAGAATAATTTTCTGTTAAAGATATTCCTGTATTTTTCTCAACATCTAATAATCTAAATAATGTCTTCTTTTCTGAATGATCTGGTAATGAAGGATAACCAACTGCAGGTCTTATTCCTTCATATTTTGTTCTCAATTTTTCTTGTATACTTAAATTTTCATTAGGCGAATATCCCCAAATCTCTTTTCTAATTTCTTCATGTAACCATTCTGCAAAAGCTTCTGCAAATCTTGTTGCTAAAACTCTTATCATCAATGAAGAATAGTCATCATTATTTTTTCTAAAAACATCAGCTATTTCATCAGCATTGATTCCACCTGTAACTGCAAAACAACCAATATAATCTTTTATACCACTTTCTTTGGGAGCTATATAATCAGATAAAGAAAGGTTTTTTTCACCTTCTCTTCTTTCATGTTGCTGTCTAAGCATATGGAAAACTTCAATTACATTGCCTTTCTCATCATATATTTCAATTGAATCACCAACAGAGTTAGCTTCAAATATTCCAACAACACCATTAGCTTTTATTTCATTTTTACTAATTATGTCATCTAAATATTCATTAGCTTCATTCATTAGTTTTTTTGCTTCATTAGCATATTTAGGGTCATCCATTATTTCAGGATACATAGCTTTTAATTCCCAAGCTAAGAAGAAAAAAGTCCAATCAAAATATTCTCTAAGTGTTTTTAACGAAACATTTTCAAATGTTTTTACACCTATAAAATTTGGTTTTTTTATTTTAGAAAAGTCTAAAATTCCTCTATTATTTCTAGCTTCTTCCAAAGATAAATATTTAGTATCTTTTTTACCATACTCCGCTCTTATTGTATCATATTCTACAGAAATTTCCATTAAAAATTCATCTTTCTTTTCTGAACATAATTTTTTTGCAACTGTTACTGCATTACTTGCATCTGTTGAATGAACAACTCCATATTCATAATTTGGCGCAATTTTTACTGCTGTATGAAGTTTTGATGTTGTTGCTCCTCCAACCATTAATGGAATTTTATACCCATTTTTTTGCAATTCTTTTGCTATATTGCACATTTCATCAAGTGATGGAGTGATTAATCCACTACAAGCTATTATATCGACATTCTCTTCTTTAGCTTTTTGAAGTATTACTTCGCTAGGAACCATAACCCCTAAATCTATGACTTCAAAATTATTACATTGTAAAACAACACCAACAATATTTTTCCCTATGTCATGAACATCACCTTTTACTGTGGCAAATAAAACTTTTCCTGCCTTTGAAGAAGCAGCACTATCTTTTTCAGCCTCAATATATGGTAATAAATGCGCAACTGCCTTTTTCATAACTCTTGCACTTTTAACAACTTGTGGCAAAAACATTTTCCCTTCTCCAAATAAAGTTCCCACTTCATTCATTCCATCCATTAAAGGACCTTCTATAATATGTAAAGCTTTTTCAAAGTTCGGTCTTGCTTCTTCCAAATCTATTTCAATAAAATCAGTAATACCTTTGACTAAAGAATACACTAACCTATCATGATAATTTTTTTCTCTCCACTCAAGTTTATTAGTTTTCTCTGTAGATGAAGCATCTCCTTTTACTTCTTCAGCATATGTTATTAAAGCATCTGTTGCCCCTTCATATCTATTAAATATAACATCTTCTACCTTTTGCAATAAAACAGGTTCTACATCACTGTATACTTGTATAAGGCCTGGATTTACAATTCCCATATCCATACCTTCTTTTATTGCATGGTACAAGAAAGCTGAATGCATAGCTTCCCTAACTTTATTATTTCCTCTAAATGAAAAACTCAAATTACTTACTCCACCACTAATTTTTGCATGAGGTAAATTTTTCTTAATCCATTTTATCGTCTCAATAAAATCAACAGCATAATTGTTATGCTCCTCTATTCCAGTAGCAATTGCTAAAATATTTGGGTCAAATATAATATCTTGTGGTTTAAATCTAACTTTTTCTACTAAAATCTTATAG
>RRZT010701629.1_pt1 | contig 15230 bp, 12 predicted proteins | sample 2165551 | NCBI WGS metagenome assembly RRZT01 (sample SAMN10456910, study PRJNA506462) | wastewater metagenome | biome: wastewater; feature: sludge; material: wastewater sludge; isolation source: wastewater sludge with Escherichia coli K12::gfp cells carrying plasmid... | place: USA: Moscow, Idaho... | reverse complement strand
CTGGGGATCTTTATCCCGGCGATTGTGATTCTGGTTTTTGCCAAGACCTCGCCCAATGGCTTTAACCTGCTGTGGCAGTATTTCGGTTTTACCAACCAGTTTGTGGCGATTTTCGCCCTAGCGATGGCGGCGGTTTATTTAAAAAGCGAGCAAAAGACAATCTGGATTACCCTGCTTCCGGGGATGTTTTCACCTTTATCGTGATCAGTTATATCTGCCACGCCCCCATTGGTCTGGGTCTCGAACCCCGCCTGGGCCCCATGGTGGGTATCGACCCCAACAGTTATATTCTCTCTTACCTGATTGGCGCCGCGGCGGCCATTCTCTACATGGTACTGGTCTTAAAACAGGGCCGCAAGGGCCTGGATCAGCTGCCGCAATAAATTAGAACAGCCATTGCAGGCTGTCAAAAAGATAACGTAGTACCGACAATTGTTACATCATGTTGCACCCAAGGGGGCAGACCCTGCGCCTCAAGGCGAACAGTTGCGGCGTAACGCCTAGCTCGCAGAATCATTAATTGCAACTGTACGAATTGCGCGCATACAACAGATTAACAATTGGTCGGTTCGGCAGTTTTACACCTACCTCATTTAGCAGACTTCTACTCCACCCCAGTACCGACAAAATCCCCGTCGCATCACTTGAGATGCAACGGGGATTTTTATTGTGGCGCTTTTGTAAGCAGATTGTGGTTGTAAATCGCGGCGATTTCGGTGGGCTCCAGCGGTTTGCTGAAGACATAGCCCTGGATTCCATCGCAGCCGCTATTTTTGAGGATGGCTACCTTGTCCCACCACGCCTCGATGCCCTCGGCCATAATTTTTAAATTGAGACTGTGAGCCAGCAAAATCAGGCTTTCAATCACCTTGATCCGGTTGCCCTGTAAAAACTGGTCGCAAATCGACTTATCCAGTTTTATTTTATTGACCGGCAGATAGGTCAGGCAATTCAGCGACGAGTAACCAGTGCCAAAATCATCCAGGGCCACCGACAGGCCAGCGCTCTTAAGTGCCTGAAGGAACTGGTTGGTCTGGAAATCGTTTTCCATCAAGATGCTTTCGGTAATTTCGATCTCAATAAACCGCGGCTCGACGTAATGCTGTTGCAGCAGCGTGGTGATATGGCTGACGTAATCTTTGTCGCGCACCTGGCGGTTGGAAAAATTGATGGCCACCGGTTTTTCCGCCAGGCCTTCCTTGCGCCAGCGGACGATCTGGTCTACCACTTCCCGGGCTACCCAGCGGCCGATTTCGCTGATCAGGCCGGTTTCTTCGGCAATCGGAATAAACTGGTCCGGACCAAGACGGTTTTCTTTCAGTCGCAGCAGAGCTTCAAAAGCATCGATCCGGCCGCTGCGCAAATTCACCTGGGGCTGATAGACCAGCTTGAAGCCATCGCCCTTCAGGGCCGCGCGGAGCATCGTTTCAATTTCAATTTTGCGGTTCATTTCCTTTTTCAATTCGTGATGATAATACATAAAGTGGTTTTTACCGCGGTTTTTAACCTCGTACATCGCCGTATCGGCATTCATAATCAGCTGATCGATGGCGTGACTGTCGCGGGGATAGCAGGAAATGCCCATGCTGACACTGACAAAGATCTCCCGGTTGTCGAGGATAAAAGCCGTATCAAAGGCCGACAGGATCTCATTATCGGCGGGAATCAGCTGATCGGGAACCTTGTAGTGCTGGAGCAGTGCATAATCGAAAATATAATAATAGGGCGTTTCTTCAATCATCGCGATGGTTTCAACCGGGGTGCCGGAAAAAATTTTAACGACCAGCTCGGCCGCGGTTTTCCCCAGGGCCTGGTAGTCGACCATTTTTCCGCCCATCAGTCCCGTGCCCACACCGCCCACCGAAGCCCGGTAAACCGGGATCTGGGTATGCTGGTATAAAAAGGCCGCGGCTTTTTCAAAATCCATATAGGCGCCCTGCTTATCGGGATTCATATCGAGAAACAGTAAAATGGTGTCATCTCCCAGTTGCTCGAGTTCTGCGCCCAGCTCGGCAAAGCTGTAGTCCGGGGTATTGAGGGTGGTAAAGGTAGTTCAGGAAAGTCCTGACGCAATGCTTCAAACTGCTGGTGGTTGCCCTGACCAGTCAGGGTTTGATCGGCAATCCCCACAACCCTGGTGGCCTCGGGGTTAAAAACCCGGGCGATGGCGAGGGTTTCTTTAATCGAAATCCGCTCAATGATACCGGTGATAAAAGGATTTGCTGCGGCCTGCCGGGCCCGGATTTCATCGTTTACACCTAAAAAAACAATCGGGATCTTGGGAAACAGTTCGGACTGATGATCAATGGCAAATTGGAGGGCATTGTCATCCCCGACTATCACGGCATCATAGGGCGCCAGCTGAGTCAATTTAAATTTCAGACTCTGATAAAAAACCTGTTTGTTTTCCGGGGTATCGAGGCGCTTGGTATCCATGTATTCAATTTCCAGATTGATCTGTTGTTCGTCAAAAACTGACTGGATGCCGGCAATCTGGGCGGGTACCGAGACAAAGCTTTCGCTGTAGGAGCTGATAAAGAGGACCGTCTTTTCCTCTGCAGCGCGAACCAAAAAGGCCGGCCCCGTGAGCAGGCAGGCTAAGAGGATGCTGATTAAGATCAGCAACTTTACCATTAAATCGGACTTGATGGTTTCATTCTGGGCATTTTTTGATTTAGCTCTTGCAGTCATCGACCCCTCCGTTAATAAAACCTCTTATTTCACTTCAACGCGATTGCGACCCTTTTCCTTGGCCAGATATAAGGCCGTATCGGCCCGGGAAACGATGCTTTCCGGAGAATTGTCGGTGGCAAACGCCGACACCCCGAGGCTGATCGTGACCCGACCGGCAGTGCTGAACGCATAGTTGGCAACCGCCTGGCGCAGGCGTTCGGCCAGCACAGTTGCATCGGCCAGGGTGGTATTCGGCAGAATAATCAGAAACTCTTCGCCGCCCCAGCGCCCAACCACATCGCCATCACGGACATGATTGTGAAGGATGGTGACCAGTTCAATCAGAACCCGGTCGCCGATCTGATGGCCGTAGGTATCGTTGACCAACTTGAAATGATCAATATCCAGAATGATGATCACAAACGGTAACCCGCTGCTTTTGGACCACTCAAATTGCACTTCCATGGTTTCGTCCAGTTTCAGACGGTTGAAGCTCTGGGTCAGCTTATCGGTGATCGACAGCAGCCGGATTTCTTCCTCCATCCGTTTTCGATCGCTAATATCCCGGGTGACCCCGAGCATCCCGACAAAACGGCCATCTTCGTTGTAGATGCCGGAGACGGTCGCTTCGGTCCAGACGGTGCTGCCATCTTTGCAGGGTTGCTCTAGCTCGCCCCGAAAGACCTGAAACGGCAAGCCATTCTGGACCGAGTTGATGGCTCGAGCCAGACCCTCCTGCATATGAATCAATGAGCCCGGACACAAGACCTCTTCGGCAGTCTGGGCCAGCACCTCGTCAACCGTGTAGCCGCGGAGTTTTTCGACCGACGGGCTAATATAGGTGAAACCACCGGTCAGATCCATGGTCCAGATGACATCGGCGGCATTATCGGCCAGCAAGCGATGCCGCTCTTCGCTCTGCTGTAATTTCGCCTCAATCGCTTTAAGCCCGGTGATATCGCGGATCACACTAAGGGTGTGGGGAACTCCATCGATGATGATTATTTTTGAGGAAACCAGACCAATGTGCTGATCATTGTTTTTGCCATGAAACCTGAGTTCCTGATTTTCGACAAAACCATCCCCTTCGAGCGTTTTGATAAAGTTTTCCCGTTGGCTGAGATCAATATAAAGATCGCAGATATTAAATTGTCCGGCAGATAAATCCGCATCGGTGAACTTTGTCGCTTCCATAAAGGCTCGGTTATAGGCCACCAGGGTGCCGTCGGCGACTTTGGTAATCACGGTGGCATCGGGGATGGTCTGAAACACCATTTCAAAATGAGAGCGGGCTTCTTCCAAATCGCGGATCGAGGTCTCCAGTTTTTCGGTCATGATGTTGAAGGCCTCGGAAAAATCGCCGAGAAAATGGACGCGTTGGGAAAAATCTCCCGAAGCAATGGCTTTGGTGATCCAGGTCAGGTTCCGCAGCGACGCCTGGAGGTTTTTGATCGACCCCACCACATAACCCTTGCCTGTGATAGAATGAGACAGATTTCCGTTGCCCAGCTCGACCGCGGCCGCCCGGATCGTTTTAAGGGCTTGATCAAGCTCCAAAAAGGTAGCATCATTACCGACATTCTCCGGGGCTTCGGCGCTGACGTGCAGGTCATTAAGCAGGGCTTTAAAATATTCTAAAATTGATTGTATGTCGTTACTGATCATATTTTTTGCCAGTTCCCTTTCTTTTTCGGCCGCCCGGCACCAATATCGCCCAGCAGTTCCCAGGAAAATTTATATTTTCTTGTCAATGATGATCGCCTCCGCTTCATGATCCGTTGTGTCGGCTGCCGCTTGTTTTTGTAGCAACCGTAAATTGATTCTATTTCTATATTTTACCACGTTGACCCCGGGGATTGTCAAGGTGCTTTAATTGGCATCGCGGCTATTTCATCGAAAACCGGTATTTTATTTTGAGCATGACGCAGCCAGGATTTTTTTTGTGAAAACGATTCTGATAAAAGTTGACTTGACAATTAAAAATTCTTTGGATAGAATAGATAGCATGCTAAGTAATGGAGAAGTGATGAAAACAGATAGCTTTAATTTTGGTGGCACCGTTAAACAATTGAATAACATTATGGAAATGCGTTTCAATCATTCTCTGAAACAATGGGATCTGACCTCATCCCAGTTTTCCGTGATTATCTATCTCTTGCACCATCAGGATCAGGCCGTCAATCAGAAGCTGATTGAGGACGCCTTCCGGCTGAAAGGGCCAACCGTGACCGGGATTGTCAAACGCCTGGTCGAAAAGGATTTTATCCGGCGCCGACCCGATTGCCAGGACCGGCGGATAAATTATCTGGAACTGACCGAAAAAGGCCAGGCCCTGGAGTCGCTGGTCTGTCAGGAGATCACCCGCCTCGAGGCAGAAACCCTGCGCGGCATTTCCGCCGAGCATCTCGAGCTGCTGGAAACCCTCCTGCAGCAGATCCTGAAAAACATTACCTGCCCCACCCTATGATTCAACGAAAGGAATTATTTTGATGAAAAACGATTTATTTGAAAAGTACCCGATCCCCAAGGCGGTTATGACCCTGGCGATCCCGACGATGCTAAGCATGCTGGTGACGATTGTCTACAACATGGCTGATACCTACTTTGTCGGTCAGACCGGCGATCCCAACCAGGTGGCCGCGGTCACCCTGACGATGCCGATATTTTTTTTGCTGATGGCCTTTGGTAATATTTTTGGCATCGGCGGCGGTTCCTATATTTCGCGGCTGTTAGGCGAGCGCAAAATCGCGGATATTAAACACACCTCCTCCTTTGCCTTCTACGGCTCGATTGCCCTGGGCCTGATCGGGATGGTCGTGTTCCTGCTGTTTATGGATCCGATCCTGACGATTGCTGGCGCCAGCCCCAACACCATCGGCCTGGCCCGGGACTACCTGACCATTATTGCCTATGGCGCTATCGCCATCAGCCTCCAGAATTCCCTGGCCCAGATTGTCCGCTCCGTCGGGGCGGCCAAAGAATCGATGATCGGGATGATGATCGGAACGATAGTCAACATCATTCTCGACCCGATTATGATTCTGTCAATGGGCATGGGCGTGGCCGGAGCGGCATGGGCCACCGTGATTGGTAATGCCTGTGCGGTGCTCTATTTTGTCTATTACATTTTCAAGCACAGTGATGTGCTCTCGATTGCCCCCCAAGATTTCCGGATCGAAGGTGCCATCGCCAAAAACACCTTTGCGATCGGGATTCCGGCCTCGGTTAATAATATTCTGATGAGTTTTTCGATGATCATGTTAAACAGCTTTGCTTCAGCTTATGGCGATACCGTGATTGCCGCGCTGGGTGTTTCCGGCCGGGTCTTCTCGGTTGTGGTGATGCTGGCACTGGGTCTGGCGATGGGGATTCAACCCTTTATCGGCTACAATTATGCCCAGCATAACTATAAACGGATGAACGATGCGATCAAGTTTACCGCCGTCATCGGGATGATCATGGGCGCCGTGGTAATGGTCGTCTCGATCATTTTTGCCACCCAGATTGTGACCTTCTTCATCAATGACCCTGAGGTCATTGCCATCGGCGCAACGATGCTGATTATTCAAATGCTGGTCAGCCCCTTCCTGGGTCTGCAGTTTATTGTCACCACCGTCTATCAGTCGCTCGGCAAGGCCCTCCCATCCCTGATCCTGACTGTTTGCCGCCAGGGTCTGGCCTTTATCCCGATCCTGATTATCGGCTCCTCACTGTTTCAGCTGCAGGGCATCATCTGGGCCCAACCGCTGGCCGACGTCGTCTCCATTATCTTGGCCGTTTCAATGTACACCGTCACCTACCGTAAACTGCGGGCCAGCAAAGCCGAACCGGTTTCCCTGGCGATGGAAGACGGACTGGCTTAAGCCATCAAAAAAGCGCCCTGTCTAGAGGCGCTTTTTTTGTTCGCTGGCGCGGAGTCGGGCTTCGGTGTGGAGCATGCCGATGTTCGTGGTCATGACGTTGCCGGTGGTGGCTGGGTAGTCCAGGAAGATGGCGATCGTGACGGCCAGGGCTAGGCCTTCCAGGGGGATGCCCAGCAGGTTGAAGACAATCGTAAAAAGAAAGGCGCCCATCCCCGGTGAGGGCGGCACGGCCACTGAGAGGATCATACAGAGGATCACCACCGGGATCATATCCGGCAGGGTAAAAGTGATCCCGTAAATATTGCCGACAAACAGCGCCGTCAGCAGCAGCATCGGGATGGCGTCCTGCTTGTTGAACAGGACCCCGACCGGAATCGAAAAATGGACCACGTAATCGCGGATTTTCTGTTTACTCAGGGCAGTGGCGGTGTGGCTGGCAAAGGTAGCACTGGAGCTGGCGGTCGACAAGGCAATCAGCAGAAACGGCGCGGCCGCGCGCAGATACGCCAGCGGGCTCAGCTTCAGGGTCACTGTCAGGCTCAGTAACATCACCAAATTGATAATCAGGTAGGAACCGAGCAGCAGCGCAATCAGGCCGAAGGCCCCCAGCAGCGCGGCACCATCGCCAGAGATCATCATGTTCAGGATGCTGATAAAGACGACCGCGGGCATCAGCGCACAGACCGCGTCGAGAATCGTCGCAAAGACCAGATTGGCTTCGCTGATGATCCGGGTGATTGACGGAAAGCGGCCCTTTAAGGTCAGCATCACAATCCCGCCGATAATCGCCAGAAACATGATCTGCAGGGTATTGCCGTCGATAAAAGGCTGGATGATATTAGTGGGAATAATCCCGAAGACCATCGCCCCAATCTGATTCCACAGGTCCGCCTGGCTGCCGGCACTGGCCGAACCGCCACGACCCAGCAAAAACAACTGCGCCAGCACCAGCGATACCGCCGCGGCCACGATAATCATTGCCATTGACCAGCTCAGCAGCAGCCGGAAGATCCGCTTCATCTGGGCCAGGTTATCCATATTGACAATGCTGCCGACGGCTGAGAAAAACAGCACCGGAATGACAATGGCATTCAGAAAACCGAAAAAAGTTGCACTGATCGGGGTCAAAATCAAGCTGCCCAGCTGCTTGCCGAGTTCCGGAGCCAGCGCCTGCAACCCCAGCCCTGCAATGATTGCTGCCACCAGCGCCACGGCCGTGGTCAGAGCCGGATTCAGCGGTGGCTGCTTAAGGGTATAGGAAACGTTATTACAGCCTTTTTCATAGGAGTAGGTCACCGCTGCTAAACCAATTAGAATATTCTGGCCAATCCGGTTGTAGTCCGCTTCCTCATCTTTCGACGGCTCCGGTAGTGTCAGCGGGTTGTGGGGATCGCCCCAGTAGTTCAAGGTCAGGGTAATCGTCTTAAAGCGCTTTTGAATCGATAATTCAAAGCTGGCCGCATCATCGGCCTGATCGGCCCAGTAGACAATCGCTTCTTCGACAAAAAGCTGGGCTTTGAGATTGTCGCTTCTGGGACACTTATAGTGATTCAGCAGCGCTTCCACAAAGCCATTGGCTTCATCGAGGCTCGCTAAACGGAGTGGTAAAATCTTTTTTGTTTCCATGGTTCCCCCTTCGGTGTTGTATCTTATGTCGGGTTGGCAATGAACCATCCCCCTGCACCCGCATAAATAACACCGGATCTGCGACCCGGTGTTAGTGACGGTGATGGAAAACTTGTCTGATCATCAAATCAACCTGTTAGTCTAAGATTATCACTATTATACCACTTGTCCCAGCCGGCCGTCATCATAATTTAACTGCCAGCCGACCCCAAATTTATCAATCAGGGATCCATAAACCTTGCTCCAGAATGTTTCCTGAAGTTCCATCTCAACGGTCCCGCCAGCTTTTAATTTATCATAGAGGCCGGTGATCTCATCGAGATCATCACTGAAAATCACCAGGGTCATTTTTTCCTGGTGAAGATCCTGGGCTTTGGAGCGGGATAAGTGGTACTTATTCGACTCCAGCTCAGCCCGGATGACTACCTTGTCGGAGCGATCCTCAAGCTCGGTCACAGCCGGTTCGGGCAGCATATCGCCAAATAAAATGATTTCCGGAATATCGGTGCCGAATACATCGGCATAGAATTCCACCGCTTCCTGACAATTTCCATTAAAACTAAGATAGGGTTGTATCTGCATTACTACGCTCCTTTTCCTTTGGATGCGACCCGGAAGCCTCGACTTCCAGAATCTGCTGTACTTTCGTTTTAATCAATTTTATCGAACTATGACACTCTGTTACATTGTATAACCGTTTTTTTACGATTTAAACGGTTTCGGGTAAAAATTATACAAATTTCTGTAAAATAAAATTGACCTCAGGCCAATCTGCTGGTATTGTAGTAAGGGCTGTCAATGCATTTCTATTTATTTTCATTTTTTAGGCCATTATTTATGTCATCATTTGTATCTTTATAAGGAGGATTTGTTGTGAGTATTATTTTTCTGATTATCGGGCTGGTCTTATTAGTCAAGGGCGCCGATTTTTTTGTGGAGGGTTCGTCCTCCATTGCCAAACGCTTTAACATCCCCAGCATGGTCATCGGTTTGACACTGGTGGCTTTTGGCACCAGTGCCCCGGAACTGGCGGTGTCGGTATCCGGATCGCTGAATCAGGCCAACGGGATTGTTTTCGGGAACGTGGTCGGTTCCAATATTGTCAATGTCCTCTTTATTCTGGGGATCTCGGCCTTTATTACTCCGATCAGTATCAAGTCGAAAACCATTTTTAAAGAGATGCCGTTTGCCATCCTGACCACCCTGGCGCTACTGCTGATGGTCATGGACGGCCTGATCAACGGCGACCCGATCTCGGTGGTATCCCGTTCCGAAGGTTGGATCCTGCTGCTGTTTTTTGCCATTTATCTGTACTCGATGGTCGAAATCGCGATTCTCGGCAAGGAAGAATCCGAGGGCGAAATTCTGTTGCTGCCGGTACCCAAAAGCCTGATCTTTACTTTTGGCGGTTTGTTGGCCGTCATTTTTGGTGCCGACCTGGTCGTCAACGCCGCCATTGAAATTGCCACACTCATGGGCTTATCCGAAACTGTTATCGGTTTAACGATTGTCGCCATCGGGACTTCACTGCCGGAACTGATCACCTCGGTAGTCGCCGCCAGGAAGGGCGAAAACGACATTGCCGTCGGTAATATCGTCGGCTCCAATATCTTTAATATCCTCTTTGTTATGGGTGTCTCCAGCGTCGTTTTCCCGGTCGATATTGCCGTCGAAAACTATGTTGATCTGTGGATCCTGCTGGCCGCGATGGTCGTAGTCGTCCCGATTATGTACACCTCCAAGAAAATTAGCCGCTGGGAAGGCGCCGTGATGATGCTCGGCTACGTCGGCTATTCCGCCTTTATCATCATGCGGGCGATCTCTTAAAAACAAAAAAGCACACGCTTGATGCGTGTGTTTTTTTGTAGAAATCTACGCCAGCTGTTCGTATTTTTCAATCAGCTGATCAAGCCTGGCGACGGTGGCTTCTTTAGGCAAGACATAGGGGCTGCCTGGCAGGCTCCGGAAAAAGTCATCAAAGGCGGCGACAATATTCGCTTCTGTTAATTTGATACTCTTAAAGACCTGCTGGTCACCGCTTTGGTAATGCAGAATCAGGTGCACCAGAGTGGCCTCGTTAACAAACTCCACGGCACCATTGAGGGCAATCTTATCTTCATTAAAAGCATAGGTTTTGCGGGTGTCAGCGACAATATCATCACGGACCTGTCTGGTCAGCAGCAACCGCTCGGCCAGGCTAAAGGGCGCACAAACCTCCTCAGGAAAGTACATGTTGCCATCTTCCATAAAGGTGGCCAGATTGGATAAGCCAAAAACATTGATCATGCCGCGGCTCTCCTGTTTAAAATAATCATAAAAGCGATTGGTGGCGGCGACCAGCTGTTCATAAAAGGGTAAGTCTTTATTGACCTTGTCAGCCACCATCTGATGGGTGGCATAATAGGCAAAACAAGGCAAGGGTTCAACTACCTGACGGATCCGGTAGGTGGTATCGAGGCTGTAGATGGCAAACAGGTCGCGGCTTTCTTCAATAAAAGGTTCGGTCTGTTGCAGGATCGTCACAAAGCCTTTCTGATAAAGGCTGTACAGGGCCGGATCATGATAACGGACGGCCCGGCTAAAATCCCGGGAAATGGTGATGACATCCGCCGAAGTCAGGATAAAATAGGGAAAAAGGACGTTGATTTCCTGCGCATCGGTCATCGTTTGATAACAGTAATGGGAGTGATAGCTGACATTGTCTAAAAGTGACAGGCCGATCAGAGTCTTCAGGGCCCCGAGGCCGGGATCGGCTTGTTCGCCATTTTCCGGAAAGCTCTGGACATCCTGCAGGGTCAGATGTTTCTGGTTACCCAGCATCTGTGCAAAAATATGCTGGTAGACCGCTTCAAAATGACTGGGAATGGCCAGTTTTAAATGGGGCCGCGCCCGACCAAACAGTTCCCCATCGATGCTGTTTTCGATCAGCTGCAGCACCGCTGCCGGACCATTGACAATCTCGATTGGCTCCCGCACCACCGTTTCGGCCCCACTTTTGGACTTAATCGCGGTGGAAAAGGGAATCTGATAGCTGGTCAGTTCATGGATAATGGCGATCAGTTCGACTATTTTGCGACGGTTATAATAGCTGCGTTCACCAACCTGAGTCATCTCCATCAGGGTCTGTAGTTCTTCGACCTCGGCGTTGGATAACCGCAGCGCCTTGGCTAAATTGGCAAAGACTTTTTTAGTGGGCAACCGCTCCCCAGTTTTGACACGCTGGAGGGTGGTGCGGTTTATTTTCCCCATTTCGGCCAGCGATTGCACCGTTTCGCCGCTTTCTTCAATCAGTTCTGAAATTTTTTTGCTAAATCGTGTCATGCTCAGCTCCTGTTCGGATTTATTTTACGGGTAGTTTTCGGGAATTTAGTTTTATATCGGGTCGTTACTAAAACACTGATGCAGTGCCCTACCTTAATTATATCCGGGTTTCCGACAATTACAAGATGTGGCATTTTGTGTGCCAGAAAATTCTGTTTTTTTTATTTGTCATCCAGGCCTCATGATACCCGTAAAATGGTCAAAAAATAGCTTACCGCCTTTTGGCGGTAAGCTATTTTAGATGATATTGCCAATCACATCATTGGCCCATTTAATCGCTTCGCGGTAGTCATGATAGATTGTGAATTCATCAATTTTTAAAGCTTCAGCAGTGCTTTCGACCAGGATCCAATCGCCTTTTTCATAAGCCAGCAATAGTTCATAAATAGGATACAGGACCCCCTGCCCCGCTATCAAGGCATCCAGAATCGCTTGGGGCAGCGTAATACCAGCTAGCACATCGGCCATGGGTTGATCCATCAGGGCATCGAGAATGCTGAACAAGCCCATCAGGGCGGCATCATGATCACGTTCCTTGAGCTTGGCTCGCTTGGCCAGGGATTCGGCAAAACGGGTTCGGATCAACGAGATTTTAATCAGCTCGGCCGGTTTATCCTTGCCCAAATCATGGACCATCAGGATACTGAGCCAGCGTTCAAACTCCCTCAGACCAATATAGCTCAGGGCAAACTTGATCGAGTTGATCGACTCGCTACCAGCGCGGAAACTGGCCAGGCGCAGCAACCGATAGGTCATGGTTACATCCTGTTCGATCAGTTCGGCCAGGCGCTCAAATGACGGTTCTTCGGCGTTGATCTCGGTCATCAACAGCAGATACTGGATCTGAGAGGGGGTCGACCGGAAGGAGCGCCCGGCAATATACGGTTTGCTGAAGAAATAACCCTGAAATAAGGTAAAGCCCAGCGCTTTGGCTTGGTTAAACTCATCCTGTGTTTCAACCTTTTCGGCCAGCAGTGTTTTGCCCTGAGCCAGCCCAGCCGGCACATCAGCGGCAATGCTATCTAGCGGTGTGACCATAATATCATACTTGATGATATCGGCCAGTGGCGTCAGCGGATAGCTTTTTAATGTCTGGGAAAAGTCATCCAGGGCGATGGCGTAACCCATTGTCTTGATATCGGTCAATCGCTCGATCAACTGCTGACTGACTTCGATATTTTCCAACATTTCAACAATCATCCGATCGGGCTTGATCAACTCCACCGCTTCGGAATGGATAAAAATCTCATCAAAATTGATGAAGGCCAGTTTGTCTTCGATCAGGTTTTCCAGCCCCGACTCAAACAAACCAGTAATCACCATGGCAGTGGCACCCTGGGAAGAGACGCCACCAAACTGGGTCGACTGGCTGTTAAGTCGAAACAGCAGCTCATATCCGTACACTTCAAGCTGATCGTTAAAAATCGGTTGTCTGGCAATAAACATAGGGCCTCCTAAACAGCTCGAGCTGATCGAATTTTATAAAGAGTTAATCCTTTTCAATATCTTTATTTTATCACTGAGTTTATTTATCGACAAGTATAATTTTCTGAATTGATTACAATTAATTTCGCCGATCGCCTACTTGACCGGTTTGCCATACGCAAACTGGCCTCTAAAGATCAGCCGGCCTTGGCGGTCATAGGAACTACCGTGGCCATGCCAGACGCCATTGACAAATTCGCCCTGATATTTAAGCTGGCCATTGTCATAATATTCCCGGCCGGATCCCTGCGGCGCTGAAGGATCCTTGGCTTGTTCCTGATAACCGGGCAGTCGGGCAAACTGGCCTTCGTATTTGAGTTTGCCGTTCTGGTCAAAGATCCGCCCCTGACCGGCAGCGTAGCCATTGGTAAAATTACCGATGTATTTGAGCCGGCCGTTTTCTTCATAGAGTTTACCAAGGCCGGAAGCCAAACCATTGCTGAAGTTGCCTTCATATTTAAGCCGGCCACCTTGGTAATATTCTTTGCCGCTCCCGACTTGGAGGCCATTGACAAACACCCCTTCCGAGGCCAGCCGATTGTTAACAAAGCGCTGGCCGATCAGGCGATTGCCTTGATAGTAGCCAATGATGTAGCCGTCCTGGCAAGGAATTCTAATCAGCGGCGGTTGGTCATCGGCCGGGCGGCCGGACAGGGCTTTTCGATAGAGCCACAGGCCGAGGATGATAATCCCGACCAGTACCAGAAAAATAAGGCCCCCCATAAGCACACCTCCTAACGTGTGATACGCATATTATACCCCCATTGACGCTAATGACACAAGCGATTCAGTGAAATCCGGGGTCGCGATGGGTTCGTATTCGGCAATCAGAGCGTCCATGGCGGCCAGGGTAATTTCGGTCGGTAGAACAAAGTTGCTGTTCGGGAGACTGCTGAAAAAATCGGCAAAGGCAGCAATGATACCGGGTTCCCGGAGTTCAATGGTTTTATAAACGATTTTATTATTTATTTTATAGTGCAGGATCAAACGCAAACAGTCAGTACTTTCGTAGATAAATTCCATTGCCTGGTTTAAAAACAGTTTATCGTCATCCAAGGCAAAGAGGATCCGACGATTATAAAGCAAATCATCTCGAATCTGTTTTAAAACGGTCAGCCGTTCAATCGGAGTTAGTAAGTGATATATTTCTTCAGGATAAACCAAACTGCCATCCATCATAAACTGGCGCAGGTTTTTCAATGAAAAAACATTGAGCATGCCCCGGCTGACCTGTCGAAAGTAATTGTAATAGCGATCCACCGCCTCAAGTAAAGATTCATAATAAGGGAAATCTTTATTCAGCTTGGCTTCCAACAGGGCCCGGTCTGTGTAATAAGCAAAGCAAGGCAACGGTTCGACGATCACTTCGACCTTAAAATTCCGGTCCAGATCAAAAACCTTGAAGAGATCATTGCTTTCCAGAATAAACGGCGACGTGGCGGCAAATATTTCTGCAAAGCAGTCGCCGTAAAGGGCCCGATAGGCCGGATCCTGGTAGTGCACAGCCTGGCTCAGATCCCGGGAAATGGTGATTACAGCGTTGGAGGTCAGGATAAAATATGGGAACAGCGCACTGATCTCCTGGCCGGGGCTGGCCGGGGTTGCCGGTTGCACCCAGCAATGGGACTGATAATTGACATTATCCAACAGTGTCAGAGCGATCAGGTGTTTGAGCGCACCTAGCATTGGATCGGCGACTGCTTCATCAGCTTCCCGGTGCAGGCTGATCACATCCTCAAGCTGCAACTGTTTTTGATTGCCGAGCATCTGCAAAAATAGATAATCATAAACCGCCTGGAAACTATAGGGAATCGCCAGTTTTATCGCTGGTTCGGGAACGCCCGATAATTCCTGGTCCAGGCAGTGCTCAATCAGGCTTTGCACCGCACGGGGGCCGGTGACGATCTGCAGCGCCGGGCCCGACGCCGGGTCTACTCCGGTGCTGGCCTGGTGGCGGAGCTCTTTGGAAAAAGGAATTTGATATTCGGTTAATTCCGAAATCATTTCAATCAATTCAACAATCTTCTGGCGATTAGCATAACACCCCTCCCCGACCTGGGCAATCTCCAGCAAGGTTTCCAGCTCAGCGACTTCGGTGGTTGACAACCGCAGAGCCTTGGTCATTTTTTTAAAGAAAGCCGGCGTTGGCAGCCGTTCCCCAGACTTCACCCGTTGCAGAGTGGTCCGGTTGATATTGCCCAGGTCGGCCAATGACTGTACCGTTTCACCGCTTTCCTGAATGTATTCGCTGATTTTCTGACT
>RRZT010488724.1_pt1 | contig 15231 bp, 17 predicted proteins | sample 2165551 | NCBI WGS metagenome assembly RRZT01 (sample SAMN10456910, study PRJNA506462) | wastewater metagenome | biome: wastewater; feature: sludge; material: wastewater sludge; isolation source: wastewater sludge with Escherichia coli K12::gfp cells carrying plasmid... | place: USA: Moscow, Idaho... | reverse complement strand
TCCCAGGCGCGGATCAGCGCCCTGCCAGCCGAGCCCGGCTCACTGTTCTCATGGAAAGCAAGCAGAAGACCGGGCTGGCGATCGGCGCGGCCGTGATCGCGGCGAGCGCCGTATTCGGCGTCTCGTACGCCCTCGGTAGCAGCGCCGGCCAATCGCAGGCGCAGCCGGCCGACCAGTCGTCGCAAGAGGCGGGGCAGGGCATGGGTGGAGGGCCCGGCGGTGGGGGCGGTGGCGGCATGGGCATGAGCAACCTCGCCCCGGCGCTGGCCAAGAAGCTCGATGTCGACGAGGCCAAGGTGACCGAGGCGATCCAGTCGGTGATGCAGGCCAACCGGCCCAGCGGAGCCCCCAGCGACGGCACGCAGGCCAGCCCTGGCGCGCGACCCTCCGGCGGCGGTTTCGATCGCTCGGGTATGGACGCCAACCTGGCCAAGGCGATCGCCGAGAAGCTCGGCATCGACGAGGCCACGGTCACCAAGGCCATCGAAGAGGTGCGCGCCGAGCAGCAGGCGAGCCGCTCGTCCAGCGCCCAGCCGACCGCGAGCCCGTCCGCCTGACCCACAGACCCCCCGCCGGCCGAGCTGCAGCCGATCCCCCTGGACGGTTGAGCCGCTGATCCCCTCCGACGGGACCTACCTACGCACCCGGCAGTCGCTCCTACCGCGACCGCCGGGTGCGTGACGCTACGCCTGGGTGTCGGGCCTGATGTCGATGCGCCAGCCAGTCAGCCGGGCCGCCAGCCGCGCGTTCTGGCCCTCACGGCCGATCGCCAGCGACAGCTGATAGTCGGGCACGATCGCCCGCGCCGACCGGGCCGCCTCGTCGGTGACGATCACCTGGGCCACCTTGGCCGGCGACAGGGCTTCTTTCACGAACACGGTCGGATCGGGCGACCAGTCGACGATGTCGATCTTCTCTTCGTTCAGTTCGTGCATCACCGCGCGCACCCGCTGCCCCATGGGGCCGATGCAGGCGCCCTTGGCCGATACGTCGGGGTTGTGCGACTGCACGGCGATCTTGGTGCGGTGACCGGCCTCGCGGGCGATCGCCTTGATCTCGACGATGCCCTGTTCGATCTCCGGCACCTCGAGCCTGAACAGTTTCTGCACCAGGTTGGGGTGGGTGCGCGACACCACCACCTGCGGGCCGCGCAGTTCACGCCGCACGCTCACCACGTAGACCCGCAGCCGCTTGCCGTGCGAGTAGACCTCACCGGGCACCTGTTCGGCCTGCGGCATGATCGCCTCGATGCTGCCCAGGTCGACCCGCACGGTGCGCGAGTCGCGGTCCTGTTGCACGACGCCGAGCAGAATGTCACCCTCGACGGCCGAGAAGTGACCGTACTTCTGATCGTCTTCGGCCTGCCGGATGCGCTGGTAAATCACCTGGCGGGCGGTGGCGGCGGCGACCCGTCCGAAGTTGTCGGGAGTGTTGTCGTACTCGCCGATCTTCTGCCCCTCGTCGTCGAGTTCGGGAGCGAACACGGTGACCCGGCCCGTCTTGCGGTCGAGCTGCACCCGCGACCCGGCCACGTGGTGGTCGGTCTTCTCATAAGCGTTGAGCATGGCGTCTTCGAGCGCCTCGACCAGCACCGTCATCGGAATCTCGCGATCGCGTTCGAGGGCGCGCAGTGCCTCCATGTCGATGTCCATGATCACTCCTGTTCGTCGTCGAGGCTGCGGTTGAGCTCGAGCTTCACCTGGGCCTTGTCGATCTGCTGCAGCGGCACCGTGCGCTGCTCACCCTCGACATCGAGGGTGAGTCGCCCGTCGGCGACGGCCACGATGCGGCCGGTCAGTCGCTCCGACTCGGTGGTCAGGGCCACCAGCCGTCCGACGTTGCGCCGAAAGTGCTTCTCTTCGGTGAGCGGACGGCTGACGCCCCGCGAGCTGACCTCGAGCGTCCACGGTTGGCTGCCCATGGCGGGCGCGTCGTCGAGCACCTTCGAGATGGCCCGGGTGGCGTCGGCGATCTCGTCCAAGGACGGGCCGCGGCCCTCGGGGCCGTCGCCGTCGAGAAAGATGCGCACCACGCGGCGCTTGCCGGCGGGCAGAACGTCGACCCGATCGACTTCGAGACCACAGGAGGCGACCACGGGGGCCACCAGCGACGTGACGGTTGCCGGTTCCACGGAACGTCCTCCTCGATGCAATTGTCTCGATGCGATTGTGCGGTGCAGTTGTCGGGTCGAGTTTAACCGGTAGCGTCGGGGCCGTGATCGGACGGCGTGCATTGCTGATCGGCGGCGCGCTCGGGCTGACCGGCATGGCCGGCTGCGGCGTGGTGAACGTCACGCTGCCGTGGAACCCGCCCTCGCCGCTGCCGGTGGCCGCGGCACCCGACCTGCCCGGGCAACTGGCGCGCGCCAGGGCGCTGGCCGACCACCTGATCGATCACGCCGAGGCGTGGACGCTCTCGGCCCGTCAGGTGGCCTCGTTGCGCTGGTTCGCCAAGGCGGTGGACGCCCACGCGCGGGTGCTGCTGTCGAGCGACCCGGCCCGCCGGCAACAGGTGACCACGCCGCTGCCGTCCGCGAAGAAGGTGACCATGGCGACGGCGAAGGCGACCTACGCCGCCCTCACTGCGCTGTTGGCCACCCTGGCCGCCGAGCACCGGGCCAGGGCGTTGCCCGCCGAGGGCGAGGCGGCGCTGCTGTGGGCGTCGCTGGCCGCCTTCAGCAGCACCATGGCGACACGGCTGTCGGTCGGGTTCGCCAAGCGGGGCGACGACGACACCGGGCTCACCCCCGACCTGACCGCGACGACCCGCGAGAAGGTGCTGGCGCTGTGCCTTCAGGCCGCCTACAGCTACGAGCTGGCGATCGCGGCACCGTCGCTGACCGCCGACGATCAGCACCTGCTGCAGCAGCGGTTGCGCGCGTGGCGAACGCTGCGCGAGAACATGCTGGCCGTCGGCTCAGAAGCGAGTGCCGGCCCGCCGCCGATCGGCTACGACCTGCGTCCGGCACGCAACCGAGCGGGGGCGTTCGCCCTCGGCGTGCAGACCGAAACCGCGGCCCTGCCGATCTTCGGTGGGTGGGTGGCGGGCACTGTCGTCAAGTCGGAACGCAGCGTGGGTGTGGGCGCCCTCGCGGGCGCCAACACCGCCCTGGTTCGTTTCGGCGGCAACGCGCTGCGCTGGCCGGGCTGGCCGGCGTGAGTCTGGCGTTCAGCCCCAGTAGGTGAAGAAGGTGTCCCAGGCCAGCTTGATCGCCAGGGCCCCGACCACCAGCAGAAAGACCCTGCGAATGAACGCGTTGCCGCGGGTCAGGGCGGTGCGGGCGCCGAGGTAGCCGCCGGTCAGGTTCGCCACCCCCATCGCCAGGCCGAGGCCCCACAGAATGTTGCCGGTGATCGCGAACGCCACGATCGCGGACGCGTTGGTGGTGAGGTTCGCCAGTTTCGCCAGTGCGGTCGAGGCCAGAAAGTCGTGCCCGATCACGCTCACCAGGGCGAGCACGAAGAAGGTGCCGGTGCCGGGCCCGATGAAGCCGTCCCACAACCCCACCACCAGGCCGATGGCCGCCATGCGCAATCGGGCGTCGTTGCCGGTGTGCTTCACCGCGGCGTGCAACCCGAGATTCGGCCGCCGCCACGTGTACCAACCCACGCTCACCACGGCGAACAGCACCAGCGGCGTGAAGTGCTGCCGGGGCAGAAAGTGGGTGAGCTGCGCCCCCGTCCACGACCCGATCGCCGCGGCGACCAGCAGCGGCCACGCCAGCCCCCAGTCGACCTTGATGGTGCGCAGGTAGGTGAGGCTCGCGGTCAGCGTGCCCATGAACGACGGCAGCTTGTTCGTGCCCGCAATGGTGGCCACCGGGGTGCCGGGCGGCAGCCCGATCAGCAGTGCGGGCAACTGAATCAAGCCGCCCCCGCCCACCACCGCGTCGATCCAACCCGCCAGAAAGGACGCCAGCACCAGCAATGCCAGGGTGAGCAGGGGCAGCTCCAGGCCCGCGGTCATCAGGGCAGCAGCAGCGCGACCAGCGCCTCGGTCGCTCCGTGCACCGACAACTCGGACCGCTCGCCGCTGGCGCGGTCGCGCACCTCGATCAGGCCGTCGGCCAGGCCCCGTCCGACCACCACGGCCGTCGGGACGCCCAGAATCTCGGCGTCGGTGAACTTCACCCCTGGGCTCGCCTTACGGTCGTCGAGCAGCACGTCGATGCCGGCCGCCGACAACTCCATGGCCAGCTTCTCGGCGAACTCGACCACCGCGGAGTCCTTGCCGGTGGCCAGAATCTGCACGTCGAACGGCGCCAGTTCGCGCGGCCACACCAGCCCGCGCTCGTCGGCGTGCGTCTCGGCCACTGCGGCAACGGCCCGCGAGACTCCGACGCCGTAGGAGCCCATGGTGACCGTGACCAGCTTGCCCTGCTCGTTGAGCACCTTCAGGCCGAGCGCTTCGGCGTACTTGCGGCCGAGCTGAAAGATGTGGCCCATCTCGATGCCGCGGGCCAGCGACAGGGGGCCCGAGCCGTCGGGCGACGGGTCGCCCTCGCGCACCTCGGCCACGTCGATCACGCCGTCGGGGCTGAAGTCGCGGCCGGCGACCAGGTCGATCACGTGCGTGTCGTAGGAGTTGGCGCCGGTCACCCAGCGGGTGCCGGTGACCACCCGGGGGTCGACCAGATAGCGCACCCCGCTGACCGACTTCTCCCCTAGCGCCTCGGGCCCGATGTAGCCCTTCTTGAGGGCGGGGTTGGCGGCGAAGTCGTCGTCGAGGAACGGCAGCACCTCGGCCGGCTCGACCGCCGCTTCGAGGCGTTTCATGTCGACCTCGCGGTCGCCGGGCAGGCCGATCGCCAGGATCGTCCGCTTGCCCCCCGGGTACACCAAGTGAAAGACCACGTTCTTCAGCGTGTCGGCGCCCGTCCAGGGCCGGTCATCTCGCGGGTACTCGGCGTTCACCCGGTCGACCAGGGTGGCGATGGTGGGTGTGTCGGGGGTCGGAACGCGCCGCGCGGCGGGGGCGGCGGCGAAGTCGAGCGGCTCAGGCGCCGGCACGGTGACCGCTTCGACGTTGGCGGCGTAGCCGCCGGGCGAGCGCACGAAGGTGTCTTCGCCCGAATCGGCGATCGCCAGGAACTCCTCGGACGCCGACCCGCCCATCGCACCCGAGGTGGCCTTGACGATCACGAACTCGAGCCCGAGCCGGTTCATGATCGCGATGTAGGCCTCACGATGCCGCTGGTACGAGGCGTCCAGGCCCGCGTCGTCGACGTCGAAGCTGTAGCTGTCTTTCATCACGAACTCGCGGCCGCGCAGAATGCCGGCCCGGGGCCGGGCCTCGTCGCGGTACTTGGTCTGAATCTGGTACAGGCTCAGCGGCAGGTCTTTGTACGAGCTGTAGAGGTCTTTCACCAGCAGGGTGAACATCTCTTCGTGGGTGGGCCCGAGCAGAAAGTCGTTGCCGCGGCGGTCTTGCAGCCGAAACAGGTTCTGCCCGTACTCGGTCCAGCGGTTCGTCGCTTCGTAGGGCTCACGCGGCAGCAGCGCGGGAAAGCGCACCTCTTGGGCGCCGATGGCGTCCATCTCTTCGCGGACGATGCGCTCGACCTTGGCGAGCACCTTCAGGCCCAGCGGCAGCCAGCTGTAGATGCCCGGGGCTGCGCGCCGAATGTAGCCGGCGCGAACCAGCCAGCGGTGGCTGGCCACCTCGGCGTCGGCCGGATCCTCACGCAGGGTGCGGACGAACAGCGTGGACAGACGGGTGATCACGTCGTTGGGGACCTCTCTTGACGAACGAGCAGGGGCCAGCCTAATGGCAGCGCCGTGGTGAAATGAGGGCCACTTCGGCCCTCGGGAGGTCTTGATGGAAGTTCTGCTGCTCGTGGTGGGCTGCGTCAGCACCGTGCTGCTGGTCACGGCGCTGTGTCGCCGGCTGCCCATTCCGGCGCCCCTGCTGCTGCTTCTGGTCGGCGCGGTGGTGTCGTACGAGCCGTGGTTTCCGCTGCCCGAACTGACCGCCGAGATGGCGCTGTTCGGCTTTCTGCCGCCGCTGCTGTACGCGGCGGCCGTGAACACCTCGCTGGTCGACTTCAGGGCGAACCTCAAGGCGATCGGGTGGTTGTCGATCGGGTTCGTGCTGTTCTGCGCCGTCGGTGTGGCGCTGGTGATCATGGGGCTGCTGCCGGTGCCGTTCGCCGCCGCGTTCGCCGTGGGGGCCATCGTGGCGCCGCCCGACGCCGTCGCCGCCGTCGCCGTGGCGCGCAGCGCGGGGTTGCCGCGACGCGTGGTGACGATTCTCGAAGGCGAGTCGCTGCTCAACGACGCCACCGCGCTGGTGTCGTTGCGCACCGCCGTGGCCGCCCTGGGCGCCGCGGTGACGTTCTGGGAGGTCGGGCAAGACTTCCTGTTGGCCGTGATCGTCGGGCCGTTGGCCGGTTTCGTGGTGGCCAAACTGTAGATCTGGCTGTTCCGGGTGATCACCGAGCCGGTGATGAGCACCACGCTGACGTTTCTGATTCCGTTCGCCGCCTACGCCCTGGCCGAGACCTTTCACGCCTCGGGCGTTCTGGCGGTGGTGGTGGCCGGCTTGATGGTGGGCCACGTCACCCCCACCATGCATTCGGCGACGGCCCGGGTATCGACCTGGTTGAACTGGACGACCATTCAGTACGTACTCGAGAACACGGTCTTTCTGCTGATCGGCCTACACACCCACGAGGTGCTCGCGGCAGCGTCGGAGTACCCGGTGTCGAACCTGACCATCGTGCTGGCGTCGCTGGCGGTACTGGTGAGCGTGATCGGGCTGCGCATCGTGTACGTGATGGTGGTGCGGCCGTTTCTCAGCCCTCGACTTCACCCCTTGTCGTGGCAGGAAGGGCTGATCATTTCGTGGGCCGGCATGCGCGGCGTCGTCACCCTGGCCGCTGCCCTGACGCTGCCCGCCGAGACCCCGCTGCGCCCCGTGCTGCTGCTGATCGCCCTGGTGACGGTGGCCGGCACCCTGCTGATTCACGGGCTCACCCTGGCGTGGCTGACCCGGCGGTTGGGCGTGCGCGGCCCCGACCCGCGCGAGGACGCCCTGCAAGAGGCGATGGTCACCCAGCGCTCGATCAACGCGGGCTTGGACGCGTTGAAGAACGCCGCCGAACCCGGTGACGAAGAGCTGGTCAAGCGCCTGAAGGCCACCGCCAAACAGCGCATCGACCTGGCGTGGGAGCGGCTGGGGCAGGACGACCGCAACGAGACCCGCGGCAGGGCGTACCGGCGGCTGCGGCTGGCCGGCATCGCCGGCGAGCGCGAGAAGCTGCTCGAGATTCGCGACCGCGGCTTCGCCGATCACGAAGTGCTCAGTTCGCTGCTCAGTGAGCTCGACGTCGAAGAGGCGACCCTCGAGAACCGCGAGAACCGCGAGCGAGAGGTGCGCGAAGCCCCAGCCCGACCCGACGGCGACGCGCCCTGCGTCCACCTGGGCCAGGTGCCGGCCCAGGTCGACTTCGAGGCGCACGGCGAGTGCGAGGACTGCGTGCGGCTGGGGCTCGAACCGGTCGAGTTACGCATGTGCCTGGATTGCGGGCACATCGCGTGCTGCGATTCGTCGGTGGGCAAGCACGCCACCCAGCACTTCAGAACGACCGGTCACCCGGTGATGCGCTCGATCGAGCCCGGCGAGCACTGGCGCTGGTGCTACGTCGACCAGTTGCACGACGAGGGCCTCAGCGACTGATCAGTAGAACGTGACCGACACCTTCGACGATCCGATCAGGGCCGACACGCCCTGAAGCTTCACGTCCTTGAACCAGTACCGGCCCGACACCCGGGCGTCGCGGGCGTAGAAGTGCACGGTGGCGGCCGACTTGGCCTCAGCCAGACCAGGCGCCACCAGCTTGAACTTCGCGCTGCTCCACTTGGCGCCGCTCTTCTTGGTCCACTTGATCGAACTGGTGATCAGTTTCACGCCCGATCGGCTGCGAACCCCGAAGCCGCAGCCCGACGGCCTGAGCGAGTGCGACTTCAGACACGCCTTCCATTTGGCGTTCGCCGCCTTGACGATGGCGCTCTTGCCGGCCGAACTCAGGCCGACCGTTCGCGAGTCGGGGGTGACGTCTTCGGTGTCGCTCACCGCCATGTTGACGGTGCCGATCGAGTAGTACTTGTTCACCGGCGTCACCGGGTACACGCCCGGAAACACCGACACCACGTCACCGGTGGGACGCACGCCCGCCAGCTTCAGCGGCACGTCGGCCATCGCTGCCAGTTCGACCTCGGCCGCCACCTGCGCCATGCGGTACTGGCCGCCCACGTTGGTGACCGCGAAGGTGGCCGTGACCGGTTTGCCGTTCAGGCTGTAGGTGGCCGTCACGCTGGTGGCCTGGCCGGCCACGTCCGGCACCGAGATGTCGGTGAGCTTGCCCACGGTGGTCTTGGCGAGCACGGCGTCGGTGAGCAACGTGGTGTCGGTGGGCGCGGTCGAAGCCAGGCTCAACGCCGTGGCCGAATCGCCGCTGCCGAGCGCCCGCAGGTAGGCGCTGACCACGTCGGACGCCTTGGCGGTGGCCACGGTGGGGGTCGACAGTCCGCTGGTCGACACCGTCGGAGCGGGTGCGGGGTTCGGCCGGCCGAGCGCGTACACGGTGCCGCCGATCAGGGCCACGCCCACCACGCCGCCCACCACGCCGAGCACCGCCTTGTTCGACTTCTTGGGGGACTGATTCTGGCCCTGCGCCGGCGGGTAACCCCACGGCTGCTGCGGACCGCCCTGGCCATATTGGGGTTGCGCGGCGTATTGCGGCTGAGTCGGGTACTGCTGCTGGCCGTATGGCGTCGGCTGACCAGGTGCACCGCTCCAGGCCGGTGGCGGCTGCTGGCCGGGATTCTGCTGACCCCAGCCGGCTTGCTGACCGGCCGGCGGGTACTGCTGCCCACCGCTCTGCCACGACCCGCCCTGCGGGCCCTGTTGATTGCCGAAGCCCGGGCCGCCGTTGCCCGGAAATGATCCGTTGTTGCTCACTGGTGTTTCCTTTCCCCCGTGCCCGCGATTCTACGGGGTGCGCCGGTCAGCTCCAGCAGGGCCGGGCGCTACGATCGCCGCCATGAGCGACGAGGCGGGCCAGCGACGTTGGCCGGCGTGGGTGTACGGCGTGGGCGACGATCCGGACCCCCGGTTCAGCCTCGCCAATGAGCGCACTTTTCTTGCTTGGATCCGCACCGGCCTGGCCTTCGTCACCGCCGGGCTGGGCATCTCGGCGCTCGCCCACTTCGCCCCCGCCACCGGTGCCCGGTTCATCGCGGCCGCGGTGGTGCTGCTCTGTTGCGGCGTGCTGTGCGGGGTCACCGGCCTGATTCGTTGGGCTCGCAATGAACGGTCGATGCGGCTCGGAGTCGCCCTGGCCCGTCCGTCGGTGCTGCCGATGCTTACCGTCATTCTGCTGCTCATCGCCGGCCTGGCCGCGTTCGCGCTGTTGAGCTGATGACGTCCGACCAGCACCAACATCCGCCGTGGGACAGCGGGCTGCAGGCCGAGCGCACCTCGCTGTCGTGGCAGCGGGTGAATCTGGCCGGCCTGGCGTGCGGCCTGGTCAGCGCACGGTTGTTGATCGAGACGCACCCCCTGGCGGGCTATTCGCTCGCGGTGCTCACCGCCGTGGGCGCCTGCCTGCTCGCGTTTCTGCACGGTGGACGGCTGCAGCGCACGACGGCCGCCCTGCGCGCCGGGGTTCCCCTGCCGGACGGCCGCATACACGTGCTGTTGGTCGTGCTGCTGATACTCGGCGCCGCCGGCGGACTCATCTCGATGCTTGCGTACGCGTGACACGAAAGTACTTTCCAAAGTGGAAAGTAGTTGCTAAGTTGGCGTCATGGCTCAACTTGACCCCACGGAAGCCCTGGCGCAAGCGCAGCGGCTCGGCGCCCGCACCCAGCGCTCGGCACGGTGGCTGGCCAGGTACTACGTCATCTTCGGCATCGCCTCGATGTTGATCGCGCTGGGCTTCGGTCTGCTGCGTGGCCGCACCTGGGCGCTCGTGCTCTCCGGTGTCTGGCTGGTTCTGGTGCTCGGCATCTCGCTGTACAGCAGCCGTCAGCAGACCATGGTGCGTGGCGGCGGACGCATTCACGCCGGTGTGATGGCCGCCTGGACCGTCATTTGGGTGATCACCGTCACGGTCGGCGCCAGCAACGACCTGCCCTGGCCGTGGTGGCTGGCAGGAGGCGTCGGCATGTTGGCTTCGCCCCTGGTCGGCGCCTGGGTCGTGCTGCGCCGCACAGAGGCTGCGCAATGAGCATCGACGAGAACTTCCACTCCCCCGTGCGGTTCGCGATCATGGCCAGCCTGGTGAGCGTCGACAAGGCCGAGTTCGCATTCGTGCGCGACGCCATCGAGGTGTCTGACTCGGTGTTGTCGAAGCAGGCCACCGCACTCGAAGCCGTCGGCTATCTGCAGATCATCAAGGGCCATGTGGGGCGCCGTCCTCGCACGTGGTTCGCTCTCACCCCGCAGGGTCGCGCAGCCTTTGCGGCACACCTGGAAGCCCTGCGGTCACTCGCCGAAGCGGCCGCCCACTACGCCGCCGGCCCGTCATAACCCACCCGCACCCCTACCCACCCTGCACACCAAGGAGTCGTCATGTTGCTGAACCCTGCCCAAATGCTGGCCATCGCCGTTGAGTTGCTGTTGATGATCGTGCTGCCGATCGTGCTGCTCACCCTCTGGTGCCGGCGCACCCGTGTGCCGTGGACGGCGCCGCTGATCGCCGCCGGGTGCTACCTGCTGAACCTGGCGGTCAACGTGCCGCTCACCGTGATGGTGTACCCCTCGCTGAACCTGCCGCCGGTGTTGCTGCTGGCCCTGACCGCCCTGACCTACGGGGTGTGCGAAGAGCTCGCCCGCTGGCTGTCGTTTCGGCTCGGGTCGCTACGCCGGCACCGCGACGGCGACGGTGCGATCTCAGCCGGCCTCGGCCACGGGGGCGCCGAGTCGGTGCTGTTCGGCCTGTCGTACGCGGCCGGCACGGTGGCTGCCCTGTTCGCCCCGGACGCCCTGCCGCAGGCCACTCGCGACGCCCTGGCCGGCGCCAGTCCCTGGGTGTTCGTCGGCACCGGTCTCGACCGCCTGCCCGCCCTGGCCGGGCACCTGGTGTTCGCGCTACTGATCGTGCTGGCCTACCGGCGCGGGGTGAAGTTCCTGCTCATCGCCATCGCCGCGCACGCCGCCCTGGACTTCTCGATGTTCATGCTGCGCGACCACGCTGCCCTGCCGGTGTTCATCGCGGCGTGGGCTGCCGCGGGCCTGCTGTGCCTGGTGCTCGCCCGGCGGCTGTACGGCTCGCTGCGCAGGCCCGCGCCCGAACCCGCTCCGGCTACGCCTGTCGTTGCGTGAGACGCACCACGTCACACAACGAAAGGCACTCTCATGGCACGCACGGTCATCGCCCACCTGTTCAGCAGCGTCAACGGGGTGAGCGAATCGCCCAACGAGTGGCAGTTCGACGCGTTCGGCCCCGAAGAGGGCGAGATGCTCGGCACCACGATCGCCACCGTCACCGACGCGGTGATGGGGCGCACCCTGTGGCAGGAATGGTCGGGCTTCTGGCCCAGCATGAACGACGGGTTCGCCGACTTCATCAACGCCGTACCCAAGCACGTGGTCACCTCGACGTTGACGGGTGACCTGCCGTGGAACAGCACCGCCATCGACGGCGACCCGGTGGCTCACGTGCGAGCGCTCGCCAACAACGGCGCCGAGGGCGACATCAGCGTGATGGGCGGCATCGAAACGACGCGGTCGCTGTTTCTAGGCGGCGTCATCGACGAACTGACGCTCACCGTGCACCCGGTGGTGGCCGGCCAGGGCCGACGGCTGTTCGACGAGTCGATCGACACCACGCGGCTGCACCTGGTTCGTTGCGTGACCACCCAGGCGGGCAACGTGGTCGTCACCTACTCGCTGCGGGGCGAGTGAGCGATCCGCGCCAGCACCTGCTCGAGCCGCTCGACCGCCTCGGGTAGGCGCTCGGTGGTGATGTGCCGAAACCCCAGTACCAGCCCTTGCCGTGGCGGCCCCAGGTAGCGCGGTGACAACGGTTCAACACCAACCCCGGCCGCAGCCGCCCGCTGCACGACGGCCCGGTCGCTGAGGCTCTGGTCGGTGAACTCGGCGGCCACGTGCAGCCCCGCCACCGACGGCAGCACGCGCAACTGCGGCACGGTGCCGAGCGCGTCGAGCAGGGCCGCCCGCCGCTGCCGATAGACGCGCGTGGTGCGCCGCACGTGGGCGGCCAGTAGCCCCTCGTCGAGAAAGCGCGAGAGAATGCCGTGCGTGAGGGCGTCGCCCTGCCACTGGGTCAACGCCTTGGCCTCGCGCAGGGCCGGTTGCAGCAAGGCGGGGGCGATCAGAAAGCCCACCCGCAGGCCGGGCAGCAGCACCTTGCTGAACGAGCCCAGGTAGATCACCCGGCCGGCGGCGTCCAGGGACTGCAGCGGTTCGAGCGGACGGTCGGCGAAGCGGAACTCACTGTCGTAGTCGTCTTCGACGATCACGGCGCCGCAGCGTGCCGCCCATTCGAGCAGGGCGGCCCGCCGGGCGGCCGACAGGGTGCCGCCGGTTGGAAACTGATGCGACGGCGTGACGTAGACCAGCCGCGCCGACGTGGGCAGCCGGTCGACCACGAGTCCCTCGGCATCCACCGGCACCGGCACCAGGCGAGCGCCGTGCGAAGCCAGCAGGCGGACGCCCGCGGTGTAGCCGGGGTCTTCGACGACCACCGGGTCGCCGGGTGCCAACAGCACGCGGGCCACCAGATCGAGCCCCTGCTGCGCACCGGCGGTGACCACCACGTCGGCGGCGCTCGCCCGCACCGCGCGCGATCGGGCCAGGTGGCGGGCGATCTGCCGCTGCCGCGGCGGATCGTCGGGGGTGGCGGAGGGGTCGAGACGGGCGAAGTCGCCACGCAGTGTCGCCGAGGCCAGTCGACGCCACGTGGCAAGGGGAAACAGTCCCGGGTCGGGGCCGCCGAACGACAGGTCGAAGGGCAACGCGGGCGGTGTGTCCGCGGGCGGCGGCAGGGCGCTCCAAACCGGACGCGGGCCGGCCAGCACCCCGCGCGGCGCCCGGGGCCGACGGGTCGGCACCACCTGTTCGGCCACGTACAGCCCTGACCCGGGCCGGGCGACCACCAGACCCTCGGCGACCAGCCTGTCGAGTGCCGCCACCACCGTGCCGCGGGCGATGCGCAGGTCGGCGGCAAGCTCGCGGCTGGTCGGTAGGCGCTCGCCGGCCACCAGCCGTCCGGTTCTGATCGCGTCGAGCAGTTGCCGATACAGCGCGCCCGTCCGCGTGCCTCTGGTGCCCGGCGACAACCGCAACTGCATCGCCCCAACATACGGATTGGATCACTCAGAATGGGGCTGATTGGCACTTTCAACCGATCCAGTCTGCAGCCAGAATCGAGGCATGGCACAGGATTGCGCAGTGACTTCTGCAGAGGCGGCCGAGCGTGGCGCGGGTGGCGGGCTGACCATCGGCCAGGGCGCGGCGCTCACCATCGGCGCCGTGCTGGGCACCGGTGTGATCACGCTGCCCGCCCTGGCCGCCGACCTGGCCGGACCGGCCAGCCTGCTGGCCTGGCTGGCCCTGGTGCTGTTGTCGGTGCCGCTGGCCGTCACCTTCGCCGCACTTGGCGCCCGCTACCCCGACTCGGGGGGCGTGTCGACCTACGCCCGCCGGGCGTTCGGCCCGCGGGTGGCCGCCATGGTCGGCTGGTGCTTCTATGCGGCGGTGCCGATCGGAGCACCGGCCGCCTCGATGATGGCGGGCCAGTACGTGGCCGACGTGATCGGCGGCGGCCGCGTGACGGTGCTGGTCACGTCGGCGCTGCTGATCGTCGTGGTGTGTGCTATGAACTACGCCGGGTTGCGGCTCTCTGGCCGCGTGCAACTCGTGCTGGCGGCTGTGCTGGCCGCGTTGATGGTCGTCACCGTGGTGATCGCCCTGCCGCACGCCCGGTTCGACGCGGTGGGCCCACTGCTGCCCCACGGTTGGGGCGGCGTGGTGTCGGCCGCGGGTGTGTTGGTGTGGGCGTTCGCGGGCTGGGAGGCCGTGTCGTCGCTGGCCGCCGAGTATCGCGACCCGGCCCGCGGGGTGCCCCGCGCCACCGCGATCGCGCTGCTCACCGTCTCGGTGCTCTACCTGGCGCTGGCGGCAACCACGATCGTGGTGCTGGGAGCGGCGGCGGGCGACAGCGACGCACCGCTGTCTGACCTGCTGGCGATCGGAATCGGGCCGGCGGCCCGTCCGGTGACCGCCGTGGTGGCGGTGCTGCTCACCCTGGGCGCGATGAACGCCTACTTCGCCGGCGCGGCCAAACTGGGCTCGGCGCTGGGTCGCGACCGGGCCATGCCGGTGTGGCTGGCGCGGGGCAGCAGCGCCGGCGAGGTGCCGCGCCGAAGCCTGCTGGTGGTGGGTGCGTTGGCGCTGGTATCGCTCGGTGCGACCGCGGTGCTGCACCTGGAGCTGACCACGATCATGCTGCTCACCACCGGCTCGTTCACCCTGGTGTACCTGCTCGGTTCGGCGGCCGCGATCAAGCTGTTGCCCCCCGGGTCGTGGTCGCGGCGGGGTGATGTCGTCGCGTTGCTGTCGGCACTGCTGCTGGCGGTGAGCACGGGCGCGTCCACGTTGTGGGCGCTGGGGGTGTGTGCGGCGGCGGCAACCTACGTGGCCGTGCGTGACCGCAGGGCTTGATTCTCGCTGTCGCTGGGTAGGGTCTCGGCGACAGAAGGCCGTCCCTCGAAGCCGACCTTGCCCCTCAGCCGATGGTCGTGCGGTTGCCCCGTGCCGCCGCGATCGTGACCGACCTCGGAGCACCCCTCAGCCACGCCGCGATCGTCGCGCGCGAACTCGGCATCCCCGCCGTGGTCGGATGCGGCGACGCGACCGTCCGGCTCCACACCGGCGACCGCGTGGCGGTCGACGGAGCCGCTGGGCGGGTCAGCGTACTAGCGCGATGCGACGACCACACCGTGACGGCCGAGGGGTCGGCTTCTTAGCAGTCAGCGGGACAGCACAGGGTCAGGCGTCGGACACAGTTGCAGGCACAGGACCTACGTCCGACAGTCGTGGAGGACAGCTCTCGTTGGGGCACAGGCTTGCACCGGACAACCCGCCACATCCGACTCTGCCGTAAGCCGGACGGACGCGTTGGTTCCGATTCACACGGTGATCCGTCCTCGCATGGACGAACTTCGGTTCAGTCGGCCGACGCTTGGTTCTGATCGGGCTCTT
>RRZT011587536.1_pt1 | contig 15232 bp, 15 predicted proteins | sample 2165551 | NCBI WGS metagenome assembly RRZT01 (sample SAMN10456910, study PRJNA506462) | wastewater metagenome | biome: wastewater; feature: sludge; material: wastewater sludge; isolation source: wastewater sludge with Escherichia coli K12::gfp cells carrying plasmid... | place: USA: Moscow, Idaho... | reverse complement strand
GTGAGGACTATGACGGCGATACTCCCCGCATGACCCAAAAATATTGCGGTGATGACGGCAACCGCTATCACCTCCTCCAAAAGAGCCCTTTTTAGGGTTGAGATCCCTTTTTCGATTAGCTCGCTTCTGTCGTATACGGAGACTATTTCGACGGCTTCATGCTGAAGAGTTTTTAGCTTCTCTTTTACGTCGGCTATCACTTTGTGTGCGTTTTCTTTGGTTCTGGCTACGACTATCCCTCCGACTGTCTCCCCTTCGCCGTTTAGCTCCGCTATCCCACGTCTTTCGCTTGGTATGATGTTTACGGAGGCTATGTCGGAGATTTTTAGGGCGACACCCTCTTTTGTGTTTATCGGAGTGTTTAGGATGTCGTTTTCGTCTTTGTAGTATCCGGATGTCTGAACCATATTTTCATATCCGTTTTGCAAAACTACTCTAGCCCCGTCCGAGGCGTTTGCCTTTTGGACGGCATCGGCAACATCCAAAATCGATAAATTGTAGTTTGCAAGGGAGGATTCGTTTACGGTGATTTCGTAGTTTTTGACGTATCCGCCGATACTTGCGACTTCACTAACCCCCGGAACCGACAAGAGGCCAAACCGTAAAAAATAATCCTGATGGCTTCTAAGCTCGGCCATATTTAACGTTTTTGATTTTAGTGCGTATTGGTATACCCAGCCGACCCCCGTAGCATCCGGCCCCAACGATACGACCGCCTCTTTCGGGAGGGATTGGAGGTTTTGGCTCAGTTTTTCGAGTACTCTGGTTCTGGCAAAGTAGAGATCGGTTTTGTCTTTAAAGACTATATAGATGAGGGATGTCGAAAAACCGGTAAATCCCCGCACCGTCTCTATATTTGCAAGCGACAAAAACGAAGAGGTAAGCGGATAGGTGATTTGTTTGTCGATGACCTGTGGGCTTTGCCCTTCCCATTTTACCTCTACGATAACCTGTGTCGGTGTTAGGTCGGGCAAGGCATCAAACGAGCCGTTTTTGACCCCCCATACCGAGGCCAGCGAGAGGAGGGCAAAAATCAAAAAGATAAAAACCCTGTTTTTTACAGATAGTTCAATGATTTTTTCTATCATCAGTAAAGCCCGTTGACTTTCGCATCGGAATCTAGCAAAAATAGCGCCTCTGCCGCCACTTCATCACCTTCCGATAACCCTTCTAGGATTTTGTACTTAGCGTTATCCAGTTTGACCGCTTTTATCTCTTGCGGTTCAAATTTTTTATCCACACGGACAAATACAAACTGTTTTTTCCCCTTGTCGAGCACTGCTGTTTTTGGTAGCGTCAGGAGTTTTTGGGTTTTTTGGAGTATCGAGGCTTTGCCGAACATATTTGCCTTTAAAAACCCGTCCGAGTTTATAGCGGCTCTGGCTGTTAGCGTCCTGTCTTTGTCGTTTATCTCTGGGAGTATCTGCTCTATCTTACCGACGTAGCTTTTTTGGCTTCCCGTAAACGTGGCCGATATTTTATCTCCGATTTTTACTCCGGCGGCATCTTTTTCGTATATTTTGGCCTCTACCCATAAAGCTCCGGTGCCCGCAAGTCTCAAAAGCGGTTTTCCGGCATCGGCAAATGAACCTGCAAATACCTGTTTTTCAACAACCGTGCCGCTAAAAGGGGAGTAGACTACGACGTTTTTTGAGGCTTGTTTTTGAGAGAGTGTTTTGTCTATCTCGGCTTTTGATACACCCAAAAGCGCCAACCGCTGTTTTGACGACTCAAAAAGCCCTTTTGCCGCTTTGCTCATCGTCTCGTCGCCGTAGGAATCCATATTTTTTTGGTATTCGTAGCTTTTTAGCATCTCCTCTTTTAGGCTATATATCTCGGGGCTATATACCTCAAATAGCGGCGATCCGGCCTTTACCGATGAGTATTTTTCACCGACGTATAGTTTTTCTATGTAGCCTGAAAACTTGATGGTAACCTCTTTTGTCAGAGCCTCTTTGTAGGCTGTTTTTGCAAAAAACTCCTGTTTTGGAGCGTATGACTCATCTGCCACTTTGACCGTTTTGATATTGACGTTTGCGCCAAACGCCGCCGCCGCAAAAAGCGCCGCTGCAACTGTTTTTCTCATATTTCGGCTCCGGTTATTTTTTTGATTTGAGCCAAAGCCGACATCGCCTCTGCTCTGTACTCTGCAAGTTCGTTTTCAAGGCTCAAATTCTCTTTTATAACGCTAAATACAAACTCTCTGGAGCTTTTTGAGGTTTTAAGCGTCGATAGCGTCGTCTCAAGGAGGTGTGCACTTTGGGTTTTTATGATTTTTTCGGTCGCTTTTGAGTTTTTGAGAGCCGATTCGTATCTAAATTTTGCCGCTTCAAGATCCGAGGTTAGCTTGTTTCTTAGATTTCTCTCCTCGTCTTTTTTGCTTGATAGTTCAAACCCTTTTTTTCTGGCCGATGCCAGCTCTTTGCCGTATATCGGAAGCGGGATATTTACACCGAAAAACCAAAAATCCTGATATCTTGAGTCGGCGCTCGCATACCCGAGTGTCACGCCTATATCCGGTACTAAAGATTTATTTTCGGCAGAGAGTTCGCCGTTTATAGATTTCGCCTCATTCGAGGTCGCCCTTAGCTCGTTTGAGAGGGATATGTCGGTCTTTGAGAGGTCTACATATTTCGGATTTAGCTCTATCTCTATAGTCTCGCTTGGAACCTCTCCAAAAGATTCAAGCTTTTTTATCGCTATTTTTTTTTGGGCGACAATCTCGGTTAGCTTTCTCTCAAACGTCGCCGTCTCTATCTGGCTTCTGACAAGCTCGGTATGGGAGCCGCTCTCTATGGAAGATGAGATTTGGAGTAGTCCGGTAGCGAATTTGGCGGTCTCCAGATATTTTTTGTAGTTGGACTCTATCTCTTTTAGCTTTGCTATCTCGTAGGCTATTGTTTTAATCTCAAACTCAATATCTAGTTTTTTTTGCTCCAGCCTGTTTTTTAGAGCCTCATAGCTGTCTTTTTTGCTTTGCTCCCTTGAGCCTAGTTTGGTGGTTAGCGGGATTTTTTGGGTGATTGCGTATGTCACCTGTTGCATGGCGCTGATATCTCTTGCCAGCGGTCTTGAAAAGTCGTTGTTTAGGGTTTGGATGCTAAGTTCCGGATTGTCCAGTTTTGAGCTGATTCCTATCTCTTCGTAAGCCGCTTTTAGTGAGTTTTGCATTGAGGTTATTTCGGGGTTTTTTTGTAGTGTCCTTTGGATGAAGCTATCCACGCTCTCCGCCCCCAGAGAGGCGACCAAAAGAGCCGCCGCAACTACGAGCCGCATGGTTAAAAATTGACCGAAGTTTTGTATTTTTTGGTTTTTCCGTCACCGTCCACCACGGTTACGGTAACCTGCCATGTTCCGGTCATGCAAAAGTTTAGTGAAGCCTTGTATACTCCGTCTTTCCCTTTTGCCTCTACCTCTTCACCCATTGCAGGCATCCCCGGCATCTCCGGCATAAAGACTTTTAGCTTAACACTCTTTGCAGTTAGGGGCTTACCGCCTTTTGAGAGGTCGATAACAAACCCGTTTTGCCCCACAAAAGGGTCTTTTTCGGATTTCACCTTTACATCTACATCTCCCGCTTTTCCGGCTATATTTATAGGTGCGGCAAAAGCCCCCATCGCAAAAACCAAAGCCGCCAAAACTACTTTTTTCATGGTAAACTCCTAATATTTATTTTTGGTGAGTTTACCCGTCTTTCGTGGCATGATTGTGGGACGTATTTGTAAACTTTCCCCCCCTTTTTTTTGATCCCACCACCACTTCCAAGGAGACGGCTATAAAAATAATCCGACATTAAAGATGTCAAATAGCTAACGGTCAAAAGGAAAATACAATCAGGCGGGTTAGATTAAAATGGTTGAAACACTAAGTTTGGTTTGGTACTGAAAAGTTGGTGGGCTTACACAAGAACTATAAATTTCAGTAGATTGTGTAAAAATCTAAAACCAAAAAAGGAGTCCTACAAATGGATAAAATCGAAATCATAAAAAAACGATTTGCCAAACTGGACAAACACTATACGGCTCTAAAAGAGTATAGACAGCTCATAGACAAACTGACCACCACTATAAATATCTACGAGCCATCTGTATTTAGTACGCTAAAGCCGGAGCAAAGAGCGATTTTAGAAGCTTACCTAAAACGGTTTAGCTCTATGCAAGATTATCTGGGGGCAAAAGTTTTCCCTATCGTTCTTGATATTGCAGGCATAGGTAGCCAAAAAATGAGCGAGGTGCTCTATCAAGTTGAAAAAGAGCAGATTATCGATAGTCTGGAGGAATGGATACTATTAAGAGAGATCAGAAATGAGCTGGAGCATGAATATCCGGATGAGCTACAAGAGGCTTTGGATGATTTGAGATTTTGCATAGAAAGTTTTTCAAAACTGGAACAATACTATCTAAATGTGCTCTCTTTTGCAAAGAGGTTCATGAAGTGAGATTGTCGGACGGTATGATAAGTCTTATTAGGCGTGCAACGCTTGAGAGTTTTGGCGATGTTGCGGTGTATTTGTTTGGTAGTCGCATGGACGATAGCAAGATCGGTGGGGATATCGACCTAGCCATAGATGTGGATTTGCCAAGGTCGGAGTTTAGAGATAAAAAAGCCGCATTTACTGCCTATCTGATAAGAGTAGGCTGTGACATCAAGATGGACATCGTACAGTACAACAACAAAGATGAGCTTTTGGCAAGCGAGATAAAAGCGAATAGCTTAAGGCTGGATGGGTAGCTACGACAACTGTATAGAAAATTGATAGCGACACAAGAGGGACTTACCGAAAAGTAGGAAATTTGAGAATTAATTGATAGTTTGAATTAAAAATTTAGCCTAAACTCTGCCCCCTCTCCCTTGTCTCCGGTTACCTCTATTTTTATCCTGTAGTCGTCACAGATGGTTTTTACTATGTATAGCCCTAGCCCAAAGCCGCCGCCTATGTCCGATTTTCTTTTAAATTTGTCGAATATCTCTTTTTGCGAATCCTTGTCTATCCCTATCCCGTAGTCTTTTACGATTATGAGATTTTGTGAGACCGTAAGCTCTATTTTGCCGCCGTTTTTGGAGTATTTGACGGCGTTTGAAAGCAAATTGTCTATGAGTCTCTCCGCCGCCGTTTTATCTATTTTGTATATAAAACTCTGTGTCGTAATCTCTATTTTTATATTTTTAGGGGCGGCAAGTTTTGAGTATATTACCCCCTTTTCCGAGGCCAAGGCGGCAAAATCTATCCACTCCTCCTCTTTTTTGAAGGTCTCTTTTTGCAGGTAGTATGTCAAATCCTCGTGTATCTTGCTAATCATCTTTGCGGAGACTTTTAGATACTCCGCTTTTTTTGACTCCCTTAGTTCGTTTTTTATCGAATCCAGACCTAGTAGCAAAGAGGTAATCGGTGTGTTTAGCTCATGGGCACTGGCTTTTACGAAATTATCAAGCCTCTCAATCTCCTCTTTAAAAGGAGCCAAAAACTGCCTTGAGAGCGCAATGGCCAGACCCACAACCAATGCAAGCGATATGAGCCACACCAAAAATGACGATACGGCAGCCTCCTCCCGTTCTATTTGGAGCAAATCAGTTTGGACTACTACATACTTTATCCCATGGTGTAGTCTCGTTCCGGTATCTACTATCGTTAGCCTTCCGTTGTTGTCGTATATCCCCTCTTTTAGTGCTGGAATCGGTGAAATATCAGAGTACACCGTATCGCCGTTTAAGCCGATTAGAGCCACTTTGAACTCTTTGTTGTCCGGTATCTCGTATTTTTTGCCTCTCATGTGTGAATCGATGATTTCGGCCGAGATTAGCGAGGCGTGGTTTTTTAGCCTCTCTTTTTGGAGTTCGTATAGGTTTTCTACTTTGACCGTATAGAGCAAAACGGCGATGGCGGTGATAAAAATAAAAGCGGAGCCGATATAGAGGGCTAAAAATTTGATTAACGATTTTTTCTCATATTCGCTCAAATCTGTACCCAACCCCTCTTTGGCTTTGTATAAAATCTCTCCCGAGCGCTTTTCGTAGGTTTTTGACGTAGTATCTGACGGTTGCCTCGTCGGGTGTATCGTCAAAGCTCCAGAGTGAGCGGAAAATCTCTTCGTAAGAGATAAATCTATCCTGATTTGCGACAAAATACGACAGTAGCTTCGCCTCCATCGGCCGTAGCTTTACGCTCTGTCCATCCACCGTAACGCAGAGTCCGGACGGGTCAAAAAACACCCCTCCGCCTAGCTCTATCGGCCTGTTTTCGTCTATCGAATAGATTTTTTTGACATGCCAGATTCTAGCCTCCAGCTCTTCAAAATCAAACGGCTTTTTCAGGTAGTCGTCACACCCTATCTCAAACCCTCTTTTGACATCTTTGGCTCCCGATGCGGATGTGATAAATATAGCCGGAGTTTTGTCGTGGTACCCCCTAAGCTCCTTTAAAAACGAAAATCCGTCTCCGTCGGGGAGATTGACATCCAAAAGCATAAGGTCGAATTTTGTTTTTTGGGTCAGAGCTAACGCTTCTTCAAATGTTTTGCCCCATGAGATTTTGTGTGAGTTTGAGAGGTGTTCGAGGATTAATCCCCCTAGATGTTCATCGTCTTCTAGGAGGAGGATTTTCATTATTTTTTTCTGGTCGCTTTTACGGCATCTATAAGGGTCTCAAACCCTTTTTTGCTGGAGGCCTCAACCTCTTGCATCGTTTTGATCCCATTTTCGTATGTTGCGGGTTCGCTAAACTCGTGAACCGCTTTTTCAAGCCCTTTGTGGACTTTTGAGTGGTGATCTGCTACTTCGTTTATCGCTTTTTGGTTGCCGGAGAGTACTTTTTGGGCATCCGTTGAAAACCATTGTCCAAATCTGCCTGAGTGCTCATCTTGGATTTTTTCGCCGCTTCCGAGAAGCGCCGCTTTGTACCCTTTTAGTTTTAGGTGGATGTGGTCTATTTTGCCGTTGCTGATATATATTTCATTGGTTACGCTGGCGCATTCGTTTGCGATAGATGCAGTGGATTCGGTCATCTGTCTGATGTTTGTCTGAAAATTTGCGACAAGCTCCATAGAGCTATCCGATTCGGTTTTGAATGTTTCACTGGTTTCTATGATGGAGTTTGAATTTTGTTTTAGGGTATTGATATTCACCTCTACCTCTTGCGTCGCTTTTTGGGTTCTCTCGGCCAGTTTTCGTACCTCGTCTGCTACAACCGCAAAGCCTCTGCCGTGTTCACCGGCTCTTGCCGCTTCAATCGCCGCATTTAGCGCCAATAGGTTTGTCTGGTCGGAGATGTCTTTTATTAGGTTGATTATATTTCCGATAGAGGTAACGACGTTGCTAAGTTCGGAAGCGTCAGATACAAGCCCTTGCGTGAGGTCTTGAATTTTTGAGAGCGAATTTGTGATTTCGTTGCTCTCTTTTGATATCGTCTTTGAGTTTGTTTCGGTCGTTGCGTTTAGCTTGTTTATGTCGGAGAGCATCGATAGGTTCTCCTCTATAGTCCCCTGCAAAAACATTATCCCATCCTCATAGCTAGAGAGCAGTAGTTTTACGATTTCAGTGGAGTCCGGTTTTTTGTCTGTAGTTTGTCTGGTTTTTTGTTCCAAATCATATACCGTAGCCTCAAGCATTCTAACTTTTGACTCATAATCGCTATTTTGCTTTTTTAGTTCTCTTATCTCATCCTCTAAAGCCGTTATTTTCCTACCGCTTCCAAACATTGATTCCCTCTTTTATTTAAGATTTTTTATATTTTACTATACGTTCCAACTAATCATCGCCCAATATGTCGGTTTTTGTGGTTTTTTTCTAAAATTTTCATCAAAAAAGAGCTTTTTCAGCCCCTCTATCTCATCGTCACTCATCTCCCCGATACTCCAAAAAGTGCTCTCTCTAAACCCTTCAAAATCGTTCCAGTTGATTTTTTTGTTTTCACTCTCGATGTAGTCGATTTTTGGGTTTATCCCCATTTTATACAGGATGTTGACGATGTAGATGTAGTCAGGCTTGGGGTGTATCCGTCTCCCCATCGCCTCCAAAATCTCGGTATCGACAAAACTGCCGCCGACTTTGTAGGTTAGATATACTTTTTGTTTTGCTTTGTTGCTCAGTTTTTTTAGTGCACCCTCCATATCGGCAACCTCCATAGAGCGGGACGCTACGACGATATCTACACTCGGTAACCTATTCCAGTCATCTTCCCATGATGCCTGTATCGTCTCAATGTTATTTATTTTTTTTGAGGCGGCATTTTCGTTTACGCAACGGAGCATCTCCTCCGAATAATCCATTGCGTATACTTTTTCCAGTTTTTTGGCAAACCGCAAAGCTAGATTTCCGGGGCCGCATCCGACATCCAGTAGGCTCTCACACCCTTTTGTATCTACTCTCGATAAAAACTCTTCGTTGTAGATGCTTTGATGGATACGTGAGTCCATATCCTTTGCTTTTGCGTTCCAATCCTCTTTTGTTTTCGGCTTAAAGGTAGTTATCTCTTTTTGCTCTTTGTATAAAGCGTTGAAGTCTATGTCTAAAATGTTCATTTTGAATATGTTGCCTTGAAGTCTTTGTGGAAAATTATACTTTTAAGACCTAAAAACAAGACTCTCTGTTGGCATGCGCTCCGTCAATTTTGGTACAATCGCAACAAAAAAGGTTTTGACGGTGATAAAAGGGGTTATTTTCGACCTTGACGGGACGCTCATCGATTCGCTTGTCGATGTAGCCGAGTATGCAAATACGGTACTAGAAAAATACGGATTCGATAAGCGTAAAATTGAGGAGTATCGGTATTTGGCAGGGCAGGGGGCTTACAATCTGATGAGTGCCTCCAGCGGTTCAGGCGATAAAACCATGACCGATAAAATGGCCGAAGAGTTTAAGGTCGTATATGAGAAAAGTGACAAAACACCGGTTGTATACTCCGGTATTGCAGATTTATTGGCGGTACTGGAGGAAAAAGGGGTAAAATCGGCCGTTTTGTCCAACAAACCGGATCATCTAACAAAACTATGCGTCAAAAGGGCGTTTGGAGATTTTTGTTTTAGCGCCGTTGTGGGACACAAAGAGGGATATGAGGTAAAGCCAAATCCGAAAGCGGCCTTGGAGATAGCAGGTGTATTCGGATTGCAGCCTGACGAGATAGCTATAGTGGGTGATACAAAAAACGATATATTGACCGCAAAAAACGGCGGCTTTTATGCAGTTGGAGTTACGTGGGGTTTTAGAGACAGGGATGAGCTTTTGGAAAACGGAGCCGATTTAATAATCGATACTCCGCTTCAAATTTTGAATATTATTTAATCTCTATTTTTCTGGACTCTTTTGGAGCTGATTTTTGGATGGCGATATTTAGGACACCGTCTTGTGTGGATGCGTCGATGCTTTCGCTATTCGCATCTTCCGGCAGCGTAAAACTCCTTTGAAACTTGCCGTAAAAACTCTCAAGTTTATAGTAGTCTTTTTCCGAAATCTCCTCTTTATGCTTTCTCTCTCCGGAAATTGTTAGGACGTTATCTTTTAAATCTATATTTATATCCTCTTTTGCTACACCTGGGAGATCGGCGTGTATATAATACCCTTTCTCGTCCTCTCTGGTGTTTACGGCAGGACTAAAGCTCGAAACGTTAGTCGCCTCTTTTGTCTCGGTCGGAACATATCCGGCAAATCTTCTTTCAAACTCTCTAAACGGATCAAATCTAGTCAGAAGCATTTTAAACCCCTTTAAATTTAATATTAGCACTTATATGATTTAAGTGCTAATAAAATATTACTACTTTAGCTTTTTGTTGTCAAGTATAAAATTCAATCTTTTTTTGTCTTTTGAATTAAAATCAGGTAAATTAACATATTAAAAGCATACATTTTTGCTACTATCTATGCAATTTTTTAGTGAAAATGTGATGCTGAAACTTCGAATAATCGGATTTTGATGAGTTTTAATAAGTCTATTTTTTTGTCGGCTCTTTGCGGTGTTTGTGGGATCTCTTTGTTTGGTGCAGAGGGTGATGCCGTAAAAGAATTGGCAATGGATATGAGCATTTTCACCAAGACGGCAACCGCCGAAAAACAAAATATAGATTATCTACCGTTTATAGTGTCGGTATGGGACGGCGAAAAGCTTTCCAAAATGGGAGCCAGAACATTAAAGGATGCGTTGATGCTATTTCCGGGTGTTGATGTCTCAAAAGACAATGTCAACAATAAATCGGTTATATTCAGGGGTTCAAATCCGTTTGCATACGGACAGAGCAAGCTGATAATAGACGGCGTAACGGTTAATGACAGGACTTTTGACGGATATAGCACTTATCTCGACATGCCGATCGATATAATAAAAAGGGTAGAGGTAGTCAGAGGACCTGGAAATTTTGCCGACGGCGAAAACGGTTATGCCGGGAGTATAAACGTCGTAACATATGCCGAGAACGGCTCAAAAGATTTTGCAAAAGTGGTTTTTGGGGTCGGTAGCTCAAATATCAGAACCGGCTCTTTTGTCTACAATAAAAAACTAAATAATTTCTCACTCCACACCGACGGCTACTACTACAAAGATGAGCTAAAAACAAAAACGAACGGCAAAGACGGTCTATACTATAATCCGGTAAACTCAGCACTCTCAAGAGATGGATACGCCCCTACCGCACTAACTACTTACGCACTAGGGGTTGCCCTAAGCGGCGAAGAGCTCAAAATTTCGGCTAGAGCGACAGGATATGATATAGGCAGTTCTTTTGGAAACCTATATGCGATCCCAAACGACGAGGGGAAGCAAAAACTTCCGTCGTGGTATGTGGACGGTAAGTACAAAAAAACATTATCAGGCTCCTTGTTGCTTGAGTTAAACGGTGGCTATATGGAGGACGGCTGGGAGAGCGATGCGAGGTCTTATCCGCCTGGGATGAGGATAGGGACGGTGGTTTATCCGGATGGGTATTACGCAGATTTGGCTATGAAAAATAGAATCTGGTATACGGGCGGTGTGGCCTCGTATGATCTCTCTGATTCCCATACTGTAAAGTTCGGAATTAAGTATCAGGACGAAAAAAATATTTATATAAAATCAATCACAACCAATAGGGCTACGGGTATCGGTATGTATGACTATTCGGTATCGGCTCCGTTTTTTGATGCGCCGGCCGCCAAAAGGACAACGACAAAACTATATATGAGCGGAATGTACGATATAAACGACGATTTAGCTTTTTCGTACGGCCTAAACAGCGACAAGGGAAGTGATTTTGACAGGCAGACCGACTATCGTGGAGCCGTAGTCTGGCAAGCTGACGACGACGATATACTAAAATTTATGGCAAGTACCGCATATAGGGCTCCGGCATGGCAGGAGCTTTATACACTTAACAATCCGGCAAGGGTCGGGAATAGAGATCTAAAACCGGAGAGAGTAAGGGCGTTTGAGTCGCAATATATTAAAAAACTAGATAATGACGATTCGGTGAGTGTAAACCTTTTTTATCTACAAAACAAAAATCAGATCAACAAAGTAAATGCCCAAAATAAATATATGAATGCCGGTGATTCGGATATTTACGGATGTGAAGCGGAGCTGAAGAAAAATATCGGGCTCGGGACGTTTTTGTATGCCGGATACTCTCATGCCTCCTCAAAGGGCGGTGGCTCTGATAGGCTAGTGGCGGCAGCCCAGAATATGCTCAAAGCCTCCGTTATCACAGAACTCGGCGGAGGATTTTCCGGCGGCGCATCTGTATTTTTTATAGATTCGAAACAGAGGGTAGAGTGGGATAATAGAGCTGATACACCGTCATATGTTAGCGGTGATTTGACTCTAAATTACGATTCATACAAAGGCAGATGGGGGGCGCAGCTTTTAGCGAAAAACATCGGAAATGCTTCTATCTTGTATCCGAGTGAAAAAAATACATATATAGGCGACTATCCGGCTATGCCGTCAACCGTCTATCTAAAACTTTACAAGAGGTTTTAGGCGATGAAAAAGATATTTGCAGCTTTACTCTTATCGGTTTTGACCCTTTTTGGGTACGATGAGTTTTTGCTTGAAGCCCAAATGTCTGTGATCCCAAAAATCGCCCTTTTAGACAAAGAGATATCTAAAAAGTTAATTGATGACAAGCTGACCGTTGTGATAGCCCACGAAACCGAGGATGCCGAGAGGGCAAGAATGATAGCGGTCGAAATGAATGCAAAAACGCAGGGAAAAATAGGGCCGTATCAGTTTAGAGCCGTTGCGGTTGATTTTTATAACCTCTCCAAAACCCCTATGAGCTTTTTATATATCCTAAAAGGTGGCGACCAAAATATCAAAAAAGCTATTGCGGCCGCAAAAACAAAGGGTGTAGTAAGCTTTACCCATAGGCGTTCAGATATTGAGAGCGGCGCAGTTCTCTCTATGGATATCGAGAGAAAGACTGTGGTTATCCTGAATAGAAGCGCTATGAAAGACGGCGGAATAAGGTTTGTTGATTCATTTTATAAAATCGTCAGGGTGGTTGAGTGAGAAACAAGGTAAACCTGAGCCTCTCTACAAAGATATTGGCCAGTTTTATTTTTGCCGTTGTCCTTGTTTTTGCGATAATGTCGGTCTTTATCGTCAAAACGGTTAAGGCAAATATGTATAACTCCGAAAAGGAGAAAGCCGGAATCATACTCGATTCAATCTCCTCCGAGATAGGGATGAGCTTGTTTTTGGGGCTTACCGGAGAGGCGGCGGGAAAAGTAAAAGAGCTACTCAAAAATCCAAACGTCCTCTCTGTCAGGATATCGCTTAGTGACGGAACCGTCATAGGTAGATTCGATTCGGATGGCAAAGAGTCTTTTGACGGGGCGATCGTCGTAAAAAAAGATATATCGGACTCTGTAAACGGACAAAAGCAGGCCTCTATAGAGCTTTTATACTCAAACAAAAACTACCTTGAACTAATCGATAATTTCCAGTCGGCTACACTCAAATTTTTGTTAATTGCCGTTGTGATATTTGCCTTAAATCTACTTTTTATCAAATACCTCCTCTATCCGCTCTCGGTTATTGCCTCAAAAATGAGAGAGTATAGCCCTGGTAAAAAAGTGGAGTTTGATATAGTAGAAAACGACAACGAGATAGGCTCCATCATCTCCTCGTTTAAAGCTATGCAGGAGAATATCGATATTTACTCCGAAAAGGTTATGCAAAAAGAGAGGGAGCTGTTTAACCAGTCAAAGCTAAAATCTATGGCGGATATGATAAATGCCGTCGCTCATCATTGGAGACAGCCTCTGGCCGGAATCGGCGCACTTTTGGAGGATTTGAAATTCGCATACAGATACGGTGAGCTAGATGAGGCGTATCTCGAAAAAAGCGTCTCGGAGAGCCGCATTTTGCTCTCATCAATGTCAAAAACAATCGACAACTTCAGGTACTTTTTTATGGCTACCGACGAAAATGAGAAGTTTGGTATCGAGGGTGTGGTAAAAGAGGTTTGCGCCGCCTTTGAGATGCAGTATGCGGCATCAGGGATTGAGCTTGAATACGGCGGTGACGACTTTTTGTTATCCGGTCAAAAAGAGCTTTTAAAAGAGGTTCTCGTAAACCTTTTATCAAACTCAAAAGATGCGATAGAGGATAAAAAAACAAAAGAGCCGACCCTAAAGGGGAGGATAAGAATATGGATGTCGGCTGCCGAAAAAAGCGTTATTTGCCTCGATAACGGCGGCGGCATATCCGATGAAAATTTGGATAGGGTACTGGAGCCTTATTTTACTACAAAAGGGCAGGGTAAAGGGGTCGGAATGGGTCTTTTTATGTCCAAATGTATTATCGAAAATATGGGCGGAACACTCAAAATTTCCAATACTATAGACGGTTTGTCGGCAAAAATCAAGTTTTAGATTTTTGTGACTATCGGATTAAATGCCTTTGCCGCTACGGTCACTTCGTCCCCCTCTTTTATCTCTTTCAAATCATCGTCGGTCAAAAGGGCTTGCACTATCTGTCCCCCTACCGATATATACGCCAGATTTGCTATATCGGCTTTTTTGATGGACAAGATCCTCCCGTAAAAGGCGAATTTTCCGGATAGCTTTGAATCAAAAAAAGCCTCTGTGGGCGGTTTTAATTCTGATATTTTTCCATTTTTTACTATCCCGACAAGATCCGACAGGCGAAACACCTCCTCTTTGTCGTGCGACACAAATATGGTCGGGATGGAAAACTCTTTTTTTTTTTTTTTTATCTCATCTTGAAGCTTGTGTTTTACGGTCGTATCGAGTGCCGAAAACGGCTCATCCAGTAGGAGTATCTGCGGCTCATAGGCCAAAGCCCTTGCGATTGCAACCCTTTGTTTTTGTCCGCCGGATAGCCTGTCTATGCGGGCATTCGGTAGTTCATCCAGCTCCACGCTTTTTAGTAGCGATATTGCCTTTTGCTTATCCGGTTTTTTTTGGGCAAACATAATATTTTCGATTACGCTCATATTCGGAAATAGCGAATACTCCTGAAATACAAAGCCGATCCCCCTTTTTTGCGGCGGGAGATTAATCCCTTTATCGCCGTCAAACCAAATCTCTTTGTTTATCTCGATAATGCCGCTATCAGGCCGTTCAAGCCCCGCTATCATTCTAAGAAGCGTGCTTTTGCCACTTCCGGAGGGGCCGAAAATAGAGGTTAGATGTGGAGAGTCAATCGTCAAATCGGCGCAAAACTGAAACTCTCCGTTTTGTCCATGCAGTTTTTTTGCTACCGATACTCTAATCAAGCAAAAACCCTTTTTTTATTTAGTTTATAGACGGCAAACAGTATCAAAAACGAAAAAGCAAATAAAATCGCCGAATACATATGTGCCGATAGATAATCAAACGATTCAACCTTGTCGTAAATCGCTATAGAGGCAACTCTCGTTACCCCGTCGATATTCCCGCCTATCATCAGTACTACCCCGAACTCCCCGACCGTATGGGCAAAGGCTAGTACACACCCTGTGAGCAGAGAGCTTTTTATAAGGGGGAGTTCGAGTTTATAAAAAATCTCAAAACCGCTTTTCCCGAGTGTTTTGGCTGCATCTTTGAGGTTTTTTTCAACCCCTTCAAAGCCAGATAACACCGGATGAACGATAAACGGCAGACTAAAAACCACAGAGCCTATCACTAGCCCCTCAAAACTAAAAGCGAGTTGTTTGTCAAAAACCGCTTTATACGGCAAACCCAAAAAACCCTCATCAGAGAAAGCCAATAAAAAATAAAAACCCAAAACGGAAGGGGGGAGAACCAGGGGGAGAGCGACAACACT
>RRZT010713458.1_pt1 | contig 15234 bp, 10 predicted proteins | sample 2165551 | NCBI WGS metagenome assembly RRZT01 (sample SAMN10456910, study PRJNA506462) | wastewater metagenome | biome: wastewater; feature: sludge; material: wastewater sludge; isolation source: wastewater sludge with Escherichia coli K12::gfp cells carrying plasmid... | place: USA: Moscow, Idaho... | reverse complement strand
CGGCACGGTGTGGGTGTGCGCGTGGCCGCCGAAACGCTCGTCGGCCTCCACGAGCGTCACCTCGTGCGTGCGAGCCAACACGTATGCCGCGGTGAGCCCGGACACCCCGGACCCCACGACCACGGCGCGTGGTCGGCTCGGCTCGGGCATGCGCGCCACTCTGGCATTTTTGTCTAAGGTTTGTCCATTCCTCTAGGCAGGACTGCCTGGCCCCTGTACAAGGTTGTCCACTAGCATTCCGACGGTGTATACGATCAAGCGCGCAGCGGAGCTCACCGGGGTGCCGGCCGCGACCTTGCGCGCCTGGGAGCGCCGGTATGCCGTGGTGGCCCCGCAGCGCACCCCCTCGGGTTACCGACTCTACGACGCACGCACCTTGGCCGACCTCGAGGTGATGAACGCGCTCGTGTCCGGCGGGTGGAGCCCCCGCCAAGCGGCCGACGAGGTCTCCCGGCGGCGTACGGCCGGCCTGACGCAGGAGCCACCCCGCAACGGTCACTCCCGCAACGGCGGCAGTTTCCTCGCGGCGACCACCTTGCACGACCGGGTCGACGGCTTCGTCGAGGCCGCCGCACAGTTGGACGCCTCGAGCCTGCACGCCATCCTCGGCGATGCGTTCAGCCGCTCGGCCATCGAGTCGGTCATCGTCGACTGGCTGATGCCGGCCCTGCGCAAGCTCGGTGAGGCCTGGGAGGCCGGCGACGTCAGCGTCGCCGGTGAGCACCTGGCCAGCCAGATCGTGCTGCGCCGGCTGGGCGCGGCATACGAGGCGGCCGGGCCGCGCCCGGGTGGGCCGCGGATCGTCGTCGGGCTGCCCCCCGGAGCACACCACGAGATCGGAGCGCTGGCCTTCTCTGTGCTGGCTCGACGGGCCGGCGCCGACGTGCTCTTCGTCGGGCCCAACCTGCCCGCCCCGGACTGGGCCTTCGCCGTCACCTGCCACCGGGCCCACCACGCGGTGCTCGCGGTGACGATGTGTGAAGACGTGCCCACCGCCCAGGCGACGGTTGCGGCGCTGCGCCGCGACTGTCCTGGCGTGGAGGTCCACGTCGGCGGGGCCAACTCGGCCGCCGTGACCGACGTGCACCATGTCGTCGACGACCTGCAGAGCGCAGCGATGCGCCTGGCCCAGGGCTGAGCGGTCAACTGCCAGGGCGCTCCGGCCGGGGCTGAGCTGCCCGGGCTTGGGCTGGGGTTGCTGGCAGACTGCCGGTGGGCACGCGGCATACCCCATCGTGACCGCCGCCTCTCGACGCAGGAGTGAGGACCCCATGCGCGCCACCGTGATCCACGGACCCTTCGACATCCGCGTCGAGCAACGGCCCGATCCCGTCATCGAGGAGCCGACCGATGCGCTCGTGCGCACGGTCGCGGCGTGCGTGTGCGGGTCGGACCTGTGGCGCTACCGCGGCATCGCCCCGGTGCCCAGCCCGGTGCCCATCGGGCATGAGTACGTCGGTGTCGTCGAGGCGGTCGGCGCGGAGGTCACCACGGTGCGACCCGGGCGGTTCGTCGTCGGCGGCTTCCTGCACAGCGACAACACCTGCGCGATGTGTGCGGTCGGGATGCAGTCGCATTGTCTGCACGGCGGCAGCTATGACGGCTGCCAGGCGGAGGCGATCCGCATCCCCAACGCCGACGGCACCCTGTTGGCGACCCCCGAGCCACCCGACGAGGCCCTGGTGCCGAGCCTGTTGGCCCTCTCCGACGTCATGGCGACCGGGTGGCATGCGGCACTGTGCGCCGGGGTGCGCGAGGGCAGTCAGGTCGTCGTCGTGGGCGACGGGGCGGTCGGGTTGTGCGGGGTGCTCGCCGCCGCGCAACTCGGTGCCGAGCGGATCATCGCGATGAGTCGCCATGCCGACCGGCAGGCTCTGGCGCGGCGGTTCGGCGCCACCGACATCGTCGCCGAGCGCGGCGACGAGGGCATCGAAGCGGTCCTGGAGCTCACCGGGGGCATCGGGGCGGCGGCCGTGCTCGAGTGCGTCGGCACGCAGGAGTCGGTCAGCCAGGCGCTGCGCTGCGCGCGCCCCGGTGGCATGGTCGGCTGGGTCGGCGTGCCGCATGTCACCGACATCCCGCAGCAGCACATGTTCTGGCGCAACGTCGGGCTGCGTGGGGGTGTGGCTCCGGTGCGTGCCTACCTGCCCGAGTTGCTCGAGCGCACCCTTGACGGGCGGCTCGACCCCGGCGCGGTCTTCGACCTCACCCTGCCCTTGGACTCGGCGGCGCAGGCGTATGCCGCGATGCACGAGCGGCAGTCCATCAAGACGCTGCTGCGGCCCTGACCCGCTGACCGATCACCGCGGCAGCGGCGGCGTTCAGCCGGCCCGGCGGGCGGCCCGGGCGGCGCGGCGCTCCCGCATCGACTGGCGCACCGCATCGGCGACGATGCGCCCGCGGGAACGACCTGGCTCCGGCTCGGGCAGCGCGTGGTAGAAGACCTTCGCCCAGGCCGAGGCCAGCTGGCGGGGGTAGTTGCCGGTGACGTAGTGCAGGCCGTAGCGGCCACAGATCTCCCGCACCCGCGGCGCGATCTCGGCATACCGGTTGCTCGGCAGATCCGGGAAGAGGTGGTGCTCGATCTGGTGGCTGAGGTTGCCGGACATGAAGTGCAGCGCCTTGCTGCCGGAGATGTTGGCCGACCCGAGCATCTGACGGACATACCACTCGCCGCGGGTCTCGCCCTCGATCGAGTCGGTGGCGAAGGTGTCGACCCCGAAGGGGAAGTGCCCGCACAGGATGATGCCGTTGGACCACAGGTTGCGCACGATGCCGGCGACCGCGTTGGCGCTGAGGGTGGCCAGGAAGTTCGGCCCGGACAGCAGCGGGAAGATGAGGTAGTCGCGGGCCATCTGGCGACGCATCTTGTGCCACATCAGCCGGACCCGCTCGCGCCCCTCCTCCTTCGGGAGCTTGCCGGAGAGCACGTCGTGCAGGCGCACGTCGTAGGAGGCGATGCCGTACTCGAAGAAGAGCGCGTTGATGAAGCTGTAGATCGGCTGGCCGAGGAAGAACAGCCGCCACGGCTGATCGGCGTCGACCCGGCAGATGCCGTAGCCGAGGTCGTTGTCGCGGTCGATGACGTTCGTGTACGTGTGGTGGGTCTCGTTGTGCGACTCCTTCCACTGCCGAGCCGGGGAGACGTGGTCCCAGTCCCAGGTCGTGGAGTGGATCTTCGGGTCGCGCATCCAGTCCCACTGCCCATGCAGGACGTTGTGACCGATCTCCATGTTGTCGATGATCTTGGCGACCGACAGTCCGACGGTGCCGACGACCCAGGCGACCGGGAAGCCGGAGAAAAGCAACACGGCCCGACTGCCGACCTCGATGGCCCGGTGGGCCTTGATGACCTTGCGGATGTATGCCGCGTCGCGGTCCCCGCGGGAGTGCATGACCTCCAGGCGCAACTCGTCGAGTTCGCGGCCCAACGCTTCGACCTGCTCGGCGCTCAGGTGCGCCGTCGGGTCGGGGCGACCGGACGGCTTGGGGTGCAGCACCCGATCACCGGAGATCTCGACGGACAAGCGGGAGCGCTGCGCCACCGAGGCAGGGGCCGCGGCATACTCCCGGAACGGCTCGGCGGCGCCAGCGACGGCGGATGCCGTCTCGGGGCGCGGTTGGGCGACGAGAGTCATGACGGGTGGCTCCTAGTGCTCGATCTCGCACGGCCCCGCGGCCGCCGAGATGCAGGTCTGGACGTCGACGCCGTCGCCCGGGGCGGCATACGTGAGCTCGCCGGTGCGCAGGTCGCGCACCACTCCGTCACGCAAGGGCAGGACGCACTGGTAGCAGATGCCCATCCGGCAGCCGTGCGGCATGAGCAACCCGGCCTCCTCGGCCACCTCGAGGATCGGGCGGCCGCCGTCGGCCTCGAGCACGACACCGCTGTCGGTGAAGGTGACGGTGCCGCCCTCGCCGGTGACCTGCAGATGCGGTCGGAACCGCTCGACGTGCAGGGCATCGGCACGGCCCGCGGCCGACCAGAACGCCTCGCACGCCTCGAGCAGCCCGGCCGGACCGCACGCCCAGACCTCCCGCTGCGCCCAGTCGGGCACGAGGGTGGGCAGGTCGCGGGTCACGTCGAGCATGCCGTCGGTGTCGGTGTGCAACTCCACGAGCCGCAGGTAACCGGCGCCGGCCAGATCACGCAGCTCCGTCGCGAAGATGACGTCGCGGGTGGTCGGCGCGGAGTGCACGAGCACGATGTCGGGCAACTGCGCGACGTGGTTGCGCAGCATGCCCATCACCGGGGTGATGCCGCTGCCGCCGGTGAGGAAGAGGACCTTCTCGGGCAGGGGGGTCGGCAACACGAAGTCACCGGCCGCCTGATCGAGGTGCACGAGGGTGCCGGGGCGCAGCTCGCGGACGATGTGGTTGCTCACCAACCCGTCCGGGATCGCCTTCGTCGTGATGGTGATGAGGCCGTCGGGGCGCTCGACGCGGGAGGTCAGCGAGTAGTTGCGCCAGTGCCGCACGCCGTCGATCTCGACCCCGACCCGCAGATATTGCCCGGGCACGTGCCCCTGCCAGTCGGCACCGGGGCGCAGGGTCACCGTCGCGGCGTCGGCGGTCTCGGCCCGCACCGACACCACCCGGGCAGCCAGCACTGCGCCCGGTCGCAACGGGTTGAGCAGGTCGAGGGTGTCCGCGGGGAGCAACGGGCTGGTGAGGATCTCGGCGGCCCGCCAGGCCCGGGCGCTCAGCGAACGCACCCGGCGAGCGGGCGCGACGGTCGATGGCATACGACCAATCATCCCGCGCTTCGGAGGTAGAATGCTGACGCCTCGACGTGAATGTGCCCACACGATTTGTGCGCAGCGGACAAGAACCGCCGAAAGTGCCCGATCCTTGCATCGGGCCCGCCGAAGGAGTATGCCGTGCCTCACACCGCTGCCAGGCGCAGGCTTCGCGGGGATGTCGACCGAGCGGTCGGTTTCTCTCCCGACGGGCCTGCCCCGATCCTGCCCAGCACCCCGGCCAGTACCCCGGGCAGTACCCCGGCCAACCCCACCGTGGGCTTGTCCGCCGAGGCCTTCGAACGACTGCGTGGGGTCGTGCCCCGGGTCGCCGACGAGGCGGTCACGACGATCATGCGAGAGGTGCCCAGCTACGCCGGGCCGTTCTCCGACGCGATGGGCCAGCGGATCCGGGTCGCGGTCCAGATGGCCCTGATGAACCTGCTGGAGCTGGCCCGGGTCGGCAGCGGCACCGATCCGGCCAAACCGATCGCGCCGAGCACTGCCGCCGCCTACGAGCTGGGCCGCGGCGAGGCCCGCAGTGGCCGCTCCATGGATGCCCTGCTCGCGGCATACCGGGTCGGGGCGCGGGTCGCCTGGCGCGGGCTGTCCCGCGAGGCGGTCGCGCACGGGGTCGGCGCACAGGCCCTCGGCGGCTTCGCCGAACTGGTCTTCGCGTACATCGACGCCCTCTCCGGGGCCAGCCTGGCCGGGCACGCCGACGAGCTGGCCAGCGCCGGCCGGGCCCGGGAGCGGTATCGGGAGCGGCTCGCGCTGCTGCTCATCCAGGGCGCCGAGGAGACCGAGCTCGCCGCCGCCGCGCGGCGTGCGGAGTGGACCTCGCCGCGCACCCTCACGGCCGTACTGCTGCCCGACGAGCAGGTCGCCGGCATGCTCGGCGTGCTCGATTCCCAGGCGCTCTATCTGGCCCTCGACCCGGCCACGCTGGGCGACCAGCCGATCGGCGCCGGCCTGCGGCGGGGCGCTGCCACCCGGGCCGGGCGGCAGCCGCCGGAGGCCACCGGTGACGAACCGCTCCTCGGGGTGCTGCTCGTGCCCAACGCGAGCGGCGCCGACCGGGAGCGCCTGCTGCGTCATCTCGACGGTCGCGCCGCGGTGTTGGGGCCGGAGCGGCCGTGGGCCCAGGCCCGGGCCTCGTTCGAGCGCGCCGAACGGGCCCGGCGCACCCTGCCCAGACCCCCGCTGCGCGGAGTGCTCGACACCGACGCCTGCCTACCGCAGCTGTTGCTCACCGCCGACCCGGACGTCCTCGAAGATCTGCGGGCCCAAGCGCTGGCCCCGCTGACCGAGTTGCGCCCGAGCGTGCGGGGTCGGCTGGAGGAGACGCTGCGCTCCTGGCTGCTGCACCACGGCCGGCGCGAACTCATCGCCACCGACCTGTTCGTGCACCCGCAGACGGTGCGCTATCGGATGGGGCAGTTGCGTGAACTCTTCGGCGCCCGATTGGACGACCCTCAGGAGGTGCTGCGCCTCACCCTCGCCCTCGCGCTCGCCGGGCCGACGGCTCCGGCCACGGCACTGCCCGGCCCGAAGGTCGCCGCGCTCGCGGCACCGGAGCGCGGCTGATCAGGCGGTCGCGCCGAGACCGGCCACGGCGTCGAGCAGGTCGTGCACGACGGCCGGGGTGACCGGCTCGGACAACAACCAGGTGACCAGCTCGGCCCCGGCGGCACGCTCGACCTCGGTCTCGGCGGCGAGCCACTGGCGGCAGCTCTCCTCGGCCAGGTGCGCGCAGGCCGCACCCACCATGGTGAGGTCACCGGCGCGGCCGAGCCGGCCGGGCCCGCCGGCGAGCAGGTACGCGGCATACAGGTCGAGCATCCGGGCGTGGTTGCCCAGGCCGTATTCGAAGACGACCAGGCCCAACTCGTGGGAGGGGCTCTCCGGACCGCAATTCTCCCAGTCGAGGACGACGAGGTCACCGTTCGGGGTGCGGCGCAGGTTGTCGACCCACAGGTCGCAGTGGCACATCGTCACTTCTTCGGGCTGCTCGAAGGCACGCTCCAAGGCGATGAACTGCGGCACGAGCGCGGCCACCTGATCGGCGAACGGCGCATCCTGGGCGCGCAACGCATCGATGACCTCGGCCCACGCCTCGGCGCCGACCGGCTGGGTGAACCACTCACGCACCGGCTCGGGTGACGGGATGAAGACCTGGTGCACCTTGGCCAGCAGCGTGCCGACGGCGACCGGGTCGAGGTTGCGGTCGGGGGCGAGCATGTCGATCCACTCGTAGACCCGCACCTGGCGCCCGTCGATCTCGACGAGCACCTCGCCCTCGGGGGTGCGGATCACTTCGGGCATCGGCACGCCGGCGGCGCGCACCTTGTCCTGGTATGCCGCGTCGCGGGCCACCCGCGCGGGCGACGTCGGCTCGTAGGGGGTCTTCACGGCATACCGACCGTTGTTCGTCGTCAGCTGCCACACCTCGCCGCGGCGCCCGCGGTCGACCGGCCCGTAGAGCCGGGCTCCCCCGCCCAGCCCGAACGCACGGGCGATGCGCTCTGCGCTGTCTGGACCGAGCATGTCCCGTCGCCCTCCCTGGCCTCGCCCGGTGCGGAATGGTTGAACAAACCTAGTATTACTCAGGAGTAACCGGACGATCGGTCAGCCCTGCCCACCGGACGGATGAGGCGTCCCCGGCGGACGGGTCGGTCGGGAGCGTTCACGCTGGTCAGGGCCTTAAGGCCCGGGTATCCGCACTTCTGCAGTGCTGGAACAGCAGGTATGGTCGCGTCGACACGACGCCTGGCGCGCCGGTTCGGGCCGGTCGAGGGCCGTCAGCTGACGATGTCCTTGCGGTGGAACCAGTGCCAGGCCAGCCCGAGGCAGAGCATCGTGTAGAGCAGTGACCAGAGCACTCCGTGGCGCATCGCGGTGGCGTCGACCTGGGGGTTGAGTAGGTCGAACCAGGCCCGCTGGTAGTGCAGCGGAAGGCCGTTGCGCAGCTCGCCAAGGCTCTCGACCTGACCGAGGATCGCCGAGATGATCGCGACGAGCACGGCCGCGCCGACCGCACCCAGCGGGGCGTCGGTGCGCACTCCGAGCAGGAAGGCGAACGCCGCGACCTGCACCAACGACACGAACAGGTATGCCGCGGCGCCCGCCAACCGCGGGGCCAGGTCGGCCCACTCCAGCACCCCGCCGGCCGGATTGGTGAACGGCGCCCAGCCGTAGGCCAGACCGCCGACGAGCACCGACCAGGCGACATAGGCCGAGACCGCGGCGGCGAGGGTCAACAGCGCGACGACGAGTTTGCTGCGCAGCAGCCGGCTGCGCGGCACGGGAGCCACGAGCAGGTAGCGCAGGGTCGACCAGGAGGCCTCCGAGGGCACTGTGTCGCCGGCCACGAGCGCTGCGATGACGACGAGCAGGAAGTCCGAGGCCGCCGAGAGCGCGAAGAGGGCGAAGTTCGCGCTGCCCTGTTGGGCGAAGTCGGCCAACCGGGTGCCGGTCGGCGGACCGCTCGTGCGCCCGAGGGCGAAGGCGCCGACGAGGATCACCGGCAGCGCCAGCATGAGGCCCAAGGCCCACGCGGTGCGTCGGCGGCGCAGTTGCCGGCGCAACTCCGCAGGGACGGTCAGCGGCCGGCTCATCGGGCGCGCACCTGACGCAGCCGCTCGGTCATCGCGTCGATCTCACCGGCGCCGCCCTCGGCCGGGTGCGCCGGACCGCGGGCTCCGTCGTCGCGGGCACTGTCGTCGCGGGCCGCGGCGATGACCCCGAGGAAGACCTCCTCGAGGTGGTGGCGGCTGTCGACGAGATCGGCCACGCGCCCGGTGCGCAGCACCCGACCGGCGTGCATGACGACGACGTGTGAGCAGGTCTGCTCCACCTCGGCGAGCAGGTGACTGGAGACGACGACGGTGCGCCCGGCCGCGGCATACCCCTTGAGGATCTGACGCATCGCCGCGATCTGGGGCGGGTCCAGACCGTTGGTCGGCTCGTCGAGCACGAGCAGGTCAGGCAGCCCGAGCATCGCCTGGGCGATGCCCAGGCGCTGCTTCATGCCGTGGCTGTAGGAGCGGACCGGTCGCTCGATGGCCCCGCCGAGTGCGGCGACCTCGATGGCCTCGTCGAGGTGGGCCTCGGCCAGGTCACGGCCGGTGGCCGCCCAATAGGCGAGCAGGTTGTCCCGGCCGGTGAGATGCGGCAGGAAGCCGGGCCCTTCGACGAGGGCGCCGACGTGCCGCAGCGCGGCCGAGCCGGGCAGCACCGGCTCACCGGACAGATAGGTGCTGCCGGAGTCGGGGTGGATCAACCCGAGCGCCATCCGCAGGGTCGTCGTCTTCCCGGCGCCATTGGGCCCGAGCAGCCCGACGACCTGCCCGCGTTCGGCCCGCCACGATACGTCGTCGACGGCCCGGTGGCCGTCTGCATAGGTCTTGACCAGGCTCTCGACCACCAGCGGCACCTGGGCGAGGTCGAGCCGGTGCGGTGGGTGAGCACGACGGCGGCGCCACCCGGCCAGGGCCACCGCGGCCCCGAGCAGCACCAGCAGCGCGATGGCGACCCCGATCGACTCGCGGTCCAGCTCGCTGTCGGCGGCCACGACGGTGCCGGGCAGCAGGGGCACCTGCAACACCGGCGCGGCGAGCGCGACGGTGTCGACCCGGGCCCGACGCGGCGGGGCGTAGCCGGAGTCGGTCGTCGTGACGAGCACCCGCAGGGTCGAGCCGGCCTCGGCGGTCCAGGTCGCCGGGGGCAGCGCGATGTCGAGGTCTGTGGGGCGGCCGGGGGTCACCGCGGCCCGCACCGGTGCGACGAGCCGCCGGCTCAGCGTGGGGATGCCACCGGTCACTTGCCAGAGGCTGACGAAGAAGCTGACCTCGGCGGCGCTGGAGGTGACCCGCAGGCGCACCCGGGGTGCTCCGACGATGTCGCGGCGCTCGGTCAGCGGCGCGGAGTCGAAGGCCGCCGATTGGCCGGGCAGCGCCGCGAGCTGGTATGCCGCGGTGCCCCCGACATTGCCCAGACCTGCACCCGGCAGGGCGGTCACCGACCCGGGCTGACCGCCTGGCGGGGTGAGCAGCCGCTGCGGCCCGGCGTCGAGCATCGGTAGCGGGGCCCAGGTGAGGGCAGACCCGGCGGCATACGACTCGGTGCGCAACAGCGGCGCGCGGGTCTGGCGCCGCGCCATCGCCGCAGCCCAGACGAATCCGGGCGAACTCGTGGCGCCGGAGGCGTCGGAGGCGGTGGGGGCGCCCACGGTCGGCGTGCCGGCCAACGTGGCGCGGAGGAAGTCGCGCAGGGCCTGCTCGTCGTCGTCCGCGGTGCTGCTCGCGCCGTCGTGGCCGCCGTCCATCCAGCGCACCCCGAGCACCGGCACCCGACCGGCGAGCGCGCGAGCCGTCGCGTCGGCGTGCTCCAGCCCGAAGAGCGTGTCGCGCATCCCCTGCACGAGCAGGGTCGGCACCCGCAGGCCGGCGAGCAGGGGTTCGGGGCTGTGCGTATGCAGCATGGCGAGCAGGTCCGGGCTCGGCTCCCCGGTCTCCGCGGCCGTGAGGAAGAGGCGGCATACCGTCGGGTCGAAGCGACCGCAGACCGGGTCACCCGCGCCACTCGGACCACCCGGCGGCCCCGCGGTGGCGGCGGAGGCGAAGAAGCGCGCAGCCCACAGCTGCTTGAAGGGGCCCGGTCCACCGACGCCGGTCACGTCGGCGGGCGTGCCCGGGACGGTCGCGGAGACCCCGTGTTGGGGGAAGAAGGCGTCCGCGAGGTCGTGCCAGGTCACCACGGCGACGACCGCGTCGACGCGCGGATCGGTCGCCCCGAGCATGAGCGCCAACGCCCCGCCGTAGGAGGCCCCGACGACCCCGACCCGCGGGTCACCCGGGGCGTCGGCGAGCACCTCGGCCCGGCCGCCGAGCAGGTCCACGAGGGCCCGCGCGTCGGCGACCTCGTAGTCCGGGTCGTCGAGATGGATCCGCCCGCCCGAGCCGGCGAAGCCGCGCGCCGAATAGGCCAGCACGACGTATCCGGAGCCGGCCAGCTCCCGAGCGCGCTGCACCGAGTCGGCCTTGCTGCCGCCGAAACCGTGCGCCAGCACCAGCGCCGGTGCGGGCGGGCCACCCTCGGGGCGGTAGAGCGTGACGTCGAGGGTGACCGCCGACCCGTCCGGTTCGGCACGCACCGGCACCCGCAGTTCCTGCTCGACGACGCCGCCGGTGCTGGTCGCGGCCTGCGCCGGGGCAGCGCCGGTCACCGCCACGCCTGAGAGCACCACCGCGAGCACCACCGCCATCGCGAGCGTCGCCGCGCCGCTGCGCGAGGTCGAGGTCGACCTGGTTAGGCGCAAGCGCGGCACGATCATGCAGCGGAGCGTAGCCCGCGCGCCGATGAGTGTCGTGGCGGTCGGGACACCGGCCGAACGGCGCGCGAGGCGCCGACGGCATACTCCCAGCCATGATCCTCACGCAGCGGACGGTGGATCGTGCGCTGCGGTGGGGGGCGTTGGCCGTGGCCCTCACCGGGCTGATCGCCTGCCTGGCCTATCAGTGGTTGATGCCCACCGACTACCCGCCGGCCCTGTTCGGCGCCGGGATCGTGGCGTTGGTGCTCGCCGCGGCCCGGCTGGCCGCGGAGATCCGCCACCCCCGATGGCCCCGCTGGGGTGCCCGAGCGACGGTCGTGGTGGCCATGGTGCTGTTGGTGATCCAGGGGGTCGGCCGGTTCCCGGCGCCGACGCCGCAGGCGATGCCCGCGTGGGCGAATCTGTTGGTCATCCCCACCTGCCTCACCGGCTATGCGTTCACGCCACGATTCGGCCTGGTGACCGCCCCGGTCATCGGCGTGCTCTTCGGCTGGTTGCGGTGGGGGGTCGTCGATGCCGTCGAGCTCGGCGCGAGCGCCCTGTTGCAGGTCATCGTGGCCGTCATCGCCTCCACGGTGATCGCCCGGCTGACTGTGTCGGCGGACCGGGTCGAGCAGGCGCTGCGCCAGCAGTGGGCCGTCGTCGAGGAGCTCGACGGCACCGAGCGCGCCGTGACCGAACGCGTCCGCTGGGACGGGCTGGTGCACGACAAGGTGCTCGGGGCGCTCTTCCTGGCCGGGCGGGCGGCCCTGCCGGACGGCTCGCGGGCCGCGTCCTTGGCCGCCGAAGCACTGGCCGCGATCTCGGGGCGACCCGGGGCGCGCGGCTCGTTCGTGGACGAGGTCACGGGGTATGCCGCGCAGCTGCGCCTGAGTCCGCGGCTCGACGTGCACGGCCACCCCCCCATCGGCGAGCCCCCCGAGGCACTGCTCGGCGCCGTCGAGCAGGCCCTGACCAACGTGGCCCGGCACTCCGGCCAGCAGGCCGTGGAGGTGCGGGCGGACTTCCCCGACCCGGCGTCGCGGCAGCTCGGGCCCGGGCCGGCTGCGCCTGCAGTCGTGGATTCGGGGTCCGGGTGGACGGTCCGGGTGAGTGACCCGGGCACCGGTTTCGACCCCTCGAGCGTCGACCCGGCACGGGCCGGCATCTCCCGAGGGATCGTCGGTCGGCTCGCCGCCGTCGGCGGGGTGGCGTGCGTGCGATCCGGCCCAGGTGCGGGCACGACGATCACCCTGTGGATACCCGCCCCAGCCGACCCAGCCGACCCGGCCGCCCCAGCCGCCTCAGCCGACCCGGCCGACCCGGCCCTGAGCGGCTCAGCCGCCGCCTCGACCGCCGAGACCACCCAGATCGCCGAGACCACCGAGACCACCTCCATCATGGAGACCACGCAGGCCTCCGGGGCCGCCGGGTTCGACGAGATCTCCTGGGAGCCGGCGCACTTCTCACCGATGGTGGCGCTGGGCCTGCTGGCCTATCTCACCCATGCCGTGATGGGGTGGCATTACGCGGCGGCAGTGCACTCGGCCCCGCTGCTGTGGGTGTGCCTCATCGGGCCGTTGCTGGTCACGGTGGGCATGTTGCGGACCCCCCGAGCGGCGACCCGGCGGTGGGCGGTCCTGGTCGGCGCGGCGGCGGTCTTCCTGGCCTTGTCCTGCCTCAACCTGCGGGACCCCACGTGGCTGTCCTGGCAGTTCTGGTTCTGCGGCGCGGCCGATGTGACCGTGGCCGTGCTCGCGATGTGCCGCGGGCCGCGGTGGGCGGCGGTCGTGACACTCCTGGTGCCCGGGACCATCCTGGCGACCCAGGCGGTGCGGGGCCACGTCGCGCTCGCTCCGGTGCTCGATTCGACCTTCCAGTTGCCGATCGTGGCGGCTGCGTCGTGGGCGGTCGTGCGGGCGCTGACCGGGGCGACGGCATACCTGCATCGTTCCAGCGCACAGGAGGCGTCCACCCGGCTGCGCACCACGCGCCTGCAAGTGGCCGACGACGAGGCGGCCGCGCGCACCGCCGCGATGGGCGTGCGGGTGACCGAGTTGCTGGGCCGGATCGCCACGGGCGAACCTCTCGATGAGCGGGAGCGTCGCGAGTGTGTTGCCCTCGAGGCGAGCACCCGCGACGGGCTGGTGGCCGCGGCCCTGCTCGATGAGCAGGTCATCGCCTGTCTGCACCGTGCCCGCAACCAGGGCACTCGGGTGACCTTGGCCTGCGACACCTCGGCCCAACCGGGCATGGCTGCCTTCCGGCAGGTCATCGTGCGCGTCGTCGATCTCGCGGCGGCGACCGGCCCGGACGGGCAGGTGCGTGCGGTCTGGCGGCCCGATGGCCGGGGCCGGCTCGGGTCGGTTGCCTGGACCGGTCGGATTCTCGACCCGGAGCTGTTGGCCGGCCCGCTGACCACGCAGCTGCGCGGGTCGATCACCCCGTATGCCGCGCGCGTCTCGGCGGACGTCGACTCGCTGCTCGTGGAAGTGGTCGATCCACGCGTCGATCCACGCGTCGATCCACGCGTCGATCCACGCGTCGAACCAGGCGTCGCACCGGGCGTCGAACCACGTCTGCAGCTGGGTGTCCACCCACGTGTCCCCTGAATGGGGGACACCGATGCACGACGGGCGGCCTGGCGGTGGCAGGGTAGTGCCGTGCCCGAGCCATCCGCGGAGCGACCCGAGATCGACATCGGGGTCGTCGACGACCACCCGGTGATCATCGTCGGGGTGTTGGCGGCGCTGGCCACGTTGCTGCCGCAGGCCCGACCCCGGGTTTCCGCGACGACGGTCGACGAGTTGTTGGCGGGGGGCGAGCACCTTGACATCGTCGTGCTGGATCTGCACCTGGGCGACGGCAGTGACCCCGCGGACAACGTGGCTCGGGTCGTGGCGGCCGGGCTGCCGGTGCTGATCTTCACCCAGGAGGATCACCTGCGTCCGCTCATCGCCCGGTGCTTCCGGGCCGGGGCGCGGGGCATCGTCACCAAACATGAGGACGTCACGGTGCTGGCCGAGGCGATCTCGGTCGTCGCTGCGGGCGGCACCCACTTCAGCCCGTCGTGGGCGGCCGCCCTCGAGGACGCGGCCGACGCGCCGCTCACCGAGTTGGCGCCCCGGGAGGCGGAGGCGTTACGGCTCTACGCGACCGGCATACCGTTGAAGTCGGTGGCGCGGCGGATGGGCGTGGCCGAGGACACCGCCAAGGAGTACATCGACCGAGCCCGCCGCAAATACCTCGATGCGGGACGAGCGGCCGCCACGAAGGTCGACCTCTATGTCGCGGCGGTGCAGGACGGCCTGCTCGACTTCCCCCGGTCCCGCTGAGATCTGAACGCACAGGCACACCGAGCGCCGGTTTGCTTTACTGACCCGGTGAGCGATGGACAGCAGTTCGTCCGGTTCAACCCACCACCAGGATGGCCGTTGGCGCCCTCCACCCAGCTGCCGCCGGAGCACTGGTCCCCACCGGCGGAATGGGGGCCGGCGCCTGAGGGCTGGGCGTTCTACGTCGACGGCGCCAACCGGGTGGTGCCGGCGCCCTTGGGGGCGTGGCGCCCGAGTGGCGGCGGCTTCGCCGGCGGCGGGTATGCCGCGCCCGACCCGTGGGCGGCGCAGACCCAGGCAGCCGACCCGTGGGCCAGCGCGCCGGGTGGTTATCCCGGACCGGGTTACCAACCCCCCGGGCAGGGCGGTTACCAACCCCCCGGGCAGGGCGGCTACCAACCCCCCGGGCAGGGCGGGTGGCAACCGCCGGTCGCGAAGCGCGGCATATCCACCCCGCTGATCGTCGGCGGCGTCGTGCTGCTGCTGGTGTTGGCCGGCGGCGGGTTCCTGCTGAGCCGCCGGGGCGCCGCTCCTGGCCCGGTCGCGACGGCGACGACGTCACCGCAGACCCCGCTGATCACCAGTGCCCCACCGACGACTCGCCCGCCGACGACGCAGCCGACGGCCTCCGACCGGCCGACGAGCGCCGGGCCGACCCCGGGTTCGGGCGGTACGGCGGGCGCAGCCGGCCCGGAGCTGACCGAGACCCAACTGCGGGCGATGCTCGCCGGGCGCAAACTCGGTGGCGTCGACGGCCTCTACGTGCTGCGTAAACCCAACTGGACCCCTAAGCCGACCAGCGTCACGGCCACGCTGCCCGAGTGCGTCACCTACCTGTCCTTCGAGG
>RRZT010249245.1_pt1 | contig 15237 bp, 13 predicted proteins | sample 2165551 | NCBI WGS metagenome assembly RRZT01 (sample SAMN10456910, study PRJNA506462) | wastewater metagenome | biome: wastewater; feature: sludge; material: wastewater sludge; isolation source: wastewater sludge with Escherichia coli K12::gfp cells carrying plasmid... | place: USA: Moscow, Idaho... | reverse complement strand
GTTATTCACGCTGGCCAACCTGTTTCGGGCGGACCAAATGATACGTCAGTGGGAGAGATCTCACTAAAAACTGGGGATAACGCCTTAAATGGCGAAGAAACGGTCTAAATAGGCTGATTCAAGGCATTTACGGGAGAAAAGATCGGCTCAAACTGAAAAAATGAAATGACTGAGTCAGCCGAGAAGAATTTCCCCGCTTATTCGCACCTTCCTTAATGTCCATCTATGCGAGTCATTTCATTGGCAATCTGCCCGCAGTGCGCCACAACGTCACGTTGCTCCATCACGTCGAGGATCGGGCACTCCGGGCGCTCGTCGCCGTGACAGCAACTCACCACTGCCTCAAGAGAGGCCAGCATTGCCTGCGAACCAGCGATGCGGGCGCGCAAATCGACGATTTTCTCCTGCGCCAACTTCTTCACCTGAGCACTGGTTCGGTGTTCGTCCCGGTAGAGTGCCAAGAGCTCCCGGCACTCTTCCAGATTGAAGCCCGTCTCCCGCGCCCGCTTGACGAAGCTGAGCTCTCGCAGCGCCCCGTCGCTATAGCTGCGGTAGCCGTTTTCGCTGCGAATGGGCGGCGCGATGAGGCCGATACTCTCGTAGTAGCGGATGGTCTTGGCGGTCAGGCCGGTGGCCTTGGCAACCTTGCTGATGTTCATGGATGACTCCTTACAAATCCAGGTGAGCGCCGACATGGGTACCCGCCTTGGGCTGCCAGCGTTTCAGTAACAGGGAATTGCTCAACACGGTGATGCTGCTCAGGGCCATGGCCGCCCCCGCCAGTTCGGGGCTGAGGTAGCCAAAGGCGGCCAGCGGAATACCGATGATGTTGAACACGAAGGCCCAGAACAGGTTCTGCTGTATGGTGCGCCAGGTCGCCGCCGAGATGTCGATGGCGTCGGCCACCAAACGTGGATCGCTTCTCATCAGCGTGATGGAGGCGGTCTCCATCGCCACGTCGGAGCCGGAGCCCATGGCAATCCCCACGTCCGCCGCCGCCAGCGCGGGAGCGTCGTTCACTCCATCCCCCACCATGGCCACCAAGCCACCGACCTGGGCGCGTAGCGCCTCCACGTTTTCCACCATGCCGGCGGGCAGCACCGAGTCGAACGCCCCGTCCAGCCCCAGTTGGGCGGCAATATGAGCCACCGGTTCCGGTGCATCGCCACTCACCAGCCAACTGGCGACGCCGCGTTGGCGCAGGGTGGCGATGGCTTCCTGGCTCTCGGGCCTCAGGGTATCGGCCAGTGCGGCGATGCCAACGGCCACGCCGTCGATGGCAACCCAGACTCGGGTCGCGCCATCGGCGTCAGGTTCGGCCTGCTCCAGCAGCGGGATCCCCAGCACGGTAAGCAGGGACGGATTGCCGATAGCCACAGAGTGGCCCGCCACCTTGCCGAGGATGCCGGCGCCGACTCGCACCTCCACGGCTTCGGGCTGGGGTAACACAGCATCCTTGCCAACCGCCTCACGCATGGCCAGCGCCAGCGGATGCTCGCTCGCCTGTTGTAGGGCGGCGGCTAGTCGCAGTTGCTCATCGGTACCACTCCAGCCCGTCAGCACGGGCCGACCCTGGGTGAGGGTGCCGGTCTTGTCGAAGATCAGCGCCTTGATGGCATGGGCCTTCTGCAGGGTATCCACGTCCTTGATCAGAATGCCGTGGCGTGCCGCCACGCCGGTGCCGGTGACAATGGCGGCCGGCGTAGCCAGCCCCAAGGCACAAGGACAGGCGATCACCAGCACGGCCACCGCCGCCAGCAGTGCCTGGCCGAAGTCGTTGCTGATGGCGTACCACACCAGCAGGGTGAGCAGGGCGATGGCCATCACCACCGGTACGAATATGGCGGAGACCTTGTCCACCAGCTGTTGCAGCGGAGCCTTGCCCATCTGGGCGCTCTCCACCAGGGCGATGATCTTGCTGAGGCTGGAGTCTTCCCCCACGGTGGTGGCCTCGATCTCCAGCACGCCGGAGCGGTTGATGGCACCGCCCAGCACGTTATCCCCAAGGGAGCGCAGCACCGGCAGACTCTCGCCGGTGAGGATGGATTCATCCAGCTCGCTGCTGCCGCTCGTGATCTTGCCGTCCACCGGCACCCGCTCACCGACCAGCACCCGCAGCCGATTGCCCCGCAGCACCTCGTCGATGGCGACGCTTTGCCACGCCTCCCCGCGCCAGACGGTGGCGGTCTCGGGCCGCAGTGCCATCAGCTCGCGAATGGCGGACTGGGTGCTGCGCCGGGCGCGGGCCTCCAGCAATTTACCGAGCGAGATCAGGGTGATGATGATGGCGCTCGCCTCAAAATAGAGCTGGCCGCTGGCGGCCATGCCCAGGGTCAGCAGCAGATAGAGGCTGTAGAAATAGGCGGCGCTGGTGCCGGTCGCCACCAGCACATCCATGTTGGCGGAGCGGTGCTTGAGGGCGAGCCAGGCGCCGCGATAGAAGCGGGCGCCGACCCAGAACTGCACCGGGGTGGCGAGTGCCAGCTCCAGCCAGCCGGGCAGATGCCAGGGCAGCAGCCCGGCCATGGCGATCATCCCCACCAGCAGCGGTAGCGTCAGCAGGGCCGAGATGACGACTTGGATCAGGGCCTTGTGAGCGGCGGCAGATTCTTGCTCTTCCCGCTCCTGCAACTGCTGACGGCGTGCACTGACGTTGCCCTGCGCCAACTGGGCGCCGAAGCCGAGCGCCTCGATCTGCGAGCGCAACGAGGCCGGGGTCTGCACGCCGGGCACCAGGGTGATGCGGGCCTGCTCCAGGGAAAAGTTCACGTCGGCCGAGAGAACACCCGGCAGGGCGGCGAGCATCCTGTTGAGCCGAGCCGAACAACCGGCGCAGGTCATGCCGCTGATCTGAAACGACAACGACTCACTGCCATAGCCGTAGCCCTGCGCCTCTATGCTGCCCAGCACCAGCGGCAGCTGGGCGTCCTGGCTCAACTCGATGGCCGCTTGCTCCAGCGCGAAGTTGACGGTGGCCTGCACCCCGTCGAGCTTATTGAGGACTGCGCTGATCCGGCTGGCGCAGTTCGCACAGCTCATGCCGCTGATGGGAAGTTGAATATGCATGGTCATGGCAATCCTCCTTGGATAGACCAGCAAACCTTACCCTCTACAGTAAGGGTAAGCTCAAGCAACATCCCTTACTTTTTGCTCAAATAAAAAAGGCTCCAAAGGGAGCCTTTTTTTGACGCTCAGACGAGGCAGGTATCAGATACCGTATTGGGTGCGATAAGCCTTCATGGCGACCAACTGCTCGGCCAGCTCCGGCTTATCTTCAAGATATTTGATAAGGTCAGCCAGCTGGATGATGGCGATGATGTGAGCGCCGTAGTCACGCCCCTCCTCCTGAATGGTGAAGAGCTCCCCGCTTACCTTCCTCCTGGCGATCCAACGCGATCAGCACACCCGCGAGCGAGGCTCCGTTGGCCTGGATCAGATCCATGGACTCGCGGATGGCGGTGCCGGCGGTGACCATGTCATCTATCAGCATGATGGCCCCTTAAGTGGGCTGCCCACCAGATTGCCGCCTTCGCCGCGATCCTTGGGTTTCTTGCGGTTGAAGCATCAAGGCATTGTCCGGCATTTTTTGAAAAGACCTTTAATTCAGTTGGTTAATTTTTGTTGTGATTACCGAACGAACCGGCTTAGCTGCAACAGCGGCCCTTGACCAGATTGCCGATGGCCACCACTACAAATACCAGCAGATAGGCAGCAAAAATAACCACTAACCATTGGGGCATGGAGAATCCGAGGAACTGCCAACTGATCTCGCTACAGTCGCCATCCGGGAAGAACAGCCAGGGTATCCAGTGATCGAGCGGTGCCCAGCTCGGGAAGTTGGCATAGGGGCTACAGACGTTGAATGGGGAGGGGTTCATCTGATAGTCCACATGCTGCAAGGCCAGTTGCAGGCCACGGAAGGCGCTATAACCCCACAGCAGCAAGGCGCTCCAGCGCAGATACCAGCGCTGCGGCGCAACCATACCGAGCAGACCGGCAGAGAGCACACCCAGCAGGGCGATCCGCTCATAGATACACATGACACAGGGGTGTAACCCCAACACATGCTGAAAGAAGAGGGCACATAGCTCGAGGAGCAAGGCGGAGGCGGCTAGCAGACCCCAGGCTAGCCGATGAGCAGCAATGCTGCGCAGAAACTCTATCATCTGATTAATCTCACAGAAAAAAACAGTGGCGGAATTAGATCAGAGCGCAAAGAAAAAATACCCATACAGACCCCGTTGTATCGATGATGTGCAGGAATAGTGCCGGGTGGTTGCACAGCCAAACAGTACTTGATGCGGGCCACCTGATCTCTACTTTTGAATGCCTCTGAATATTGGTGAATTACCCTATCATTCGCCCCAAAACAGCGAAAACAGGCCGCCATCACGAAATGGCGACCCCTTGTCTGACCATGAGCTACACGGGTTCGCTCAGGTGTGCCTCACATGATGGTGTAGTGTCGGCTCATGGTCAGGTTGCCTTATCCGGGGTAGCTCGACCAAGTCTTGGTCGAGCCCTCATTATCGATGCTCAGCACCTCATAGGGCTGGCCGGGAGTACCCATCCCTGGTGCGCTCTGGGGCATACCCGGAGCAGTCAGGCCGTGGATTGCCGGTTTCTCTTGGAGCAGCTTGTGCACGTCGACGGCGGGGACATGCCCCTCCACCACATAGCCGTTCACTACCCCGGTATGGCAGGAAGCCAGCTTGGGGGTGATACCGTACTTCTCTTTGATGGGTTGGAGCTGCTCGGTTTCGATGACCTTGACCTCAAAGCCGTTACCTTCCAGATGTTTGACCCAGGCTTTGCAGCAGCCACAATATTGGGATTTGTAAACGGTCATCTGCTCTGCGGCCAGGGCAGAAAAGCTGACAACACCGGCCATCAGGGCCAGCAACAGGGATTTATACATGACTAACCTCGGATAAGAAGAATGCTAAAAAACAGGGATTCGACTTAACCGGGCTGACGGGGAGGACGCTCCAGCCGCGCTGGCGGCGCACCCGGCATAAACGGGGAGGGTGTGACAAACAGCGGCCTGTCCGGTTCCAGTATGGAAACTGTCAGGCCGTCGCTGTTCAGCACAGTCATGGCGAGCGCCGCAGTAAAGCTGCCGCAGGGCATGGCCTTCTCCAAAGTACGCTCGGCTTGGCTGCAATGGCTGTCAAGATTACAGAGATCGGTCGCCGCCCAGCTACCAAACGACATCAACACCAGCAGCAGACTCCACAGCGGGAGCCAACGACGGGCGCGAGCGCATTGGCGGGGGGACAGCATCATAACAGGGCTCATTAGCCAAAAAGAGGTATACATTAAACCCGATCCTGAGCAAGGGTCAAGCCTTCGTACCTCTGCTTCGTTCACGCCCCATTTGGACCTGCCTTGGCGGTAGGTGGTGAGCCTACTCGCCTGCGGATCAGCCTGCCCCGTCCAGTTAAAGGGCTGCCCCCTTTTTACAGCAAGCACAATAAAAACAACATTTTGGTCTGGCTTAGCCATCATGGGAATGGGGATCACAGATCCCTCCGCTGCTTGCGCTCCGGTCTTGACCTTCCCAAAAGGGATAGTTTAGAGTTAAGGACTCGTCATCAGGAGTTGGCCATGTTGTCAGCAAGATTGCATACAGAACAGATCGCCCGGCTATTGCTGGCGCTGATGCTCGTCTGCAATCTGACCCTCTGTGTTAGCTGGCTCGGTCTGTTCGGCGCTGGGCTTGCCACTGCGAGCATCGGGGTTGACGCAACTGACCACTCCAGCATGCAGATGTCTTCCTGCCACAACATGACCATGAGCACGCCCGACGATGGCGCGCCACAGAATGCCACGAGCCAAGCATGCCCGGGGCAAGACGGCCTTGCCTCGCCTGGCGGCGCTGGCCTGTCGCAGTTGGTAACACTGCTGACTCTGCTTGTCCTCCCCCTGCTACTGCTGCCCCTGCCGGGTGCGGCGAGCATCTTGCTGGATAACTGGCTGCGGGATCCCTTCCTGCGCACACGCGGTACCCATCCCCTCTCCTGGCCCCGACGGCATCTGATGCTGTCGGTGCTGCGCCACTAGAAAACACGTCTCCTGCGAGTTTAGGGCAAGGCTGGACCTTGCCTGAATAGCCGCGTGCCTGCTGACCCTGTCAGTGGCCGTGCCCCTCTGCCGCCCGACCCTGCCTGCTGCGATCGCCCGACTCAACCGATGCGCTCGCCAGCGGCACCGTCTCCAGCGCGGTACCCGATAGAAGAGAAGCTGTACCATGTCATCTACCGCACATAATGATGCCGCGCAGTCCTGCGCCATTGCGACCCACTCCATCCGTATCGGAGGCCTGTCATGAGCAAGACCCTGCTATTGTCCGCGCTGCTGCTCACCCTCGGCGCCGGTGGCGGCTACTGGGCGGCCACACAGGGCATCGGAAGCGGTGCCACAAAAGCCACAGAAAAAGCCCCTCTCTACTGGGTCAACCCCATGGATCCCCGCGACAAGCGCGACGCCCCGGCCAAGGACAACATGGGGATGGACTTTATCCCCGTCTATGAGGAGCAGAAAACCGGCTCCCCCGGCACCGTCACCATCAGCCCCGAGATCCAGCAAAACCTGGGGGTCCGGCTCGCCAAGGTGGAGCGCTTGCCCATCCACCATCAGATCGAGACGGTGGGCTATGTCGGCTATGACGAAGACCGGCTGGAGGCCATTAACGCCCGCATGGCAGGCTGGATCCGCACCCTCGCCATCAAGAGCGAGGGGCAGAAAGTGACAAAGGGGAGCCTGATCTATGAGCTCTACGCCCCGGATCTGGTCAATGCCCAGCACGAATACCTGCTGGCGCTCAACACCAGCAACCCGCTGCTGCTGCGCGCCGCCGAGGGTAAGCTCAAGTCCCTGCAAGTACCGGCGGACCAGATAGCCGCCCTCAAGCGCACCCGTCAGGTCCGTGAAACGATCAGCATCTACGCCCCGAGCAGCGGTTATGTCTCCGAGCTCAAGGTGCGCGAGGGCCAGTATGTGGAGCCCGCCGCCGCCCTGTTCAATATCAGCACCCTGCAGCAGGTGTGGGTGAGCGCGGAAGTGTTCGAGCGCCAGGCTGGCCAGTTGAAAGTGGGCGATCCGGTGACCATGACCCTGGATTACGCCCCCGGCCGGCGCTGGCAGGGCAAGGTGGATTACCTCTACCCCACCCTGGATGCCGCCACCCGCACCCTCAAGGTGAGGCTGCGCTTCGACAACACTGATGAGTTCTTGAAACCCAACATGTTCGCCAAGGTGAGCATTCGCAGCGGCAAGGGAGAGCCGCACATGCTGGTCCCGAGTGAAGCGGTGATCCGCACCGGCAGTCAGGACCGGCTGGTGCTGGCGCTGGGCGATGGCAGCTTCAAGTCGGTGGCGGTCACCCTGGGCCCCCAGTTTGGTGACAAGATAGCCATCGTGGATGGGGTCGAGCCGGGCGACAGCATTGCCAGCTCGGCCCAGTTCCTGCTCGATTCGGAATCCAGTATCGACTCCGACTTCCAGCGCATGACGGCGGTACGCCCCATGCAGGTGTGGACCCAAGGTGAGGTGCAAGCGGTGGATCCCAAGAGTCGCACCCTGAGCGTCGCCCACCAGGCCATCCCCGAGTGGCAATGGCCCGCCATGGAGATGGATTTTGGCGTGGCAGATAGCGTCGATATGACCCAGCTCGCACCGGGCCAGACCCTGCATTTGCAGATGGAACAGGAGGGAGATGAGTATCGCATCATCAATATCCATGTCGAAAAAGCGGCCACGCATGCTGAGAAACCGGCAGCGCCCAAGGATGACATGAAAGACATGGAAGGCATGGAAGGCATGGAAGGCATGGAAGGCATGGACCATAGCCAGCACCAGATGGGGGACAAGCCATGATCCCTTCCATCATTCGCTGGTCCATCGGCAACCGCTTTATGGTGCTGCTGCTGACCGTCATGCTGACCGCCTGGGGGCTCTGGTCGGTCAAGCAGACCCCGGTGGACGCCCTGCCGGATCTCTCCGACGTGCAGGTGATCATCAAGACCTCCTACCCCGGCCAGGCGCCCCAGGTGGTGGAGGATCAGGTCACCTACCCACTCACCACCGCCCTGCTGGCGGTGCCGGGTGCCACCACGGTGCGCGGCTACTCCTTCTTCGGCGACTCCTTCGTCTATGTGCTGTTCGATGACGACACGGATCTTTACTGGGCCCGCGCCCGGGTGCTGGAGTACCTGAGTCAGGTGGCCCCGAGCATGCCCCCTTCGGCCCGGCCCCAGCTCGGCCCCGATGCCACCGGGGTGGGCTGGGTCTACCAGTACGCGCTGGTAGACAAAACCGGCAAGCATGACCTGAGCGAGCTCACCTCCCTGCAAAACTGGTTCCTCAAGTACGAGTTGCAGACGGTGGAAGGGGTCTCCGAGGTGGCGACCGTGGGCGGCATGGTGCGCCAGTATCAGGTGCGGGTCGATCCCGATAAATTGCGCGCCTACGGCATCCCACTGTCACTTATCCAAACCGCCATCGAGCAAGGCAACCAGGAGACCGGCGCCTCCGTCATCGAGTTGGCGGAAGCCGAATACATGGTGCGCTCCAACGGTTACCTCAAGAGCGTCAAGGACTTGCAACAGATCCCGCTCGGCACCCTGGTGCGTGGTGCCCCGCTGCTGCTCGGCGATGTGGCCGATGTGGTCACCGGTCCTCAGGGGCGGCGCGGTATCGCTGAGCTCAACGGCGAAGGGGAGGTGGTAGGCGGCATCATCGTCATGCGTTATGGCGAGAATGCCCAGCGCACCATCGACGGGGTCAAGGCCAGGCTGGCCCAGCTCAAGAGCAGCCTGCCGGAGGGGGTGGAGCTGGTCACCGTTTACGACCGCTCCGATCTGATCCAGCGCGCCATCGACAACCTCTCCGGCAAGCTGCTGGAAGAGTTCGCCGTGGTGGTGCTGGTCTGCCTCGCCTTCCTGTTCCACCTGCGCTCGTCGCTGGTGGTGGTCATCACCCTGCCCATCGCCATCCTGGTGGCCTTCATCGTCATGCACATGCAGGGGATCAACGCCAATATCATGTCCCTCGGTGGCATCGCCATCGCCATCGGCGCCATGGTGGATGGTGCCATCGTGATGATAGAGAACGTCCACAAGCACATGGAGCGCACCGAGCTGACGGACAAGAACCGCTGGCAGGTGATAGCCCAGGCGAGCATCGAGGTGGGCCCCGCCATCTTCTTCTCTCTGCTCATCATCACCATGAGCTTCCTGCCGGTGTTCGCACTGGAGGCGCAGGAGGGACGCATGTTCCATCCGCTCGCCTTCACCAAGACCTATGCCATGGCGGCGGCGGCCGGGCTCTCCATCACGCTCGTTCCCGTCATCATGGGCTACTTTATCCGCGGCAAGGTGCTGGCGGAGCAAGCCAACCCCCTTAACCGCTGGCTGAGTCAGGGCTATATCCCACTGCTCAACGCCGTGTTGGCGCGCCCCAAAACCACCCTGCTGCTGGCACTGGCGGTGACCATCGTCGGCTTCTGGCCGCTGCGCTACCTCGGCTCCGAGTTCATACCGCCGCTGGATGAAGGGGACATATTGTACATGCCCACCACGGCGGCCAACGTTTCGGTCGGCAAGGCGCGGGAGATCCTGCAACAGACCGACAAGCTGATCCGCACCGTGCCCGAGGTGAAGAGTGTGTTCGGCAAGGCGGGCCGCGCCGACAGCGCCACCGATCCGGCCGATCTGGTGATGATGGAGACAACCATCCAGCTCAAGCCGAAGGAGGAGTGGCGCCCCGGCATGACCCCGGAGAAGCTCAAAGAAGAGCTCAACACTCTCATCCAGTTCCCCGGCCTCACCAACGCCTGGGTGCCTCCCATCAAGACCCGCATCGACATGCTGGCGACCGGCATCAAGACCCCGGTCGGCATCAAGGTGGCGGGACCGGACCTCAAGGTGATCCAGAAGATCGGCCAGCAGTTGGAGCAGATCGTCGGCAAGGTGGAAGGGGCAGCCTCGGTCTATGCCGAGCGGGTGGCCGGTGGCCGCTACGTCAAGGTGGACATCGACCGGCTCAAGGCGGCCCGCTACGGCCTCAACATCGCCGATGTGCAGGCGGTGCTGGCGACTGCGGTCGGCGGCATGGACGTGGGTCAGACCATCGAGGGACGTGAGCGCTATCCCATCAACTTGCGCTACCCCCAGAGCTACCGCAATTCGGTGGCGAGCCTGGAACTGCTGCCGCTGGTGACCCCCATGGGGGAGCGCATCGCCCTGGCGGACGTGGCCAAGGTCTACATCAGCGATGAGGCCCCCATGCTGCGCAGCGAGAACTCCCGCCTCAACGGCTGGATCTACGTGGATATCCGGGGCCGCGATATCGGCTCCTTCGTGGCCGATGCCAAGGCCCAGGTGGAGAAGCAACTGGTGCTGCCAGCAGGCTATGCCCTCAACTGGTCCGGTCAGTACGAATACATGGAGCGAGCCAAGGCGCGCCTCGCCTACGTGGTACCGCTCACCTTCGCCATCATCGTACTGCTGCTCTATCTGGCGTTTCGCCGTTTTCAGGAGGTGCTGCTGATCCTCACCACCCTGCCACTCGCCGTCGTAGGGGGGATCTGGACCGTCTGGCTGCTCGACTTCAACATGTCGGTGGGGGTGGGGGTAGGATTCATCGCCCTGGCCGGGGTGGCGGTGGAGACCGGCGTACTGATGCTGGTCTACCTCAACCACGCCTGGGATGACCTGCTGGCAGAGGGCAAACCTGACCAGGCCGGGCTGCACCGGGCCGTCATCCAGGGCGCCGCCCTGCGCCTGCGTCCCAAGATGATGACTGTAGTCACCATCATCGCCGGCCTGCTGCCCATCATGTGGAGCCACGGTACCGGCTCCGAGGTAATGCAGCGCATCGCCGCACCCATGATAGGCGGCATGGTGAGCGCCCTGGTGCTGACCCTGCTGGTGCTGCCTGCGGCCTTCTATCTGTGGCGCCGCCGTGGCCTGGACAAGGCCCTTGACGATCGCGCCGAATAACCCGATTTCACTACCAACCCGAATTAACTGAATTAACCGAACTAACGAGAAGGAATATTTTATGAACCACAAGACATTGGCAATGACCCTGCTGCTTGGCCTCGCTACCACCGGTCTGGCCCAGGCTCATGAGGGCCACGATATGGCTGCGATGAAGGGCCACGATATGGCTGCGATGAAGGGCCACGATATGGCTGCGATGGAAGGCCACGATATGGCTGCGATGGAGGGCCACGATATGGCTGCGATGGAAGGCCACGATATGGCTGCGATGAAAAGTGGCAAGATGGAGGGTGACATGACCCAGATGGGGATGACCAAAGGGACCATCACTCGCATCGACGAGGTCAACCAAAAAGTGGGGATCAAGCACGAGGAAAACACCACCCTCAACATGCCCGCCATGACCATGGTGTTCAACTTGGCCGACCCCGCCCAGCTCAAGGATATGAAGGTTGGGGATGCTGTGAGCTTTCAGGCCGAGGATCAGGGCAGCAAGCTGACCCTGACCCATCTGCAAAAGCAGTGATGGGCCGAGGCTGACTCACAGAAACTCAAACGGCGGGGGGGAATCTTCCCGCCAGAGTGATTTAGCTGACATCAAGTGTAATTGGTGGCAATCCACCTCCTTCATCCAGTGGACAGTTTTGGGTTTAAAACGATCTATGAAAAGAACACTCTTGTCAGTCATGGTGATGCTGGGCGTGAGCGCAGGCGCCCATGCCGAAAACCTGCTCGATATTTACCAACAGGCGCAGAGCAAAGATACTCAACTGCTTGAATCCAAAGCGACGCGGGATCAAGCCTTCGAAAAGATTAATGAATCACGTGCTGCGCTATTGCCACAGATCAATCTGGGGGCTGGCTTGGGCTATTTGAAGCAATCTGACGATACGATGACCAATAGCAATGCCCAGGGCTCCGTCACGCTGGATCAGTCTGTCTACCGTCGCAGCAACTGGGTCAACCTTGACCTGACCGAGAAGAGTGCCACCCAGTTCGACGTGGCCTACAATCTCGAGATCCAGAACCTGATGCTGCGCACCGCTCAGGCCTATTTCGATGTGCTCAATGCGATGGATGTCCTGGAGTTCGTCAGCGCTAACAAGGCGGCAGTCGGGCGCCAGCTGGAACAAACTCAACAGCGTTTCGCCGTGGGTCTGACCGCCATTACGGACGTGCATGAGGCCGAGGCCGAGCGCGACCAGGCGCTGGCAGACGAGATAAATGCCGAAAACACCCTGGACAACAGCTACGAGAGCCTGCGCGAGTTGACCGGTATTGATCACCGCCAGCTGGACGTACTCAATACCGAGCGCTTCACCCCGCAGCAGACCGCGTTCAACTCTGACAAATGGCTGGCGCTGGCGCTGGATAAGAATTTGGAGCTGCATAACGCCCGCATCGGCAAAGATATTGCCAAGGAACAGATCGATCTGGCCAAGACGGGGCACGATCTGACCGTGGACCTGAATGCCGGGGTCACCGCCGGTTACAACGACTACAAGGACGAGATCCAGGGCCGGGATAATAACAACAGCCAGGGTAATATCGGTCTGAACTTCAACATGCCGCTCTACACCGGCGGTGCCATCGACTCCCAAGTCAAGCAGGCGCAGTTCAACTATGTGGCCGCCAGCGAACAGCTGGAGCGCAGTTTCCGCACGGTGCAGAGTACGGTGCGTTCCTCCTACAACAACGTGAACGCCAGCATCGGCTCGGTGCGCGCCTACAGCCAGTCGGTCATCTCTGCCGACAGTGCCTTGAAGGCAACCGAGGCTGGTTACGAGGTGGGCACCCGTACCATCGTCGACGTGCTGGGTGCCACCCGCAAGCTGTACGAGGCTAAACAGAAACTTTCCGAGTCGCGCTACAACTACATCCTCGGCATCCTCTCCCTCAAGCAGGCCGCCGGTGTACTGGAGCAAAAGGATCTGGAAGATATCAACCTGGGGCTGATGCCCGTGGTGCGGGCCGCCACCAAATCTTAATCCCTGGCAACACAGGAACCCATACAGAGAGGTGACAGCAAGGTCACCTCTCTGTCATCCGTACCAGCTCGTTTGTCGATAACTCTGCGGGACATCGCTTTTTTATGTCAGCGATGTGGTAAGGGAAGGAAGATTCAGAAGTGTACCTGATGCAGCTCAACTTCATGTGCCATTGCCGCTCGCTCGGTATGGTGCTGATCGGTTGCATCCACCAAAAAGTCGAACCACTTCTCATGCTCGAACGGCAGTTGAACACGCTACGTGATACAGCCCCTAGGGAAGGTGCGAACAAGTCCTTGGTATGAGATCATCAGGCTCGCTCAGCATCAGGAACGAGGTTCAATATGAGTCACCAGCCCCTTCGCGGACAACGAGTTCAATAGCAAACGGTGTCAAACTCGAAAAGAAGGGTTCTTTGCCCGTATGGACGCGTTGCTTCCCTGAATTGCCCCCAGTTCCCTAGACACTTCCAAGCCTTAAAATGAGGCAGGGAGAGCTTATGCATGAGGGCATAAAGGCGGAGCAAGATCACCGTTTTAGGTACTAACAGTGGAAGGAAAACCCAACGCTTCAACAGCCGCGCGGACTCGCTCTGGGCTTTCGATACTCTCAACGCTGACCTTGCCAGCAGCACGATCCACTGAAACAGCAGCCGCGCTATCCAACGACTGAACAGCTTTGGTAATTTTGCTGACACAGCTACCGCAACCAATGCCTGAAACATTCAAGACGAACATAGTTCTTCCTCTCATGGTGAGCGGCCTTTTTAGCCGCAGGAACGGCGCTGTTCCCTTTACGTATTGATGAGCCGTGTGACACCTCCTCTCAGCCATGAGCGGGCCGTATTGGGCTCCTGAACCACTACCCGGAACCAGGCCAGGTAGTTCTCCAGATACGCTGTTCCCACCCCATGAAACTTCTGCATCCACCCACGCCACCGGCTCACGTAGTTATTCAGCGTCTGGATGTGAAACACATCGTCCTCTACACGGTGATGTTCCTTCGCTATCAAACGCTTATGAATAATCCCGACTCCTTCCTCCGCTATCTTGATGTAACTCTGGTTGCCATCCGTGCACAGAATGGAGCCAGGAGTCAGCAGGGGGTGGAGTTCCGGTTCGATTACACGGGCGCTCTTGTCCAACAGCACCGCATCGCTCTCACGCCCGTACCGGTCCAGGGCTATCAATGCCGGCACCAGTGGCACATGGCCATGGCCCTTACCGCCATGCCGCCGCGCGGGTCGTTCCATATGGCGACGCCCCTTGAATGATTCGGGGGTAAACACTTCATCTGCTTCCACAATCCCCGACAAGTGAGGGGCGCGAGTGGTGAGGGCGTAGCGCATAAAGCGATGCCGCCAGCGAAAGGAGGTCTTTAAGTCGATACCACATTCCTTGGCTGCCGCGCGCAATGACAGTCCTCTACTGAGACAGTCTGCATAGGCAACCCATTTCTCCTTGTGGTGGAGTCCTGCCAAGGCGGTAGCGTCTAACTGATTGAATGTTTTGAGGCATGTTTTACAACGATACCGCTGCTGCCCACGAGACAGTCCCCAGTGGATGACGTGCTCCCCATGGCAGCAGGGGCATACAAGAGGAGTCGCAGACTGCTCGGCCAGTGCGTGATGAAGCAGATTGCGTTGCAGGTGATGGCGAAGGTGCTCCTGAGCGCGCTCCAGTTGTATGGCGTCGAGTTGGGCAAAGGAGCGGAGCAGCTCGAAGAATAGGTGGCGGTCCATGACCAGTCCCTCATCCCGGAATATCTGGAATTAAGTATAAACTGAGCCACCAATACGCTTCGGGAACAGCGCCGCAGGAACAGCATCAACGTTGCCGCGATAGGAAGGTCAAGAGTTCTCTGCATCCTAGTTTGAGTGGATGCCTGGGCCTCAATCTATACGGACGTTTCTCACCCGCAATGCGTTGAAAACGACGCATGCGGAGCTGACGCTCATCGCGAGTGCCGCGACCAGCGGTGATGACAGGAGCCCGGTCAGTGGATACAATAGGCCCGCAGCGAGTGGTATCCCCATCGCGTTGTAGAGGAAGGCGAAACCAAGATTCTGCCGCATGTTTTTTACTGTTGCGACAGAAAGAGCACGCGCTCGAAGAATTCCCATTAAGTCGCCTTTAACCAGGGTCAGTTGCGCACTGTTCATCGCGACGTCTGTCCCGGTCCCCATGGCGATGCCCACATCTGCTCGGGCCAAGGCAGGTGCATCATTGATACCGTCGCCAGCC
>RRZT012122765.1_pt1 | contig 15250 bp, 29 predicted proteins | sample 2165551 | NCBI WGS metagenome assembly RRZT01 (sample SAMN10456910, study PRJNA506462) | wastewater metagenome | biome: wastewater; feature: sludge; material: wastewater sludge; isolation source: wastewater sludge with Escherichia coli K12::gfp cells carrying plasmid... | place: USA: Moscow, Idaho... | reverse complement strand
CCCATGGAAGCCTGTTATTAACAGGGGACATTAGTGCTGACAAAGAAAGAGAGATGGTCGAACAGGGACTGGACCTAAGTTCATCAGTTGTGACCGCGCCACACCACGGCAGTAAAAACTCTTCACACAACGCGTTTATAGCAAAAACAGAAGCAAAGACGATAGTTTTCAGCGCCGGATATAGAAATCACTTTAATCATCCACATCCGGACGTACTCCAACGTTATCAAGCGCAAGAACAATACAGAACAGATCTAGATGGATCTATACACATTCAGCCGAAAGATGGGCAGTTACAGATAACGAGTGAGAACAGCCTATCCCAGCGCTTTTGGCGCAGCAAATAAGCTTACAGGTCCACCCCAACAACAACCACATTCCCTCTACCCTGATACTCCATACGGTCAAAACTAATCATCCGCGCCATAGAAATACCTCGGCCATGTGGATCGAAGGCACGATCAGGCGACAACTCCAGATACGGCTGCCAGTTAAATCCCGCACCGTCATCGGTAATAGTAATCGTGATATCACGCTGAGTACGCTCAAAGTGAACGGTTATAAAACGCTCTTGATATTCTGCTGCATCTAAACGGCGACCAATTTCTGACAACCATGTCCCTGAGCGTAACAATGCACCCTTCTCTTCATAACTGATAGATAAATTGCCATGCTCAATGCCATTAACAATCAACTCAGACAACCCCATCGCAACACGATGTGGATCGGGAAAAGCAGAAGAAATAATACTTGCGATTTCATGCGCCTGTTCCAAGGTACGAAATCGAAAGGTACTCGACGTCATCAATTGGAATGAGGCAAGTTGTCGACTGAGCGAGACCGCCATTTTGCGCGCTTCACGCCGTTCCAATACCGCGGCAGAAACAATGGCCAACAACATGTTTTTTTCATATGGTTTGGTCAGGTAATAATAAGCACCTGCCTGTAAACCCTCCCGGACACTATCCGGGGAGCCAACGGCCGTTTGCAGTATCACAGGAATTTGTGACCACAAATTCGCCTGTTTCATATGAGAAAGGACTTCCATCCCATTCATATTAGGCATCATGCGATCCAGCAGAACAACATCAATGGATTCAGCACAGCGATTTAAATGCGACAGGGCCTCCGTCCCATCCTCAGCCTTGAGAACCTTGTATCCGGCATCTTGCAGATACTCTTCCAGAATATCCAAATTAAAAGGTTCATCATCCACTATCAGGATAAATTTATCGTCGCTCATTCCATGCCCCTAACCCAATGCCACAAATAATCGCTATCCCATAACTGTAGCAGAGCAACCAACGTCTGCCAGCAAAGATTGCTAGAACAAAGAACAGAAAATAAAAAAACCGACTTTCGTCGGTTTTTTTATTAGCAGAGCTATTTGATTACTCTTCAGTAGCAACAACTTCGCCGACTTCAGGACGATCAACTAATTCTACATAAGCCATAGGTGCATTATCACCTTGACGGAAACCGCACTTCAAAATGCGCAGATATCCGCCGTTACGGGTAGCATAACGTGGGCCGAGTACATCAAACAACTTAACAACGATGTCACGATCACGAGTGCGGTCAAACGCCAAACGGCGATTAGCCAAGGATGGAGCTTTACCCAAAGTGATTAATGGCTCAGCAACACGGCGGAGTTCTTTTGCTTTAGGCAATGTGGTTTTAATAACCTCATGATTAAGCAGAGAGTTCGCCAGGTTGCGCAGCATGGCCAGTCGGTGACTGGTCGTGCGGTTCAACTTACGATTACTTTGACGATGACGCATGGTTTATTCCTCTTAAGCCTTATCCAGACCCACAGGCGGCCAGTTTTCCAGCTTCATGCCCAAGGTCAGACCCTTTTGGGCCAATACTTCCTTGATTTCATTCAGCGACTTGCGGCCAAGGTTAGGTGTTTTCAACAGCTCAGTTTCCGTACGCTGAATCAAATCACCGATGTAATAAATATTCTCGGCCTTCAAGCAATTGGCCGAACGAACTGTCAGTTCCAGATCATCCACTGGGCGTAACAGGATCGGATCAATCTGTGGCGTACGTGGTTCTTCGCGACTCGTAGGAGTACCCTTGAGATCAGCAAACACACCCAATTGGTCAACCAGAACACGGGCAGCGCTGCGAACAGCCTCTTCCGGATCCAATGTCCCATTGGTTTCGATATCGATAATTAACTTATCAAGATCGGTACGTTGCTCAACACGAGCACTTTCCACCGAATAACTAACACGACGAACCGGGCTAAAAGAAGCATCCAATTGAATCGAACCAATGGTTTGACCTTCTTCATTGTTCTTACGAACATTAGAAGGCTCGTAACCACGGCCTTGCTCAATCGTCAGATCCATTTCAATCGCGCCACCACTTGCCAGATGTGCAATGACGTGATCAGGATTGACCACTTCAACATCATGCGGCAAGGTAATATCACGAGCCAGAACAACACCTTCTCCGGATTTCTTCAGGTTTAAAACGACCGAATCACGGCCGTTTACTACCTTGAAAACAATACCTTTAAGGTTAAGAATGATGTCAACAACATCTTGCTGAACACCTTCTAATGCCGAGTACTCGTGTAAAACGCCGTTAATCTGAACCTTCGTTACAGCAAAGCCTGGCATCGAAGACAAAAGAATACGACGCAGCGCATTGCCCAGCGTATGGCCGTAGCCACGCTCAAACGGCTCCATGGTTACCGTCGCGCGATTTGGAGCCAATTGCTCCACCTGAATCACGCGCGGCTTCAGGAACTCAGTTGCAGTACTGTGCATAACATCAACTCCCACGCCAGCAGCGGATTACTTCGAATAGAATTCAACAACCAATTGTTCCTGGATGTCGGCGGACAGGTCTGAACGCTCAGGAGCAGACTTGTAAACGCCTTCCATCTTTTTGGCGTCAACTTCAACCCAGCTCGGAAAACCAGCCGCAGCAGCTAACTGCAGGGACTCTTGAATCCGAACTTGCGTTTTTGATTTTTCGCGCACAGCCACTACATCGCCAGATTTGACGGTATAAGAGGCAATGTTAACCAGTTGGCCATTAACGGTGATTGCTTTATGGCTAACTAATTGACGGGATTCGGAACGAGTAGAACCAAAACCCATGCGATAAACAACATTATCTAAACGTGACTCTAAACCTTGCAGCAGGTTTTCGCCGGTATTACCCTTACGACGTTCTGCTTCTGCAAAGTAGCGACGGAATTGACGCTCAAGAACGCCGTAAATACGACGAATCTTTTGTTTTTCACGCAATTGCAGACCGAAGTCTGACATGCGCGCGCCACTCTTGACGCCGTGTTGTCCCGGTTTAACATCTAACTTGCACTTGGTGTCCAACGAACGACGTGAACTTTTCAAGAACAGATCAGTGCCTTCACGACGGGAAAGCTTACACTTCGGTCCAATATATCTTGCCATGGCCTCAGCCCCCTTTTAAATGCGACGTTTCTTCGGAGGACGGCAGCCGTTGTGTGGAACCGGCGTCACATCCGAGATGCTGGTAATCTTGAAGCCCAGCGCGTTTAATGCACGCACTGCCGATTCACGGCCAGGGCCAGGGCCCTTGATGCGTACTTCCAGATTTTTTACACCATATTCAAGCGCTACACGGCCAGCTGCTTCCGCAGCAACCTGAGCAGCAAATGGCGTACTCTTACGAGAGCCCTTGAAACCGGCGCCACCAGACGTCGCCCATGAGAGAGCGTTACCTTGGCGATCAGTTATGGTTACGATGGTGTTATTGAATGAAGCGTGAACGTGCACAACCCCCTCAGAAACTACCTTCTTAATTTTTTTGCGCACGCGCGCGGTATTTGCCTTAGCCATCCGTTATCCTCTATGCCTTAGCTTACTTACTGGAACGGACTGCTTTGCGCGGCCCCTTACGGGTACGTGCATTGGTCCGGGTACGTTGACCGCGGACGGGCAAACCCTTACGGTGACGCCAGCCACGATAGCAACCAAGATCCATAAGGCGCTTGATGCACATTGTAACTTCGCGTCGCAGGTCACCTTCAACGGTGTACTTTGCAACTTCCTCACGAAGGCGCTCGATAGCAGCTTCAGAGAGGTCTTTGATTTTGGTGGTCAGCTCGACACCAGCGGATTTACAGATCCATTGGGCACGAGCGCGTCCTATGCCATAAATCGCGGTTAACGCGATAACAGCATGTTGATGATTAGGAATATTGACGCCAGCAATACGGGCCATAGTTCCACCCCGAAAATAAAAGGTCGTGATTATACCAACGAAAAGTCAAATAGCAATACTGCTATTAGCCTTGACGCTGCTTGTGACGCGGATCTGCACAGATCACACGTACGATGCCATGGCGCTTAATGATTTTGCACTTCCGGCAGATCGGTTTTACTGATGCTTGAACTCGCATGGTAGTACCCTTGTTAAAAACTCTTACTTACTACGGAAAACGATACGAGCCTTAGATAAGTCGTATGGAGTTAACTCCACGGTGACCTTATCACCCGGCAAGATTTTGATGTAATGCATCCGCATCTTGCCCGAGATATGACCCAGAACTTCGTGGTTATTTTCCAAGCGAACCCTAAAGGTCGCGTTCGGGAGGGTTTCTAGCACCTCCCCCTGCATTTGGATTACGTCTTCTTTCGCCATAGTCCTTAGCGGGAAACTAATCCGCCCTTCAGATTCGCCTTGCGCAGCAGGCCTTCATACTGTTGAGACAGAATGTAAGACTGCACCTGGGCCATGAAATCCATTGAAACCACCACAATAATCAACAGCGAAGTGCCGCCGAAATAGAATGGAACATTGAACTTCAGGTTGAGGAATTCTGGCAACAAACAAACCAGCGTGATGTAAACCGCGCCAATTAATGTTAATCGCAGAATAATGCGTTCGATATAACGGGCTGTTTGGTCACCTGGGCGATACCCAGGAATTAGCGCACCGCTCTTCTTCAAGTTATCTGCTGTATCGCGAGGGTTAAACACCAACGCGGTATAGAAGAAACAGAAAAAGATAATTGCACTAGCAAACAGCAGCACATACAACGGACGGCCTGGATGGAGCTCATTCGCAATATCCTGCAACCAGCTCATCCCTGGCTTTTGGCCGAACCAGCCAGCAACCGTAGCTGGAAACAGAATTAAGCTCGATGCAAAAATCGGAGGAATCACACCAGCCACATTTAATTTCAATGGCAAATGAGAAGTCTGAGCTTGCTGAAGCATACCCAAACCCACCTGACGTTTTGCATACTGGATTGGTATCTTGCGCTGCCCACGCTCAACAAAAACAACCGCGTAAGTAACTGCAACAACCAGTGCCACAATGATCAATGGAATTAACGGTGATGAGAAATGACCATCAGTCGTCATCACAATTAATTTACCAATACCGGAAGGCACGCCAGCAGCGATACCTGCACAGATAATCATCGAGATACCATTACCAATGCCACGCTCGGTAATTTGCTCACCAAGCCACATCAAAAACATAGTACCTGTCACTAATGCAACAACAGTAGTGAAGAAAAACTCTGCTTCTGAGGTAACCACAAGACCCGGTTGCCGATACAACATTACAGCAATACCCAAACTCTGGAACGTACCCAAAAGAACAGTACCGTAACGTGTGTACTGAGTAATTTTACGACGACCCGATTCACCCTCTTTTTTCAGCTCTTTAAGCTGAGGAAGGATCTCGGAGCCGAGCTGCAAAATAATCGACGCTGAAATGTAGGGCATGATACCGATTGCAAAAATCGACATCCGCGACAAAGCACCACCAGAGAACATGTTAAACATGTCCAGTAGGCCCGTCTTGTTACCACTAAACATTTTAGCCAACTCATCGGGGTCAATACCCGGCAATGGAATATGAGTTCCAATGCGGAAGACCACCAGCGCCCCCAGCAAAAACCAGAGACGCTTTTTCAGATCCGCAAACTTGTCAGTTGTTGGCTGCATGGCCGTTATACATCCTTATTCAGCAACGCTACCACCAGCAGCTTCAATAGCAGCCTTGGCACCCTTAGTTGCACCAATACCGTTCAGCTTAACTGCACGGGTGATGTCACCATTGAGAATAACCTTAACCTGACGGCTACCTTGAGGAACCAGACCAGCCTGCAACAAAGCAGCCAAATCAACTTCCTCAATCGGTAAACGATTCAGATCGCGGGTAGTAACTTCTGCATCAAAACGTGCGGTAAGGGAAGCAAAACCACGTTTTGGCAGACGGCGTTGCAAAGGCATTTGACCGCCTGCGAAGCCGTTTTTATGAAAACCGCCAGTACGGGCTTTTTGACCTTTGTGACCACGGCCACAAGTCTTACCCAAACCACAACCAATTCCACGACCAACGCGACGTTTAGCGTGCTTAGCACCGTCCGCAGGTTTAATGGTATTTAATTCCATTTTTAAGCCTCCACTCGCAAGAGGTAGCTCACCTTATTGATCATACCGCGCACCTCTGGGGTGTCGATAACTTCAACAGTGTGATTCATACGACGCAGACCCAGACCACTTACACACGCGCGATGCGCAGCAATGCGACCAATCAGGCTTTTAACCAGGGTCACCTTAACGGTTTTCTGATTACTCATCGCCAGCCACTCCCAATACATCAGCCACAGATTTGCCACGCTTAGCAGCAATGTCAGCCGGGGTACGAAGATTCGTCAAAGCATTTAAGGTTGCACGAACCACGTTGTACGGGTTAGTAGAACCTAAAGCTTTGGCGGACACGTTATGGACACCCACAACATCAAACACTGCACGCATAGCACCACCGGCTTTAACACCAGTACCTTGCGGAGCAGGTTGCAGGTAAACCGTTGCAGCACCGTGACGACCTGTCACTGGATGTTGAATGGTTCCATTTTTGAGAGAAACTTTAATCATCTTGCGACGAGCTTCTTCAAGACCCTTTTGAACAGCCACTGGCACTTCTTTCGACTTGCCCTTGCCCATTCCAACGCGGCCATCGCCATCACCAACTACGGTCAAAGCTGCAAAACCGAGAATACGGCCACCTTTTACAACTTTGGTGACACGATTCACGGCAATCATCTTCTCGCGGAGGCCGTCTTTTTGATCATCGAATTCGGGTTTAGCCATCATCGTCTCCTTAGAACTCGAGGCCGCCTTCGCGAGCCGCATCAGCCAAAGCCTTCACGCGACCGTGATAAGCAAAACCGGAACGGTCGAAAGCAACATTTTTAATACCAGCTGCTACTGCTTTTTCTGCAATACGCTTACCAACAGCGGTTGCAGCCTCAACAGTAGAGCCACTCTTCAAAGCAGCACGTACTTCAACTTCCAAAGAGGAAGCGGAAGTCAGAACATTGCCACCTGTCGCATCAATAATTTGAGCGTAAATGTGGCTATTCGAACGATGCACCGTCAGACGTGCCACACCCAAATCCGCAATGCGTGCACGTGTTTTACGAGCACGACGCAGACGAGATTGATTCTTATCCATAGTGAGCCGCCCTTACTTCTTCTTGGTCTCTTTAATGACCACCACCTCGTCCGAATACCGAACACCCTTGCCCTTATAAGGCTCTGGAGCGCGATACGCACGAATTTCGGCAGCCACCTGGCCAACGGCCTGCTTGTCGATACCCTTGATCAGGATTTCGGTTTGCGTTGGTGTTTCGCATTTCACGCCTGCTGGCATTTTATGTGCCAAAGGATGAGAGAAACCCAAAGTCAAATTCAGAACATCACCTTGAGCTTGAGCACGGTAACCCACGCCAACCAAGTTGAGTTTCTTTTCGAAACCTTTGCTAACACCGACAACCATATTGGCCACCAGTGCGCGGAAAGTACCAGACAAAGCGCTTGATTTTTTAGAGCCGCTAGTAGCAGCGAATACTACCGCGCCACCTTCGACCTTAACACTTACGTCAGCCGAGGCAGGCAAAGACAATTGTCCTTGCGGGCCCTTAACCACAATTTGCTGGGCACTGACTGACACGTCAACACCCGCCGGTAAAACTACCGGAGCTTTAGCAACACGTGACATGGTTCACCTCATCAGGCCACTACGCAGAGCACTTCACCACCGATACCGGCAGCGCGCGCTTTGCGATCAGTCATAACACCCTGGGACGTGGATACAATTACAACACCCAGACCACCCATTACCTTAGGCATGTCATCGACGCCTTTATAGATACGCAACCCTGGACGGGATACGCGATCTATACGCTCGATAACCGGCTCGCCGGCATAGTATTTCAAGGTAATATTAATTTCCGGCTTATTGCCGTTATCCACAACCTGGAACTCTTCGATATAACCTTCATCAAGCAAAACTTTGGCAATAGATACCTTAAGCTTGGATGAGGGCATGCTAACCGTAGCCTTTTCCGCGCGTTGCGCGTTACGGATGCGGGTCAACATATCGGAAATCGGATCGCTCATGCTCATTCGATATCTCCTTACCAGCTAGCCTTAGCCATACCGGGGATATCCCCACGCATGGCGGCTTCGCGCAGTTTGCTGCGACCGAGGCCGAATTTGCGGAATACACCGCGCGGACGACCCGTCACTGAACAACGGTTACGCAAGCGCACTGGGCTTGTATTGCGTGGCAATTGTTGCAATGTTTGGCGAGCGTTGAATTTATCTTCTTCGCTTGCGCTTTGGTCATTAATGATCGCAAAGAGTGCAGCGCGTTTGGCGGCGAATTTTTCCACCATATCGCGGCGTTTTTGCTCACGGTTAATTAATGCTTTCTTGGCCATGGCACCCTCAGCTCTTAAACGGAAACTTGAACGCTGCCAGAAGAGCTTTCGCTTCTTCATCTGTTTTGGCAGTGGTCGTGATGGTGATATTCATGCCGCGCAACACATCAATCTTGTCGTACTCAATTTCCGGGAAGATGATCTGTTCACGTACACCCATGTTGTAATTGCCGCGACCATCAAAACCTTTACCTGCAACACCGCGGAAATCGCGGATACGAGGAATGGCGATGGTAACCAGGCGATCCAAGAACTCATACATCCGCTCGCGACGCAAAGTAACTTTGCAACCAACAGGATAATCATCACGAATCTTGAACGCAGCAATAGACTTGCGAGCCTTGGTAATTACAGGTTTTTGACCTGCAATCTTAACCATATCGCCCACAGCATGCTCAATGACTTTTTTATCAGCTACCGCTTCACCGACACCCATATTCAGGGTGATTTTTTCGATGCGCGGAACCTCCATAATCGATTTGTATTCAAATTGCTTTTGCAATTCAGCTACAACCGTTGTTTTGTATAAATCGTACAGACGTGCCATAACTTCCTCTTACGCCTCTACCTGTTCGTTCGTAGATTTGAAGAAGCGAACCTTGCGGCCATCCTCCAAAACACGAAAACCTACCCGGTCACCCTTTTGGGTTTTTGGGTTGAACAGCATCACATTGGAGACATCGACAGGGGCTTCTTGAGCGACAATGCCGCCATTCACGCCACGCATCGGGTTAGGCTTCTGGTGCTTTTTAACTACATTGACGCCTTGCACTAGAACTTTCTTATCCAGAATGTTCAGCACAGAGCCTCGGGCACCCTTGTTTTTTCCGGTAATAACGACCACTTGGTCGCCTTTACGAATCTTGTTCATGGCGACTCCTTACAGCACTTCAGGGGCCAAGGACACGATCTTCATGAAACGCTCAGTCCGTAATTCACGGGTAACCGGTCCAAAGATACGGGTGCCAATAGGCTCCAGCTTGTTATTGAGTAGCACGGCGGCATTGCCGTCGAACTTGATCAACGATCCATCAGGACGACGAACGCCTTTAGCAGTGCGAACAACAACAGCACTGTATACGTCACCCTTCTTCACGCGACCACGCGGTGCGGCGTCTTTAATCGACACCTTAATAATATCGCCCACCGTAGCGTAGCGACGCTTGGAGCCACCAAGAACCTTGATGCACATAACCTCACGCGCACCAGTGTTATCGGCAACCTCAAGACGAGATTGCATTTGTATCATGAAATTTCCCTTCCAACTTAGCCACAGCCAGAGCTGAAACCAGTATTGGAGCCCGCAAGGGCAATAAAGAAAAAAAGAAATGCCGGTCTGGCAAGAGACCGGCATTATACCTACAATTTCAGCTTACGCAAGCATTATGCGTTTTCACCTGCCAAGCCTGCAACAACCCAAGCTTTAGTACGTGAAATTGGGCGCGATTCTTGAATCACGACCAAATCTCCTTCTTTGTACTGGTTGGTTTCGTCATGAGCGTGAAACTTTTTGGACTGACGAATAATCTTGCCATAGAGCGGATGCTTAACTTTACGCTCAATTAGCACGGTTACAGTTTTGTCCATTTTATCGCTAACAACACGACCGACCAGTGTACGAACGGTTTTTTGCTCGCTCATAATTACACCGCCTTTTCAGACAACAGGGTACGAACCCGAGCGACTGCGCGGCGAACACGAGAAATCTCACTATTTTTAGTAAGTTGACCCGTTGCACTTTGCATACGCAAGTTAAATTGCTCTTTCAAGAGACCAAGCAATTCAGCCTGAAGCTCGACCACAGATTTATTACGCAGATCTTTAGCTTTCATAACATCACCCGATATGACGCGTTACGAACACGGTTGCAATCGGCAATTTAGCTGACGCAAGGCGGAAAGCCTCACGTGCAATTTCTTCACCAACCCCGTCCAGCTCGTACAATACTTTGCCTGGCTGAATTTCGGCCACATAGTACTCCGGGCTGCCTTTACCGTTACCCATACGAACTTCGGCAGGTTTTTTGGAAATCGGTTTGTCAGGAAACACACGAATCCAAATACGACCACCACGACGAATGTAACGATTAATTGCACGACGAGCGGATTCGATTTGACGTGCCGTCAAACGACCACGACCAACGGCTTTTAAACCAAATTCGCCAAAGCTCACTTTGGTACCGCGAGTTGCGGTACCGGTGTTACGACCTTTTTGTTGCTTACGATACTTGAGTCTAGCTGGCTGTAGCATGTTTAGCTCCCTTTGGGCGGCGCTCGCGCTTCTCTGGTTCAGCAGCAACTACTGGCTGTTCACCAGCACCCAGCGTATCACCCTTGTATACCCAAACTTTGATACCAATAATCCCGTAGGTTGTTTTGGCTTCAGAAGTTTTGTAATCAATGTTCGCACGCAAGGTATGCAAAGGCACACGACCTTCGCGATACCATTCGGTACGAGCAATTTCAATACCGTTCAGACGACCTGAGGACATGATCTTGATCCCCTGAGCACCCATACGCATTGCGTTTTGCATCGCACGTTTCATCGCACGACGGAACATCACGCGTTTTTCCAACTGAGCAGCAATGCTATCGGCAATGATTTGAGCATCGATTTCAGGCTTACGCACTTCTTCGATGTCAATCTTTACTTCAGCCAAACCCAGAAGCTTTGCAACCTGACGGCGCAACAACTCAATGTCTTCACCCTTCTTACCAATAGCCACACCAGGACGAGCCGTAGCGATGGTAATTTTGGCATTTTTAGAAGTGCGCTCAATCAAGATGCGGCTTACAGAGGCATTCGCTAATTTCTTTTTCAGATACTCACGTACCTTAAAGTCTTCGCCAACCATTTTCGCAAAATCAGCACCAGTGGCGAACCACTTGGATGACCAGTCACGAGAAACGGCAAGACGGAAACCTGTTGGATGAATCTTCTGTCCCATAACGATCCCCTTTAGTTGCCAACAGTCAAAAAGACGTGGCAAGTCTGCTTTTCAATGCGATTACCGCGACCTTTAGCACGAGCGCTGAAGCGCTTCAAAGAGGGTCCTTTATCAACATAAACGGTCTTAACTTTCAACTCGTCGATGTCAGCACCATCGTTATGCTCAGCATTAGCCACAGCAGACAAAAGCAGATCTTTAAGAAGACCAGCACCCTTTTTAGGGCAGAAGGACAGGATGTTTACAGCCTGCTCAACTGGTTTGCCCCGCACCAAGTCAGCCACTAAGCGGGCTTTCTGGGCAGACAGGCGAGCCCCTTTCAATACAGCGGAAGTTTCCATCGTACTTACCTCTTCGCTTTCTTGTCAGCGGCATGACCCTTGAATGTACGGGTCAGCGCAAACTCGCCCAATTTGTGGCCAACCATGTTTTCAGTTACATAAACTGGAACATGCTGACGACCGTTATGCACGGCAATAGTCAGACCCACAAAGTCAGGCAACACAGTCGAACGACGCGACCAGGTCTTGATCGGACGCTTGTCGCTCGTTGCTCGGACGGTATCCACTTTTTTGATCAAGTGGGCGTCAACGAACGGACCTTTTTTAACGGAACGCGCCATGATGATTAACCTTTATTCGAATAACGACGACGCACAATCATGCCAGTCGTACGCTTGTTACTACGCGTACGATAGCCCTTGGTCGGAGTACCCCACGGGCTAACAGGTACACGACCCTCACCCGTTTTACCTTCACCACCACCGTGTGGGTGATCAACCGGATTCATGGCAACACCACGAACGGTTGGGCGGATACCGCGCCAGCGATTGGCACCAGCCTTGCCGATCTTGCGCAGGCTATGCTCTTCATTACCTACCTCACCAATTACGGCGCGGCAGTTAACGTGAATTTTGCGGATTTCGCCGGAGCGCAAACGCAACTGAGCATATTCACCTTCACGAGCCAGCAACTGTACGGATGTACCAGCGGAACGTGCAATTTGAGCACCTTTACCTGGCTTCATTTCGATACAGTGAATGGTCGAACCAACTGGAATGTTACGCAATGGCAAGGCATTACCAGCCTTGATTGGAGCCTCTGGGCCACTCATCAATTGCGCACCGGCTTTTACGCCGCGTGGAGCAATAATGTAGCGACGCTCACCATCGGCGTAGCAAAGCAATGCAATGTTTGCACTACGGTTTGGGTCATACTCTAAACGCTCAACTTTGGCAGGAATGCCATCTTTGTTACGTTTAAAATCGACAACACGATAGTTTTGCTTATGACCACCACCTTTATGACGTGTAGTAATATGGCCGTTATTATTACGACCAGCAGTAACACTCTGACTTTCAAGCAGTGGCGCGTAAGGAGCCCCTTTATGCAAATCAGGGTTGACAATCTTAACAACAGCGCGGCGGCCGTTGGATGTCGGTTTAACTTTCACGATAGCCATCGTGGATCTCCTTATTCGGCAACAGCCAGGTTAAGTTCTTGACCAGGCTTCAGGCAAACGAAGGCTTTTTTCCAGTCTGAACGACGGCCATTAAAACGACCAAACCGCTTTGACTTACCTTTAACATTTAAAACCTGGACACTTGCAACCTGAACCTTGAACAAAAGCTCAACAGCAGCTTTGATTTCAGGCTTTGTTGCAGTCGTCGCCACCTTTAATACAACTTGCTCATGATCTTCAGCCAGACGGGTACTCTTTTCAGAGACCAGTGGAGCCAAAATCACTTGCAGCAGACGTTCTTCTGTGAATTTCATCCCCACATCTCCTCGAACTTCTTCACTGCAGCAGCAGTAACCAGAATGTTCTTGAATCCGACGAGCGACACAGGATCTGCCTGTTGAGCTTCAAGAACCAACACATGAGGAAGGTTACGTGAAGACAAATACAGATTTTCTTCCAGAACGTCGGTAACAATCAGTAACGAATCAGAGGACAAACCCAAAGAAGCGATTTTGCCAATGAATTCTTTTGTTTTTGGGGTTTCTAAAACAATCCCATCAACAACCATCAAACGCTCTTCACGCACCAATTGCGACAAAATGGTCGCAACACCTGCGCGGAACATTTTACGATTTACTTTGTGCGAGAAATTCTCATCGGGTGAGCTTGGGAAAATCTTACCACCACCACGCCACAATGGGCTTGAAGCCATACCGGAACGCGCATTACCCGTTCCTTTTTGCTTAAATGGTTTGCGGGTCGATTTAGCTACATCCGAACGACCTTTTTGAGCACGGTTACCACTACGGGCGTTTGCCTGATAAGCAACAACCAATTGGTGAACCAATGCTTCATTGTAATCGCGACCAAACAGCGCGTCGGACGCCGCCAGGCCGGGGGCAGACTTGCCGCCTTCAGCAATGACTTTAAGTTCCATTACGCACCTGCCTTCACACTCGGACGAACAACAACATCGCCACCAGGAGCACCAGGAATGGAACCCTTGATCAAAAGCAATGAACGTTCGACATCAATTCTCACGATCTCTAGACACTGGGTAGTGACTTGTACATCACCCAAATGACCTGCCATGCGCTTACCAGGGAAAATACGACCTGGATCCTGCGCCTGACCAATAGAGCCAGGAGTATTGTGTGACAACGAGTTACCGTGAGAAGCGCGGTTAGAACTGAAGTTGTGACGTTTAATAACACCAGAAAAGCCCTTACCTTTTGATGTACCGGTTACGTCAACAATTTGACCTAACGCGAACATTTCAACGGTAAGTTGATCACCAGCCTTCAAAGAAGCCAATTGATCAGCAGTAGCGGTAAATTCTTTCAAACCACGACCAGCAGCCACTTCCGCTTTCGCGAAATGACCAGCTTCTGACTTACTTACGCGACTCTGACGCTTTTCACCAAAGGTGATCTGCACCGCAGAGTAGCCATCCGTTTCCGGAGTTTTAATTTGAGTCACACGGTTACTAGACATTTCAAGCACAGTTACCGGAATGGAAGCACCATCCTCAGCAAATACGCGTGTCATGCCAACCTTGCGACCGACAAGACCAAGGCTCATCGTTATTCCCTCATTTAAGGTTCGGTTGCGATTGACCGAAAAAACAAAACGCGGACTCGCAAAAAGCGAGCCCGCGAATATATCAGCAATCAAGACAAGGGGCAACTAATTAGAGCAACCCCTGTATCTATTTTTACTGCAGCTTGATTTCTACATCAACACCAGCTGGCAAGTCTAATTTCATCAAAGCATCAACTGTTTTTTCAGTTGGGTCTACGATGTCCATTAAACGCAGATGCGTGCGAATCTCGAACTGGTCACGAGAGGTCTTGTTCACGTGAGGTGAACGCAACACGTCGAAACGCTCGATACGGGTAGGCAGTGGAACTGGGCCGCGCACGATGGAACCGTGACGCTTTGCAGTCTCAACGATTTCAGCAGCTGACCGGTCGATCAGTTGATAATCGTAAGCCTTGAGACGGATACGGATACGTTGGTTTTTCATAAATTATCCAGTCTTACTCAATGATCTTAGCAACAACACCGGCACCAACGGTACGGCCACCTTCGCGAAT
>RRZT010304312.1_pt1 | contig 15256 bp, 12 predicted proteins | sample 2165551 | NCBI WGS metagenome assembly RRZT01 (sample SAMN10456910, study PRJNA506462) | wastewater metagenome | biome: wastewater; feature: sludge; material: wastewater sludge; isolation source: wastewater sludge with Escherichia coli K12::gfp cells carrying plasmid... | place: USA: Moscow, Idaho... | reverse complement strand
TTGACATATTGGCTCCTTTCTTTTGTTTAGGTAAATGTCTAATAAGCAGACATTACAAAATTAAAAGAAAACCTGATATATCAGGTAAAATCAATACATTTTCATGCTCATGGGTGTTTGAAAATCATGGAGGTTTCATAATACGAAAAAGTGTTGTGTGATACTTAGAGTTTCAGTAAGCTCTTTGTTTATAAGCATTACAACCACTTCTTCTTCTTAAAGAACATAAGAATAAGGAGTGATGAAATTATCATAAGCGCTATAGAGATAGGATACCCATATTGGCTACTCAATTCAGGCATAAGCGTAAAATTCATCCCATATATACTAGCAATAAGTGTGGGAGGCATAAAAATAACAGAAACAATAGTAAATATCTTTATAATTTTGTTCTGCTCAATGTTTACATATCCCAAAAACGTGTCTTGTAGATAGTCTAAGCGGTCGAAGCTAAATTTTACGTGCTCTATTAGAGAGCTAATATCATTGAGTATTATGTTTAGTTTAGGCTGTAGATCAGAATGCATAAACTCACTACGCAACATACTTGAAACGGTTCGCTGTTTGTCGATTATGTTCTCGCGTAGCAACATAGTTTTCTCCTGCAGGTCTTTTATTTCAGTTAGCAAGTCTTCGTCTGCTTCTTGCAAGGTGAGGGTATTACTCAGTTGAGTAATCTTTTGAGTCATACTCTCAATCATATCGGCGTCAAATTCTACCCGTGTCTCTAAAAGAGCCACAAGCACATGTGCCCCAGTAGGATAGTTTTTAGGGTTTGCCGATATTTTCTTCACAGTTTCATGAAACGAACTCAACTCTTCGCTTCTTACAGTAATAAGAATGTTGTTTTTTAAAATAAATGAAACAGGGTCTCGTTCGTAGTTAGAAAGAAGAAAGTTTGAGTTGACAACTATTGTATCGCTTGTTTCGATATATCTTGATGACATCTCAATCTCTATCATCTCCTCCTCTTCCTGAATATATATTTTAAGGTAATCCTCTAATTCGTTTTCAACCTCTTCGTCCACATCATTTAGGTCTATCCAAAGGAAGCTTTGAATGGAGTGATATTTTAGAAATTCTAAATCTCTGCTCAGACGTATGACGTTGTCTTTGTGATAAAAGAGTTTGAGTTCCGCCATTGTTTGATTGTTTTTTTAGGAGTGAATGAAAATATTTTACTCTAATTTATTCCCATACTGCGTTTATGCAATAAAGGGCTCTATCATATTGGTAATCTCTTCAAATTGAGCAATAGAGAGTTGTTCGGGGCGCTTTGTGAAAATAGGATCTTGCAACACATCTGTGTTTTCTCCCATGAGAGGCTTTACAGAGTTTCGCAGCATTTTGCGGCGTCTATTGAAGCTAGTTTTCACAACTGCTTTAAATAGCTTTTCATTGCAATTCATTGCTGTGCGACTGTTGCGCACAAGTCTTACCACTGCCGATTTAACCTTGGGTGGAGGTGTAAATGCATTTTCGTGAACAGTGAAAAGGTATTCCACATCATACCATGCTTGTAGTAAAACACTTAGTATACCATAAACTTTACTTCCTGGATCTGCAGCTATCCTTATAGCTACTTCTTTTTGAATCATTCCTGTGCAGCAAGGTATAGCATCTCTATAATCGAGCACCTTAAAGAATATTTGCGATGATATATTGTAGGGATAGTTGCCAATAACACAAAACTGACCGTCGTATAAGCTAGCCAAATCTAATCGCAAAAAATCATCTTCAATAATTCTTTCGTGGTCTAAATCTGTAAAGTTGCTTTTTAAGTAAGCAACAGATTCTCTGTCGAGCTCTACTACAGTAAGATTCTTGTCTTTATCAATTAAAAAACGGGTTAAAACACCAGTGCCAGGACCCACTTCTAGTACCGGAAGTTGAGGAAATCCATCCAATGTATCGGCAATACGTTTTGCAATAGAATTGTCGTTCAAAAAATGTTGTCCTAGACTTTTCTTGGGTCTTACCGATTGCATAAGCTGTTTTGTTTTAATAAATATGATATGAGACAAAGGTAGTTATTTTATTGCAAATGTCGTGTTGTTCAATTTGTAAACTTATAGAAAAGGTAGAGCTATCTATATTTTCACATTGTTTTGTCAAACAAATCTGCCTTTGTGTTTTACATATAATGCAGGAAACACAAAGGCAGATAAATAGGTTTAAAAACTACTTTGTTTTTCTACTTAATAAGAAAGTTGAAATCGTCTTTGTTTGATAGCTCAACTGTCTCTTTATCGAAATGGAAAATACGTGCAGTACGAGATCCAATCATTTTTATGTTATTGTTTTCCAATACAAGCATACAACCTTCGCGCAGACCCACTACATATACATTTTTGTTTGCGTGCACAAACTCTGTAATGCGTGTTTCGCGTGTTTCTCCACCATGAGTTTCATTTGTGTCGTCTAGGTAGTGAGGGTTGATTTGGAAAGGAATCAAATTCAAAGTATTAAAACTTGCAGGTTCTGTAATTGGCATATCATTTGTTGTTTTAAGCGTTGGGCATGTGATGTTTGAGCCTGCACTCCAGCCCACATAAGGTGTTCCACCTTTTACTTTCTTTACTATTGCTTCCATTAGATTGTTCTCTTCAAGCATTCTTACTAGCTGCCATGTGTTTCCTCCACCTACTATAATAGCTTCGGCTTTCTCTATGGCTTCAGTCATATTATCGTAGCTGTGTATGCCGGTTACTTTGTGCCCAATTTCAGCAAAACGATTGTTCACTTTGTCAACATACTCATCAAAAGAGAATGTAACAGCTGCAAAGGGTATAAACAGACAATTAATTGGCTTATCGCCCAGAAAATCTTTGATGTTATGTTTTGGATAGTCAAGATACGCTTCACCAGGATTGGTAGAGTTACTGATTAATAATAGTCTCATGAATGTTTTGATTTTAAGTTTATTAATTAAATGAGTGTTTATGCAAAAATAACCAATTAAGTTGAATCTGTTTCGTTTTGAACTAAAAATAAATTAAATTTGCTCTCAAATTAAATATGATGAAAGAGTTAATTAGAAATATAAGAACAGATTTGCGTCTTGCTATGAATGGAGTTGTCTCTTCAAGTATGCGCGACAAGGGCATGGATTACAAATTGAATTTTGGGGTTGATGTGCCACGTATCAAAGGAATAGCAGCAAAGTATGAGCCTAATGCAAATTTGGCTAAAGAGCTTTGGAAACTGGATGTACGAGAGCTGAAGATTTTATCAACAATGCTATATCCATTAGACGAGTTTAAGGAAAAGAATGCCAATAAATGGGCTAATGAGATACCCAATCAAGAGATTAGAGAAAACTTGTGTAGAAATTTGCTGCAAGAGTTGTCCTATGCTGATGAGTTGGTGCAAAAATGGGTTGAAGACTCTAATGAGTCGCTGCGTTTGACTGGCTACTGGCTCTACGTTCGTTTGATGATGATAGAGGCTGATGTATTAGAGCGTATCAAAACGATGCCTATTATAGAGAAAGCGTTGGTGGATGTACACTCAGAGGATAATTTGCTAAGTACTGCAGCCCTTAATGTATTGAAGCAGGTTGTGAGAAGAAACTATGAAGGTGCTGATATGGTTATGAGTCAAATAGGCAAATTTGCTACATCAGCCAATCCTAAAGAGAAAGAGATTTACGATAACCTACAATTTGAGTTGAAAATAAGATCTTAGCTTTTAAAGTTTCTTTTGATAAAGAACACTGCAAACACTATATTTAAAATAAGAAGTATGCCTCCAATGCCAATGAGCATGGCTTCTAGTTTGGACATAGTAAAATAGAAGTATGCTGTTGCTACTGCAATCAATCCGATAAGGATATATAAAATACGGGTAATTTTTTTCTTTTTGTTCATTGTTGTTTGTCTCTTTGTTAGTCTCTTACAAAAGTAGCAAAAAGATTTGCTTTGCGGTGATAATAGTATGGAATAAATGATGGGTAATCTTTTTGGTTACCCATTTTTCTTTTTCACCTACTGGTTATTTCTGATTACTGTCACAGTTCATTTATACTCTTTAAAACTTTTCTAAACACTTTCCCCACGGGGAATTCAAGTTTCGGCAGTTGAAAATTCAATTTCCCGCGGGGAAAATGTTGTTTACCGCATTAAAGGATAATTTTCCACTGTTTTTTGTTCGTTCGTATCCAGTTTTTGCTTTTATTGTGAATTTTTTAGAGATCCGCAACCCAAAAACTCAATTCACAAGTGAGAATTATTTTCAAATCTCTCTTTTTTTCATTCCCCAGCAGTTTTCACTCTGTTTATGGTGTTTTTTTGCCAAACTATACCCAAAAGTGCTCTGTTTTGTCATTTTCAAACATTTTCCCCATGGGGAATCCAATTTTCAACTCTTGTTCGTCCAATTTTCCATGGAAGAAATGCTTTTCATCGTCTGAAATATCTATTTTCTTAGGGGGAATGTTAAAACGCTACTTTCCCTTCAAAAACTGGCAGTAGAATGCTCCCTTCCCCAACAAAAAAGCTTCGCAACTTCTTCATTAGGGCAAACATGAGCTGTTGTTGAAATATTTCTTTTTCAACAGAGAGTAAGTAAACTGTTAGTTGTTGTGTTTATTGTGTCAGTTTTATTATCCAATTCTCAATATCAGATAATACAGTTGGTGACATTGTTTGCTCAATTTTACCATATTCATCAATCTCTCCTGTAGTGCTTTCTTGAAAAAGGTGGTTGAGATGTGGGTATGACTTGATGGTATACTGCTTGTTATTGCCTCTTTTTAGGGCATTCTCTATTCCGTTGAGGTTGCTTTGATATTCAACCTGCTTGTCGATTTCGCCATTAATAGCTAATACTGGAATAGATAGCTTTTGGATGTACTCAGTAGGGTCTGTTTTAAGGAAATATCTAAACCAAGGGGAGATTATCTTTGCTGTAGTTTGATTTATAAACGCCTCCTTTTGTGTCTCAGCTTGTGTTTCGAGGGTAAGGTTTTGCCACAGTGTTGCCAAGTCTTCTTTCAGTTGATTGCGTTCCTCATTGCTGCCAGCATATTCCGACCAGCTTAATACATTTGAGTATAAGTCGATTAGGATATCGTTAAGCTCCTTTTTTTTCTCATCTGTAAGTGGTAGTTTGTCAAATTCATGTTGATGTTGAGCCAGTACCAGCTCTGTGCCAGTAACACCAAGTCCTGCCATTAATACAACAAACTTTACATCACTATTCCTGGTAGCCACCATTGGGGCTATTATTCCACCTTCGCTATGTCCAATGAGTCCAATGTTTGAAGCGTCAATCTCTTCTCTTGTTTTTAGATAACTAATAGCAGCATTCACATCATCTGCAAAATCCTTTGATGTAGCTAAAAAGTATTCACCTTCCGACTCACCAACACCTCGTTTGTCAAACCTTAACACTGCTATTCCTTGGCGTGTTAAGTGGTCAGCCAATACCCAAAAAGGTTTATGACCAAATATTGTTTCATCTCTATCGTTAGGTCCACTGCCAGCAATAAGTATAACAGCAGGAGCTTTCTCTTTTTGCTTGGGCAGAGTGAGTGTGCCAGCAAGATTTATTTTCTCATTTGTATTGCTAAATGTAATCTCTTCTACATCATAAGGGTAGGGAGGTTGTGGTTCTTGTGGGCGTAGCAATTCTTTTTTTTCTGTTCTAACTAGCTCAAGTGGAAAAGGCATGCCACCCTGATTAAAAGTGCCTGTTATTGTATCATTGCCAAGCCTGCCTTGGTAAAAAGCCCCTAAATTTGCTATAACTATTTCTAAATGATTGCCTTTGAATGTCGTTTTTGTGGTAGGTATATCAAATGCTCCTTGTGTTGGACTATCCATAGTGGATTTGTATTCAGAGCCTTCCTGTTTTTCTATGTGAAAAAGTATTTCAAGCTCCACTCCTTGCACTTTAAGCGCTCCTTGCCATGTGCTTGCAATTTCTTGTGAATAGAGATTCATTATAGACAGTAAAAAGATTGTTAGGCTTGCTATAGTTTTGGTGATTGTTTTCATAGTTATAGTTGTTTTTATATGGTACTTTAATAGTGTGCTAAGATAGAAAATTTTTGTCTTTTATAGAGTAAAACGAAAAAATAGTTGGTTGAGAGTGATAATTTGTATTAGCTCAAATAAGATAAAGTGCAGCTATATATTGCTTGTGAAATAGACTCTCCAGTAATTTTTTGTCAATTATGCAAACATAAAGTGAGTTTTAGATATCTGTTAGGCGTTTTTATTATAAGTTTGTGAATCTAGAATAATAGAGTAATAATATGGAAATAGAGAATATAGAAATTAGTTACCTTACAATTGAGGCTTTTAGAGAGTTGCGACCCTTTATGGTAGACTCATATAAGCATATTTCTGATGAAATGTGGTCGGAAGAAAAGATAGAGAAGTTGATAAAACTCTTCCCAGAGGGTCAAGTTGCAATTCTTGTTAATGGAGAAGTAGCTGGATGCGCACTCTCTATAATTGTAGATTATCGTAAGTATGATGGGCGTCACACCTATAATATAATAACAGACAATGAAAACTTTGGCACTCACACCTCCAATGGTGATATGTTGTATGGTATTGAGGTGTTTATACAAAAAACTTATCGTGGTTTGAGGCTTGGTAGAAGGCTTTACGACTACCGAAAAGAGCTTTGCGAGCAGTTAAATTTGAAGGGAATTGTTTTTGGAGGACGAATTCCTAACTATCATAGATACTCGCTTGAATACACCCCTCAAGAGTATGTGAGCAAAGTTCGTAGAAAGGAGATTCACGACACTGTTTTCGACTTTCAGATGGCTAATGATTTTCATCCAGTTAAGATTGTCAAAGATTATCTGAAGGGTGATGAAGCTTCTGGAAGTTATGGCGTAATAATGGAGTGGAAGAATATTTATTACGAAAAGCCAGAGGAGAAACCGGTTTTTACCCAAAAAGTTGTGAGGGTAGGGCTTATCCAATGGCAAATGCGTTTATATAGAAATTTAGACGATGTGATGGAGCAGGTAGAGTATTTTGTAGATACAGTTTCACGTTATCAGTCAGATTTTGTGTTGTTTCCAGAGTATTTCAGCGCACCTCTTATGTCAGATTATAATCATTTGACCGAGTCTGGAGCTATTAGAGAGCTAGCAAAATATTCCGAACCTATTATGCACAGATTGTCAGAGTTTGCAGTGTCGTACAATATCAATATCATTTCGGGGAGTATGCCAGAGATGAAAGATGGTAGACTTTACAATGCTGGATATCTTTGTAGGAGAGATGGCACAACCGAACGATACGAAAAAATACATGTAACACCCGAAGAGAAGCGAGTATGGGGGCTGCAGGGTGGAGATAAATTTCAAACTTTCGATACAGATTGTGGCAAGATAGGGGTGCTTATTTGCTATGATGTGGAATTTCCAGAGTTAAGTAGAATCATGGCAGAGGATGGCATGGATATCTTATTCGTTCCTTTTTTAACCGATACTCAAAATGCCTATTCGCGTGTAAGAAACTGTGCTCAGTCACGTGCTATCGAAAATGAGTGCTATGTTGCTATTGCAGGCTCGGTGGGCAATTTGCCCAAAGTGCAAAATATGGATATACAGTATGCACAATCGATGGTTTTCACCCCTTGCGATTTTGCCTTTCCTGCAGATGGAATTAAAGCAGAAGCTACCCCTAATACAGAGATGATAGTGGTGGCTGACCTTGATTTGGATTTGCTGCGTGAGCTGAACGAGTTTGGCAGTGTGACAAATCTACGCGATAAGCGAGGTGATATTTACGAGGTGAGAAGAAAGCAGAGGCAATAATTTGTAATAATAGATATAATAGAAAAGTGATAGAGGGTTTAAAACAGGCGCTTATAGGTTTAGTTGTGGTGATATGGGTGATTGTTCAAAATTGTCATAGCTCTATAAAGCTGCTCCACAAAAATAAGGCGCACCATTTGGTGCGTAAATGTCATTTTTGATAATGATATTTTTTCGTTGGCTCTAGCTTTTACAGCATCCGAAAAGCCATAAGGACCCCCAATTACGAATACTAGCTTATTTACAATGGAGTTCCTTTTCTTTTCTATATGTTTAGCAAATTGATTGGAGCAAAATAATTGACCACCCTCATCAAGGAGTACTACATAGTTTGATCTATCTAGTTTGCTTAAAATGAGCTCGCCTTCTTTCTGTTTTTGCTGAGCTTGCGATAAACTTCTTTTGTTTTTAATATCCGGAATTACCTCTATAGAGAATGGAAGATAATGAGCAATCCTTTTCGTATATTTATCTATTTCTACTGCAATAGATTTGATGTCAGTTTTACCAACTGTCAGTAGTGTAGCTTTCATATTTTAGTAGTAATCTAATCTATTATAAAAAAATAAGCGGCAAAAGTAACTATTTTTTTGTAATTTTGCACCCATAAATTCAGCAGTTTAATATAAATTGAGGAAAGCTCTCAGTTTTTATTCCTTTTATAATTAATAAACGACACTTTAGATGGAACATCTTATTGATAAATTAATCGACTTAGCATTTGCCGAAGACATTGGAGAAGGCGACCATACTACATTGTGTAGCATTCCTAGCAGTGCTATTGGAAAGGTTTCACTCGTGATAAAAGAGCAGGGTATATTGGCTGGAGTTGATGTAGCCATAAAAGTATTCCATAAGCTTGACCCACAACTTAAAATTGATGTTCTTATAAAAGATGGTTCAAGTGTTAAGCCCAAAGATGTGGTTTTTACTGTGGAGGGAAAAGTACAATCAATTTTACAAGCCGAGCGTTTAATGCTGAATATTATGCAGCGGATGAGTGGTGTAGCTACAGCAACCAACAGATATGTTGCTCTTGTAGAAGGAACTGGTGCAAAGATTTTGGATACACGAAAAACAACACCAGGAATGCGAATGCTTGAAAAACAAGCAGTGAGACTGGGAGGCGGCGTGAATCATAGAATTGGATTGTTTGATATGATTTTGTTGAAAGATAATCATATCGATTTTGCAGGAGGTATAGAGAACGCAGTTGGAGGAGCTAAAAACTACTTGAAAGAAAAAAACAAATCATTGAAAATAGAAGTTGAGGTTCGTGATATAGACGAGCTCAATGAGGTGTTGCGTGTGGGAGGGGTTGACAGAGTAATGCTCGACAATTTTACACCTGCTGCAACTAAAGAAGCAGTGCAGATTGTAAATGGTCGAGTAGAGTTGGAGTCTTCGGGTGGAATTACTAGTGAGACTATTAGGAGTTATGCCGAAACAGGAGTTGATTATATTTCTGTAGGTGCACTCACTCATTCTGTTAAAGGGCTTGATATGAGTCTTATTGCTACAATATAATGTAAATCACTATGGATAATAATAAAAACAAACAACTATTGCTAGATAAGCGTTATATGCGTATGGCTCTTATTTGGGCTGAGAATTCTTATTGTAAGCGACGTCAGGTAGGAGCTATTTTGGTGAAAGACAAAATGATTATATCTGATGGATACAATGGCACACCATCGGGTTTTGAGAATGTGTGTGAAGATGAGAACAATGAAACAAAGCCCTATGTGCTTCATGCTGAGGCAAATGCAATAACCAAAGTGGCGCGCTCAAACAATAGTAGCGAGGGCGCTACCATGTATGTAACCTCTTCTCCTTGCATTGAGTGTGCAAAACTAATTATTCAGTCGGGTATAACGCGTGTAGTATATGCCAATTCATATCGTTTGAGCGATGGAGTGGAGCTTCTTCAACGTGCTGACATAGAGATAGTATACGTTGATTTAGAGAATGATTGATGCTTTGTTTTGCATACAATTGACATGAAAAACAAAGTAGAGTTATAATAAAATTATAAATGAACACCGAAAAAAGATTACGAGCTTGGATTCCCTTGTTGATTACTCTTGGCATTGCTATTGGGATATTGATTGGGAATACCTACTCTGTTTTTAACTTCAGTAGCGGAAGGTCAGGGTCGAGTAAATTCAACTCTGTTCTTCGTTATATCGACGAGTCGTATGTTGATACAATCGACATGGCTGCTTTTCTAGAGGATGCTATTCCTAATATTGTTGAGGGTTTAGATCCTCACTCTCGATATTTTACATCGGAGCAAATGATGCGATTGACGGAAGATTTAGAAGGGCACTTTTCAGGTATTGGGGTTGAGTTTTTTGTACAAAGAGACACAATAGTGGTAATGGGTATTATTGATGGTGGGCCTTCTGAAGCCGCAGGCATTATGCCAGGAGACAGAATTGTTACTGTAAATGACTCATTGGTTGCAGGTAAAGCTATTACTAATACAGGTGTTGTTGAGAATTTAAGAGGTAAAAGTGGTTCTAAAGTAACATTGGGTATATATAGAGAACCAAATCCTGATTTGATAGAGATTACAGTTACACGTGGCGATATACCTGTGAATAGCGTTGAAGCTGCTTATATGATAACTGAAGAAATTGGTTTAATAAAGGTGGTGAAATTTGGAGCCAATACATTTAATGAATTTATTTCAGCAATATCGAAGCTTAAAAGCCAAGGCTGCAAGTCTTTTATTATTGACCTTCGTGGAAATGAAGGTGGGTATTTGGATGCTGCAACCTCAATGACAAACGAGTTTTTGCCGAAAGGTAATCTTATAGTATATGCCGAAGGGCGCAACTTTCCACGTAAAGACAACTATGCTACAGGAACAGGAACATGCAAAACAAATGACTTAATAGTGCTTATAGACGAACTGAGTGCCTCTTCGAGTGAGATATTTGCTGGAGCTATACAAGACAACGACAGGGGACTTATTATTGGTAGACGTTCGTATGGTAAAGGGCTTGTTCAGAGTCAACGTGTGTATGAAGATGGTTCTGCAATGAGATTAACTGTGGCTAGATACTATACAGCTTCAGGAAGGTCTATTCAGCGAAGTTATGAGAAAGGGAAAAACACTGAATATCAAATGGAGGCTGTATATCGTTATATGCAAGGCGACTATGAAAATGATATCGATTCTTTAAATATGACTCCCTATAAAACAGTTGCTGGTAGAACGGTGTATGGTGGATCTGGAATTATGCCAGATATATTTATTCCACGCGATTCTACCGTAATGAACTCTTATTACAACTCTATAATGGGTAAGGGTTATGTGCAAGAGTATGCTGCATATTATACAGATATAAATAGAAGAAAACTTGAGAAATTTGAGTCATACACTGATTTGAACGATTATTTAAAGATTCAGCCACTGTTGCTTAATTTGGTTAGCTATGCCGACTCAAAAGGTATACGCAGAAGACCTTATTTAATAAACGAGTCAAGAGATTTGCTTGAGAGTCTTCTGAGAGGATTTATTGTAAGGCATTTTTGGGGCTACGATGGCTATTATCCTGTTTTTTTAGAGTCGGATGACTTGGTTAATAAAGCTGTTGAGCTGTTGGAAACAGGAAAAGCTTCGACAAGTGCTATTGTTAATGAAGAGTACAAGTAGCGGCGGCTATCAAGCCGTATTTTGTAGAGGTGTCTATTTAGTTAGGTGTTAATTATAAAGTTGTATGATGATGAAACAGTCTTTAAGAGATGAAATTGCGTTGTTGAAAAAGCGTTACACCAAAGAGAAGTTAAACAGTTTCTCTGCACAAATATTTGAGACGTTGATTCAAACAGATGCTTTTAAAGAGGCAAAATGTATACTTGCATACTATAGCTTTGCAGGAGAAGTGTTTACACACGATTTTATTGAAAGGCATGCACAGGATAAAAAGATAATTCTCCCAGTAGTCGAAAAAGACAAATTAGTGCTCAGAGAATATAAAGGGAGAGATTCATTGCACTTGTCAGACTATGGTATATTAGAGCCTACAGGAACAGATTTTACCAACTATTCGGAGATTGATTTGGGAGTAATTCCTGGAGTTGTGTTTGATAGAAAGTTGAATAGACTTGGAAGGGGTAAAGCCTATTACGACGGATTGTTGCCACTTATAGATAATGCTTATCTCATTGGCGTGTGCTTCTCTTTTCAATTAAAAGACAATATTCCAGTTGAGCCACATGATTATAAAATGGATTGTGTAATTACGCCAGATGAAATAGTTGTATAAGATTAATCTACAAATATACTGCCCTATATTATACGTGCATATATAATAGTAGGTGTGTATACAAAGAGTTTAATTACTATAGTTAAATTACTATAGTTAAAACAGTGATAAACACCTAAATCATTCAACAGTAGTCAAAAGTACATACTTCAGTCTGTTAAGCATTCAAGCATTCTGTTTATTCATGTGTTGATTTGAATGCGTTAATTAGTTAGATAGCTGCAAGTTGTAAAGCTTAGTATAGAATCCTCCAAGCTCATAAAGCTCATCATGTGGTCCTTGTTCTACAATCTCTCCTTCGTGGATAACATAAATTTCGTCTGCATTTTTTATTGTTGAAAGGCGATGAGCAATTACGATAGTGGTTCTGTTTTTCATCAATCGCTCTAAAGCTTCCTGTACAAGTTTCTCGGATTCTGTATCTAAAGCAGATGTTGCTTCATCAAGGATTAATATTTGAGGGTTTTTTAGTATCGCTCTAGCAATACTTATACGTTGACGTTGACCTCCAGATAATTTCCCTCCTCGATCGCCAATGTTAGCGTCATATCCTTCTGGATTTGCTATTATAAACTCATGTGCATTGGCAATCTTCGCGGCTTCTTCCACCTGATCCAATGTTGCATTCTCTACACCAAATGCTATATTGTTGAAGAAGGTATCATTAAATAGTATGGCTTCTTGGTTAACATTTCCCATTTGAGAGCGCAAGTTTTTTAATGACAGATCTTTTATATTTATAGAATCAATATTTATTTCTCCTTTTTGTATATCGTAGAAACGGGGTAGTAGGTCTACCATGGTTGATTTGCCGGATCCAGACTGTCCCACAAGTGCAATTGTCTTCCCTTTTTCTATTTTTAAATTCATCCCTTTTATAACCCAGTCATTTTGATATTTAAACCAAACATCTTTAAACTCAATGTAGTTTTGAAAGTTTATCTTTTTAGGGTTTTCTTTTTCTACAATACTATTGTCAGCATCAAGTATTTTATCAATGCGATCCATTGATGCTAATCCTTTTTGAATAGCATATGAGGCTTTTGTTAAGTCTTTAGCTGGATTTATAATAAGGTAAAAGATTGTGAGATAATATATAAATACTGAGGCATCGAGCAAAGAGTTGTCTTTGAGAATTAATGAACCTCCAAACCATAATACTATAGCTATAGTTATAGTGCCTAATAGCTCGCTCATTGGATGCGCTAAATATTGACGACGAGCTATTCGGTTTGACATTTGTCTAAATTCACCACTTCCTTTATGAAATCTGTCCGATATTTTTTGCTCTGCATTAAAAGCTTTAATAATACGCAGCCCACCTAACGTCTCTTCTATTTGAGACATAAGCTCTCCCCATTTGTTTTGAGCTTCAAATGAACTCCTTTTAAGTTTTTTGCCTACAGCTCCCATTATATAACCCATTATAGGGAGTAGTACAAAAACAAATAATGTGAGCTCCCAACTTATCAAAAGCATCGTAGTAAGGAATATAATAATCATTATTGGGTTTTTGAGCATCATTTCAAGAGAGCTCATCACTGAGTTTTCTACTTCATTTACATCACCTGACATGCGTGCTAATATATCACCCTTTCTTTCTTCTGAGAAAAAAGCAATAGGGAGTTCTAGAATTTTATCATTTATATTGTTTCTAATGTCTTTTACTACTCCAGTGCGAATTGGTACAAGGTAATAGGTGCTCAAAAAAGCAGCCCCTGTTTTCAATGCTGTCATAACTATTAACACAATAGCTAATGTGAAAAGAACAAATCCTGCTCCATTTGTTGCAATTAAATCACTTATAAACCAGTTTGCATTATTACTTGCTATTTCTTTTAATGAAGCACCAGATGTATTCCAATCCATAAACTCGTAGGATTCTTGTGTTGTTTTGAATAGAATCTCTAATATAGGTATGATAAGTAGGAATGAAAACACATTTAATAATGCATTAACTACATTAAATGCAAAGTTTAATATAATATACTTCTTATATGGAGGAAGAAATCTCTTAGCTATTTTAATAACACCGTTCATATTATCTGTCTTTTATTAATGTAATAAGGGGTATACTTCTTTAGTTGACTTTTTATTTGAGGGTGCAATGTAAGTATAAATTGGCAAATATCATTGTTTTTGATGTGTTGAATGAGCTATATGAATTAAGCATGAAAATAAAACAGAAATATTTAAAGAGTTTAATTGATTGATAATATGAACTGTAAGTGCTTATTAAGATGCATAAGTGTAGAAAAGACATAAATTATTCATGAAAGTGTTTGGAGGGTATATAAAAAGAACATATCTTTGCACCCGCTTTTAGAGATAGAAGCTTTGCTTTGGAAAGAGTTTCTTAGCGATTAAAAATTAATTATTTGATTTATTTGGTGCTTACAAAAAGATGTATTATCTTTGCACTCGCTTTTAGAAATAGGAGCCTTTTAGGTTTAGGCAGCGGTTTAAATCTTTTTGAAAATAAACTTCAAAACATTTGGTGCTTACAAAAAGATGTATTATCTTTGCACCCGCTTTCAGAGATACTGATTTATTGAGAAAGCAAAAACGATCTTTTAAAGACTTACATACACGTTTATAATTAAAAATAGACAAAACAGTATACAAGGAAAATCTGTCATATATATATCAATTGTATAATTTATATTATACAATCCAAAATGGCAGAATGTTTTTGGTACCCGTTCAATTTTTTTTTAGATAACAGGAAACATATAATAAATCGTGAATCAAGAGCTACACTATAAGATATAAGTACCTATAATAGCTTGCTATTGTAACAATCTTTATATTATTTATAGGGACAACTTTGTTTGGATGATTGATGTTTTGCATTTCTTTTAATTGCCTTGCTTTTTTATAAAGGTTTGGATGTTTCAAAAGATATTAAAATATAAAATTTACAACGAAGAGTTTGATCCTGGCTCAGGATGAACGCTAGCGATAGGCCTTACACATGCAAGTCGAGGGGCAGCGCGAGAAAGTAGCAATACCTTCTTGGCGGCGACCGGCGGATGGGTGAGTAACGCGTATGCAACCTACCTACTACTTTGGGATAGCTCGTTGAAAGACGAATTAATACCTTATAATACAGGGACTCCGCATGGAGATATTTGTTAAAGATTTATTGGTAGTAGATGGGCATGCGTTCCATTAGTTAGTTGGTGAGGTAACG
>RRZT012588713.1_pt1 | contig 15257 bp, 10 predicted proteins | sample 2165551 | NCBI WGS metagenome assembly RRZT01 (sample SAMN10456910, study PRJNA506462) | wastewater metagenome | biome: wastewater; feature: sludge; material: wastewater sludge; isolation source: wastewater sludge with Escherichia coli K12::gfp cells carrying plasmid... | place: USA: Moscow, Idaho... | reverse complement strand
TTTTATGTCTCTGTATTCAAATTATTGCGTACATTTGCAGCTCCAAGTAGATAAAGTAAATAGTAATTAAGTAATTTGTAGTTAAAATTATGCCAACCATATCCATTCGCGGAAACGAGATGCCTGCATCTCCTATCAGAAAACTGGCTCCTTTGGCAGACGCTGCCAAGCAACGCGGAGTTCATGTATTTCACCTGAACATCGGACAGCCTGACCTGCCCACGCCTCAGGTCGCGATTGACGCGATACGCAACATTGATCGCAAAGTGCTGGAGTACAGTCCCAGCGCAGGTTATCGTAGCTATCGCGAGAAATTAGTAGGATATTATGCAAAGTTCAATATCAATCTTACAGCAGATGATATAATCATTACGTCGGGTGGTTCGGAGGCGGTGCTTTTCTCTTTCCTTTCCTGTCTGAATCCCGGGGATGAAATTATTGTTCCGGAACCGGCTTATGCCAACTATATGGCATTTGCTATCTCTGCCGGAGCGAAGATCCGCACTATCGCCACGACTATCGAAGAGGGTTTCTCACTTCCGAAAGTGGAGAAATTTGAAGAACTGATAAATGAACGTACCAAAGCTATCCTGATTTGTAATCCGAACAATCCGACCGGTTATCTGTATACTCGTCGTGAGATGAATCAGATTCGTGACTTGGTGAAGAAATACGATTTATTCCTTTTCTCCGATGAAGTATATCGCGAATTTATCTATACCGGTTCGCCCTATATTTCTGCCTGCCATTTGGAAGGCATCGAGAATAATGTGGTTCTGATTGACTCCGTTTCGAAACGTTATTCGGAATGTGGAATCCGTATCGGTGCGCTGATTACCAAGAACAAAGAGATACGTGACGCTGTTATGAAGTTCTGTCAGGCTCGTTTGAGTCCCCCTTTGATCGGACAGATTGCTGCCGAGGCTTCATTGGATGCTCCTGAAGAATATTCACGTGAGACCTATGATGAATATGTGGAACGTCGTAAATGCCTCATTGACGGATTGAACCGCATTCCGGGTGTTTATTCTCCGATTCCTATGGGAGCTTTCTACACGGTGGCGAAACTTCCGGTAGATGATTCGGATAAGTTCTGTGCCTGGTGTCTTTCGGACTTCGAGTACGAAGGGCAGACAGTCTTTATGGCTCCGGCTTCCGGTTTCTATACCACTCCGGGCTCCGGTATCAACGAGGTTCGTATTGCTTATGTATTGAAAAAAGAAGACTTGACCCGTGCGCTTTTTGTCTTGCAAAAGGCTTTGGAGGCGTATCCGGGAAGAACGGAATAAAAGATGTCTCTATCACTTTTCATAGCCCGGCGTATCTATCGTGAAAGCGATGGCGGAAAGCAGGTATCACGTCCTGCGGTCCTCATTGCTATGGCGGGTATTGCTATCGGACTGGCTGTAATGATTATAGCGGTAGCGGTAGTGATCGGGTTTAAAAGTGAAGGGAGAAATAAGGTCATTGGATTTGGCTCGCATATCCAGATAACGAATCTGGATGCGGTCAATTCTTATGAGACACATCCGATTGTTGCTGGCGACAGTTTGATTGCCGCCCTTTCCGATTATCCTGAAGTGAGTCATGTACAACGTTATTCCACCAAACCGGGAATGATAAAAACAGACGACGCCTTTCAGGGAATGGTGCTGAAGGGTGTTGGACCGGAATTTGATTCCCGCTTTATGAAGGAATATCTGGTCGAAGGAGAAATTCCCGTTTTCAGTGATTCTGTATCTTCCAATCAGGTGCTTATTTCCAAGGCTTTGGCTACTAAGATGAAGTTGAAGCTAGGAGATAAAATTTATACCTATTATATACAAGATGAGGTTCGTGCCCGTCGTTTGACGATTGCCGGAATCTATCAGACTAACTTCTCCGAGTATGATAATCTTTTTTTATTGACTGATCTCAATCTGGTGAACCGCTTGAACGGTTGGCAGCGGGAGCAGGTGAGCGGAGTGGAATTGCAGGTTCGTGATTATGATAAGTTGGAAGACGTAACTTATGAAATCGCTATTGATACCGATAGTCAGCGGGATAAGTTTGGAGGCATATATTATGTACGGAATATTGAACAACTGAATCCCCAGATATTTGAATGGCTTGGCTTATTGGATATGAATGTATGGGTGATTTTGTTCTTAATGATAGGGGTTGCCGGATTTACCATGATTTCCGGTCTATTGATTATTATCATTGAACGTACTAATATGATAGGAATCCTGAAAGCGTTGGGAGCTGACAATTTCACTATTCGTAAGACGTTTCTTTGGTTCTCTGTTTTTCTTATCGGAAAAGGAATGCTTTGGGGAAACGTGATCGGTCTGGCATTCTACTTTATTCAATCTCAATTCGGAATTCTCAAACTAGACCCGGAAAGTTATTATGTCGATACAGTATCGGTCTCTTTCAATATCTGGCTTTTTCTTTTGATTAATATCGGTACATTGTTGTCGTCGGTGCTGATGTTGATCGGTCCTTCTTTCCTGATAACGAAAATCAATCCGGCAAACTCTATGCGATATGAGTAAGTCTTCCTTCCGGATATAAATAAACAGGTTTATTATCTTCTCATAAAATCACCTTTCCCTCGGAAAAGGCGGCATAGCTTGAAATTAAGAGATTGTATCGGTTGGAGAATATCGAATATGGGCAATGAGAAATAATATTTTCTACCTCCCCCCATTTCTTTGGCTGTCCGGTTAATCACAATAGCTTGCGTTATGTAACGAAGCAGCCATATCAATAATGCAATACCTGCTACCAGCCAATGAAAGTTGAGTATGCCGAATACGATACCTGCCATACAGGCGACATAGAATAACAGGCGGGAAAATGTTTCGAATCCCGACAGGTAACGTTGTGCTCCACGGTAGAAGCGTGCGGTAGCCATATAACTAACTTTTTCTTCCTTCCAGTCTTTGTAGCGGTAGACGGGCTGTATACGCATCGTAGCGTTGAAGTCAGTTTCTACGCGCGTATTCGTTTTGGTTACTATTTGATTAATGAACAAGTCATCTTCTCCGCGTTGCAGGTTCAGATATTTGGAATATCCTTTTTGTTTGAAGAATAATTCTTTACGGTAAGCCATGTTACGACCGATACCCATATAGGGGTTTCCGGCCAAGGCGAACCCCAGATAACGTAAAGACTGAAATAATGTATCGAATGCGATACGTTTGTGTAACCAGCCTTTGATACGGTCGTATCCGCTGTACCCCAATACGATTTGCGTTTGCGAAGTGAAGTTGCGCGCCATAAGTTTCAGCCATTGGTTACTTGCAGGCATACAGTTGGTTTCCGTAAATACAAGCCAGTCGTGCTTGCTGGCTTTGATACCTAATGTCAGAGCTAGTTTCTTGTGGCTGATATAGCGGGCGCTGTCCGGTGTAAAACTATGGTAGAGATGAGGATATTTTTCTTCCATGTATCCCAGCACATCTTCTGTTTCATCAGTGGAAGCGTCATTGATAACAATGACTTCGAACTGCGGGTAATCTTGTTCCAGAATAGCAGGCAGAATTTTACGCAGGTTATCAGCTTCATTGCGTGCACAAAGAATGACGGAAAGTGGAGGCAATTCCCGTGAGAAGTGGGTTTCCTCTTTGCGTACAGTCTTATTGCGAACGTGTATCCGATTGTACAAACCGAAATAGTAAATAAGCTGAATGATAAAAAGAATACCTGCCGCCGATAAAAGAATCAGTTCGGCAGTATTGAATGTAAATGCTTCCATTGAATTTAAGTGTCGTTTTTACGCCCGCAAAAGTACGCATTTTTTCGATAGTTCCCTCATCTTGAAGGAAGGTTATTTCGCAAATCCAGATATTCTTTCTTGAACATATTCACGAAAAGGAAGAATAGCGAGAGTAATAACGGCCCGAAGATGACTCCCATAAATCCGAATAACGGCAAACCGATGACAACTCCGAAAATAGTGATGAGCGGATGTGTGTCCGCCATTTTCTTTTGAAGGATAAATCGGATCAGGTTGTCGGATTGTGACACGACGATGGCTCCGTATGCAGCGAGCCCGATTGCATGGAACCAGTCTCCGCTAATAGCCAGATAAGCGGCTACGGGAAACCATACCAATGCTGTACCTACCATTGGAATAATAGTTGCGAAGCAGGTGAGGAAACCTAATAATAGTATATTGGGCGCTCCGAAAATAAGATAGCCTATCATGGCGACGCCTCCCTGAATGATAGCCAGCAGAGGAATGCCGATAGCATTGGAACGTACAATCATGTTAATCTCACGAATGACTTCCTGCGTATTTGCCTCATTAAAAGGAAGAATGTCGTTGACGTATGCTTCCATTTTTTTTCCTCCTATCAGCATAAAGTAAAGCACGAATATCATGACGAATAGATTGACTGCAAGGCTGCTGGCGCCTTCCATAATTATCTGTCCGATACGAGGGAGGATAGATACGATGAATGATAGCGTATCTTTTCCCAATACATCATAACCGGTCTTTTCTTTAATAAATTCTGCTACTTGCTGAATGGGTTCGATAAAGGTTTGCGGAGCCAGATTTATATCCTGAAGTTTGTTTACCACCAGCCAGATTGTTAATCCCAGCGGAACAAGAAACACCATAATGGTTTCTGCCGTAATCAGTAATGCACTGATGCTGCGTTTCATTTTCCGCTTTTCTGTCAGATAATTCATGTGTGTGCGTACAAGTATATACATAGTTAATGCTCCCAGTAATCCTCCCAAAAAAGGAGTGATTTGCCGGAAGATGATAACTCCCATAAATAGAATAATGACAATGAGGGAATATTTCCAGTATTGTTCTTTGATGCTCATATCGTGCGATTCGTTCGTTTATATAATAATAAACACGAAAAGCACCGGAAAGGTTTGTTTTATAATGGCATATCAATATGAAAAATTGTTTTGCCGGGATTGCTTTCCTGAATGGTGAGATGCCCGTCGTGAAGGCGGATAATTTGTTTGCATAGGCTTAATCCGATACCGCTGCCTTCTGATTTGGTGGTAAAAAAAGGAATAAATATCTTTTCCTGTAATTCAGGCGGAATACCCGGGCCGTTGTCCGCAATGTCAATAGATATGTGTTCGTCTTGTTGCGCATGGATGCTGATTCTGCCTTTTTCTTTTCCTTCCAGTGCTTGCATGGAGTTTTTCAGAAGGTTGAGCAGGACTTGGGAGAGTTGGTTCTCGTCACCTTTCATATAAATCGTTTTAGGTTCGCAGGTCAGTGTGAAGATGATATTGCTTTCTTTGAAGTCGCCGGATAAGAGTTCCCGGAGATTTTGCAGGGTTGCCGTAAGTGAGAAAAGTTTCTTTTCGGGTTTTGGCAGGTAGGAGAGGTGACGGAAGGATTCGGTAAATTGCAATAAACGTTCGCTTTGTGCTTGAATGATGCGAAGTCCGCGAACTGCTTTTTCGTTGATGTCCGGATAAGTGGACAGTGTTTGTGACAGGGAGATAATAGGAGCAATGGTGTTCATTATTTCATGAGTGAGCACGTGGCTTAGTTTGTTCCACGATTCACTTTCTTTGTCGCTAAGTTCGTCACCGATATCCTTGATAGACAAGAGCGTTATTGTTTCATCTTGTAGTTTCATCCGGCTTTGTGAAAGACTGAGATGCTCCTTTTTGCCTTTTTCTTGCAGTAAGGATTCTAGTTGTCGGTATCGGGTTAATTGCTGGCAGTCTAATAAGGAAAGGGCAGTGCTGTTTGCTATGATTATTTTTCCGGTAGAATCCCATGCTAATACCCCGCTGGGCACTTCTTCCAAGAGTGAGCGGTAGAAGTGTTCCTGTTTGGAATATTCTGATTGAGTTTTGGCGAGCAGGAAATTGATGCGGTTGAGAGAGCGGTTCAGTTTTTCCTGTTCTTTACTAACGTTTTGTTCGGGAAAGTAAAGCATATTATCCTTGTCTTCTATGGCATCGAAAAAGACACGCAACTTTTGGTTGAATGAATTTAGTTTATTTACCAGCCTGCTGATTTGGAAGAGGGAACAGGTAATTAGTAATGTGCCTATTACAAATCCGCGTTGTGAGATGATAAGCCAGGCGCCTGTTCCCGAGGTGACGAGGATAAGCATGACGTGTAGTAGTATAATCCAATAGATGTGTCGGCTGAATATCATGCTGTTCAGGGTTTGAAACGTTTTAGTTTGTTATAGAGTGTCTGACGGCTGATTCCCAATTGTTCGGCGGCGGCAGTCAGGTTGCCATTATTTTGCAGAATGGCTGTTTCAATGGCTTGCCTTTCCACTTCTTCCAAATTGGGGACAGTGCTGGTGGTTTGCGGCTTCCAGGTTTGTTTTACCAAAATGTCTTTGGGGCGTATCACGTTGCCTTCACACAAGATAACGGCTTTCTCGATAGCGTGCTGCAGTTCCCGGATATTGCCCGGCCAGTGGTAAGAGCGTAGTTTCTCTATTGTTTGCTCATGCATTCGCATTTCCGGGCGTTGGTATTTCGAAGCGAAACGGTGGAGAAAGGTTTCGACGAACAGGAGTATGTCGTCTCCTCGTTCTCGTAATGGAGGAATTTCAAGGTGGATAGTGTTGATACGGTAGAATAAATCTTCGCGGAATAATCCTTGTTTCACCATTTCCGGGATGTCTTTATTGGTGGCGGAAATGAGTCGTATATCAACGGGGACGACTTTATTACTTCCGATTCGGGTGATATTCCTGTTTTGTAGTACAGTCAGTAATTTGGCTTGTAGTGCAAGGGGAAGATTTCCAATCTCATCCATAAAAAGCGAACTGCCGCTGGCAGCTTCGAATTTTCCCGGACGGCTTTCGTAAGCGTCCGTAAAAGCTCCGCGCTCGTGACCGAAAAGCTCGCTCTCAAAAAGGGATTCACTGATAGCTCCCATGTCGATACTTGACATGGGACGAGTATTGCGTGAAGACAGGCGGTGTATTTCTCTGGCCAGCATTTCCTTTCCGGTCCCGTTTTCTCCGGTTATCAGAATATTGGCGTCGGTCCTGGCTACTTTATTGACTACCTTTATTAATTGTAGCATGGCGGGAGAATGCCCTATCAGCATTTCAGGTTTGTTCGGATTGCCGGATCCTACGATTGAGTTTTTTGATTTTGAGGAACTTTTCCTGTTCGATTTATTATTGTATGCTTCCTTTATTTTCTGAACCAGTGTCCGGTTATCCCAAGGTTTGAGAAGAAAGTCGGTAGCTCCGTTCTTCAAAGCTTTTACGGCTAGTTCCACATCTCCGTAAGCAGTTAACATTACCACAGGGAGTGCGGGGCGGATTTCGTGAATATGTTTCAGCCAGTATAGTCCTTCGTTGCCGTTATTGATACCGGCCGAAAAATTCATATCGAGAATTACGATATCAATGGAAGTGGTAGTGAGCAGTGTTGTTATTTGATTAGGATTGGCAGCTGTGCGGACTGTACTGAATTCATTTTCGAGTAAAAGTTCCAGCGAAGCCAACACACTTTTATTATCATCTACTATTAAAATAGTTCCGGTTTCCATATATGTAAGATTGGGGGGATCTGCCTGGGTTGAACGATTCTTTAAGTTTTTGGGTAAAGATATTCGTTTTTACTTTTCCCTGCAAGAGAGTGTCCAATAATTAGACGTTTTATGATACATTTCCTGAAACATGACTTTATTCTATGTTTTGTTTAAGTAATATTTATAGCCTGAACGTTGAATAATGGCTGTTTGCACGCAGGTCATGGTGGCTTTTTATTGATAACGTCCAATTTTTAGACGTTATAGTGTGTAATAATTGGACGGGAACGATAAAATAATGTATGTCATCTATCTTGTAATCAGTGGTTTAAGTGTTGTGGCATTATGTTTGCTTTTTTAATTCATATAGAATACAATTGCATATATACTGAAGAATGAGGAACATTTTCTTTTTATTGTTTTTATTGCCCGTGATTACGTATGCTCAATCTGCAATGAGTTTGGATGAATGTATCCGTTTGGCATGGAAACAGAATCCTTCTATACGGAATAGTGCCATTAACATAAAGGAAGCACGAACGGATTATGCTGCCGCTATCGGTACATTTCTTCCCCGCATAGTAGCCAACGCAGAAACAGGAAAGCGTTTCGGGCGTTCGATAGACCCGGATACTAATGGTTATACAGAAAAGACTTTTGAAGAAGGAACGATAGGTCTTGATATGACTTTGTCTTTGTTTGAAGGTTTTTCACGTATCAATCAGGTTCGTTTTCGGAAAATAAATCGGGAACGCAGCAAGTGGGAACTGAAAGACAGGCAGAATGAACTCGCCTATCAAGTGACGGATGCTTACTACAAACTGGTTTTGGAAAGAAAACTCTTGAATTTGGCTTTGGAGCAAAGCCGGTTGAGCGAACGATACCTGAAACAAACCGAGACATTTGTGGAACTGGGCTTGAAATCCATTTCCGACTTGCAAGAGGTAAAAGCCCGCAGGGAAGGGGATATATATCGTTACCAATCCCGTGCTAATAGCTGTCGGTTGTCATTACTGCATCTGGAACAGTTGATGAACTTTCAGTCGGGTGATACACTTGTCATTCAGGATACGATTGTCGAATTGAATAAACTCCCGTTGCTTTCACTCCCCTCTACGGAAACATTGTATAGACAATCGTTGGAAGTACTCCCTGCCATGCGTATGATTAGCTTAAAGCAGAAAGCTGCCCGCAAAGAATATGCAATGGCGGGCGGAGCTTTTTCTCCTTCTGTTTATGGCCGCTTTACGGTAGGTTCTAATTTCTACAACACTGCATTTTCCGCCAGGCAATTGCGGGATAATATAGGAAAATATATCGGTATCGGTATCTCTTTCCCTTTGTTGAGCGGTTTTGAACGTTTTACGAATCAAAGGAAGTTGAAATTGAACTTGTATCGCCTGAAGAATGAAGAGGAATTGGAGAAGCAACAGCTATATACTGAAATTGAGCAAACTCTTCTTTCCCTACGTGCCGGCTATACGGAACATCAACAGGTATTGCAGCAATTGAGCGCGGAAACTCTGGTCTTGAAAGAATCCGAACGAAAGTGGGAAGAAGGGCTTATCTCTGTCTTTCAGTTAATGGAAGCCCGTAATCGTTTTATTTCCGCCAAAGCAGAACTGGTTCGTGTGCGCTTGCAGGTAGAAATGATGATGAAACTGGAGAAATATTACCGGGAGGGAACTTTCTTATAAAGGCAGAGTTTATATATTTTGAATAACAAAGTTGATACATCTTTAATAACTAATTTATAATAACCCTATTTTTGATTGATTCCTTATGGATACACCTATTGAACGTAAACCCGGCATTACCCGTAAACATCTATATGTAATAGGTGGTATAGCCTTTGTTATTGCCGTTGTTTTATATTTCATATTCAGAGACACTACCTCTTCCATGACTGTGGAGAAAGAACGTCTGACGATTGCTACCGTTAACCGTGGTGAGTTTAATGACTATATTCGTGTCATTGGTCAGGTAATGCCTAATCGTATTATTTATATGGATGCCGTGGAAGGTGGACGTGTGGAAGAACGTCTAAAAGAAGAAGGTGCTATGGTGAAGGCAGGCGACGTGATTTTGCGTCTCAGTAATCCGTTACTAAATATTGGTATTATGCAGAGCGAAGCGGATCTGGCTTATCAGGAGAATGAACTTCGTAATACCCGTATTAGCATGGAGCAGGAACGCTTGCGTTTAAAACAAGAGCGTATTGGGCTAAATAAAGATCGGCTGGTGAAACAGCGCCGTTATGAGCAATACAGTCGCCTGATAAAAGAGCAACTTATTGCAGAAGAAGATTATCGACTTGCCAAAGAGGAGTATGATGCGGCTAAAGAACAGTTGGATGTCATTGACGAGCGTATTCGTCAGGATAATATTTTCCGTGAAAGTCAGGTAAACAGCTTGGACGAGAACATACGTAATATGAAACAGAGTCTCGCGCTGGTACGCGAACGAATTGAGAACCTGAAGGTGAAAGCTCCTATTGACGGGCAGGTAGGTAATCTTGATGCACAGATAGGACAATCAATAGCTGCGGGCGAGCACATTGGTCAGATCATCACTTCTGACCTGAAAGTACAAGCGCAGATTGACGAACATTACGTGGAGCGTGTTGTACCCGGATTGCCGGCTGACTTTACCCGTGACGGTGTCAGTTATAAACTGGAGGTGACGAAGCCGTATCCGGAAGTAAAAGAAGGGCAGTTTCGTACCGATTTGCAGTTTACAGCCGGACGACCGGAGAATATACGTGCAGGGCAGACCTATCATATCAATCTACAATTGGGTGACCCTGCACAGGCTATTTTGGTGCCGCGTGGCGGATTTTTCCAAATAAGCGGTGGACGATGGATGTATGTTGTGGATGAAAGTGGTAAATTTGCTATTCGTCAGCCTATCCGCATCGGACGACAAAATCCGCAGTACTATGAGGTTACCGAAGGATTAAAACCTGGTGATCGGGTGATTGTATCCGGATATGAACTGTTTGGCGATAACGAGAAACTGATACTGAAATAAGTCTATGATATGATAAATTACTTTTCACAAGTGATACGTAGTCAGCGGGTTAAAAAATCTCTGACACTGATAAATATAACGGGATTGTCTGTTTGTATTGCAACAGCATTGCTTATCATACTTTACGTATGGTCGGAGTTAAGCTACGATTCATTCCACAATACCGAACGTGTATATCGTGTTGAAAGCCGGTTGTATGAAGGCAAGACGCTGACAGATAACTGGGCGACTACAGCTTACGGCCATGCACCTGCAATGGCTCGTGAAATTGCAGGCATTGAGAAGTATGTCCGTGTAACAGCACAAGACCGCGAACAAGTGGTGAATTACTTCGACAGGAGATTTGCCGAAGCACATTATTGCTACACCGAACCTGCTTTTTTTGAGATATTTAATTTCCCGATAATTAGAGGAGATAAGACCGGGCAACTGGTGCGTCCTAATACGGTGGTACTGACCGAAAGTGCGGCAAATCGTTATTTTGATGAAGAAGACCCGATAGGGAAGGTGCTGACTTTCAGTACGCCTTCATCGCAGCAAAACTTTGAAGTTACCGGCGTGATAGCAGATATGCCTGTTCGTTCCCATCTGCAATATGATTTTCTACTTTCATATAGTACGATTCCCAAAGAGCGACAGGACATTTGGTACATTCACGGAGTTTATACCTATGTCCGCCTGATGTCCGGAAAATGTCCGGAAGAGATTGAAGAGGCTTTTCTCAATATATCCGATAAGTACAAAACTGATGCCCTGCGACATAAGACTTGGGCGGTAGAACTGATACCGCTGAAAGACATTCATCTCACTCCACAAAAAGCTTATGAGAAAGAAGTGAAAGGGAGTCGGACTGCGGTTCTTATACTATTGGTGATGTCCGTTGCCCTGCTACTGATAGGTTGGGCTAATGCCTTGAATCTGACCGTGGCACGTTTCTTGGAACGCGGACGTGAGTTCGGGTTGCGTAAGGCTTTTGGTGCTTCGCGCCGTCAGATTATTATCCAGGGACTTCTTGAATCAGGTTTCATGAATCTGTTGGCTACGCTGATAGCTCTTGGTTGGCTGGAACTTCTTTTACCCCTTGTTTATCGCTGGGCAGGGCAAAGCTTTGGGACGGATATACTTATGTTGCCTGCTTTTTGGGGAATTGTAGCCGGAGTGGTTGTTATCGGTACGTTTGTTGTAGGCTTCTATCCTTCTTGGCTGATGGTTACTATACGTCCGTCGGAAATTATGAGGGGGAAACTGTTACACGGTAAACGTGGTAACCGGATAAGGAAAGTGCTGATTGTGGTTCAGTTTCTCGCTTCTTTTGTTCTGATTACTGGCACGTTCACAGTGATTCGGCAAGTGTGTTATATGCAAAGTGAGGCTTCCGTCGATTCTCATTCACGTATGTTAGTCATTAAGTACCCCTCTTTCACCGAGGGATTGGCACTACGTTTGGAAAGTTTCACCAAGCGTCTGAAGCAACGGGCAGATGTAAGCCACGTAACCGTTTCAGGAGCTGTTCCCGGGGTGGAGGTAGCCAATTATTTTACCAATCGTCCTTATGGAAGTGACCCTTCGCAAGTGAAACTGATGCAGATGTTTGCCGTAGATTATGATTATCTATCTGCCTATATGCCCGCTATGATTTGTGGGCGGTACTTCTCTGAGGACTTTGGCGGTGACCTCAACCGGATAGTGCTCAACGAGGAAGCAGTCAGGTTATTAGGTTATGAGTCGCCCGAAGCCGCATTGGGACAGCAGGTTAAAATGGAGGTGGTAGGCGAACCGCTCGAAATTATCGGAGTGGTGAAAAACTATCACCAGCAATCGCTTTCCGTGGCTTACAAACCTATTATCTTCTTTATGAAAGAGCGAGTACCATTTATTGCAACACCTTATATTTCAGTCCGCTTGACAGGCGAAGGAGAAGATAGTGCTTTGACGGAGATCGAGCAGATGTATCATGAATATTTTCCGACTTCTTTATTTTCTTATTTCTTTTTGAGTGATTTGAATACTTTCCTTTATAAATCAGACCGTAATTTCGGTTGGATATTTGCCAGTGCTTCTTTAATTGCCATATTTGTGGCATGTCTCGGTTTGTGGATTGTAACATTGTTTTCAACCTTATCGCGCTTGAAAGAAGTGGGTATCCGCAAGGTGCTCGGTGCAAATAAAAGCAGCCTGTTTTTTATCTTGACCAAGGAGCTGATGTTGCTCACTATATTGGCATCTGCAATCGGTATACCCGTATCAGCAGTGTTAATGAATGGCTGGTTGGAGACGTATGCTTTCCATATTTCGCTACCTTGGTGGATATATGCAGTCGTTTTTGCGCTGTTGATGCTGATTGCGTTCCTTACTGTTTTTCAACAAGTGTGGCGCATTATCTGCTTGAAACCGATGAGTATTTTAAAATATGAATAACTAATAAATATTGAACTGATTATGATTAAGACTGAAAAACTGACAAAACTCTTCGCAACCGAAGAAGTGCAGACAAAGGCATTGAACGAAGTCACTTTACAAGTGGAACAAGGGGAGTTTGTTGCTATAATGGGTCCTTCGGGATGCGGTAAGTCAACACTGCTGAATATTTTGGGTACACTCGATTCTCCAACTTCCGGCTCTTATTTCTTTGAAGGAAAACAGGTGGATAAAATGAATGAGAACCAATTGACTGCCCTCAGGAAAGATAATCTCGGCTTTATCTTTCAGAGTTTCAACTTGATTGACGAGCTGACCGTATGTGAGAATGTAGAATTACCCCTTATCTATATAGGCGTCAAAGCCAATGAACGTAAAGAAAGAGTAAAGAAAGTACTCGAGAAAGTAAACCTGCTGCATCGTGCCAACCATTATCCACAGCAATTGTCCGGTGGACAGCAACAGCGCGTAGCTATTGCTCGTGCCGTAGTGACGGACTGTAAATTGCTTCTCGCTGACGAACCTACCGGAAATTTGGATTCGGTGAACGGTATAGAAGTAATGGAACTATTGAGTGAACTGAATGCTCAGGGAACTACTATCATCATCGTTACCCACTCTCAACGGGATGCAATGTACGCACACCGCGTCATTCAATTATTAGACGGACAAATCGTAGCCGAAAACGTCAACCGCCCGCTGGGAAAAAATATGTCAGCTAAAAATGAAACTGTATGATAGGAAATTACTGGAATAGTGCTTGGCGGAATCTGATGAAACGGAAAAGGTTCAGTTTCATTAATATATTCGGACTGGCGATTGGTATGGCATCGGCACTGCTGATTCTTACCTACGTGACTTTTGAATTCAGCTTTGATAAAATGCACACAAAGTATGACCATATCTACCGTGTGCAAAGTACGTTTCACGAAGGGGAAGTGCTGACCGACTACTGGGCAAGCAGCTCCTTCGGATATGGTTCGGCAATGAAAGAGAACCTTGCCGGAATAGAGGATTATACCCGAATCGGCTCCCTACTCCAGCCGGAACAAATAGTGAAATACGGTGAACTGACCTTGCGGGAGAATCAGATAGCGTATGCCGAACCCAGCTTTTTTCGCCTTTTTGATTTCGAACTTTTGAAAGGCGATAAGAAAACCTGTCTCTCCATGCCGGGGCAAGTGGTAATCACCGAACGCATTGCCAGTAAATATTTCAAGGACGAAGACCCTATCGGGAAGATATTCATCTTTACCGGCGCATACGACAAGATATCGTGTGAAGTGACCGGAGTGATGAAAGAAATGCCTTCCAACTCGCATATACATTATAGTTTTCTGATTTCGTATAAATCTCTGCCTAAATATATGCAGGAATATTGGTACAAACACGAGGCTTATACCTACGTCCTGCTTGACTCTCCCGAAAGGAAAGCGGAAATAGAGAGAGAATTTCCTGTAATGGCGGAAAAGTACAAGACGGATGAAGCCTTGAAAAACAAGACATGGGGAGTCTCTTTAATCCCTCTGGCAGATATACACCTCACTCCGCAGGTAGGATACGAAGCGGAGACGAAAGGAAACCGTTCTTCTATGATTGCCTTGATTTTTGCTGCTATTGCTATTTTGGCTATTGCCTGGATAAACTATATAAACCTCACCGTAGCCCGTTCAATGGAGCGTGCCAAAGAAGTGGGAGTTAGGCGGGTAGTAGGAGCTTTCCGCAAGCAGTTGATTCATCAATTTTTGTTTGAAGCATTAGTGATGAACCTGATAGCTTTTGTACTCGCCGTTGGCTTGATAGAATTGGTTCTTCCGTACTTTAATCAATTGGTAGGCCGTACCGTTACCTTCTCCGTTTGGCTGATAGATTATTGGTGGATTTTATTGATTCTTGTTTTTATCGTCGGGATATTCCTTTCTGGATATTATCCGGCATTGGCTTTGCTGAATCGGAAACCAATTATGTTGTTGAAGGGGAAATTCTTGCATAGTAAATCCGGAGAACGGACACGGAAAGTTTTGGTTATCATTCAATATATGGCTTCAATGATATTGTTGTGCGGCACATTGATTGTCTTTGCACAGTTGAGCTTTATGCGCAGCCAGTCTTTGGGAGTTAAGACCAATCAGACATTGGTGGTCAAGTTTCCTGGGCATACCGAGGGACTGAATACGAAACTGGAAGCTATGAAAAAAACGATAGCACGTCTTCCGTTGGTATATCAAGTCACTTTCTCCGGCGCTGTGCCGGGCGAGGAAGTAGCGACTTTCCTTTCCAATCGCCGTACCAATGATGCTCTGAAGCAGAATCGCCTGTATGAGAT
>RRZT012635323.1_pt1 | contig 15261 bp, 14 predicted proteins | sample 2165551 | NCBI WGS metagenome assembly RRZT01 (sample SAMN10456910, study PRJNA506462) | wastewater metagenome | biome: wastewater; feature: sludge; material: wastewater sludge; isolation source: wastewater sludge with Escherichia coli K12::gfp cells carrying plasmid... | place: USA: Moscow, Idaho... | reverse complement strand
TTTCATAGAAAATCTCCTTAAATCAAGGTTATTCGATTTTCTACTTTTAAACTCAATTATTTTTAGGGAGGATTACCCTGAAAATTCATTATATTATTATAATTATTGACGATATTTTTGTAATTTTTTTTCATATCTCGCCACCTCAACAACATAGTAATAGAAGTTACGCATCCGTATTAAATTAAAGCACTTATTTTATTTATGCTACCTGAAACGCATAATCCGTGCAGCCATCCCCTAGCGCAGCCGAATCGGAGCGGATTTTAGCGGGAGAAGGGTGCGTGCGCTGTGTTTGAGTGCAGCGAGTTCGTACCCGCCGCTAAAATGCGTGGAGATGAGGGAAGTTTGGCGTAAGCCAAACCTGCAACCGGGGTCGCCTTTCTTTTGCTTACTTTGCTTTGGCGAAGCAAAGTAAGAAGTAAGTGGCCGCACGGCGATGAAGCGCAAAGTAAAACGATAAGCAACGAATATAAAAACGCCGTTTTTTTAAAATGATTCACTTCATTTTAATTTGCTTACCAATGGATTGCCGAATCCAGTTCGGCAATGACGGTTTTATATTTCAGGCAGCCTTGATAAACAGGTATGTATCCTCTAGTTATTATTGATGCGAACCAAAGCGCTGTAGCCCATGCTCGCACACAAAAGCATCCAGCGGCATATCGTGGGCTTCGTGTGGCAATTGCGCTACTTGTTGGCAGGCAAAACCTGCGCCGATGGTGCGCGGGCGCAAACGGGTGCGGGTGTGCGCCAGCGTGACATCATAATAGCCGCCGCCTTGGCCTAAGCGGTAGCCGTGGCGGTCGATGCCCACCAAGGGCACGATTAAGGTGTGCAATTGGTGGGCGCGGATTTTGTGGCCGCTAAACTGGGGAATGCGCAAACGGCTTTGGCCGCGCGCGCGCTCGGCGTGAGCGGCATTGGCGCGGTAAGGGGTAAACCACAGGCGCAATGTATGCGGCTCGATATAAGGCAGATACACACTGGCACCGCGCGCCAGAGCCGCGCGCACAAAGTCATCCAAGCGCAATTCGCTGCCCACCGGCCAATACACGCCGATGCGGCGGCCACGGCGGATAAAAGGCTTGAGTGCGCGGTTGCTGCGGCGGGTGGCATCGCGGCGTTGGCTGCGGGTGAGGCTTTGTCGGGCGCGGCGCAGCTGTTGGCGCAAGGCGGCTTTGTCGGTGCGGCTCATGGTGTCCACTTTTTGATGCGGATGGGTGCTAGGCTACCTGAAATTGGGGCGGCGGTATAGTTGGCGGTGCTGGCTGTTGGCGCGGGTTTCAGGTAGCCTTGCGGATTGGTTGAATGAACTGGACATATCGCAAAGAAAATAAATAAATCATACAAGACGGCGAGCCGCAGACAGTACAAGTAGTACGGAACAGAGTTTGTTGGTGCTTTAGCACCTTACAAAATCGTTCTCTTCGAGCTACGGCGAGCCAACGCAGTAGGATTATTTAGTTTCTTTGCTATACATAAAGGCGGTGGGCATGTGGTACATCATTATGGTGGGTTATTTATTTGTTACGGTGCTGTTCAGCGCGGCGCAGCCTTCTTTGGCGCGGGCGTTGATTTATTTGCTGTTTTGGTCGGTATTGCCCACGCTGTTTGTGTTTTGGGTGGCGCGGGTGCGGCGGCGCAACCGCTTGGCCAAGCTGGCACAAGCGCCGCAGCCTCAGGCCGATGACCTTGCTGAATAGACTTGTTTTTAAAGCCAAAAACAGGTAAGATGCTGCGGCTTTTGTTTAAAAGCTTTTTTTATTTGTTCTTAACGCTCGCGCTGTTTGCCAAAGGGTGCTTATTTTTCAATAAGTTCTGTGCAGATGGTGCTAGGCTTTAACCCTTTGTAAGGAATATCATGTCTCAAGTGACCATGCGTCAAATGCTGGAAGCCGGTGTGCATTTCGGCCACCAAACCCGTTACTGGAACCCGAAAATGGCTGAGTACATTTTTGGCGCCCGCAACAAAATTCATATCGTAAACTTGGAAAAAACCCTGCCCTTGTTCTTGGAAGCCCAAGACGTGGTGCGCCGTTTGGCCGCCAATAAAGGCACTGTGTTGTTTGTGGGTACCAAACGCCAAGCGCGCGAAATTATTCGTGAAGAAGCCGAACGCGCCGGTGCGCCGTTTGTGGATCACCGTTGGTTGGGCGGCATGCTCACCAACTACAAAACCGTAAAACAATCCATCAAGCGTTTGGAAGAAAAAAGCGCCTTGTTGGAAAACGCGGCTGAGTCTGGTTTCAACAAAAAAGAAATCCTCGACATGCAGCGCGAAGTGTCTAAGCTGGAGCGCTCTTTGGGCGGCATTAAAGACATGAAAGGCCTGCCGGACGCCATTTTTGTTATCGACACCGGTTATCAGCACGGCACTTTGGTGGAAGCCGAAAAACTGGGCATTCCGGTGATTGCGGTGGTAGACACCAACAACAGCCCCGATGGCGTGAAACACATCATTCCGGGCAACGACGACTCTGCCAAAGCCATCCGCCTGTACTGCCGCGGCATTGCCGATGCGATTCTGGAAGGCAAAGCCCAGTCTTTGCAAGAAGTAGTGCAAGCCGCTCAGGCCGCTGAAGAAACCCGCGCCGCTGCCGAATAAGGCAGGCAAGGGTAAAGGGGCGTTAAGCCCCTTTTTTATACCGATATTGTTTTCAGGCAGCCTTGTGTTTACCTAAGGCTGCCTGAAAACGAAACTTTATTGAAATAGATATATTGAAGGAGCTATAAATGGCTGCAATTACCGCAAAAATGGTTGCCGATCTGCGCGCCGCCACCGGCCTGGGCATGATGGAATGCAAAAAAGCCTTGGTGGAAGCCGATGGCGACATGGAAAAAGCCGAAGAAATCCTGCGCATCAAATCCGGTGCCAAAGCAGGCAAACTGGCCGGCCGCACTGCCGCTGAAGGCGTGATTACTTCTGTGGTGGAAGGCAATGTGGGCGCCGTGGTGGAAATCAACTGCGAAACCGACTTTGTGGCCAAAGACGAAAGCTTCCTGGCGTTTGCCAAAGCCGCCGCACAAGCGGTGGTGAGCGGCAACCCCGCCGATGTGGCCGCCTTGGGTGATGTGAAAACCGCCGATGGCCAAACCTTGGAAGAAATGCGCAAAGCCGTGATTGCCAAATTGGGCGAAAACATCAGCGTGCGCCGTTTTGAGCGTTTTGAAACCGCCAACGGCATCGTAACCTATATGCACGGCGCCAAAATCGGCGTGATGGTGGAGCACAAAGGCGGCGACGAGCAAGCCATCCGCCAAGTGGCCATGCACATTGCCGCTTCCAAGCCGCAAAGTGTTTCCAAAAACGAAATCCCGGCCGAAGTGATTGAAAAAGAGCGTCATATCTACACCGAACAAGCCAAAGAGTCGGGCAAACCTGCCGATATCGTGGCCAAAATGGTGGAAGGCCGCGTGAATAAATTCTTGGCCGAAGTAACCTTGCTGGGTCAGGCTTTTGTAATCAATCCGGATCAAACCGTGGAAAAATTCTTGCAAGAACAAAATGCCGAAGTGGTGCGTTTTGCCGCTTTCCATGTGGGCGAAGGCATTGAGAAAAAAGTGGTGGACTACGCCGCCGAAGTGGCTGCCGCTGCTAAAGTGTAAGCAGGCAAACCCCATGAAGCACTCTGGATTCGGTACGCTGAATCAGGGTGCTTTTTTTTGAATAGATTGAGGCTGCCTGAAAGATGGTATTGCACCAGTTTATTTAACTGAAGTTACGCATAAGTAATAAAGCACAGCCATTTATACACTATTTTGTTTAAGCTGCCTGAAGCGTATAAATCGTGCAGCCTTCCCCTTGGCGCAGCCGAACGGAACGTGGTTTTGGCGGAAATAAGGGCGGTTCGGAGCGAAGCGACTAGCGCCCGCCGTCAAAAGCATGTGCAGTGAGGGAAGTTTGGCGTAGCCAAACCTGCAACCGGGGTCACCTTTCTTTGCTTACTTTCTTTGGTGAAACAAAGAAAGTAAGTGGCCGCGCGGCCATGAAGCGCAAAGTAAAACGATATAGAAATGTATCAAAGCAATGACGATTTTACATTTCAGGCAGCCTTGACAAGCATGTGCGTAACTTCAGCTATTAACATGTAGATCGAATTCAAGAACCCGAACTACAGCTGGCTGAAAGATTGTATTCACCAGTCTGTTCAAGAAAAAGCACCATACTCCTACCCAACCGACAAAAGGCCAACACCATGAGCACCCAACCCAAATACCAGCGCGTTTTATTGAAATTGTCCGGCGAATCCCTGATGGGGCCGGACGCCTTCGGCATCAACCGCGACACCATTATGCAGATTGTCGGCCAAGTGAAAGAAGTGGTGGACATGGGCGTGGAAGTGGCGGTGGTGATTGGCGGCGGTAATATTTTTCGCGGCATGGCACAATCGGCCAAAGGCATGGAGCGTGCCACTGCCGACTATATGGGCATGATGGCCACCGTAATGAATGCCTTGGCTTTGAAAGAAGCGTTTGAAACCGTGGGCGTTAAAGCGCGGGTGCAATCGGCGTTGAGTATGCAGCAAGTGGCCGAAACCTATGCCCGCCCCAAAGCGATTCAATATCTGGAAGAGGGCAAAGTGGTGATTTTTGCCGCCGGCACCGGCAACCCCTTCTTTACCACCGACACCGCCGCCGCCCTGCGCGGTGCGGAAATGAATTGTGATATTATGCTCAAGGCCACCAATGTTGACGGCGTTTATACCGCCGACCCCAAGCAAGACGCCGCGGCCACCCGCTACCAAACCATCACCTTCGATGAAGCCATCAGCCGCAACCTTAAAGTAATGGACGCCACCGCCTTTGCCCTGTGCCGCGAACAAAAACTGAATATCGTGGTGTTCGGCATCTTTAAAGAAGGCGCACTCAAACGCGTGATTGCGGGCGAAGACGAAGGCACATTGGTGCACGTATAAACCGGCTCGCAGGATACGGCTGGCCGTTTATTCATGCGGATAAACTTGGAAGCACCGGCCAGATAAGGTAGTATGCGCGCTGATTCACGTTCAGCAGCCTGCTGATTGACGGGCTGCCGGGCTTATTCGTTTTAAGGAAGGCAATATGATTAACGACATTCAAAAAACCGCCGAAGACAAAATGCAAAAATCGCTGGACGTGCTGCGCGACAACTTGGCCAAGGTACGCACCGGCCGCGCCCACGCCGGTTTGCTCGATCAAGTGGAAGTGGAATACTACGGCAGCCCCGTGCCGGTAAGCCAAGTGGCCAACGTTACCCTGATTGACGCGCGCACCATCGGCGTAAAGCCATTTGAAAGCAAAATGTCCGGTGCGATTGAAAAAGCCATTCGCGACTCCAACCTCGGCTTGAACCCGGCCAGCATGGGCGATTTGATTCGTGTGCCCATGCCCATGCTCACCGAAGAGCGCCGCCGCGACTTGATTAAAGTGGTGCGCAGCGAAGCCGAAGATGGCCGCGTGGCCATCCGCAATGTACGCCGCGATGCCAACAACGATTTCAAACGCCTGCTCAAAGACAAAGACATCACCGAAGACGATGCGCGCCGTGGCGAAGAAAACATTCAGAAAACCACCGACAAATACATCGGTGAAGTAGATAAATTGCTGGCGCATAAAGAAGAAGATTTGATGGCCATCTAAATTGGCTTGGCAGCGGGCGGATTTGCGCTGCTATTTATCCCAATTCTAGAAAATAAGATAACAAGGCGGCGAGCCGCAGACAGTACACTTAGTACGGCAAGGCGAGTCAACGCAGTTAGATTTTTTTATAGAATTGGTATTGGTTAAAATAGTGGCGCAAACCGCCGTTGTGCAGAGAAAAAGCTTTAGAGGCTGCCTGAAACAACTGTATAGACTGGATTTTTAAATCCATACTTGTTTGAAAAACAAAGTGATTGATTCTGTTTTCTGCTGTAGCTGTCATCGTAACCGGACACAATAGGCTGCCTGAAACAGCAACAAAGGACGTGTATTGAAAAGCAGCACCCAAGCAGTGCCCACCCATGCCGATGTGCCGCGCCATATTGCCATTATTATGGACGGCAATGGCCGCTGGGCGAAAAAGCGGCTGTTGCCGCGCGTGATGGGGCACAAAAAAGGCCTGGCGGCATTGGAAGCGCTGATTGCCGAATGCGCCCGCATGGGCGTGGCCTATCTAACGGTATTTGCTTTTTCCACCGAAAACTGGCGTCGCCCCGCAGACGAAGTGGGCTTTTTGATGAATCTGTTTTTGCAGTCTTTGCAAAAACAGGTGGCACGCCTACATGAAAACGGCTTGCGCCTGCAAGTGGTGGGCGACCGCAGCCGTTTTGCGCCGGAAATTGTGGCCGGTATCGAAGCGGCTGAGGCACTCACCGCCGCCAACACCGGCCTTACCCTCACCATTGCCGCCGATTATGGCGGGCGCTGGGATATTCTTCAGGCAGCCAATAAAGCCTTGCAGCAAGGCGCCGAACATTTAACCGAAGACAATCTGAGCGAACATTTATACTTGGGCAATATGCCCGAGCCGGATTTGTTTATCCGTACCGGCGGCGAGCAACGCATCAGCAATTTCTTGCTGTGGCAGCTGGCCTATACCGAGCTTTATTTCACCGATGTGCTGTGGCCGGATTTCGACAGCACCGCCTTGCAACACGCCTTGGCCTCTTTTCATGCCCGCGAACGCCGCTTTGGCCGCACTTCCGAACAATTGCCGCCCGAGCAGCAACGCCCCTAGCCTATGTTGAAACAACGCATTCTTACCGCCCTGGTTTTGCTGCCGCTGATGATTGGCATGCTGTTTTTTGCCGGCGAGCGCTTGTGGGCCGCCTTTGCTGGGCTGATTGCCTTATTGGCCTTGTGGGAATATGCGCGCATTTGCCATATGCGTGCCTGGCAAAACGCGCTTTATCTTGTTATCAGTTTCTGTGGCGGCCTCTATCTGTATCACAGCGGCTTTCGCTTCAGCCTGTGGCAACATGCGGCAGTATTGGTGTTTTGGCTGCTGCTGGTGCCGCTGTGGTTGAAATACAAATGGAAGGTTAAAGCCGATTTGTGGGGGGCATTGCTGGGCTGGGTGCTGCTGCTGCCGTTTTGGCTGGCCTTAATCAGCTTGCGCCCCAATACCGCGGCGGCCGGTTATTTGCTGGCGGTGATGGGCATGGTGTGGCTGGCCGATGTGGCGGCGTATTTTGTTGGCCGTGCCATTGGCAAGCGTAAATTGGCGCCCACCATCAGCCCGAATAAAAGCTGGGAAGGCGCCATCGGCGGCGTGGTGTGTGTCACCCTCTATGCGGTGGTGCTGCAACAAAACCATTGGTTTGCGGTGAACCTGCCCTTGTGGCAAACCGTGGTGGTGGCAGTGGTGCTCACCGCCGTGAGTATTTGCGGCGACTTGCTGGAAAGCTGGCTCAAACGTGCCGCCGGCATCAAAGACAGCAGCCAGCTCTTGCCCGGCCATGGCGGGGTGTTCGACCGCATCGATTCCCTCATCGCCGTATTAAGCGTGTATGCGGCATTGTTGGCGTGGTTTACGCTGAAAGTGGTTTCTGTATGAGCATGGTTTCCCTTACCCTTTTGGGCTCTACCGGCAGCATCGGCGTGAGCACTTTGGATGTGCTGGCGCGCCATCCGGATAAATTCCGCGTGTTTGCCTTGGCCGGACACCGCCAAGTGGAAAAACTGGCCGAACAATGCCTGCAATTCCGCCCGCAATATGCGGTGGTGGCCGATGAAACCGCGGCGCAGGCGCTAAAAAGCCGCTTGCAGGCCGCTGCGGTGGCCACCGAGGTGTTGTTTGGCGAGCAAGCGCTGTGCGATGTGGCCGCCAGTGGCGAAGTAGACGCGGTGATGGCGGCCATTGTCGGCGCCGCCGGTTTGATGCCGGCACTGGCCGCGGCCAAGGCGGGCAAAACCATTTATCTGGCCAATAAAGAAACCTTGGTGATGGCCGGCGGCCTGTTTATGCACACCGTGCGCACGCATGGCGCCCGGTTGCTGCCGGTGGACAGCGAACACAATGCCATTTTCCAAGTGCTGCCTGAAAAATTTGACGGCGATTTGGGCGCAGCTGGTGTGGAGTCGCTGATTCTCACCGCTTCGGGCGGGCCGTTTTTGCACACCGATTTGAATACCTTTGCCCGCATCACCCCCGCGCAAGCAGTGAAACATCCTAATTGGAGCATGGGGCAGAAAATTTCGGTGGATTCGGCCACCATGATGAACAAAGGGCTGGAGCTGATTGAAGCGCATTGGCTGTTTAATGCCCCGCCCGCGCAGTTGGAAGTGGTGATTCATCCGCAAAGCATTGTGCACAGCATGGTGCGCTATACCGACGGCTCGGTGCTGTCGCAAATGGGTATGCCCGATATGCGCACCCCGATTGCTTACTGTTTGGGGCTGCCTGAAAGATTGAATACCGGCGTGGCACGGTTGGATTTGGCGCGCGTTGGCGCACTCACCTTCAGCCGCCCCGATTTTGTGCGTTTCCCGTGTTTGCAACTGGCCTACGAAGCCATGCAGGCGGGCAATGCCGCCGCCTGTGTGCTCATTGCCGCCAACGAAGTGGCGGTGGCGGCCTTTTTGGCCAAACGCATCCGCTACACCGATATTGCAGCCCTAGTGGCCTATTGCCTGCACAATCATGGCCATCAGCATGCCGAAGCCTTAGAGGATTTACTGGCTTTGGATGCGCAAGTACGCGCCGCCGCCCAAGTGTGGGTGCGCAATCATTTCCGGGTATTGAAATATTGAGTTTGTGGCGGCTTTAGGCTGCCTGAGATGGATTGATTTTCTTCATGCCGCCTTTCAGGCTGCCTGAAGCGCCGTTAGCACTTTTAAACAACGAAAGATTAATTTGTTAACCGTTATTGCATTTATCAGCGCTATTTTGATTTTGGTGAGCCTGCATGAATTGGGGCATTTTGCCGTGGCGCGGCTGTTTGGTGTGAAAGTGCAACGTTTCAGCGTGGGCTTTGGCACGCCGTTTTTCAAAAAGAAAGTGGGCGACACCGAATGGTGTTTGGCGCCGATTCCTTTGGGCGGCTACGTTAAAATGGTGGACACGCGCGAAGGCAATGTGGCCGAGGCCGATTTGCCTTATGCGTTCGACCGCCAGCATCCGGCCAAGCGCATGGCGATTGTGGCCGCAGGGCCAATCACCAATTTGGTGCTGGCCATTGTGCTGTTTGGCGCCAGCTTCAGCTTCGGCGTTACCGACATCCGCCCGTGGGTGGGCATGGTGGAGCCGGCGTCGATTGCGGCACAGGCCGGTTTCCAGCCGGGCGACCGCATTGAGTCGGTAAACCAAAAGCCAGTGCAAGACTGGGGGCAGGCGCAAACCGAGATGGTGCTCAATCTGGATGCGGGCAAAGTGAATGTGGCGGTGCAAACCGATGAGGGCGAGCCGGCGCAGCGGGTGATTGATGTGGCCGGTACGCCGCAAGCGGCCGAAGCGGCCAAGCGCGGCGGCTTTATCGGTCTAATGCCGTTTAAAATTGTCAACCGCATCGGTGAAGTGGTGCCCGGCAGCCCGGCAGACAAAGCCGGTTTGAAAAAGGGCGACACCTTGCTGGCGATTGACGGCGAGGGCGTGGCCGATTGGCAAAGCTGGGTAGAGCAGGTGCGCCGTAGCGCCGGGCAAAAACTCACCGTAAGCTACGAGCGCGACGGCAACCAATACCAAACCGAGCTGCGTCCGGACTCTACGGTGGTGAACGGCCAAATTATCGGCCGCGTGGGCGTGGGCGCCATGAACGATGAGGCTTGGGATGCCCAAGTGCGCCATCGTTATGTGCCCGGCGTGGCCGCTGCTTTTGCCATGGGTGCACAAAAAACCTGGGATTACTCGGTGCTCACTTTGCAGTTTTTCGGCAAGCTGCTCACTGGGCAGGCTTCTTTAAGCCATATTTCCGGCCCGATTACCATTGCCGATGTGGCCGGTAAAACCGCCGCCATCGGTTTGCAAAGTTATGTGGAATTTTTAGCGCTGGTGAGTGTCAGTTTGGGCATCCTCAATTTGTTGCCCATTCCGGTATTGGACGGCGGGCATTTGTTGTATTATGCCTTCGAGTGGCTGCGCGGTAAGCCGGTAAGCGAGCGTGCGCAGCAAATCGGCTTGCGGCTGGGCATTGCCATGATGCTGATGCTGATGTTTGTGGCGTTTTTTAACGATATCACCCGATTATTTGGATAAACCATGAAATTGAAACACTTAACCGCCGTATTGATGGCATTAGGTCATGCCAGTGTGGCCTTGGCCGCGGCACCGTTTACCATTCAGGACATCCGCGTGGAAGGCTTGCAGCGCACCGAACCGGCCACCGTATTCAACTACCTGCCGGTTAAAGTGGGCGACACCTTTACTGATGCGCAGGGCGAAGAAATCATTAAAACCCTCTACGCCACCGGCTTTTTTGACGATGTGCGCGTGGAAACCTTGGGCAACCACATTTTGCTCACCGTGGTGGAGCGCCCGGTGATCAGCAGCCTCAATGTGACCGGCGGCAAAACCCTCTCCAACGATGCCATTCGCAAAAATCTGGATGCCTTCGGCTTGGGGCAGTCGCGCTCGTTTAACCAAGCCACGCTCAACCAGGCCATTGCCGGTTTGCAGCAGGAATACCGAAATCGTGGCAAGAATTCGGTGAGCATCACCCCGGAAGTGACCCGGCTGGAGCGCAACCGTGTGGCGGTGGACGTGAAAATCGACGAAGGCCCCACCACCACCATTACCGACATCGAATTTAACGGCAACGAGCGCTATTCCGACCGCCAGCTGCGCAATCAAATGTCGCTGAGCGAAGGCGGCCTGTTTACTTGGATTTCAAAAAGCAACCGCTTCTCTGAAACCAAATTCCGCCAAGACTTGGAAAGCATCAACGATTTTTATCAAAACAACGGCTACTTTGATTTCCGCATCACCGATGTGGATGTGGCGATGAGTGAAGACAAAAAAGCGCAAACCATCAAAGTGGATGTACACGAAGGCCAACGTTACCGCTGGGGTAAAGTGGTGATTGAAGGCGATACCCGCGAAGTGCCCAAGGCCGAGCTGGAAAAATTGCTCACCATGAAAGAAGGCAGCTGGTATGACCGTTCGAAAATGATGGACAGCCTCAAAACCATGCAAGACCGCATGGGCTCGGCCGGTTATGCCTTTAGCCAAATTGATGTGCGCCCGCAAGCCAATCCGGAAACCGGCGTGGTGGACTTTACCTTGCTGGTGGCGCCGGATCGCAAAGTGTATGTGAACCGCATCAACATCAGCGGCAACAACAAAACCCGCGATGAAGTGGTGCGCCGTGAATTGCGCCAAATGGAAAGCGCGCCCTACGATGTGTCTAAAATCCAGCGCTCGCGCGAACGGGTGGAGCTCTTAGGCTATTTTGACAATGTACAGGTAGATGCGCAGCCGGTGGCGGGTACGCCCGACCAAGTGGATTTGAATATGTCGGTAAACGAGCGTGCCACCGGCTCCTTGGAAGTAGCAGCAGGCTGGGTGCAAGACGATGGCTTGGTGTTGTCGGCCGGGGTATCGCAAGACAATTTGTTTGGCACCGGCAAATCGGTGAGCGCACGCGTGTCCAACGCCAAGGTGAGCAAGCAGGCTTCGTTGTCGTTTACCGACCCCTACTTTACGCCGGATGGCGTGAGTTTGGGCTACGACATCTATTACCGTGGCTACAACCCGTATAAATCCGACAACAACCGCTTGGGCTACAAAACCGATACCTACGGCATCGGCGCGCGCATGGGGGTGCCAATCACCGAATACGACCGCGTGAATTTTGGCCTTGGCTTGGAACGGCTGAATGTGAAGCTATATGAAGATCAAAACCCGCCGCCACGCTATCAGGAATTTGTGAGACAAAACGGCGAGAAAAACTGGATTGTCAAAGGCAATGTGGGCTGGGGGCGCAATAAAACCGACAGCGCCTTGTGGCCAACGCGTGGCTATATGACCAGTGTGAATCTGGATGCCGGTTTGCCGGGCGGCGATTTGCAATACTACAGCCTTAACCACGACCAAAAATGGTTTTTCCCTTTAAGCAAAGACTTCACCTTGATGTTGAGCGGTGAGGTTGGCTATGGTGACGGCTACGGCAAAACCGAACAACTGCCCTTCTTCCAGAATTTCTATGGCGGTGGTTTGGGTTCGGTGCGCGGCTACGAAAGCGGCAGCTTGGGGCCGAAATACAAAACCAAATACAGCGATGGCACCCTTAGCAGCAGCGTGAGCAGCTATGGCGGCAATTACAAGGCTTATGCCGGTGCCGAATTGCTGTTTCCGATGCCGGGCATTAAGGATCAGCGCACCGTGCGTTTAAGCCTGTTTGCCGATGCCGGTAGCGTATGGGATGGCCGCACTTATAACGCGGCGCCGTACAATAACGCGGCGCCGTACAACGACCAAAACCCCAACGGTACCAATGGCGCCTATACGGGCGAACACAAATCGACCTTCAGCAACGAGCTGCGTTATTCCGCCGGTGCGGCGGTTACTTGGCTGTCGCCCTTAGGACCGTTGAAATTCAGCTATGCTTATCCGATGAAGAAAAAACCGGAAGACCAGATTCAGCGGTTCCAATTCCAATTGCGTACCACGTTCTAAGAGCCTGTTCACGATCTTTTTTGTAGCTAATTTTAGTGCAGAAACGGGTGCAGGCAAGGCAAAAAGCACAGCCAAAGCAAGCTTTGGCGCGCATTTTTAACACAGCATGCGCCTGTTTATGCGCTGAAAGCAGCACAATAAAAGATTGTAAACAGGCTCTAACGGTTGCTGCGCAAGGATGGTGATGATGAGATTATTACAAGGCACGCTGCTGGCACTTATGCTGGGCTTGGCGGCCACCGCTGGTGCTGAGGGTGTACAGAAACTCGGCTTTATCGACACCGGCCGTGTGTATCAGGAGTCGCGGCAGGCACAGGCGATTCAGCAAACGCTGGACAAAGAATTTGCCAGCCGCCAGCGCCAATTGCAACAATTGCAAACGGAAGGTTTGCGCCTGAAAGAAGCGCTGGAAGGCGGCAAGGTGGCCGAGTCTGAGCGTGAAGCACAGGCGCAAAAGCTGATTGCGATGGATCAGGAATACCGCGTGAAATCGGTGCAGTTGGCCGAAGACTACAATCTGCGCCGCAATGAGGAGTTTGCCTCTTTGCAGCAAAACGCCAATCGGGTGATTGTGGATTTGGCACGCAAGGAAGGCTACGACCTGATTTTGCAAGATGCGATTTTTGTGAATAAGCAGTTTGATATTACCGATGCGGTGATTAAAGCCTTGAATGCAAAATAAACAGGCTGCCTGAAAGATGAAAACATCCTGGTTATTAAGTGAAATCACCGCCACTTTGGGTGGCGAAGGGCGCGGTGCCGATGTGGCGGTGTCGCGCCTGTCTGCGTTGGCCGATGCTGGCGGCGGTGACATCAGCTTTTTGAGCAACCCCAAATTCAAGACCGATGCCTTGGCCAGCCCGGCCGGTATCTTGATTGTGGCGCCGAAAATGGCGGCCGAATTTGCCGCCACGCGCAGCCTGATTGTGGCCGACGACCCTTATCTGTATTTTGCCCGCGTGGCGCGCTTATTGCATCCGCTTCAGGCAGCCTCGGCGGGTATCCACCCCACTGCGGTGGTGGACGCCAGCGCCCGCATCGCCCCCGATTGTGAAATCGGCGCCCATGTGGTGATTGGCGCCAATGTGGTGATGGGTGCCGGTTGCCGCGTGTTGGCCGGTTGCGTGATTGAAAACGATTGTGTGCTTGGCGAAGGCTGCCTGCTACACCCGCGCGTTACCTTATATGCCGCTTGCCGTTTGGGCAATAGGGTGGTGCTGCATTCGGGCTGTGTTATCGGTGCGGATGGCTTTGGCAATGCTTGGGACAAGCAAAACCGCTGCTGGTATAAAATCGTGCAAATGGGCGCGGTGCAGATTGGCGACGATGTGGAAATTGGCGCCAACACCACCATCGACCGCGGCGCCTTGGCTGATACCGAAATCGGCCACGGGGTGCGCATCGATAATCTGGTGCAGATTGCCCACAATGTTAAAATCGGCGCCCACACCGCCATTGCCGCGTGCGTGGGCATTGCCGGCAGTACCGAAATCGGCGCTTATTGCATTATCGGCGGCGCGGCCATGTTTGTGGGCCACATTCACATTGCCGACCACACCGTGATTGGCGGCGGCACACTGGTGAGCCACAGCATTAAAGAAGCGGGGCATTATGCGTCGTCTTACCCCTTGCAACAACATAAAGACTGGGTGCGCAATGCCGTGCACCTGCGCCATTTAAACGAATGGCACAAGAAAATCAGAAAACTGGCACAGGCGCTGCCTGAAACGCCAGACACACAGGAATAACACCATGGATTTTTCACTGCCGCTTGACATCCGCACCCTGCAAAAACTGTTGCCGCACCGCTACCCGTTTTTGCTGATTGACCGCGTATTGGACTTTGAAATCAGCAAAAACCTCACCGCGATTAAAAACGTCACCGTTAACGAGCCGTTTTTTCAAGGCCATTTCCCTGATTTCCCGGTGATGCCGGGCGTGCTGATTATCGAAGCCATGGCGCAAGCCGCGGGCACGCTGGCGATAGTGAGCCACGGCGGGCGCCAAGATGACGAAATCTACTTTTTTGTTGGCATCGACAAGGCGCGCTTTAAGCGCCAAGTGGTGCCGGGCGACCAGCTGACCTTTGAAATCGAATTGATTACGCAAAAGCGCGACATCGGCAAATTCAAGGCAGTGGCCAAAGTAGACGGCCAAGTGGCTGCCGAAGCCGAGATTATGTGCGCCCGCCGCAAAGTGGATATGTAATACCCATTCTACAAAATAACCTAACTGCGTTGGCTCGCCTTGTCGTACTAGGTGTACTGTCTGCGACTCAGCTCAAAGAGAACGATTTACTAAGGCGCTTAAGCGCCGAGTAAATCAGTTCCGCCTTGTTATCTGTGTTGTAGAATGGGTATATTCACACGGCAGCCTGTCTTTCAGGCAGCCTGAACTTTTCGGCGCGTGTATGGCCAAATGTTTGGCCGAAGCAGACCAAAAAACGTGACCACTTTACTTTAGTGGATTAAATTTGAATCAAGACAAGGCGGCGAGCCGTAGACAGTACAGATAGTACGGCAAGGCGAGCCAACGCAGTATTGATTCAAATTTAATTCACTATTCATCCCCGGAAAGACCCTGTATGAGCTTGATTCACCCCACCGCCATCATCGACCCCAAAGCCGAGCTGGACAGCAGCGTGCGCGTGGGGCCGTATACGGTGATTGGCGCGCATGTGCAAATCG
>RRZT010893194.1_pt1 | contig 15266 bp, 15 predicted proteins | sample 2165551 | NCBI WGS metagenome assembly RRZT01 (sample SAMN10456910, study PRJNA506462) | wastewater metagenome | biome: wastewater; feature: sludge; material: wastewater sludge; isolation source: wastewater sludge with Escherichia coli K12::gfp cells carrying plasmid... | place: USA: Moscow, Idaho... | reverse complement strand
GATATTTCTGATAGAAAAAAGCAATTAGACCAAATATTTGCGACAAATTTTCAATTAGAAACTTTCTATAGACAATATCTCACTAATGTACAAGACGAGATTCATCAAAAGATATTAACGAAAATTGCTAATTTAAAGCCTATTCAAATTAGCAATATCACAAGGAAATAAAATGCCACGCTTAAAAACCATTGAAGTGATTCATAACCCCAATCATTTACCCATTGATAGCGCAGTCATTTGGCTACATGGACTGGGGGCAAATGGTCACGACTTTGAGCCGATTGTGCCAGATTTGGGACTTGATGGTTCACATGGGGTACGTTTTGTCTTCCCCCATGCCCCTGCTATCCCTGTGACCATCAACCAAGGCTACGTCATGCCAGCATGGTATGATATTCTTGAGATGTCGCTTGAGCGCAAAATCGATACAGTACAGATTGAGCAGTCTGCTCAGTCCATCCGTGATTTAATTGCCTATGAAGTCGCGCGCGGTGTGCCGCCTGAGCGTATTGTGATTGCAGGGTTTTCCCAAGGCGGTGCGGTGGCGTATCAAACGGCGTTAACTTATGACAAACCCTTAGCAGGGCTTTTAGCATTATCAACGTATATTGCTACCAAAGACAGTTTGCAGCCACATGCCGCCAACCAAACCCTAAATATTGCCATCCACCACGGCTCCCAAGACCCTGTCGTGCCTGTACAATTAGGACAACAAGCCAAAATATGGCTCGAATCAAAAGGTTATCAGCCAAGCTACTATACCTATCCAATGGCGCATCAAGTGTGTATGCCACAGATAAAAATTATCGGTCAATGGTTGAATGACGTGTTGGCTTAACGATTAGCGTTTTTCATTATAAAATTTTATTTATAAAAAAGGGCGTATTCAATACGCCCCTACTTTATCACACAATTTAACCATTCATTTTTGGTAGCCGTTTTAGCAAGATAAATAACCAATAATTAATCAACGCTAAAAGCACAAAATCAACGAGCCACACACCCATCATGCCCCAAATATGACTAAACCCATACTTAAGGGCAACCATGCCGCTACCCCCCAAGTACACAAAAGTGACCATACTTAGTAGCAGCAAGGCGTAGGGGCTTTTACCTTTGACAATATAAGGGGTGGCTAACAGTGCAGGTACTAGCCACAACCCCTGCCAAACCATACCACCCATCATATTGGGCTTGGCGGGTAACAATAGACTGGTAAATACCGCAATCGCTAATAACCGAAACATAAGCCACGCCCACCATATCCATTTTAGGCGCTGATGAATCGGATACACGGGTTTTGGGGTTGTATCTTTGATTTTTTTTGCCATGATTACATTGCCATTAATGCTTTGGCAACGACCGCTAGGCGTTTGCCTTGGGCAATTGCCAGTGTTTTTTCGTCAACGGTTATCTCATTTTGGTGTTTTGCACCGCTAACATGACTAGCACCGTATGGCGTACCGCCTTGATGGGTAGAGTTTAGTGCAGGTTCGCTATAGGCAATACCCAGCACAATCATGCCATGATGTAGTAGCGGTGTCATCATACTGGTGAGTGTGGTTTCTTGTCCGCCATGCATACTGCCTGTACTGGTAAACACGCATGCAGGTTTGTTTTGCAAGTCCCCTGCCAGCCACAGGGTGACGGTGTTGTCCCAAAAGTACTTCATGGATGCTGCCATATTACCAAAATGGGTGGGACTGCCCAGTGCCAAGCCGACGCAGTGCTTTAAATCATCCATGGTGGCGTACAAATCACCATCTTCAGGGATAGTGGGCGCGACTTTCTCGGTATCTGCGCTCACTTTGGGTACAGTACGAATACGGGCAGTAAGCCCCAGCGCACTGTCTTCAATCCCTTGGGCAATCTGATATGCCAAGTCTTTGGTTGAGCCGTGCTGGCTATAATACAGCACCAAAATATACGGCTGTGACATAAGTATTCCTTAAAAGTTAGCAGAAAGTCATTGCAAACCGCCACAACAGTCACACGTTGTTACAGACCGTTATGTGTTTGCAAAATTCCATCATAATTAACGGTAATTCAATAAACTTAATTTTTGAATATGATACCATACTGGCAAGCAAACACCGTGCTTTTTGCCACTAATTTGGCTGTCGCCTTTTGAAATTACTTGTCTTTTATCAATATTAAAGAACCATCATGAATGAACTGATTGCAAAATTAAAAAAATTACCGATCTTTAAATATAAATGGGTACAATTTTTGATGTACTTGATCAAAAACTTTTTGGATGATAATTGCACCCAAAAATCCGCATCATTGACCTACACAACCTTGTTGTCTATCGTACCCATTTTGACATTACTGGTGGTGATTCTGTCGTCTATCCCGCAGCTAGCAGAAGCGCGCGAGCAAATCCAAAACTTGATTTTTAGCAATATTTTGCCTAGTACCAGTCTGCAAGTAACCAAATATCTCAACCAATTTGCCAGCAACTCTTCAAACCTCACTTTAATTGGTATCGGAATTTTATTTTTTACCACCATTAGTACGTTAATTACCATTGAAACCGCATTTAACCAAATTTGGCGCGTGGAAAAAAAAGAAACCAGTTGGTTTAATCTGGTGCGTTATTGGGCGGTTATCACATTAGTACCCTTGATTTTGGGTGTGGCGTTTATCGTGTCTAGCACGGTACAAAGCTTGAGCTTTTTAAATCATAAAATTGCAGGGTATAGCATTGATTGGGCAGTGTGGGTACAAATTGGCTCCATCGCGGTTATGATGATGGGTTTGGTAGGCATGTATTGGTTTATCCCGCGCTGCCAAGTACGCTTTAAACATGCGTTGGCGGCGGGCATTGTGGTCGGTATCATTTTTGAGCTGCTCAAGCTCACGTTTGGGGTGATTGTCGATAATTTTACCAGTTATAAAGCGGTGTATGGTGCTTTTGCTATTTTGCCATTGTTTTTATTATGGATTTATATTTCATGGAATGTGATTTTATTAGGCGTACAAATTAGTTATTGTTTGACCATCTTTGAGACCAAAGAGATCCATCCTCGCCATGCATTGTTTAGCCTGATGGACATGCTCAATGTCATGTACCGTGAGCATAAAAAAGGCAATGCCGTTACGGAGGCGGGTCTACGTGATGTGTTGGGGCGGCAAGAAATGCCCAACTGGTACACTTATATTAGTTTTTTACAAGACAATAACTTGATTGCTACCAGTGACAAAAATGAGTATGTACTAAAACGCTCACTCACAGGCTATAGTTTTTGGGATTTTTATAAAAACTTGCCTTATCCGCTGCCACACGAAAAAGACCTCCGCAAGCTCAAAAACCACGCCCCTTGGACACTAGAATGGATTAACACCCTTGCACGCGGCGAAGCCATGCTCAAGTATAATTTTGATGTGCCTATGGCAGATATTTTTGAAAACATGGTACCGCGCCAGCAGCCAGATGCCAAAGATATTGAACCTGATAGCGGCAAAAAAGGCAAAGGCAATAAACTGGCAAACCAACGTGAAGCCTCTGGCTTATCAGGCGGTCAGGTTAGTGATGTGGTCAATGAAGACAAACGCATCAAAGAAACCGATGCCGAGCAAGCTACAGGCTTTGATGGCACCCTTGATTTTAACGGGCAAGCCGCAGCAACAAACGAACCTACCCCATCATCCACCCCATTGGCAGCGCTTAACTCCCACCCAGAGCCTAACCCCCACACAGACATTAGCCTCGCCCCCAAATCTATAGCGGCTAGCCAACAAAACCGCCACAAACCGCTACAGGCACAAGCTCAAGTAAAGGCACAGCCCATTGAAAGCTATCTGAATGCCACCAATTTTGAGAATATGAATTGGGACACCAGCGCGATTGATGATGACAGCTTTACCGATGAAATTACCACCACAACCACCGTCTACGCCAGAGCCAATAGTGACTACAGCACCGTAGACGCCACAGCGCTTGGCAACAAACTTCAACAATTGATGCCCGCTATGCTCCAAAAAAAGGGCCATCAAGCGATGGATTGGGTGCGCGGCAAATTAAAACGCAGCCACCATGGTACACAGCCCTCATCTCCCAAAATTATTACAGAAAAAGATAAACCGCAAGATTAGGGTATGAGATAATGAGATATTGACATAATACAAAAAATGGCAAACAGGGTTAATGTTGCCATTTTTTGCTAGTTGACTATTGGCTAAACTCAATTTTGAGTCAATATAAGTGCGACACAGCACACAATTGGTGATATTATTTGCCCAAAACTCCCAAAACCATAGTTTTAAACATTCATTTATTACTTGTTAACCCTGACTACTTAGTAACAACTGTATAGGTTTATATGAAAACATCCACTCACCCATCTAGACACCTTGCCATAGCCAGCGTTATCACCTTAGCTGCCACACTGATTTCTGTAACCAGTTTTGCGTGCAGCACCCACAAACACCGCCACAGTGCCAACCCCAATACGCCTAGCATTATCAAGGCTGCCAAACCCGTCAAATAACTTTAGCGTCTTGATAGCAAGTTAAAAAAATACCTGTGTCACCTTACCCACCAGCTGACTACCGATAAATGGGGTGTTTTTGCCTGCCGATATCATACTATCTTTGGTAACACACCACGACTCGTTCGGGTCAACGAGCACCGCCCCGCCTTTTTGCTGCCATAACGTGTCAATCCCTGCAATTTTGGCAGGATTGATGCTAATTTTTTCTACCAGTTGTTCAGTAGTTAATACCCTATCTGCCACCAACTGACAGCCCAATGCCATAAAGGTGTCAAAGTTACTAATCCCTGCATGGCACTCAGCAAATGGCGCTTGTTTTGCGGTCTTGGCAAGCGGCTCATGGTGGCTACAAATGGCATCAATCGTGCCATCCGCCAACCCCTCAAGCAAAGCTTTTTTGTCGGTATTACTACGAAGCGGTGGCAACACATAGGCAAGGGCATTAAAGCCAATCAACGCATCATCGGTCAAGTGTAGTTGGTGCATGGCAACGTCACAGGTGACAGGCAAACCGCGCTGTTTTGCCCAGCGTATCAAGTCAATCGATGACTTGGTAGTTAGTTGGCTAAAATGCGCGGTCACGCCTGTTTCTTCGACGATTAGTAGCTGTTTTGACAGGGCAACCGTCTCAGCAATCCAAGGAATACCCGCCAAGCCATGATAACTGGCAATGTAGCCATCATGGGCTACACCGTTTTTGGATAGGCTGGGTTCATTAGGATAAAAAAACACTTTGATATCAAAGGTTGCGGCATATTCTAGCGCTTGCAATAGTACGTCATCGTTGGCAAAACTGGCACGGGCGTTACTCACGCCTATCACGCCACCTTTTTTTAGCCCTGCTAAATTGGCAGGTTTTTCTCCTGCAAGCCCTGCCGTCATGGCACCTAGTAAATGTAAGTGTATACCGCCGTCTTGGTACGCCCTTTCACGCAGCCCTTGCAGTAATGCGCCATTTTCTAGCACAGGGATGGTATCAGGTGGCATCACCACATGCAAAAAGCCGTTTTGGCGGGCGGCTTTGCCTTCAGATTTGAGGGTGCCATGAGACTGGTGCCCAGGTTCGCGTAGGCGCGCACATAGATCCACAAGCGGCGGTAGCAGCCATTTGCCGTCTGTTTGTGTGTTGTTCAGTTTGGCGGTGTCAAACTGCCAGTTTTGGGGAAGTAAGTTTTTCATGTTTTGCCTTTTTATTACTTGAAATTTTTTGAATTGATAGCTTTTTGATAACGGGCTAGCCCCTAGGCAAGATGCTAGGCGAATTTTTCTAGTAACATGATGCTCACTGTCATACACCAATTGCCTTACTAGTGCGCTGCCCTTGCATTGCCATTGCTAGCACCGCCATACGCACGGCAATGCCGTTATTAACTTGTTTTAAAATCACCGACTGCTCACCATCTGCCACACTTGAGGCAATCTCAACACCGCGATTCATTGGACCTGGGTGCATTACAATGGCATCAGGTTTTGCCAGTGCCACACGCTCTGGGGTAATGCCATAGGTTTTAAAATATTCTGAGGTTGATGGCAAAAGCGGTGAGCCAATCCGCTCATTTTGGATGCGTAGCCCAATGAGTACATCACAGCCCACCACGGCTTGGTCAATGTCGTTATACACGGTCACGCCATAACGCTCGATGCCTTTAGGTAGTAAGGTCTTGGGCGCAACCACGCGAATCTCTTTAACCCCCAACGTTTTGAGGGCTGAAATATCTGAACGTGCCACGCGGCTATGTTTGATATCGCCAATAATCGCCACGGTCAATTCTTCAAATGGGCGTTTGGCTTCACGGTAAATAGTCAGCATATCAAGCATGGCCTGGGTGGGATGCGCGTGCCAGCCATCGCCGCCATTGATAATGGCAATATTTGGGGTAACCTCGGTTGCCATAAAATGCGCCGCACCACTTGATGAATGACGCACCACGAAGATATCTGCGGTCATCGCTTCTAAATTCCAAAGCGTGTCGCGCAGGCTCTCGCCCTTGGCGGTACTGGATTTGGCAATATCGATACTAATGACATTTGCGCCCAAGCGTTTGGCAGCCACATCAAAAGTGGTGCGTGTACGGGTGGAATTTTCAAAAAACAGATTCATCACGGTGCAGCCATCTAGCTCATCACTGTTACGAATTTGTCCATTGCCAAGCAAATAACCATCGGCTTTTTCGATAATTTGCATTAGCTGCGTTTTTGAGAGCCCCTCAACCCCAATAAAGTGGCGAATACCGCCTTGCGTTTTTTCAGGCTTTGCCATAGCTTGGTCAAGTTTGGTTTGTAGCGCTTCGTTTGATAGGGTTTGTGTGGTAAGTATGTTCATGTGATTACCTAGTTTTTTCTTAAATTTTTAATGGGCTTATTTTAACTTAATTTGCCGCCAATAAACACGCCAATATTTTGCTTTTGTGGCTCATCAAGCCTGCAAAAAAATGGTACAATCTACCGCAAACCCTACCTTTTACTACCCAATTATTATTTATTTTACCAAGGTCGTTTTTATGTCAACATTAGCCGATTATCTAAGCAATAACCGTCAAAATCCCGCCGTTTGTGACACCATTCACACCATCTCTCAAGTGTGTATTTATATTAGTGATTTGTTAAAACGTGGCGCACTTGCCGATATCTTGGGCGAAGCGGGCAACCAAAACGTGCAAGGCGAAGACCAAAAAAAACTGGACGTGATTGCCAATGACTTGCTGCTTGAGGCATTAAGTAATAACCCTCACTGCGCTGGCGTGGCATCAGAAGAGCTTGATAATTCAACCCCTGCCAATCCTAATGGCTCGCTATTGGTACTATTTGACCCATTAGATGGCTCATCCAATATCGACATCAATATGGCAGTGGGCACGATTTTCTCGATTTTGCCTTACAATAACCAAGGACAAACCGCGACCGATCATGACTTTTTACAAAAAGGCACTGACCAGCTTGCCTCAGGCTATGTGCTATATGGCACGTCAACTGTCATGGCAATCACGCTCGGTGCTGGTGTGGTCATGTTTAGCCTTGACCCAGAAACCAAACAATTTATCCAAATTAAAGACGCGATTCAAATTTCACCTGATACAAAAGAATATGCCATTAATGCCTCCAATTATCGCTATTGGCTACCACCTATGCAGCGTTACATTGATGAGTTTGTTGAAGGGAAAAACGGCGTGCGTGGTAAAGATTTTAACATGCGCTGGGTGGCAGCAATGGTGGGTGATATTCACCGTATCTTATGCCGTGGCGGGGTATTTAGCTACCCGTTTGACACCAAGCACCCTGACAAGGCTGGCAAACTGCGCCTCATGTATGAAGCCAATCCCATGAGCTTTTTGATTGAGCAAGCAGGCGGTATGAGCACCGATGCCACCAACCGTATTATGGAAATTGCGCCAACCCATATTCATCAGCGTGTGCCTGTGGTACTTGGGGCAAAAAACGAAGTTGAGTATGTCAAAAAGCTGCATGAAGAAGCGAAGTAAAAATAATTGCCCATGAAACCGCCGTTTTCCATTACCAACACCATGCTCAACCAAATCGTCACGATTTCTCAGACAATCGGACAGTTGAGCGTGGCATACGAGCGGCAGTTACATCTTCGTAAAAATCACCGACTTCGCTCAATTCAAGCGTCTTTAGCGATTAAAAACAATAGCTTAATCCTTGAGCAGGTGAGCGATAAATTATCCGCTACTGAGTTGCAAGTTTTTCGCCAAATTTATGTATATTTAATCAATCGCCAAGCCCAAGCCCAAGCCCAAGCCCAAGCCCAAGAATTATTGGATAAATCAGCGGCAACGGTTAGGCGTTATTTGTCGTTGTTTGTTACCAAAAATTTGTTGGTTGTGGTGGGTGAAAATAAATCTCATTTTTATCGGTTAAATGATGAATTTGATGATGGCAAATGACTTGAACACTTTGTCGGCTTGGCAATGGAAACTGGCTCTCATTGCCAGTCATTTTCAATTGGGTTTGATAAGTGATGATGAAATAATTGCCTTTATACATTCAAAATGTTTTACAAAAAATAAGTTTTAGAGAAGAAAATGACAACTTATAACCCAATCGTTACGTCAAAAGACAACCCTACCATCAAAACTGCCTATGCCCTACTCACAGGGTCACGCCAGCGTAAAAAACTCGGCAAAACCGTGATTGAAGGCACGCATTTGCTAGAAAGCTATCTCAATGCTAGCCTCACGCCCCAAACCGTGATTGTCAGCGAAAGCGGTTTGGACAATGACGAAATCAAAACTTTATTAAATCGTCTGACAACTGTCAAAACCTTGACCATCAGCGATCATCTGTATAAAGAAATCCGTAGCCTGGGGGAAAGTCTGCCCATCATGGCGATTATTGACATGCCTACACTCACCTTTGATAAAGATATCACCAGCGATTGCCTCATCATCAATGGCGTGCAGGACAATGGCAATCTAGGCACGCTGTTACGCACCGCCTCAGCGGTGGGCATAAAGACGGTGATTTGTACCCAAGGTAGCGCGGCTGCCTATTCACCCAAGACGCTGCGAGCGGGTATGGGGGCAAATTTTAGCCTAACGATTTTTGAAGGCGTAAGCGTTGAAGACGTTTTGGCAAAGGTCAAAGTACCCATGTTTGCCACCAGTAGCCATACTGACCAAGTGATTTATCAAACCGATTTGACCCAGCCGTTAGCCTTAGTCATGGGGCATGAGGGGCAAGGCGTGGATGACAAAATACTTGCCCAGTCACACCCCATTGCTCTACCCCAGCCCAACGGTCAAGAAAGCCTAAATGTGGCGATTGCTGGCGCGCTTTGTCTGTATGAAATATTACGGCAAAGACACTACGCCTGATTGCCATCAATGATCAGGCAGCTCATGAATTTTAGTCTTTTTTATCGTTGCTATCGCCTGGTATTACCGCTTTAGCAACGGCTACCGTGCCTTTGACCACCCCTTTGGTGGTCTTATAGGCAACTTTGACGGGGACAGTGACAATTTTATGCACACAGCCTTGTAGCATAATCGCGGTGGTAATGACAAAGAGGAATGTGGTTAGTTTTTTCATGAGTTACCTTTATTTAGCTTAAGAACGATAATCCGCGTTAATTTTGACATACTCATACGATAAGTCACAGGTATACACCGTATCTTGTGCTTGCCCTTGCCCAAGCTCGATATGGATAGTAATTTCGGGGCGTTTCATCACTTCGCTGCCGCGGGCTTCGGTATAGTCATGTGCCAAGCCGCCACGTTCACAAATACGCACCTCATCGAGTGATACATTGACGTTGCTTTGGTCAAGGTCAACCCCTGCATACCCCACCGCTGCTAGGATACGCCCCCAGTTTGGATCACTGGCAAAAAACGCGGTTTTTACCAATGGCGAATGAGCGACTGCATAGGCAACTTTGGCGCACTCTTCGCTCGTGTTGCCGCCTGTGACTTTGACGGTGATAAACTTGGTCGCGCCCTCGCCATCACGGACAATCAGTTGCGCGATTTTTAACATCACTGATTTTATCGCTTCATACAATTGGGCAAAATGTGGATGGTTTTCACTATCAATTATTTCATGATTGGCTTTGCCAGTGGCAACCAAAGTGCAGCAGTCATTGGTTGAGGTATCGCCATCAATGGTAATGCGGTTAAACGATTGATTGGTCAAATCGATGAGAATTTTTTGCAATAATGTGGGTTCAATGGTGGCATCGGTGGCAACAAACCCTAGCATGGTCGCCATATTGGGACGTATCATGCCAGCGCCTTTACTAATACCTGTTACGGTATAGGTAATTTTGTCAATAGTGACTTGCTCGCTATGCCCTTTTGGGGTGGTATCGGTGGTCATGATACTGTGGGCAGCCTCTAGCCAGTTGTCATCGGTCATATTGGCTAATGCGTCATCCAGCCCTGCGATGATTCTATCAGTTGGCAGGGCTTCACCAATCACCCCTGTGGAATAGGGTAAAACGCCTTCAACATTAATCCTTGTTTTATCTGCCAAGGCTTTACAGGTAGCGTAGGCGCGTTGTCTGCCATCTTCCCCTGTGGCAGCATTGGCATTGCCTGTGTTGATGAGGAGATAGCGTGGGTTGGCTTTTGTTACAAACTCGCGCACGAGCTGCACGGGCGCGGCACAAAATTGGTTTTGGGTGGTGACCACTGCGGTGTTTGCGCCTTCTGCAATGTCAAAGATGGTCAAGTCTTTGCGGTTTGGGTAGCGAACATACGCTTCGCTGATACCAATTTTGATGCCTTTGACAGGCAGTAAAGGGACAAGTTCGACATTGCCAACAGCCATAATCCTACTCCTTGAATATTCAACAATCATCACATACTAATCTAAAAAATCCGCCCAAATCGGCGCATGGTCACTGGGTTTTTCCATGGCGCGAAGCTCATAGCTGATGCCTGCACCATTAAGCTTGGCGGCTAAGTCTGCACTCATCAAAATATGGTCAATGCGCAAGCCGCGTTTTGGCTCATCATCAAAGCCTTTAGAGCGGTAATCAAACCAACTAAAACGTTCATTGCTATCAGCATATAACTGGCGATACGTGTCATGTAGGTCACTGGCAAGTAGCGCTTGATACCATTCGCGCTCCTCGGGCAAAAATGAACAAGTCCCTTGCGATAGCCAGCGTTTGGCGTTTTTTTCACCAATGCCAATATCAACATCTTGCGGGGCAATGTTCATGTCGCCCATCAAAATAAGGCTGCGCTGTTGGTCTTTGAGTGTCAAGATATATTGGGTCAGATCCGCGTAGAACTTGCGTTTCATGGGAAATTTGGTTTCGTGCTTGCGGTTTTCGCCTTGTGGAAAATAGCCATTTAACACGTCAATCTCTTTGCCGTTAAAGTCATAGCGCGCATGGATAAAACGTCTTTGCGCGTCATCCCCCTCATTTGGAAAGCCTTTTTGCACAAAAATAGGGGGCTGTTTTGATAGTAATGCCACGCCATAGTGGGATTTTTGCCCAAAAAATTCTACGTGATAACCCAGTGCTTCAACGTCTGCACGAGGAAATGCCTCGTCATGTACTTTGGTTTCTTGTAGCCCAATGACATCAGGCATGATGATATCGCGTACAGCTTCTAGTTGGTGTGGTCTAGCTCTTAGACCGTTGATATTAAAACTCACAAAACGCGGCATAGCGGCATTTTTTCCTTACACAGCAAAAATGGGATTATATTACCTAACATTGCACGCTATCACAATTACATTCGTAAATTAGCGCATTTCATTTTAGCAAAATTTGCTATAATCATTAAAATTCGCCCTTAATAACCTGTATTTACACCATCACAAGGCAAAGACGTTGTAAATACGGGTTCTAAAAATCTTTTTAGCTACGCGCTGAGTCAAGGTAGGGTAAGTGTTAGGCATTTTTACGATTATTTTTAAAAGACAACGATAATGGCTCGAGTTTCTTCTATTACCCGTGTATTACAAATTATTGAAGCGGTATCTGCCGCCCAGCGCGCGTTATCGCCTTTGGATTTGTCCGAGATTTTAGACATTCCAAAACCCACCATGCACCGCCTCATTCAACAGCTTCAAGAAGAGGGGTTTGTGCGCGTGGACTTAAATGGCACTATCGTGCCCGCCTCGCGTACGCGGCATATGGCAATTCATCTTTGGCAAAGCCAGCAGGTTGCTATTCAGCGTCATGCCATTTTACAAAAACTGGTAGACAAAATTGGCGAAACTTGTGGCATGGCAGTGCCTTATTATGTCAATATGGTCTACACTGACCGCGTGGCGTGCCCATCTGCACTGCAAGTGTATATGCCCACCGATTCCACCGCGCCGATGTGGTGCACGGCAGCAGGTAAGGTTTATCTTAGTACCTTGCCAAAAGAAGAACGAGCAAGCTTGATTAAGCATTTACCACTGACTGCTATTACGCCTGCCACCCTAACCGAAGTTGGCGCACTCAACCAAAGCATTGATCAGACGGCAAACCAGCAATATGGTGTGTCTGATGAAGAATATATCGAACAAACCGTGTCGGTTGCCGTGGCAATCAATGATACCCAAGGGCGTTATATTGGCTCACTTTATACCACTGCCCCAAAAATGCGAAAGTCGCTTGCCGACTTGGTTAGTTTTGTCCCTGATATGCACAAGGCTGCCAAAGATATCTGTGAGGGATTTTTTGAAAGTGCCTAAGCGCACCATAAAATGCATAGGCGCAGCGTTTTGTGGTCTAGGCACCATCCTGCCAAAGAGCGCCAAATCCCTTTAGGCAAAAAACCCTCACTAGCCCAATCCCTATCAGTGAATTTAATGAACAAAAAAGCTAGGAAAACCCTAGCTTTTTTGTCATGCGTGTTAAAAATAGGTCTATCGAAAATTAACTGAGCACTTCTGCATCGTAATGCGCCATGATACTTGAGAAGTCCTTGTCACCGTGCGCCTCACTATGCTGGGTGTATAAGGCGGTGGCTTGGTCTGCCATGGGCGTGACCACCCCTGTGTCATTGGCGGTTTGTTTGGCAAGATTCATATCTTTGAGCATCAGTTTACTCATAAAGCCGCCTGTATAGCCTCGGCTTGATGGCATGTTATCGCCCACATTGGGGTGTGGGTTACACACTTCTAGCGCCCAGTTGCGACCTGTGCTGCATGACAAGATATTTGATAGCACTTTGGGGTCTAAGCCATTTTTTGCCCCCAAATTCATCGCCTCAGCTGTTCCTGTCATGATGACGCCCAATAGCATATTGTTACAGATTTTGGCAACCTGTCCTGCCCCCACGTCCCCTGCGTGGAATATATTTTTGCCCATCGCCTCAAGCACAGGTTTGACTTGCTCAAACTTTTCAGCACTACCGCCGACAATAAAGCTCAGTGTCCCTGCCGCTGCACCTGCCGTGCCGCCTGACACAGGGGCATCCATAAAAGTAATGCCTTTTGCAGTAGCCGCTTTTGCTACTTCTCTGGCATCACTGGCGGCAATGGTGCTACTATCGACCAGTAGCGTGTTTTTGCCCACGCTATCAAGTAGCCCCGCTTGACCGTCTTTGCCAAGATACACATCTTTGACATGTTGACCTGCAGGTAGCATGGTGATGACCATATCCACATCTTTGCCTGCCTCAATCGGTGAAGTCGCAACGGTTGCGCCTTGTTTGGCAAGGTCATCTAGCACGGCGGTATTTAGGTCAAACACGTTTAGGGCAAAGCCGTTTTTGATGAGATTTTCTGCCATCGGCTTGCCCATGTTGCCAAGTCCGATAAAGGCAATTTTTTTGATAGCTGACATATAACACTCCTTGTTATGAATAAAAATATTATAAATAAAATTTTATGGGTCGTGAGTTGATGAACTCAACCGCCGTTTGCTATATCAAATCGTATTTTTTGCCAATTTTGCTGATAAAGCATCTTCGCCAAGCCAGCTTTCAAATGGGTGCTCACTGTTTGGGAAGGCGGTGGCAAAATGCGACTCAATATAGGCTTTGTCGCACGCATCAATGGTGCGACTCCAATTAGGGTTTTTATCTTTATCAATCAATAACGCACGTACCCCTTCCCGAAAATCGAGATTGTTGGCACAGTGTAAGGATACGTTCATCTCCATATACAGCACTTGCTCAAGCGACAATTTTTTGGCTCGCTCATAGGCTTCATACGTGAGCACCGCAGACACAGGGCAACCATGTTGGTAGGTATCCACCGCCCTGCTAAGCCATTTATCAGTGCTGGCAAAGTCAGCTTTCAAGGCTTGGTCGATGGCATATATTGAGCCTTGATTGACGAGCTTTTGAATACTGGCAAAATGCGTCAATACGTTACTTTCAGCAAGATGATCGGTGTGATGAACCCTGGATAAGGCTTGGCTTGCCACATCGTGCAAGCTGATTTCTTGCTTGCCATCAAGGCTTGATTGCCAATCGGCTTGGCTTAGGGCATCCACCACTTTTTGGTATTCATCGCTTGCCACGGCGTATTCGGCTAGGCTAGTAAATAGTGCGTCTTTGGCATTACAGTTCGCCCCCGTGAGTCCCAAAAATAGCCCAACTTTGGCAGGCATGCGAGCCAAGAACCATGAGCCTGTGGCATCAGGGTATAAGCCGATGGTAATCTCTGGCATGGCAAAACGCGTGGTTTCGGTCACCACACGGTGGCTACACATCGCCATCAAGCCCATGCCGCCGCCCATCACGATACCATTGCCCCACAAGACGATGGGTTTTTGGTAAAAGTGCATTTGGCGGTATAGGCTGTATTCGTTTTCAAAAAATTCAACCGCATACGAATTGGGCTGTTGTAAAGGCGCTTGGGGTGGATTTGCCACCATACTGTCGTAGAGTTTGCGGATATTACCGCCAGCACAAAACGCCTTGTCACCACTGCCTTTGAGTATCACGGCAACTACTTTGTCATCGTTTGACCACTCGGTGAGCTTGTTTGCCATGAGTTTGCACATATCCACGCTTAGGGCGTTAAGGGCTTTGGGGTCGTTCAATGTCATTGTGGCAATCACATGACCGCAGTGGGTGGCAATGGTGTCAAATAATACAGGGCTTTCTATGTTTTGCATTGTTTATCCTTTGCTATTTTCTAAATATTGGCAATGAATCAGCATAATCTTATTTTGGTGAAATTCTCGCTCTTGCATCGCAAAAGGCACAAATCCAAGCCGATGGTAAAAACGTAACGCCCCTGTATTGTGATTAAACACCGATACGTGTGGCGTTAATTGCTTGTCTTGGCAAATCGCCATCATATACTGCATCAACTGCTCGCCAATTTGCTGATTACGGTACTCATCAT
>RRZT012417990.1_pt1 | contig 15274 bp, 11 predicted proteins | sample 2165551 | NCBI WGS metagenome assembly RRZT01 (sample SAMN10456910, study PRJNA506462) | wastewater metagenome | biome: wastewater; feature: sludge; material: wastewater sludge; isolation source: wastewater sludge with Escherichia coli K12::gfp cells carrying plasmid... | place: USA: Moscow, Idaho... | reverse complement strand
ACTAAGAATGATCCTTGATCTTCAGCAAATACTAATGAAGATACATTTGGTAATGTGCTCACTTCATCAATTAAAGCAAATTTAACATCTGGGAAGTCTTTAGCAACTTTTTCTGTTGCATCTTTCATTAAGAATCCAGTTGCTATAACTAAATCATATCCTGCTTCTGCATATTCTCTTAAGTACCCTTCAGATGGAGATGCTGGTTCAACATATTTGAATTCAATTCCTAAATCTTTTTTAGCATTTTCTAATCCTCTGTAAGCTGAATCATTAAATGATTTATCCCCTAAACCACCAATTGATAAAACTATTCCTACTTTTAAAGGTTTTTCTGCTGCTACTTCTGGAGCTGGAGCCGCCTCTTCTTTTTTACCTCCACAAGCTGTAAGAAGTACCATAGCTAATAGAGCTAAAAGTGTTAAAAATCTTTTCATTCTGTTTCCTCCTTGTATATTTTTTGTTTATTCAAACTAACCAAGACAAGTATACACTCTTTTTCTTCAGATTTCAACCTTATTTCTTAAATTTTGTTAACTTTCTTAACAAATGTTAATTTATTGTATATGTGTTTAAATACAGTAGTTTAATTCATCTAATTTTTTTCAAAAATAGGCAAAGTAAACTCTATTTTAGTTCCTTTATCAGGTGTACTTTCGCAAGAAATTTCTTCTCCAATCATATCTATTATATTTTTTACTATAGTTAACCCTAACCCAAGGCCTTTTGCTTTAAATTCATATAAACCTGAATGATGGTGCTTTTCTTCTCCACCAACAAAAAGAGCTTTATACATGTTGTTTTTTTCATACTCGCTCATACCAATTCCTTGGTCAATTATGCTAATAAGAGCTTTATCATCTTTTTTTGCAATTATAAGTTTAATCTCAGAACCGTCCTGAGAAAATTTTATAGCATTCATTAAAAGATTAAACATAATAAATTCTATTACTTTAGATTTATCAATATACAAAAATTCAATATTGTCTATATTACTAATAGTTAAAGTCTGACTTCTTTTCATAAGAAAGACTTCTACCTTTTCATATATTTCTTTCATTACCTCATCTACAGTAAATAAATTTCTCTTTACTACTAAACTGTCTTTCATTTCGCTAGTGGCAAAAACTTCTAACATTTGCTCAATTAAAGTATTCAGCCTATTGGCAGTATTTTGAAGGCTCTTTGCTATTTTTTCAGTGTCTTTTGATTTCCCACTAGCTAACAAATCAGCATAAGCTCCTATTATTGTTCCTGGAGTACGAAGCTCATGACTTGAAATTACTAAGAATTTTTTATTTAGAGCATTAGCTTCCATAAGTTTTTTATTGCTTATCAATAGTTCATTATTTTTTTGTTGCAATTGCATATAAAGATTCGAACTCTTGAGTAAATTATTAGAGTGTGAAATAAATATATCTATAAATTTCTCTTCTATAGGAAAATCTTTATTATATCTAAAAACTCCTATTGCAGCATTTATATCACAAAAATTCTTATCACAAAAGAAATTTACATAAATTTTCCCTTTTTCAACAAAGAATCCCTTAGTATCAATGAATCTCTCTTTTAAGTCTTCAAAACTTAAGTATTCATCTTCTACTTCGCCCCACCTAAAAACTTCATTTTCCATCATAAGATAGGCTTTATCACTTTTAGTAATTTTCATAAATTCTTCTGCTATAGTCTTATATACTATCTTCAATGAAAAAGGAACACTTTTCTCAATTTCACTTATTCCGTTTATTACTTCTTCTAAAGTTTGTTTGCTATTTTTAATTACTTGAAGCTGGTTTTTCACTTTTTGTTCAAGAGACCACTTAGTAGTAAGAGATAATACCACTTGAAGTATTTCTTCTTTTTCAAAGGGCTTTTTTAGATATAGTAATTTTTCAGGCTTCCCAATTTTGTTTACTAATTCTTCTCTTTTTATGTCAGTATAAGCTGTCATAATAATCATCTCTATATTTGAGTCAATTTTTCTTATTTCTTGAGCAGTTTTAAGACCGTCCCAACCTGGCATCCTCATATCTATAGTAACAAGAGAATAGGGTTCTCCTTCTTCAAGAGACTTTTTCACTTTTAAATACCCAGATTCACCATCAAGAGCTGTATGAACGTTATAAATTTCTTTTTCTTTTGTGTCTTCCTTAAAAAAATCATTAATAAGATTTTTCATTTTATTATTTATATTGGCTAAATTATCTTCTCCTGCAAGGAGTTTTTTTAGACTTTCCAATATCTCTTCTTGGTCATCTATAAGCAATATCTTTTTATTTATTTCCAATATTTTCAACTCCTAAATTTTTACAACTAACAATGTTATATCGTCGTTTTGCTCATGGCCATCTCTAAATCTCTCTAATTCTTTTAGTATTTCTTCCTTAATCTCACTTGCTGTTTTATAACTATTTTCCAAGAATACTCTTTTAAGCCTTTCTAAACCAAAAAGTTCTTTTTGAGAGTTTTCTGCTTCTGTAATCCCATCTGTATAGTAAAGAAGTATATCTCCTTGGCTAAGATTTATTTTCCCTAACCTGTATTTATAGCCTTCTACAAATCCTATAGCTGTTCCTTTAACATTTTCTTCTTCTACACTAACATCCTTAGCTTTATAAACTAGTAAAGGATTGTGCCCAGCATTAGAATAAGTAAGAACCTTAGTTTGATGGTTAAAATGACTGTGGAATATAGTAACAAACATCTCCTCACTCATGTCTTTACACATAAAATTATTAAGCTTAATAAGCATGTCATCAACAGAATTATAAGTATGACAAAGAGATTTAAGAGTTGCCCTTATACTTGTCATAAGTAATGCTGCTGGTATACCTTTACCGCTAACATCTCCAATAGTTAAAAATATAGAGTTATCATCTATAAAGTTATAGTCATAATAATCTCCACCAATTTCTTTAGCTGGTTTGAAATATTCCGATAAATCCAAGTCAAAGTTAATTTTAAGCTCTTTTGGTAATAGATTTTTTTGAATATTAGCTGCAATGGAAAGTTCTTTTGCTATTCTTTCTTTTATTGCAAGCTCAGAGTACATTATAGAATTATTAAGTGCTATAGCTACTTGCATAGCTAGAGCATTTATAGTTTCCGAATTATCTTCTTCTATCTCATTTTCGCTATTCAAATTACTAATTATATAAATTACTCCTACGTCCTTACCTTTAACAGATAATTTAAAGAAGTGAACTTTTTCATCTTGTTCTTCTATATCTCTTGCTATTCTCTCGTATAAACTATCTCTAGTGGTAGTTTTAAAATTAATTCTATAATCTTTTACACCCCTCAGATTCCCTTTAAAGACTTTATTTACTAGTCTCTCTTCTTCCCAAAGGTAAAGTGCAATTTTTTTTACATCTGCTAAAACAAAATAAGCATCCATAATTATGCTTATTATTTTATCCAAATCAAGTTCTGAAAGTACTGTTTGACTAACTGCATTTAATTGGGAAAGAGAGTTTACTCTCTTTTCAAGTATAGTATTTGAATATTCCAATTCAGTTGTTTTTGCTAACACGCTTTTGTAAGCTAAATTTAACTCTCTTTGATAGATATTAACTTCTTTTATAGATTCATTAAGAGCTTGTTCTTGATCTTTTATATTTTTTATAAGCTCTTCATAATCATCTTTAATTTCATCTCTTACAAGAGGATTTTCTTCCCTATTCAATATATTCTTTATAAGTTCTTCCATTTCTTCCAAATATTTTTCACTTTGTCTTTTAGAAACAAGAGCCCACAATATCATTACAACAACTAGAGTAATGGCTATTCCCATTATTTTTTACCCCCTAGTAAGTCTGAAATAAGTAATCCACTTTTTATAGTAAGCATATCTTCAAGTTTTATTTCAACTATCTTAAAAGTAAAGTTATAGCTTTCATAACTTTTAATCTTTCTATTCCCTCCAATAAGAAATATAAATGATTTATCCAAAGCCTTATATCCATCATAAACTTTATTTTCTAAAAATATTGCCCTATTATTAATTCTATATTCTTCTTTTATAAGGCTTTCTATATCTCTTTCTTTTAGACCTTTTATGTAAATAGGTAAACTATAGTTACTCAAATTCTTACTTATATTACTGCTATTATTAAGAATAATTTCTCTATTATCCCAATAAATATTAGATTGACCTAATTCATATGGCTTTTCTATTTCCAAAATAAATTCTATAAATACCTCGTCTAATAAATTTACATTTTCTTTCCTTATATCTTTTATCTCATCTACAAGTTCTGATTTTTCTCTTTCACTATAAATTTTATTTTCATCAAAAGTTTCTTTCTTATCCAAAAAACTTAATAAATATTCAATTTGAAGATTTAAATATTCCTGAGTAGTCCCTTTGAATTTTTCTATTCTTTTTGTAGAATTTTTTATAAGTAAGCTTATCTCCTCTTCATTTAACAATGAGGCTTGTTTATCATATACTTTTTCTTCTTGTAGCAAAGCTTCACTTTTTAAAGATTCCAAATCTAGAAAAAATTCATTTGATATTAATAAATTTATCTTTTTTTCTCCTAAATAATATTTCTTCAAAAGAACATTCAATTCATTCAAAAATACCTGTTTATCCTTAAGTTCCTTAGGATAATTAAGCCTATATATAGGTAATTCATAATCACCCTTTGGAAAAATTTTTTCATTATAAGGTGCAAGCATATTTTGATTTTTCCTTAAAACAATTTCTCTATTACAACCTAGTAAAAGGAGTAAAGTAAATAAAAATAATGTAATTTTTTTCATTAAACTATTAACCTCATAATATAAATTAGTGCATTGTCTCTATCACTTAAATCTATTCTTTCGAACTTATCTCCTTCTTCAACATCTACAACTGGTCTAAAAGGATTTTCTGTTGCCTTTACTACTTTTGCACGTAGCCCATTATTAAGTCTTACATAAGAACCTATCGCAAACAGGCTCATATTTTCCAAAAGTTTTTTTACAATATTAGTATCTACTTGTTTTGCACTCATTTGCATAAGATAAGTAATCACTTCTTTTGGATCTTTTGCTTCTCTATAACCTCTGTCTGAAATAAGAGCTGTATAAACATCTGCAATACTTACTATTCTTACTATTTCTGGTAGCTCGTCACCTTTGATTTTATTTGGATATCCCTCTCCATCTACTCTTTCATGATGATGAAGGGCACACAATCTAACTACTTCTTCTTCTTTTTTAAGGATTTCTGCTCCTTCTTTTGTGTGATTTCTAATTGTAATTAATTCTTTTTCTGTTAATTTTTCTTTTTTATTAAGTATTGTATTATCTATAGAAAACATCCCAATATCATGAAGCAAACAAGCTTTACCTAGAAGTCTAAGTTCCTCTTCTTTATATCCCAATCTTTTCCCTATACTTAAGGCTATAATAGTAGTTTTTATTGAATGTTCGTATAAATAGTTGCCTTCTTCTCTCATACTAAGTAAAGTAAGGAAAATGTCACTATTCTTTTCAAGGTTTTTTAGGGTATCTCCTACTATAGAGTCAACAACTTTATTATCAACATCTTTGTCTATTGCCTTAGAAAAAAGTTCTTTTGTTTTTACAACAGTTTCTTTGTATGCTTTCTTAAATTCTTCTTTTATTATTTTTTCTTTTTCTTTAATTTCTCTAAGTTTAAGTTCTTTGTCACTAACTATATCAACTTCATGAATATGATAGTGTTTAAGTCTTTCTATATGTTTTTCATTTATTACTTGTCCCCTATCCATTAATACTAATTCATTTGAAAAAACAGGGTGTTTTAGCAACATTCCTTCTTTTAGATTTAATACCTTTACTTTCATGAATCCCCCTTAGTTTAATTCTTTTTCCAATATTTTTTTTATGGCATAAATATCAAATGGTTTTCCTACAAAACCTGATATATTCATATTCATATTTTTCACTACACTTTCCATATTATGAAAGGCACTTATCATATAAACAGGTATATCCGGGTACATATCTTTAATTTTAGGAAGAATATCAAGTCCACTAGTATTTGGTAATTGAATATCCAAAAAAATTAATGATATATCTTCTTTTTCTAATATTTTCATTCCCTTTTCTGCTCTTGGAGCTTCAAAAAAACCATAATTCAAATCTATTATAAGTTCTTTCAAAAGTAACCTTACAGTACTTTCATCATCAATAACTAATACATTTTTAATTTTATTCATCTCCTTTCAAATGCTCTTGTAATAATAAGACTACTTTTTCAGGCAATATTTTTCTTAATTCTTCAAAAGTAGCTTTTTTTATGCCTTCAACACTTCCAAAGGTTTTTAGAAGTTCTTTTTTTCTTTTTTCTCCAATACCCTCTACTTTATCAAGGACACTGCTAATAATTCTCTTGCTACGAAGCTTTCTATGATAAGTAATTCCAAATCTATGGGCTTCATCTCTAAGTCTTTGTAAAATTTTTAAAGTCTCATCATTTCTGCTAAATATATAAGACTCGCTTTCGCCTAGTTTAAATATTTCTTCTTCTCTTTTAGCTATACTTATAAGTTCTATTTTATCATATAATCCCAGATTATAAATTATTTCTCCACAGGAATTAAGCTGACCTTTTCCTCCATCAATAAGAAGTAAATCAGGATAATCTTTCTCTTCAAGCTTGCTAAATCTTCTATTCATTACTTCTCTCATCATAGCAAAATCGTCAGGTGTAGATTTAGTTTTTATTTTAAATTTTCTATATTCAGAATTTTTAGCCTTTCCGTCAATAGCTACAGACATAGACGCTACTGCGTCAGCTCCTTGAATATTAGATATATCAAAACATTCTATTCTTCTAGGATATTTTTTTAGTCCCAATGTTTTATAAAGATTTATTAGTCCTTCTTCTACAACTCTTTTACTTGCATAATATTTTTCCATATCTTTATCAAGATTCAAAAGAGCCATGTCCAAAAGTTCTTTTTTTCTAGACTTTATTTTAGGAAAATAAGTATTTATACTACCTTTTAGCTTTAACCATTTATCCAAAAGTTCCTTGTGTTCAATTAATTCTCCTTGAAATACTAAATTCTTGGGTAAAGGATGTTTCGTGTAGTACTCAGTAACTATATTAATAAAAAGTTCTTCTTTATATAGTTCATCTATCTCTTGATTAAATGAACTTTTCCCTACTATTTTACCCTCTCTTACACTCAAAACGCAAATAAAAAGTCGTAATTTTTCTAAATTAAATACAAAAATATCTTCATCAATATTTTTACCAAGCTCTGAAACCTGACTTTGTTTCAATTTTTCCAAATCCCTTGTTTTATCTCTATAAGAAATAGCTTTTTCAAAATCCATATTTTCAGAAGCTTCTTCCATTTTAGCCTTATAAAAACTAAGAACTTCTTTTATATCTCCTTTTAAAAAATCTCTAAGTTCTTTTAAGGTTTCATCATACTCCTCTTTTATATTTTTATAAACGCAAGGCCCTAAACACAGCTTCATATGGTACTTTAAACAAGGTCTGTCATATTTCCTCTCCATGTCTCTGTTACAGTCTCTAATTGGAAATGTTTTTTTTAAGACTTTCATAAAGCCATATACTCCTTGAGGAAAAGGACCAAAATAATTAGCATTTTTTTCTTCAAAAACCTTTGTTGTTCTTATTATCGTAATCTTTGGAAAAGTCTCTTTAGTTATTTTTACATAAGGATAAGTTTTTTCGTCCTTTAGCAAAATATTATATTTAGGTTGGTGCTTTTTTATTAAATTGTTTTCTAAAATAAGAGCATCTATTTCACTATTGCAAATTATATACTCTATTTTTTCTACTTTTTTCACAAGTTCTCTTGTTTTTGTATCAGAGTGCTCCCTATTAAAATAAGAACTAACTCTCTTTTTCAAATTTTTTGCTTTCCCAACATATATAATTTCAGAATCCTTGTGCATTAAATATACTCCAGGACTTTCTGGAAATTCTTTAATTTTTTCTAGCATAATGTCCCCAAACAGATATCAATAGATATCTAATCTTCTTTACTTATCTATATCTCTATGATGTTTTATTACTTCAAAATCATGGGATTTTTTATAATAATCATATAGGCCATTAACAAAAGTTACAGATCTATGTTTCCCACCACTACATGCTATTCCTATTGTAAGATGTGATTTTCCTTCTTTTATATATTTTGGCATCAGATAATCTAACATACTGGTAAGTCTATCAAAAAATTCCTTACTTTCATCAAAACTCATTACATAATCACTAACTTCTTTATCATTTCCTGTTTTTTCCTTAAGCTCCTCAATATAATAAGGATTAGGTAAAAACCTTACGTCAAACAGTAAATCCATTGCTATAGGAAGCCCGTATTTAAATCCAAAAGAAAAAATACTAAGAGTTAATTGTTTTTCCCCACTATCAGAAAAGCTTTCTAAACTTTTAAGTAAATCCTTTGCTGAAAGCTCTGAAGTATCTATAACATAATTTGACATAAGTCTTAGTTCTTCTAATCTTTTTTTCTCTTCAGTTACTTTTTCATTCAAAGTTCCAAATTCTCTTATTGGATGTTTTCTTCTAGTAAGGTTATATCTATTAATAATAATCTCTGATTTTGCATCTAAGAAAAGTATTTTATAACTAATACCCATTTTTTTTAGCTCATTAAAGGCTTCATAAACCTCTCCCATATTTTCCCAAGAACGAAAATCAATTACTACAGCTAATTTTGGTACTTTCTTTTTATTTTCTGTATAAGTTTCGCATAATTTTGGCAAAAAAATTACAGGTAAATTATCAATAGCAAGATAGCCTCTATCTTCAAAAAAATTAATGGCCGTTGACTTTCCTGCCCCAGCAATTCCTGTAATTATTAGTAGTTCTTCTTTCATCTATTCAACTCCCACAATTAAATCCCTTAAGTATAGCTAAAGGCGGACAAAATATCCGCCTTGTTTTATACACTTTCTATGTCTTGTAATAGTTCTTTTTCTTCATCAGATAAAATTTTAGCTATATCAAGTAAAATTAATAATCTATTTTCTGTTTTTGCAATTCCATTAATAAATTTACCATTTACTCCTGCAACTATTTTAGGTGGTTTCTCAATAAGTGTAGCTGGAACTTTTTCCACTTCAGATATTTGGTCAACCATTACACCAAACAATACGTCTTCCTCTTTCAAAATAAGAATTTTCCAGTTTTCATCTATTGTTTCTTCTGGAAGCCCAAATCTTTTTCTCATATCAATAATAGGTATAATTTTACCTCTTAAGTTTACTATCCCTTGGACAAAATCTGGAGTGTTCGGAAGCTCTGTTATTTCTGTCATTTTAACAATTTCCTGAACTTGTAAAATAGGTACCCCATAGTATGCTCTATTAAGCATAAATACTACTGCTTGTAAGTCTTGTATTGCTGTTTTTTTTACTTGATCCATATTGTTCCCTCCTAGTTTTAGGCAAATCTATTACATTCTGTCAACAGTTTTTATTCCTAATAATTCTAACCCATCTCTCATTATTTTTCCAGTTCTCTCTGAAAGTAAAAGTCTAGATTTTAGCACTTCAGAGTCTTCTTCTTTAAGTATAGGTATTGCATTATAAAAAGTATTAAATTTCTTTGCAGTTTCAAATATGTAGTCAGCTACAAGATTTGGTTTACAGCTATTTGCTGCACTTAATACTGTGCTAGGGAATTGTAAAAGAGCTAATGCCAAATTTCTTTCTGCACTTTCTTTCAGTATTAACTTATCCCCATATTCACTTATTCCTTGCTCCTTAGCCTTTTTAAGTAAGCTTTGAACTCTCGCATACACATATTGTAAATACGGTGATGTATTTCCTTCAAAACTTAAAATTTTATCCCACTCAAAGATTATTGCTGATTGTCTATTTTGTGATAAGTCGGCATATTTAACTGCTCCTATACCTACTATTTCGGCAATATTTCTTTTTTCCTCTTGACTTAAGTTAGGATTTTTTAATTCTACTATTTCATAAGCTCTCTTTACAGCTTCATCAAGTAAATCTGTAAGTTTTATAACATTCCCTTTTCTACTCGAAAAGATTCCATCAGCAAATCTCATTATTCCAAACCATACATGGGATCTATCTTCAGTCCATCCTAACATTTCTGCTATTTTGAAAACTTGTCTAAAATGGTCTTGTTGTCTTTCATCTGTTACATAGATTATTTTATTTATATCATATTCTTTTCTTCTGTGCTCAATAGTTGCTAAATCGCTTGTTGCATATAAAAACGCCCCATCTTTTTTCTGAACTATACAAGGGTGTAAGTTTTCTTCTTCTTCAAAAAATACTACTTGCGCTCCATTATCTTCTCTTGCTATATTTTTTTCTTTTAACAAAGAAATTATATGAGGCATCATATCATTATAAAATGATTCCCCTTTATAAGTATCAAAATTTATATCTAATCTACTATATACTTTATCGTATTCTCCCAATGAAACCTTTATAAATTCTTTCCAAAGGCCTGTACTTTTTTCATTACCTTGCTGTAATTTAACCAATTCTTCTCTTGCCAAATCTTCTAAACTTGGATTTTCTTCAGCTCTACTAGAAAATTCAACATAAATTCTTTCTAGTTCTTCTATAGCCTCTGCTTCGTAGGAAGCTTTATCTAACCAATTATTATACCCAACTATAAGTTTCCCAAATTGAGTTCCCCAATCACCAATATGATTATCAGCAATCGTTTTATATCCCAAATATTTATAGATTCTTTTTATAGAGTCTCCTATTACTGTACTTCTTAAATGCCCAATATGCATTCTTTTTGCAATATTTGGAGAAGAGTAATCTATAATTACGTCTCCACTTCTATTTAAAAAATCAAATTCGAAATTTTCTTTACCGATTTTAGTGATTTTTTCAGATAAATAGTCATTTTTTATATATATATTAATAAATCCTGGTCCTGCAATTTCTAATTTCTCAATAATTGGATTTTCTTCAAGGTTATCTAAAATAGTTTGAGCTATGCTTCGTGGATTTGATTTTAATGCTTTTGAATTTACCATAGCAAAGTTTGTTTGGTAATCTCCAAATTTCTCATTATTTGTTGGCTGTATTTGTACAGCTGTAAAATCCGTTTCTGCATATATTTTTTTAACTGTTGTTAAAAAAATACTTTCAATTTCTTTTTCAATTAATTTCATTTTTTCAGCTCCTAAACTTTTTTTAAATACCAAAAATTAAGAGAATGCTCTCTTAACTTTAAAAAAATAGTATCTACTCAGGTTATATCCAAGTGCCCACGCCTTCGGCGTGGGCACTTGGATGGGAAATTACGGGGCTTTGCCCCGAACCCCATAAAAACAAGCAAACTGAATTTATTTATTCAATTATGCCTGAGCAGATACAAAAAATAATTAATAATTAATAGTTAAAAGTTAATAATTTTTGTTATTTGCTTTGCAAACATTAATTTTTAATTCTTAACTATTAAATTAATAGTGCCCCAAGTTGGGTTCTCATATAGTTTCTGGTCCGTAAACCGAAACTAAGTGGCAGTCAGTTTTACTTAGCATACAGGGTTCGTATATGCGGACGCATATCGTAACGTACTGAGTTACAAAATAAAGTGCCGACCCCAATTTAAAAGATGTTAGGCCAGAATTATATAGTATTAGAGCCTCAACCCAGGGACTTATATATATGTTATAAAGCATATTTCAAAAAAAATCAACCTTTTTATTTGGCTTATTCTTTTGTAAGTTTTACAGTCTAGTACTTTCAATTATGAAAGACTTATTTTAATATTAATTTTTTATATATTAGTTTTTTTCTCAGCAGTAGATTTTAAACTTAATTCTTCTAGTTGAGAATCTTCTACATAACTTGGTGCTTCAGTCATTAGACATTGTCCTTTATTTGTTTTAGGGAAAGGAATTACGTCTCTTATTGAGCTTTCTCCAAGTAGTACCATTAAGAATCTGTCTACTCCATATGCCATTCCACCATGAGGAGGAGCTCCGTATTTAAAGGCTTCTAGGAAGAACCCAAATTTCTCTCTTGCTTCTTCTTGACTCATTCCAAGCAAAGTAAATATTTTTTCTTGAACTTCTTCTTGATGAATTCTTAAACTTCCTCCACCAATCTCGTAACCGTTTAATACCATGTCGTAAGATACTGTCCTTACTTTTTCTGGAGTTGTTTCAAGAAGAGCTATATCTTCTTTTTTAATAGCTGTAAAGGGATGATGTTGTGCTTTGTATCTATTTTCTTCTTCAGACCATTCTAATAATGGGAAATCCACTACCCAAAGGAATTTAAATTCTTTTTCATCATAAAGTTTTAGTTCTTTTCCTAATTTGTTTCTTATAGCTCCTAAAGTATCGTAAACAACTTTAGCTTTATCTGCTACAAAGAACATTATATCTCCGTCTTTTGCTTCAAATCTATCTAAAATTGCCTTAATTTCTTCTTCACTTAGAAATTTAGCTATAGGAGATTTAACTTCCCCAGCTTCAAGTTTAATATAAGCAAGACCTTTAGCTCCATATATTTTTGCAAATTCAGTAAGTTCATCTATGCCTTTTCTAGAGAATTTCTCACTAGCTCCTTCAGCCTTAAGGCCTCTTAAGTAACCCCCAGCCTCTACAGTGTCTTTAAAAGCCTTAAATCCGCAGTTTTTAGCTAATTCGCTAAAGTCTTCTATCATCATTCCAAATCTTGTATCTGGCTTATCTGACCCGTATTTATCCATTGCAAATTGATAAGTAATTTTATCAAAATTATAAACAATTTCTTGCCCAGTTACATCTTTAGTAACTTTTTTAGCTAAAGTTTCCATAGTATCCATAAACTCATGCTCAGTTATAAAACTCATCTCAATATCAAGCTGAGTAAATTCAAGCTGTCTATCTGCTCTAAGGTCTTCATCTCTAAAACATTTTGCCACTTGATAGTATTTTTCAATTCCACCTATCATAAGTATTTGCTTAAATAATTGAGGTGATTGAGGAAGAGCAAAGAACTTTCCTTCGTTAGTTCTTGATGGTACTAAGAAGTCTCTTGCTCCTTCTGGCGTAGATTTTGTAAGTACTGGTGTATCTACATCTATAAAATCTTTATTATTCAAAAATTCTCTCATAGAAAATAGCATTTTATTTCTTTTAACTATATTATTAAGCATTCTTGGTCTTCTTATATCCAAATATCTATAAGTTAATCTCATGTTTTCACTTAGATTAACTTCATCTGATATTTCAAAAGGAAGTACTGCGGATTTATTTATAATTTCTAAAGAATCTGCAAAGACTTCAATATTTCCAGTAGGTATATTAGGGTTTTTGCTATATCTTTCTTCTACTGCCCCAGTAATAGTAATAACAAATTCATATTTTAGTGTAGATGCAAGTTCTACTAGCTCTTGACTTACTTTTTCTGGATTAAATACTATTTGAGTTTTCCCATATCTGTCTCTTAAATCAACAAATATTAAGCCTCCAAGGTCTCTTCTATTATCTACCCATCCACTTAATTTTACCTTTTCTCCAATGTTACTTTCTCTAAGTTCCCCTAGATTATGCGATCTATAATACATAAATACCTCCGAAATTAATTAGTAGTTAGCAATTAGTAGTTAGTAGTTTGGTCCCAACCACAATTATTATATCTTTATCCCCATAAAGCGAGTTCTACCCACATATATCACATAAGATGCTTCCTAAAAACCCATTATAAACAATTTACGATTCTTTAATTATTATCCATTTGTTATTTTTGTGGGTCAAGGGTCACGCTTGTGCGGTGAAACTGCATAAGCTTCGCTTTATTTTTTTAATACGTTCAAAATCTCATTCAAATCATATTTTTCTTGAGTTCTACTAGCAAAATCTTTTAGAACTACTTTGTTTTCTCTCACTTCATCTTCTCCAATTATAAGAACCTTGCTAGCACCTATTTTATCTGCTCTTTTCATTTGAGCTTTCATTGATTTTTCTTCATATTCTAGAGTTACAATAAGGTCATTATTTCTAAGATTTTTAGCTAATTTAAATGCCTCTACCTTAGCTTCTTCTCCTAACCATACTATAAAAAGTTTCTCATTATTATCAAAAGTTTTATCTCCTAAAAGAAGCATTAATCTTTCTACTCCCATTGCAAATCCAAAAGCTGGTGTAGCTTTTCCACCCATTTGCTCTACAAGAGTATCATAACGCCCTCCTGCAAGGACAGTTCCTTGTGAACCTAATTTATTAGTTACAATTTCAAACACTGTATTACTATAATAATCTAAACCTCTTACAAGTTTTGGATTTTCTACATACTTTACTCCAAAGATATCTAAGTATTCTTTTAAAGTTTCATAATGTTTTAGTTCTTCTTCATTTAGATACGAAGTAAGTATTGGAGTCCCTTTAACCTCTTCCTTGCAAGTATCTACTTTACAGTCAAGAACTCTTAAAGGATTATTTTCGTATCTATTTTGACAATCTTCACATAATTTATCTTTTTTAGGTCTCAAATAATCAATTAGAGCCTCTCTATATTTTGTTCTAGAATCTTTTCCACCAATAGAATTTATTTGAACTTCAAGATCTTCTAACCCTAATTTTCCTAAAAATTCATAAGCCATAGAAATAATCTCTGCATCTAAAGTAGCATCTTTTTTACCAAGGACTTCTACTCCAATTTGGTTAAACTCTCTATATCTTCCTGCTTGTGGTCTTTCATATCTAAACATAGGGCCGTGGTAATACCATCTTGTTACGTCTTCTAAATTAGAAATTTTATGCTCCAAATAAGCTCTAACAACTGAAGCTGTTCCTTCTGGTCTAAGAGTGCAACTTCTCCCACCTTTATCATCAAAAGTATACATTTCTTTAGAAACTATATCTGTCCCTTCTCCTATACCTCTTTTAAAGAGAGTTGTTTCTTCAAAAATAGGAGTTATTATCCTTTGAAATCCATATTTGTCAAAATACTCACTTGCTGTTTTCACAATATAATCATACTTCTGTGAGTCTTGCCCTAATATATCCTTAGTTCCTCTAACTGCTTTTATATTCATAATATTCCTTTCGTCAAATTTCTAATTTGACATTAAAATGTTTTTTTCCAGACATTTTTGTAAGCTGTGCTTTCATCTTCTGCTACTCCATTAAAATACACATCGGCATTTTTAATATTCCCAACTTTCACAAAAATTTGATCAGTTTCACTTCCTTCAAAGACTAACTGTTCTGATGCTGTGAATTCTCCTTCTTTCTCTTTTTTCCCATTTATAAAAACTTGTAGCCACACTTTTCCTGTTAGCTTTATTTCTACTTTTTTAGTCATT
>RRZT013034700.1_pt1 | contig 15276 bp, 14 predicted proteins | sample 2165551 | NCBI WGS metagenome assembly RRZT01 (sample SAMN10456910, study PRJNA506462) | wastewater metagenome | biome: wastewater; feature: sludge; material: wastewater sludge; isolation source: wastewater sludge with Escherichia coli K12::gfp cells carrying plasmid... | place: USA: Moscow, Idaho... | reverse complement strand
CATCAATGCATATATTTTTTATACTATCTTTTGATATATTTTCATCAGATTTTTTTTAAAATATTGCAAATAGTACTTTTAGATACATCTGCAATATTTTTCTTTAATACTTTTGAAGCAGCAATAGAACTAGTATTGTTCGAAATATTTATTATTTCTTCTTCTAATCTATTGGTTTTCTTAGCCTTCGGCTTTATAAAGTCAAAGGTTTCAGCAAAAGTTTTTGTTTCGCAATCTTTACTCATACATAGCATTTTTCTATTTCTAAGAATAATTTTAACTTTTTTCCCTTGAATTGGAAGGTCTTGAAAAGTTTTTTCATAATATGCATGAACTCTAAAAGATACTTTTTTGCACTTTGGACATTCAACACCAACCAAATTTGATACTGCATTAATATATATGGTATCTAATACTATTTCATGGGATATATATTCTAATTTTTCATCAAGCATCTTTAAAATTTCATCCATGCAAAAACTCCTTAGTTATATTAATAAGGATAATTATATATTAGATACCATAACTAAACAACTAACTTTGGAGAGAACCCACTTTTAATTGTAAATCAATACAGAACAATTACGAACGCATGAAATTTCCATGCCAGATTTATGCTATACCCAAAACGGTAAGGATGTTTACTATGAGGTAACTACCTCATCATATGGTACTGCCGAAATACAGGCAAAAGAAGCCTTTGCTTTAGAAATGGGAGCAACTATTGAATACTATAGAATCTAACTTTAAAGAGGTGAGAATATGAAAGGTAAAGAAATTAAGAAAATGGTACAAAACAAACTACTTACGGAAAATGAGGATTTATTTTTCATTCTAGTACATGGACTTAACGGAATTATAATGCTATCACAGCTTTACTGCTTATTAGGCGGAAGAACTAAAGCTAATCAAAATCTTATACAAACTATGGAATCCTGTTGTCTGATACAGACCAAGTTTTTCGGAAAAAATAAGGTGGTGTTAGTTAGACATAAGGTTTATGATTACCTAAACCTTTATGGAAAAGTAACTAATTACTCTGGAATGCGTCTTCATAAATCAACTCTATTTGCAGAAATCTATCTATCAAAGGGTTACGAAATAGCAAGAATTAAAAAAGAAATATTTGTTGGTAATCAAGCATTCCATTTCCCAGATGCAAGCCTCAATTTACTTGTAAGAATACATAACTTCTTAAGAGAACAAAATCGCCACTCAGATTTATCAATACTAAAAAATCATATTGAAATTTTAGAAGATAAAAAAGCTTTCTTCCAGAGTCGTCGAAAAGGTGAAAAAAGCACAATGAAAGAATATGTTAATAAAGGCGAGGATTTATTAACACTAAAAGCAAAGGGTATCTATGTAACCGATGTACGCTGGAGGAATAATAAAATATTTCTTGATATTTCTATACTCCCAAATAATACAAAAATAAAAAAGTATGTAGATACTATTGCAATCACATATCAGACATTTGCAGAAATATTATACCCCAATGAAGTTGATTTACTCATTACCATATACAGCCACAATAAAGCTGATATTAACCGTAATAATGCAGTCCTCCGTATGCTTGCCAAAAGAAATGAATTTACTGGTGTTACAAACATTTCAGAAATTGTACTCTTTAAGGATTTTAACAGTCAGCATTCATTGTTTGGCAATATTAATCCACAAAGCATTGTTTAAGTGTGCATAAGGCACACTTTTTTTATATTTTAGCCTGCTCCTGCTTATTATGTAATATCTCAAATAGATTATAGTCGAAAGGAGCAAAGCTATGAATTTGAGCAAAGATGAAATGGATTTTCTTGATAATGTGGTCTTTTCAAAAGAGAACTACAAAACAAACTTCGAGGAATGGGTAGACAGCTTCGAATTATACTTAAAAGAAGATGGAAGGGAGTTATTATGAATATAAAACAGTTACTTCCAAAAGAGCTTTTGCAAACAATTCCTCCCTTGTATGCAAATGAAGCTATTCCATTTAAAGATGCTATTATAAGAGCAAAATTCTTTTTAGGTAATTTTACCTGGCTAGTTACCGAGTGTGAGGTGACTGATACCGATGTCCTCTTCTTTGGATATGTTATAAATCACACTAATCCTGACTTTTCGGAGTGGGGATACTTCTCCTTCAATGAAATGAGGAAAGTACGGCTCTTCGGTTCTATTGGCATTGAACGGGATTTATATTTTAATCCCTGTCGTTTTGATGACTACAAGATATAATCCATGTATTTCATTCTCCATCCCCCCATTGTACTTTGTCGTATTTATTTACGGCAAAGTTTTTTATTGTCAGACACATTTTCCTTATATGTTTTTATCTAAAGTTATATACTATAATGAGTAGCAAAAACTACTCAATATTTCTTTTCATGGTTCAAGCTCCAATTAATTTGACTGTTTTCAAACAAACAAAGATGGTAGGAATACTAGATGGGAAAAACTCAAAGAGGACGAAATACAAAAGGTAGGAATATAAAAAGGTAGGAAATAACATTATAGCTCAATCTGAAAAACAGATTGAGCTATTTTTTATTTTAATATTTAAAAGTTTACATTGCTTGAACCTTGGCTTGCTTATTGTGATATCGATATTTTAAATTAGACTACATATACTTTTTTATTATTCCGTCTACATCAGCTATATTGTATGAAACATCATTACACCATTCGCCGAATTCTCCGAGCGAGTTGACACATTCCACCCATTCGGTTAATGCTTTGCGTTTTTCCTTGTCTCTTCTGGTCTCTTGCCCTTTAGTCTCAAGAACCAGCGTTTTCCCATTTGCCAATTTCACAATAAAATCGGGGGTATACTTGCGGACAACACCATCAAATATGTACAGTATTTCGAATCCAAGATGGTCATTTTTAACCCAAGCCTCAACATTTGCGTTTTTTTCAAGCAAATAGCTCTCTGTCGCTTCCCATGTACTGTCAAACACGCAGTGGCTTACATGAGATTTTTGAGTAATACAGCAAGGTTTACTTGTATACCACGTTACCATATCCTCAGTGCTACGAACTTTTTTTGACTGGTCAAAAACAGGTAAAAGACGTTCGGTTTGCTCAAGCTTTATAAAACTCCATAGATGTTGCACAATTTTATTCATATTGATAATATATACAAGTTTCTGACGGACAGGGTCCATATAAAACAACGGCGGGTTAATCTGGATAGCCCCTGATTCAAGGTACTTGCTTACAAGAGCAATAATCTGCCCTAAGAGAGAAAGTTTTGTTCCTTCTTTCTGCCAAGATGCTTTCATAAGGTCGTAAACCTGGGCAGCTGCTTTAAATACGATTTCCTGCATCCTCAGTTCCTGACTCAATTTTTCGAGGTCAATTTCCGTTGTTTTCTGAGCATCAGTTTTACCGTCTATTATAGGAGCAAGTTCAGCTCTGAGCCTCACCTCCGATGCTTCAAGTATAAGTGTGTCAATCTTATCTATATCAACCGTCAGCTTTGGTTTCAATTCACGGTCAATACGAGTGATGTTCGGCCAACTAATTTTATATGAGATTTTTTCTTTCAGTGGCTCAATTTGCGTTTTGGGTGGGGTGTTAATAGGCCCCACACCTTCTTGGGATTCGTGTGGCAAGAACGAAAACGGGATGCCGAAAATATTTACATATTCGGGCGAGAACATGTCGCTGCCTTCCGCTAAATCATAGGATGTACGTCTGAGGCCACGACCGACCACTTGTTCACAGAGAAGCTGGCTTGAAAATGCACGAAGCCCCATTATATGGGTAACAGTTTTTGCATCCCATCCCTCAGAAAGCATACCAACAGAAATGACATTTCTAACATGCTCGCCTCGCTTTCCTCGTTGGCCAACAGTGTCAACAGTATCTCGGAGAATAGTTGCAGCTTCTTTTTTACTAATTTTCTTTATTGGTGCGTCATCTCCATATTCATCCTCGTCGCTTGCTGGTGCTTCAAACCCATCCGTAGAAACGCCCTCTGCCATTTCCATCGTCTTTGAGTCAATGTGAATTGTATACTCTGGTACACAAAGCTCGTCAACAGGAATTCTCTTACGGTCAAAAGCATACTTAATGCGAGCAGCTGTTTCAGTTCTGTTAGCAACGGTAATCATTACTGGAGGAACAACAGAACCTGATGTTTTCCACGACTTATATAGCTCGACCCAGTCCTTTCCTAGAAGGTAATATGCCTGTGTGAGGAGGTCAGGAAGTGGTTCTTCTTCTGTAGCTGCACGGTTAATATCATCTTTGACAGTTTCATCAGCGTATATATGATAAAGTCTTGATTTGAATGTATCAGGGTCTGGAATACTATCATCACGTACTACAACACGTGGTGTTTTTACAAGGCCTGACTCAATTCCATCATTCAAACCAAAATCACTAACTATCCAGCTAAACAGTGCTTCCTCATCATTTTTTTTGCCTGATGGGGCAAATGGTGTTGCTGAAAAATCATAGCATGTAAGAATGTTTCTAGTTTTATGTATTCTGTCAAGACCGCCAATCCAAATAGTGGCTTCTTGTTCCATTTCCTTTTCTTCCTTGGAAAGTTTTACCTTTATCTCTGGATTTTTCCTCCAGGCATGGTGAGCTTCATCGTTTATAACCAGAATATTAGATGAATTCGCCATCTCTCCTAAAACTTCTCTAGTATATGCTTCATCGCTTTTTGCTCCACGTTTATCAACACCTTTTTTCTTGGAGAGCTTTTCTTCGCTATCCCATGCAAGTTGTTGCCAATTATCAACAATAACCTTACCCTGATGAAGTTTATCCATAAGTCCAGCAGGAACAATATTGAATTGTGTATAATAGTTACTTTCTCCACCAGTCAGAAGTACCTGAAGGCGACTTTTGACTGTTAAGTTAGGTGCTACAACAAAGATATTTTTTGAAAATCTCTTATCCTGTGGATAAGTAACCTTGTTACATACTTGCCATGCAATCACCATTGCCATAACAGTGGTTTTTCCACCACCCGTACATAGCTTTGTACAAATACGCTGGAAAAGACCACCATCACCTTTTATCTCAATTCCGACTTTTTCTGCATCAGGTGCTTCAGCAAGCCAGATGATGGTTTCCATTGCATCCATCTGGCAAAAGAAAAACTGATACTGTCTCGCATCTTTGTCATTCCAATGTTCAAGAAGCTTTTTTGTGATTCCTGTTACTCCAGGATATCCATTATTACGCCAATTTTTAACACGTGGACGAATTTTATTCACAAGAGGAAGTTCGATAAACTGACCAATATCATTATATTGGTTCGAGCCCTGACCAGCAATAAAAAATCCAGCAGGACGGCGACCTCCTTCTTTTATAAAGGTTTGCGTCTGGTAATCATGCTTCCAATGATGCGTAGGTTCACGGAAAGCAGAATTAATGATTAATTGTTCAATGCCTGCCATTACTGTTCACCTACCTTAATAACTTTCAAGCTTTCAATACCTCGGTCATCAATAATTTTAACGGCAATCTGTGTATTAAAATTAACTTTAAACGGCAACGACTCATTGCCCGAATACTGCTCAATCAAATCGTGGTCAATTTCTGCCTTTAAAGTTTTGGCAAGCTTGCTCCAGCCATCGGACTTTCCACCCATGGGGAAAAATACCTGCATTGGTTCAATACACATTCCATCATAATTAGTATCAAGCATCCACATTGCAATACGGTTTGCATTGCCCGATGTAACTGTACCAGTTTTCACATCATAATAATCAAAACCGTTTACTTTAACTTTATACTTACCCTTGTCGCGACCTTTCTCCAACTTAATAAGTTCCACATCAGGTTGACCGACAAGCCAGAAACTTTGATTTGAGGAACGTTTCTTTTTTAAATCATCAGTCATAAGGTCTGTGTTCATCTGCACTTTTAATAATGTGATACCTGGCCAATTAGTCTCATCAATATCTTTCGCGGCTTCTGGGTCAAACTGAAATGCAGCAAATATAACAAGTTTTGGCTTTGGGCGTAAGTTTTCCATTTCGTCGAGTGCAAGAGAAACCATACGTGAATCTAGCGGCTTTGTTTCACCAGCAAAGCAAATAACTGCTCTTCTTGGTTCTAATTCTTTAGTCTCCGCCTCAGCATGCAAGAATTTCGTACCAGAAAGGGTTTCCACTCTTGAAAATTCAATCTTTGCACCATTTCTACCAAGAATTCCTGTTGCTAAAAGTTCATCTTTCCAATCTGTATGTTTAGCGGTAAAATCGTCTGTTTCTCCAACATCATCAAGTGGCTTTACAACAGGGGCAGGCAGTGCTTCAACTGTAAACGGCCCTGTAATTCTTACCTTTTTCTTATCAATCTCTGGTTGGTCAAATAGAGTTTCTGTAGCTGCGGGTTCATTATTTGCAATTGAGCCGAGGGTAATATGCGGGACTGTTTTATAGATAAATCCGCTGCCAACACCCTGTTCCTCATGTGCCAATTTGTAATAGTCATAAGTCGCAGTCATAAGACGTTGCTTTGCAAGTGCAATTGCAACCCTTGATGTGTCACAAGTAATCCAACGACGTCCCCATTGTTCGGCGACATAAGCAGTAGTTCCGCTTCCACATGTGATATCAAGAACAAGGTCGCCTGGGTCTGTGGACATAAGCATACAACGTTGAATTATGACATTGGCAGTTTGAACAACGTATTTTAAATCCATTTCTCCTCTTGTGTCATACCACGTATTGGTAAGTTTAGTAATAGGGTATTCATCAAAATAAGTAATGAAATACGGTCTGTCTTCCCCCAAAGCAAGAATACGATTATTCTCAATCAATCGCTGCATTCCAGTAAAATTTGTTTTCCAACTTTTACCTTTTAATGGTTTAAAAGTTCTACCTTCAAATTTAAAATCATAAACACAAGAATCAGTAGTTCCACTTGATACTAAATTTTCTGTTGAAAAAACTCTACTCCCACGTGGTATCATACTGGGATTTGCTTTTTCACCTGCTGTCAATCGGCGCCTCTCTCCATCTTGTAATTCAACGAAGCCGTAATTAGTTGCACCTACACCACCAATTACTTTTTCTATGAAAAGAGTGTTGTATTTTTTTTTCGAATTGTTTTTCGCATACCATATAACATAATCACATACACCACCAAGTTTTTCTGTAGCAAAAGTTATACTCGTTTTCCTAAATGTAATCAGAGCTTGAAAGTTTTCTGCTCCAAATATCTCATCACAAAGATTTCTAACAAAATGTAAATTTTCATCGCTAATCTGCACAAAAACACTTCCGCTATCTGTCAGTAGTTCTCTTGTAAGTAATAAACGGTTACGTAGGTATGTCAAATAAGAGTGTATTCCAAGCTCCCAAGTGTCACGAAATGCCTTTATCATTTCTGGTTCCTGAGAAAGGTCATCATCCTTTCCATCTTTAACATCACGTTTGTTGACAAAAGGCTGAAAATTCGAACCGTATTTAATACCATACGGTGGGTCTATATACACCATTTGCACCTGACCTGACATTCCTTCTTTTTCTAACATGGAATTCATAATTACAAGGCTGTCGCCTGCAATCATTCGATTCGTCCAGTCCTTACCATGTTTATAGAATTCAATAGCTTCACGTCGAATTTTCATTCTATCTACAGGAGTCTCAAAAAGACTCATCTGCATCGGTACATCCGTATCACCAATGGTTTGTACCGACTTTATAATCTTATGTGGTTTGATTGATTCGTGGATATGTATTGACGATGTAGGCACAGTGAAACTCGTTCCCTCTGCCTTACCAGCCCATTGAAGTGTTGGGTCAAGATGTGGGTCAAACTCATATTTCTTTTCTTTTTCTTCTTCAGTATCATACTGTGCCATACCAACAGTCGGGTTATTGCTACGTTTTTTGTCTTTGTGGTCGTAGGTTTCAATTTCTCTAAGCTTATCAACATCAATGATAGGTTTTTCCTTTTTTCGTGCCATTAGTTTTCACCTCTTTCTTATTGTTACAGTTACTGTATTCCCATCTTAATCTTTTATATAGTCAACTATATCACCTATGTTGCAGTCTAAATACTTACATATCCTGCCCAATACATCCATACTTACATTCTGGCCTTTACTGAGCCTCGATAGCGTTGTAGGTGTGATGGATACAGCATCCCTGAGTGTGACTTTATTTATCTTTTTATCAATTAGCAATTTCCATAATTTATTGTAGCTAAATGCCATGAAGCTCACCTCCGCTAACTTTCACACATTTACGTTATCATACATTTATCTATTTTTCAATACCAGAGGTACACCTTTATGTATCTGAATTAAGAAAAAAGCAGAAGAACGCTTATTTGCGCCTTCTGCTTTTTCATCGCATATTACTTACTTGACATATATAGCCGTAGGTGGTATAGCTCCCACTCCAACTATTAAGATGAATATCGCTGCCGTACCTTTCAAAGTTAAAATATCCAACAACTTTGTCAGAAATCTCAATCGCTTGAAGCTCATAGAAGAAATATTCTCCAAGGTCTTCATCATCTTTAACATCAGGATATAATTCCCAGCAATCTAAATTGTAGGTAATATTGACTAAATCCTCAATGCTGTAATGCTCACTTTCAGTAATAGCAGAAAATTTATCAACTTCCCATTTTTCCAATGACTCTAGCCGTTCAGCAAGTTCATTTAGTTCCGTAATGTTTGAGTATTCACTGATAGACTTTGATATTGAAGATATTTCGCAGTCAACATCTGCAATAAAAAACTCTTCATACTTCTTATTAATATCAATGTCTTTCAGAAGCTTGTCCCATTCTTCTCCAGAATAAGGCAGTTCAAACCATTCACCAACCATACAGCCTTCATTATATTTACCTAAATTTGCGATGTATATTTTAATCATAGTCTCGCTCCCTTTCTTTAACTATAATCTTTGTTTTTATAAATAATTATAGTGTCAGGGGAATGATATTATAATTTATTTTCGGCTATGTAATATGTGAACTTCTTATAGTAAATCAGTACATTAATCAAATTCTTGTAGCAACTATAGTTATATATAATATCTTTCAAGATTACAATTGCATCAAAGAAATCCTTCCTATAATAACCTCAATATTTGTGGCTTCTCCGATAGTACCTACATTATAATCTTTTGTCATGACTTAGAAGTCTATGCGGAGGATTATATAGTGTTTTGGCTCTATTAAGAAAATATCAAAATCAAAGTGTAAAATTGTGGTAAACAATTATCGATATGAAAGTCTACAAATATTATACGGAGCAGTTCAACTGCTCTGCATAACCACCCGAAGGGTGCAATGTATAAACAAATAAATTTACTATTTATAAGAAATAGATAATAGGACTAATGTGCTGTTGCTTGTTGCCTTGTCCACTTTTACCTAGATTGGAAGGTGAGGAAAACGCTTAAAGGCAACAGACAGAGCAAAAATACACCAATCAAAGCGATTAGTGTTTAAAAATTTGTTTTTTTGCGATGTTATTAAATCTCCTGTAATTGGGTAGACTTATCCTGCTTTTAGCAGAAAAGTCTGTCCCAAATCTTCTTCTTCCTGAGTTGTCAGGTTGAGGTATCCGCTTTAATAGTTTACGATTATTACGCTTACACAGCCTCTCACCTAGAGTTGGATATCTAATTGTTATATATTATATAACAACCACTTCTCCAAGGCTTGTCGTCGTAGGTCGCTCCCCTGGCTAGCTATCGCAAGCTAACATTTACACTGGGCATGTCCGAAAACAAAAATCACCCAAACACAGAGCTTGCGGCTCTGCATTTGAGTGACGATGCTATTGATGTATTAAAAGCCGGTAAATACAATCACCGGCTGCTGTCAGAAATCCTCTGCCACAAGGATTTTCAGTGTATGATGCTGGACGCGGAGATTTATGTGGACAGGATCGCAGATATGCGGGTCAACGACATGAATGCTATGCTGGAAGCAGTGCGGCAAATGCTCCTTGCCAAGCAAGCGGACAATCAGGATGATTTGCACCTTCGTACATTGGAATTGGCGCAAGTGCAGGAGAATGAATATTTCGGCCATGTGGTTTCCCGCGACCTGACGGACATCCTCCGTGACATTCGGGAAGATCACAAGACCGATACGACCACGGCAGATGAACCTTCCGTAGCGGCACAGATGCAAAATCAATTACAAGCGGCTATGAATTTCGAGGGCAGTGCCGACGAAAAGAAAGCGCGGGCTTTCCTCACAACCTTCGGCATTGACTATGATGCCATCACCAAAGAGCAGTTCTTCAATCTGATTGAGGTCCTCAAGCTATCCAAACACATGAAAAGTCCAATCAGCCAGCGGGGCAAGGCAAGCCCCTATCAAACTCACGGAAAAGGCAAGAAGAAACACAAATAAGCAAAAAAATACGCTGTACTCAGTCCTTTTGTTGAGTACAGCGTATTTTGTTTGCCCAATCCTGCGTGACAGATGCCCGTAATTAGCATTCTTGTAGGATTACTGTTTTACGGACACCCGGCAAAGGATCATGATTCGTTTTTTCACTTCGTTATCCTCCGCTTTTTATGACGTAACTCGGTTAAGTATCATAAAGCCTATAAGCATGGTGAATGGCTTTTTATTTTCACGCTAATTTTCAAATCTGAAAGCAATGAAGCATCGAAACCACAATGCTTCATTACTTGATCGCAAAAGATATTTTACTTTATTTTTTCATATGTTCTTATTGTCAATGCTATGGCCTGCTCTCTGGTTGCCATGCCATAACCAGCAGCTTCCTGTGCACTTGTAGTTGCCTTTGGCATAAAGTTCCCCTGAGCATCTCCGGAGACGATCCCCATCTTTGACATATATTTGGTCGCATCGGTCGCCCAGGAGGAAATATCCTTCTGATCCGGAAAGTCCTTGATGCCGGCAACACTATAGTCAGCGGCAGGCACGATGGCCTTGATTGCCCGGAACAGCATTGCGGCACATTGTTCCCGATTGATAAGCGTTTTGGGTGAGAATGTTGTGGCCGATGTTCCCGAGGTGATCCCCAACTGATAGGCTTTCAGAATTTGTGGATTATTGGTATCGGTGAACGGGTTTGAAGTCACTGCATGAGCGTTCTTGCCTGTTGTCTTTTCATAGAGCAGGACGGAAAGCTCACAAAACTCCTCCCTGGTAATCGGTTTGGTTAAATCCGCACCCGCTAAGATACCGGGAATCAGCCCCACTTCCTCGGCTTTTTTAAGCTCAGGTTCTGCCCATTGGCTGGCCTTTTCGTAAAAGCTGCCAGAGCCCTTAGATACCTCATTGGAGAAACCGGAATAAACATAATCCCATTCACTATTATCCTCTCCATAATAGTACTGGTAATAAAGCTGTACCTTAAAGCTATAATTTCGATTTTTTATGTCGATTTCCGCCAAATCACCTTCGTCTATGGGGTACGCATAGGCGTAAAAAGTATTCGTTTTACCCGGCACCTTAAAAGATGGCTCGCCAATCAGATTATCCATATAGCCACCATCAGATTTTTCCCAGCCGCCGTCATCGATCTTTGAAAAATAATCAATGATGGTAAACCCGTCTGCGGGTCGCACTGAGTCCAAGTCCAGCACACTTTGCGGTAGCTTGATTTCCAGACGGAAAATAGGGTGGGGATTTGTATGGTTTTCATCACCGGTAATCAGTTCTATGTTTTCAATTACCGGAGCCTCCAGCTTGTCGGGTACACCCTCGGGCATAGCCGCCATCGCATTCATCGGTGCTATGCCAAGAAATAAGATTAAAGTCATTAAAATTGTTGTCAGTTTTTGTTTCATTGGTTTTCCTCCTCAAATTTCATTTAAAATTGCATCACAATTTGCCGAAAGGGAATCAAAGCCGTCCGCCAAATCGCTGATATGCCATTTTTATTTTCATCCCATTCGTATGCACTGGGAGTCATGGAACAAGCGGCGCAAGTCCAATCTCAGAAGGAACCTCACCAGCCTCTAACCGTTCTATTTTTCCGTTGAAGCTGCCGAAGACATCTGTAATCAGCTCTATTTCGGAATTAACTTTGATGAGCTTACATGCTGCGGCCATGTCGAGCTTTTTATTCTGACCAATTCCAAAGCCACCTGCCGATCCGGCGTAATTGGCGGGATTATCCCCTTTGGTCGGCATTAGAAATTCAGCGCTCGCTGATCCCTGCAACAGGGGATCGGACCCCTCCGTCAATGGTGCCAAATCATTTGGGACAAGACGGAAGGTACATGGTTGGATAACATGATCCGCTTCAAATTCCAGAAATTCTACATCGGGCATTTTGTAATCGTCCTTCACATTCCAATACGAGTGAATCTTTCCCGACACAGTAAACTCTCCTTCGTAGGGAGAGGGGCTGTTGTCGTTGACAGCGTAAAGCTCTACGGTGTATGTGCAGGGGACTTCACTGCTGCCATAAATGCCCATCAACATCCCTTCTTTTTCTTCCTCAATGGTGATGAGCCAGAGGTATTCCTCGTCATCCGTTTCAAGGAGCGTATCCGGCGATGTCTGAGGCAAAGCTGTACCTGATTCCTTTTGCTCCTGCGGCAGGGTACCTGCCGTTTGCTGCGTACACGCACAGAGGGCAAGGATTGAGGTAAGAAACAGACACATTATTAATGCTATTTTTATTTTTATTGTGAGCGCCTCCTATTCTGCTTTATCCATCATGACGCTTGCTGTGTTTTTACTTTCACCGGCAGTCCAATAAGCGTGCACCCAATCACCGTTTTCGTTATAAGCCCGGAAATCAATGGAACTTTCCTCCTACTTCATGAATATCACAGCACCATGTGTAACCTGACTTCCATCTTCCGCGATGGGCAAGAACAGCGCACTTTGATAAGTTTCCGAATCTAACTGCTTGCTGGAATTTTCCTGTAGAAACATCGCCAACGGATCACTTAGCCTTATCAAAAAGCTGGTTTTTCCTGAAAAGACATCTTCCACAGCATCTAAAACCTGAAAGTTTGGGTCAGTAATCCGATTCAAAATATTATGCTTTTTTGTGGTTGATTGGGAGATATACAACCCTGTTTCTTCAGTCAGCGTGTTGTTGACAGTCACGATCATTCCATCCGGCTGAAATACTGCAACGGGACAGGGAAATTCTTGGATGGTTGGGGAAAACACCCCCTCCTCAAGAAACAGTGCTTGAAATCGATGCACAACCATATCCTGCACATCTTTCTCTTTTCTCAGGGTATTAAGCGGCTCAACAAGCTCCTCAATACACTGCTTTTTTGTCCTTTTCCCTTTCACTGCACATACTCACCTCCCCATGTATTTTGATGCAAGTTAAGTATATCGGCATTATCAAGTCTGAGATAGCAACCCGGTGCGGAGTTTCCGTAATATTTGGCTGTATTAAAAGCAAAAAGAGCCCCCAAATATGTTGGAAGCTCTTTTTCCTGTAGTTTTGACTCTAAATTAAATCACTGAATTTCGATATTGAGTGGGTGTCATACCTACCTTTGCTTTGAATATCCTTGAATAATTTCCGTCATAATCCACACCGCAGCTTGAAAAAGCCTGCGTCACGGACAGGTTTTTATCGCATAGTTTTTCTTTGATTTTTTGAATTTTGACATACTGATAATAGCCATACGGTGTCATGCCAGTATTGCTTTTAAACAGCCGTGTAAAGTGATACCTGCTCAAGTTCACAACGCTGGATAGTTCATCTATGTCGAATTCCTCCAGCCAATTGTTGTCAATGTACTCCTTTGCCTTTACCATTTCCTCCTTGCCGTCATACAGCTTGGATGTGACAAAGACATGCACGACATAGGTCAACTGGTCTTGGTCATCATAGATTGGGTAACAGATGATGTTCTGATAGGAGCTGTCAAAGCATAATTCGCCCGTCTCAAAGCGGTCAATAATCCCTCTTATTGGCATATTCAAATTTTGAAAGTGTACGATTTCTCCTTGAAATGACTTTGCGATTTGAGCTCTGATTTCTTCTCCCCACTTATCAATGACAGGGTCTTTCAGTACATTAAATTTCCCAATGAGACGATCTTTCGATGGTATGTGCATAACTCTGAGACACGCTTCATTCGTTAATACCATCACTCCAGCGGGAGAGTAAACATGAATTGGGTAGGGAAAAAACTCTATAATTCTTGAAAGCATAGCTTCATTAATGCTTCGTAATTCAGACGGTGAAACAAAACTATTTTGTATCACAGATTTTGCACTGTGAAATGTTTGATTTTCCGCCTCTTTCAATTCTACTTTTTTCCTTCGTCTATCCTCTGGTTGCGGGGCATCTTTGGGGATGAGCCACAGGTTTCCCTTTTTTGTTGCTCCGTTTATTCGTCCTTCAGAGCAATACATTGTTACGATTCTACTACCGAGCCCCCATTTTTCACAGGCTTCCTTGATAGTCAAGTATTCCATTCTTTCACCACCTGTCCTCGTAGTCATAATTTTATTTTTAGTATACTTCAAAATTTAGCATATTGCAACAAATAGCAGTATGATAGTTTGAAACAAATAAATATAAACCTATAAAATTTGTCCCTTTGAACGAGAACAGAAACGATTTAGGGATTTATAATAGCTGTTGTTTTGGATATATCAAAGCTAGATTCATAATCAATCTTTACTTCTCTAATTGATGTATTTCTTACTCATTATCCAGTTCAGGCGGTATATCCAGTTCATCAGAAACATATTTTCCATTTTTTTTACGCTGCCTTACACATTCTGTAAGAAGGTATTCGATTTGCCCATTTACTGATCTAAAATCATCTTCAGCCCAAGAGGCAATCGCATCATAAAGCTTGGCCGATAATCGCGAAATAATTTGTTAACATTTTAATTATTAGCTTATATCTTCTGAATCTATGGTTTTAATACCTTGAGCTATAAGTTCTTTTGCAAATATTCCCTGTCCTTTAATCAAATTCCCACTAAAGCTTCCATCATAGATTTGCTTTACTCCGCAGGTAGGACTTCTAGATTGTAATATAGCTAAATCCACTTCCTTAGCTTCTATCATTTCCATAGCTAATCTCACACCTTCATGAAATTTATCATCTAGATTAATGCCCTCTTTAGTCATAATTATTCCATTTACTAGCTCTACAGGTGGTCTTGGACATCCAAGTCCAGCCAGCATTTCAGGACATATCTCAATTACTTCATGTCCCTTTACATAGCTTACCACTGCTTCACGTGAACACTCCCTCCACCTATAGAGGTGGGGGCTTCTTGGTCAATACTCCTACTGGAGCAAGTTTACCCAAGCTCAAAAGGTCGTTCCAACCTCAGTAATAGCAAATTTACATTGCT
>RRZT010944311.1_pt1 | contig 15278 bp, 13 predicted proteins | sample 2165551 | NCBI WGS metagenome assembly RRZT01 (sample SAMN10456910, study PRJNA506462) | wastewater metagenome | biome: wastewater; feature: sludge; material: wastewater sludge; isolation source: wastewater sludge with Escherichia coli K12::gfp cells carrying plasmid... | place: USA: Moscow, Idaho... | reverse complement strand
GCGTCTGATAGTTCTTATGTTTTCGATGATGATTATAAATCTAAATTTTTAAATTTATTACTCATTACCATCCAGTCCTTAAATAGCAGGGTCTATGCTCAAGCACGTGAACTTGTTTCACCGTTTAAACTGCACCCCACTCATGAGCAAGTGATTATTAAGCTCTTAGAACCTCAGCAGTCACCGCGGCAACAACCACAACCATTTACATCTTTCGCCCAGATTCCATCTCAACTCCAATTAAGCGCGTCAACCACAGCTGCGTTGGTGGGCTATAACAGTCTGGTCAAAGAATTTACAGCGCCACGCAACGCAGCCGTTAAGGACCAGATTGCCAAGGCGTTAGAAGTCTATTGGTTGACGTATCTAAATCATTTGGAAACAGGGATTGACTCCAGTGCGGACGCAGCGCAGCAGTATATGCAAGCTCAGATGCAAGCGCAGGCGAATGCACAAGCTCAGGCGAAAGCGAGAGCTTATTATGGCGGGGGGTTTTAATGGCTATTCAATTTAAGGGCAAGCGGTATTTTCTATCCACATAAGCATAAAAAAAGAGGAACGCTAAGTTCCTCTTTTTTTTTATATTTCAACGATAACATAACTAAAGCGGGGTTGTTTAACCCCGTTATGCTCTACGGATTCTGTGAACCGTTCGTATGGTGTTACCCATACTTTTGATTTATCAGCAGCGTCTTGATAGACAACTTGCTTTTCACCAGACTCAGTGTGCTTAGCGATTGCTAATAATTGGTAAACATTACCTTTATAATGCTGATAGTGTTCACCAACAGAGAATTCTCGCATTTAATATTTCCCTAATGAATTGTTTTATTTTCACCAACAACTACGATTGGTAATATGAATTCCAATGGCGCTAGACCCAACTGAACATGACCACGAACGTATTCCGTGTTTAATGGCACTGTGTGGGTGTTATTAAGCTTACGCTGTGCGCTATGAACCAATGTATTACAAACATCGCTAATCGCTGTCTGATAAGCAATGAGAGCGTCCCAGTCTAACCCGTATCGTACCAATACGGGTTCAATCATTTCACGGGTGTAGTTAATCACATTACCGTCAATCTGAATTAGCTCACTTAACTCGTGAACTAACTCTTCGTTAACACTATTCATTTTTATCCCTCCACATTAAACCATGGGTCTGACCCACCGTCTACATTTAAATCCCCACCAACACTACGCCGAGATTGGTCGAGTCCATTGATATCATAAGGTAAGCCATAATCATTGAACTTATAGACCACATAGTGATTTTCAATTGGTGTGTAAACGTCACGGTGTTTACCACGGTGCATTGTAAAGTAAGACTCACCATTTACTTTTTCAATGTGAACAATGATTTCTAAATCAGGCTCTTGACCCAATGATACACACTCGTGCCAGTATGACTTATCTGACACTTCACGCACGAAGTTACTTTGACCTGTGCGTAGTAAACGCATAGCATCAGAACTTAACTGGTGTGGTGTGACAAATGTAATGCTACGACGCAAACATTCATTTTTCACGCGGCGATACAAGTCCTGTACGTCTGCACCTGTTACACCTTTATTACAACCCTTCTTACTCATCATGTTTAAGTAGTCAATCGTGCAGATGACAACCTCATAGCCTTCTGCTTCTAGTTGGTCAAACAGGGCGAATAAGTCAAAGTAAGAATAGTCACTTGGGGTAAAGTGATAAGTCTTGTTATACCATCCATTGACTGAAAGACGCTCTGCCACATAACCACTGGCTTCTTCAACATTAATGTTTTGTGGGTCAATGACTTTACCTGTGTCAAATGCGTAAATACGCTGATAGATGCCTTTAACATCGGCTTCAGTTTTATTTTCAAAACTGATTCGTAGGTTAAGCGGTTTCTTGGTAGGGTCTTTTAAATACGGGAAGTTAAATAAGGCAGTGCCTACAAAGATGTCGTACACGAAGCCTGATTTATTTTGGTGCTTTAATGCACCAACCAATACAGATTCACCACGGCGAAAACCACCGTGCTTACCAAGCATTCGGTTAACCCCTTGGAAGGGGGTGCGGATAACACCTTCACGTGATAGTTCGTTTTTAGCTGACGACATGGCATTGTTAATTGTATCAATTTTACTAAAGTCGATTTCACCTACTTTAGCTGGGTGATTGCTTGCGTCGCTGTTGCCTTTTATTTCGTAAGGTTTAAGTCGGTTATTGATATCCCCTAATAAGGTCTCCCATTCTACGGTTTCGGGTTGATATGAAATTTTACTATACACTTCTTTTAGTATTTGACAGATTTTCTCCTTGTTAATTTCGCTGTTAAGTAGTTTAAACTCACTTAACAATTGGTGGCTTTGTTCGTCTGTTGCATTATCCACTAACATACTGCACAGACCGTTATATAAACCGTCATCATCGCCTGCAATGATTTTGAAGCGCTGTTTTAAATCAGAATTGTTATACTCATGTCCAACCTCGTTACTGTTCATCCAAATGACGGTATCGCGTAATTGTTGTATCGTAGATTCACCGTATTCATTAGACAGTGCTTTATCTGCAGGTCGAGTGCGGTTAATGATATCTTGGATAAGCGGTTTAATACTGATAGTATGATTACCAGTTTTAGACTGCAGGTAAATTAGCGTTACCGATTTTACGAGTAACAGTTTATTATTCATGGGGTTCTCCCTAAAGTGATAAAGGTATTAATATGAAGCTTGATAAAAAGTTAGTGCTTATTCCTCAATGGATTAAGTCAACACTTACCGCCTACGATAAACCATTGAATGCGGTACTCAGTAAGAATGAGTTACTAGACATATTTAGTGTCGAAGATGTTTGTTTTTACAAGTACGCGTCAGATTTATTTGAGTCGCTAGACTTATTTAAATTAAATTCAACATTTGATATTGTTCACGCATTTGATAACGATGAGTTAACTGATGACGAACGTGAAAAGTATAAATATGCTAATGACATTAGTTCTAAATTCCAACAAGTTCAACTTGGTGCTAAACTACTTGGTGAAAAGTTAGAAGCGAGTCAGAAAAACGGAACTGGATGGACGCCCAATGTATGTGGTGCGATTGTCTATACGCCTGCAGATGAGCGACTATTGCAGGTTCATAAGTCGTATATATATGTACTGGAGATTTACCCAATTAACGACACACATTTGGGGATTACTTTTGGGGAGGACACATCAGCCTCAGATAAAAACCGGATTGTACAATGCCTTAAAATACTTGGTGACTATTATAGTTTTGAGCAAATCTCTCACACGGAGTTGTTTAAATATTATGTTGGTCAACACGCTAACATTTAACTTAAGTTAAAGGAAAAAATATGCAAAAACCAGAAAACCGAATTGAACGTTCAAACCGTTTAATTGATGAAGTTAAGAGCCAAATGCGCATGAAACGTGCAAGTGTAATGCCAAGTGGTATTACTGGTCTATTAACCGCCTCATTTGAAAGCCTCAATGAATCTGACATCACACTTGTTGAAGGTGCTGAAAAAGAATCAATCGACGCACTAACCTCAGCTATTAATAACTTCGACGGCGCTGATCAAGAAGAAGACTACACCGATGCACAGCTTAAAGCAGGTGCGATTGTTATGCAAGCGGCTGAAGACCCTAATGCATATATCAAAAATGCAACCAGCATTGATGTAAACCCAGACATGAACATCGGTACTGAAAGCTTTACTTACACGCGCAAAACTGCGTCTATGGAAGCTTACGATGACCGTAACATTGATGAAAACATGGCTTACTCAGTTGTTTGGAACATGGGCGCGGCTCGCCAAGATGAATTCGGTGAAGCATTCTTCCCAACCATTACAGCAACACCTGACAAGTCTGGTCTAAAAGTATCTGTTCAAGTGATTGGCGTTCACAATGACTTCAAACATCTTAGCAATGGTGCACCAGTACCTGATGACTTTGGTCAACACAGCCTAATCGATGCCATCATGGATGGTCGTTTGTTGAAAAACAACTCAACTCGCCTTATCCCAGTTTACGATGCCAACAAGCCATACTTCACCAAAGAAATCGCACCGCGCACTGTGACCACAGGTCAGCTACAAGTTGATACCGCCCCGCTTGTGTTTGGTAAACAATTCAACTTACTTGGCATCTCGCAATCAGGTCTATTGAACCAAGCGGGTGTTTACGACTCAACTGACTCAATTGACCAAACCTTGTTCCTCCGTGATGTTTACCTTAAAATCACGGATAATAATGGTGTTGCGTCAAAAATTAAAGTAGACGTATCAAAACTACCATTTGCACAATTCATTCCAGCAGGTCAAGGTCGTGACCGTGACATGATGTTGAACTTTGAAAACACTGATATCGTGTTAAACAAAGCAACAACTGATTTATCAGACCCAACTAAACCTGCCGCTGCCCTAACTTACTTAAGCACACAACATCCAGAATACATGGTGCGTTTAGAAGTTCGCGTTAACGCTAAAATCAACCTTGAAAACGGTAACAACTCTGCTGTAACTGGTACTGTTGACATTGCCTCTGTTTGGGAAGAAGTTGGTGGCGTTTGGGAACGTATTGAAGATGACGCAGTTATCGCTGAAGTTCGTCAAGCTATTGCAACTGTTGAACTTGTTGCGTTTGAATACGACGCTGGTCGTTCGAACATCAACCGTCGTAACCGCGGCTTAGTAGTTCGCTCTGTAACTCACTCTGAAGTGTACATGATTCCATTGCTTGATCCAATCACTGCATTGAAACCATTGACTGACACACCGACTGATGTAGACGTAACTGCACCTATCGAATCTTGTCGTGTGCAAAACTCTAACGCTGCTGTTGAAGCTATCAAAGCGCACGCTGAGTTATTGAAAAACCATGCACAGTCAGTTGACTTGATGCAACCAGTTCCAATGATTACTGGCATGGGTCGCCATTTGGTTCGTCCATATTTCAGCGGTCCAGTATGGGATGCGTTGACTGCAGTAGACAGCTTAAAATCTCATGAGCGTCAAAGCGATATCGCAGCGTCAATCTGTCACCTATTACGTGACGAAGCTGTTAAAATGGCAGTAACTTCAGGTTACCTTGCAGCACTTCGCACTGTAGACCCAAGTGCTAAGAAACCAAAATTGGTTATCGGTACATCACCACGTATTGCTGAATACATCCAAATCTTTGGTGACCCACGTTTGTTTGGTGAAGCGTTTGATTACGAAATCGTAACATCATTGAATGTTCAAGTTGAAGGTCATATCTACATGACATTCAGCCGTGGTAGCAAAGCTGAATGTGACCCTCTAGGTTATGGTAACATGATTTGGATTCCAGAGCTAGTAACTAACGTTCCTAACACTCGTAACGGCGCACAGTCTAACGAGCTAATGGTTCAGCCACGTCGTCGCCACTTGACTCACTTAGCATGTTTGGTTGACGTTACCGTCACTAACCTTACTCCAATCGCTAACGGCAAAATTAATTTGAACATGGTTCAAAAATAATTGCCGCGATGATACTACTAAAAAGCTATGGGGTTTCCCATAGCTTTTTATGTCGTTTAAACTAAAAGACAGATATAAATTATCTAAATGTAAGACTTACCTTTAATCACTCATAACCTCAAGGATATCACATGAACCCGATACAGATTAACCAGTTAAGCGATTTAAATGTTGAGATTGGAGTGCTCGTGGAACGGTATATTGCTGCAAGCATTCCAACCGTATCTTGTCTTTCAGTTAATTTAGACGATGCTGTTTCAGGCACACTCATGGTGCACACCACCACCCGTAACCCTGACACGGGTAGATTGTTTTATCAAGCCGACGAATGGCATTACCAAGTATGCCTCGGTAGCGATAATAATATAGTGGGTAAATTTAAAGACCCGAACTTAAACGAGTTATGTAGTCACTATGTAAAACTGCATAGCACCATATTTCAAAATGGAGGAACACATGCCAAAGTTAGTTGATAAAATCAAACAAATCGTTGATCGATTCACCGATAAACCAATTACTATCTATCCGTTTAGTAAAGATGAAGTGGTAATTGAATTAGTAAAACCCATTGATGAGCACTGCGGTATGCTATACCGCTTGGTGGTTAATGATAACACTAGCGTGGCAACTATTTATACTGTATTAAACACAGCAGTATATCGACACGTTATCACCCCAACCGTTGTGCAGGCGATTAAAGAGAAGCGAGAGTATCTGGTTAATAAAGGATACATCAATCAACTGCGTAGCACTGCCCCTAACGGTAAGCATGAGTGGTGTTTTAATCCACGACTTATCATCGGTTTACGCACCGATATGAAAAAAGAATTGCAAGGGTTTAAGAGTATGTTTGATGACGACATTACACTTAACCTGTGTGCCGTGTTTGATTACGATGACGTCAGTGTTCACGTGAGTGGACATAAAGGCAAGCTCATCGTTGTTAAAAAAGCAGCATAAATAAATGGGTGATTAAATTCACCCATTTATGCCATTTTAAAATTTATTAATTGATATATTATTTATTTGACCAAATAGGTAATAGGAGTAAAATATGCGTTACCGATTGCCCGTCACACGGCGATTAAAAACTATCCGAGCAGTTACCCCAGAGGAAATCGGTGTTACCCGATACGCTTATGAAGTTAAACGCTCATTCGTCAATAACTTACCTTACAGTGTTACAGTCATTGACCGAAATAACATTGCGAATCGAATTCCCCCTAATCGTGTTAAACCCACACTTGATAAAACATTTGACATTGATGTCAGTATTACATTTTCAATGAATGTGGAGATTGATATTCAATCTGTGTTATCGCAGGAAGGGATTAATGATGAGCTTAGCGTCTTTAAGAAAGCCATTGCCACCGCACAGGTTAACTCGTTTGACAACACCAAAACCGTGATGGTCCGTTATTCAATCGATGATAGAACCTTACGGGGTAGTGATAACAGTCTTTACTTAGAACAGCTAGATTTAACCATTGCCTGTAATGGTGAGGAGCTTAACGCAACCCACCCTTACAGTCCTGATGGTCAATTTTTACTGCGTAGTAGAATCAATATGGGTTGGGGGTTTCAGATTTTAATTAATGACCCTAACCAAGAATATGGTAATCGTTACATCAATATCAATAACCGTGTCTACTTAGTGCCTGCAGTCATTGACATGTCAGTTCGACCTGGGGTGTGGTTATATCACAACGGTTGTATTGACTTTAGTGAAGACATTGTGAACTCTGATAAATCAGAATGGTTTGACTTTGCAGAAGCAGATACCGCTATTGGACTATACACCACAGCAGCACTTGCCCGTGACCACGGTGATAGCCAAAGCGCCTTTAAGAAGGACTTAGAAAATAAAGTGCTCATTAGTAAGAGTGAGCAGCTAAATCTAACCCATCAACTCAAACAAAAGGAGCATGAAAATGAAATGCTATCAGCCGAGCAAAAGCGGCTACAACTCGAATACCAGCAGCGATTAGCGGAGTTTGAAAAAGCACAGAAGGAACGTGATTATGAGTTAAGCCGTGTTAAGCATGAGCTTGAAATGCAAAAATATGATAGAGAGCATCGCAATCGTAACATGCAAGATTATTACGAAGAACGTTCTTATAAGCGTAAAGATACGAACGAGTTTTTAAAATGGGTACCAACAATTATAGGCGCTGGTTTAGCGATTGTGGGTATTATGAAATAAGGAGAAAGTATGGACAGTAAACTATTTGACCACATCTATGATGAACTACCAAAATTCAATCCCCTGTTAGCCAATGGGATTGTTCGGGTGTTTGTTAAAGATATTGAAGAACGTATCGCACACGCGTTTCATTCAGTGCAACATGATTTACCACAAGGATTGAAATTTGTTGGACTGACAACCACTGATCCACAAACAGAATACAAACAAAGTATCTATGGTAACGCCTTTGATATCTCGCAGTCAGATATCTATTTAATCAAAGTCAACTTTGAATATATGGGTGAACCATTTAAACCTTACTATTTGTTTTTACCCTTTGTTGGTCAAGGTGGTGTAATCACTTTAGCAAATGCTAAATTCTTAATCACCCCTATCATGGTTGATAAAGTATTATCCGTTGGGGCTAACTCTATCTTTATTAATGTCAATAAAGCCAAGGTTAACTTCAGTTATTTATCCCATGCATTTGTGCGCAATGACGAGCGTATGGTGACGTCGGTTATCTACTCTGACATCTATAACGGTAGAGGCACCAAAACGGCTGGATTTGAGCGTCGCACGTCTAAGATGAAGACTTCACTGGCAAACTATCTATTTGCCACACAGGGCGTTGTAGGGACGTTTAAGAAGTATTGTGGCATTGATGTGGTAATTGGTCGTGATGAGATTAACACGGAAACCTATCCTGCGGATGAATGGTTCATTTGTAAGTCAACCGGGATGTCACCGCTTGGCATTATTGGTAAAGAGTACGATAAGTCTAATGTACGATTAGCCATTAAAATAAAAGACTATAGCAATAAAGCGCAAGGAATCATTGCTTCATTATTCTACATTACTGACTTTTATAGTTATCGGATTTCAGAAAATGAAGACTTAGATAATGTTAACTTGTGGGTGTTGTTATTAGCGTTAACCATTAAACCGTTTGAACCTAATGAAGTACAATGTTTAAATTCAGCCAATAAACATTTGATATCATTAAATAGCTATTTAGACAGTGAGCTACGCACGCGGTTATTTATGGATGGGGTGGATGTTGAAAACATCTTTGATTTATTTGTTGAACTAATCAACACAATGATTACCCGTATCACGCAGCCTTCACAAAACCTCACGACTATGTATAACAAACGGCTCGTGGTAACCAGTTATCTTATTAAAGACATTATTAGTAAGATATTTGAACTTGGCTTTAAGTTCCAATCCCGTAAACATGAAACACTCAATCCTAAATCCATTGAGAAAATCATGAATCGTCATATCACCAAGTTTAAAATTGCTAACATTAACCATGGTCACCCTGAAGTATCCTCAGCGTCCAACTCCAATGATAACTTTATCACACGGTTAACTTCATCGGTGTTATCACAAGCGTATGTGGCTAAAACCGCAGAAGCCCGTGAAATATTCACTGAAGACTTAGCCCTGGATATGAGTATTGCTGAAGTGGGTAATCTTACCGATATCGCTGGGGATAAAACGGGACGGTCACGGTTTAACATGTATGCTAACATTGGTGAAGATGGCGTTATTCGCCGTAACCCAGAGTTTATTGAATTGCTCGATAATGCTCAAGCATTGATAGGTCGATAAGACCTATCTAATTTCATATATACACTATTTAACTGATAGAATGGATAACCTAGTCGACTAATTATCTATCCATGAACTATCATTAACCTTAAGGAGAACCATAATGTCTGGTTATATTTCAAACCCCGATGGCTTTTCAAATGCCATTTATCAAAATCTCGGCATCATAAACCAACACATTGTTAATACGATTATGGGTCAGCAGCGTAACCGTGCAGAAGTAGAACTCACCGCATTGGTACAGCAAAATAATTGGCGCAATCAAATCTACGATAACATTGTAAACAAAGTATGTGCCTTTATGGAATATGGTCTTAGCAATGGCATTGCGTTTAATAACATGCTTGTTAATGAGTTGCCACTCATTGTAACGGGTATCTACGCCACAACCATTGTTAATAACACTGATTTCATGCGGTTGATAGATTTTAATTCTAGCCAATATCAAAATTTAATAATGACCTATAATCAACTTGTGAACAAGGTGAATGCTTGGGTTGAATACAATGCTAATCAGCAGCAAATGCAATTTCAGCAGCAGCAGCGATTCTCTCACTCGCAAAGTAATTTGAACTTCAACACCAATCAACCAGGTGCGTTTCGCCCAGCGCTACCTTCAACAAATAATGACTCGTTTTACTCAACCCAAAACTACAATAACAACACCCGTGATGTTAATAGCTATGGTAGCACCAGTGGCGCGGTAACACCTGAACGTAGCTATCCACAGCAGCGAAACAATAACTGGGGTAACAACAATCAACCTATCACGCGTGACACTTGGTCGGAAGGTAACACTACTACCGTAAATCGGTATACCACCAGTAGTCAAACCAACTTCGCTCAAGTGGTAGCTGAGGCTAACAAGAATAGTAAACCTGTAACAATTGAAGGGGCGGTTAACCCAGAAACACCCGTGATTAAAAGTGGGTATCGCTACAATTCTTATACGGATTTTCTTAAGTCTTACCCATTTCCGTATAACATCCCAGTGGCAATGATTGAACCTAAACCAATTGGGTTTATATTTGGCAGTAACGATAAGCTTGAAGATGTTTACAAGATTGAGGAAAACAACATGAATTTTAAACACCACGATTTAACCAAATTTTTCGAGCCAGAGTTTGAGGCTGAGAAATCTGAAAAAGCTGACCCTGCAGAAACTCGCAGAGCCATTGCTAAAATGCAACAGCAAATTAGCTATGAATCGTTGGTACGCAAGTTTGCAGAGAAACGTGAAAACGTGGAAGTAAGCGACTTTAGTTATGATAAAATGGTGACGTTAAACCGTCCGATTCTAGGTGATTATCCTAACAGTCCATTAAGTTATTTTGGACTACTGCAAGAGTCAAGCGAGTATAAAGACTTGTTTGAAGTTGCTGGGATGGACATCTATCAAACAGCGGTTAACTTCAATGTTGTAAACTACACTGGTATTGATTTTGACGATAAGGTTGCTGAACTGGCTAAGCGTTATCAATCGGCTAAAACAATGATTGGTATTCGTGATGTCATGAATCAACTACTTGATGAAGAATACGAATCGGTATCAGAAGTGATTCGTTTACAAAACCGTATTCTCACTCGGGTAATCAATCACGTATTGGCTAACGTGCTTGACTTAAAGGTAATTATTGATTCATTCAACCTTGATATCGAAGGGCTTGAAAAGATACTTGCCACAAAATACAATATGAAAGGTGCGCTTGATTTATACGCGACACAATTAGCAAACTCATTATTTAAACCAGTATCGCGTGGCAACCGTTACTATGAGTTCTTATTTAGCGGCGCTGATTGTAAAGTTGAGAATCAAAACACCTTCTTGTTCATTACCAATGCAGTGCTCCTACCGATTCATTCTGCTAAGATTAGCTTCAATGGTTCTAATAACCGGGCATATTTAACAAAGATACCTGGTCAAGATAGCGTATTGTATGACGCGATTGATAATTGGTATACACAGCGCGAGGAAATTGCCTATCGAAGTGTGGTTGTGACGCTAGACAACCGCGTGATTGAAGTGATTCCTGCCAAGATGCGTGGTACCTATTTATTGATGGAGTCGAAGCTGTAGGTTCTCCTAACCTGTAGATGACTGGGCGTCGTCTACAAGGGTGTTACGGGTTTAAGGTAATCCTAGTAACACTTAGCCAAAAAACCTGACATAAAAGCCAGCTTTTTAGGCTGGCTTTTATGCACTTTAATTTTTTACAATAAATGGATTAGATATGTGTAACGATAAAATGCAGGTAAATGTATTTAGGTATGAGGGTAAATAACATGACTATCGAATTACCAAAGACAACGGTAACTGTCAATGATTTAATGCAGGTGTTAGTTAAAGTCATCAGTATACACGCGATACTGGATGATGATTTTGGTGTGATTACCTCTGAGATGCGGGACGGTAGTAATCAGCCTATTGTTCGGGTGAGTCTAAATTGCATATTCAACGATTTAATTTTCACTCGTCATCAAGGTAATATGCCACTTGATGTTGTTTTTAAAGACATGTATAAAAACAAGTTAGCCCACCCTGTAATGGAAAAACTGTTTAGACATTGTATTTTATTTTGCGAAACATACGAGCAAACAATTGATAGGATAAGTATTATGAATGAACACATTGAAAACCTACGACAGCAGATTAATAAAGCAGTTCGACGTGACGTTACGATTTGTGAAAAAACAAGACCCTAATTTTCTAATCAAGTTTACATACACAACCTTTGATGGTAAGATTGTCAATGGTTAGAGGGTAACACTGGGTTAATTGTTTTAGCTAACTCAGAAGTTTTTCTGGGGCTTGTATCTCAATTTAACAAATCAGCTATTAAAACTGCTTTACGTGAAGGCGGTTATTACGGTGACCAAGACGTCTTAATCATTAATGAGCACCCACGCTTAGATGCAAGTAAGCTGATTAAATTTAACACCGTCTATTCTTACGCTTTAATATCACACCCAACCACGCCAGGTTTATATTTATCAATATCTACTAAAGATGCACCCAATGACTTTATATTACCTGGTGGTGAAGTGCACATCGATGATTGTTATTATGGTCAAGTCGCTGAACGAAAGACGCTTGAAGACACTGGCTACCAAGTAACATTAGATGGAATAACCTTTAGTCAAATGGAACCGGTGAGAAGTAATCGGGTGATGACTTACCGTGGCTGCCTGCAATGTCCTGAAGACATCCACAGTGACGTTAGACCCAGTGACCATTCTAACACTAGCGTAGTTAAATGGTTACCCGCCAGTGAGCTTATCAAAGGTTCATTTAGTGAATATAACAAAGCCATGTTTAAACACTTTGGAATTCCCATTGAATAAAATTACTATTGTATTTAAAACGCATAAAAAAGAGAATCTAATGATTCTCTTTTTTTTTCATCTTTATTTAGGTTTATTACTATCTTCCTATTTTTAAATTGATAGTTAAAAGGAATTACTAATGAGTTTTTCAAATTTAACATGTGGTGTGAGTGACTCACTTGAATTGAATCGCTTACGTCAAAACGAAAACTTCACACAAGTTCGTGAAGAAGCGTACTTACAAGCCGTATCTGTAAACGAGTTATATGACTACGTTTACAACTCTCAACGAATTGGTCGCGCTCAATCTGAAGAGATTGAAGCGAAACTAATTGAGGCTGAGAAAAGCCTCAACCCTGCAGCCTCGGAATTTGAGGTATATCAAACAATTCTTGCATTACAATAACTCTCCGAACCATGAATCGCTTGTCTGTTTCAAACGTGTAATGCATAAATAAAGAGAGCGAAATATCGCTCTCTTTATTTTTTTTTATTTACAACGAGAATTCATCATCGCTATTATCATCGCTATCTGAATCATCCCCTTCTTCACCATCGCTTTCACCCGATGGTTCTTTTTCTTCGTTTTCACCATCACCTTCAGTTTCATCGCTACCATCTCCAAAGTCATCCCCACCAAACATATCATCACCTTCACCATCACCCTCGTCGCTGCTATCATCGCTGGATGAATCAGAACTATCTGACGAATCTTCATCTACACCTAATAACTCTTTGGCTGCGATAATAACACCGTCTTCAGACTGCGCCGCTTTCATGCGTTTAATAATGAATTTTTTCATCGATGGAATAATAGATTCAAGATAAACCGTAAACTGCTCTAGCACATCGTACTGTTCTGAATCTCCCTCACCATGACTGATAAGTTTAAACAATTCAGGTAAGAAGTTATTCTTAATCGCATATTCACGCAGATAGTGACCTTTAATGATAGGCACGATATCGTCAATCATACCACTGATTTCAGCACCCACCCATTTTTCACTAAATAGATTCGCGTTAATCATGGTATCCATAACCTTATCAAAGGCAGTCGCGTAGTCATCAAACGCTTTAGATTGCGCTTCTAACTGTGCCGTGTCAGGTTTAGGTAACTCGATACGGATGTTGTTAATAAATACAAGTGCGATTGCTTCAGCATCATATTGCTCAGGAATACCATTGGCTCGGAGTGTATCCATGTTCTTTTTCACAATGTTCGTGAGTTGACCACGTAACACCGATGAGCTTTTGGTGTACTTTGTAATAAAGTCAGATAAAGCATCCGACAAGATTTCTTGACGTGTTAAATTAATCTTAGCAAAGAATGCATTTTGACTAATAACCGACGCGGCAAACTGCACTTGCTCCGTTGACGTAATTGACTCAGGTGGCGCACCCATACCCATGATGTGTTTCTTCTGAAGCTTTTCATCGTAATCTGAATCAGGTTTACTAAACCCTAGATTCATATTAGACACTTCCATACCCATGTCAGGCACACCTTCGTGTCCACTGATTTTCACATGAACCCCAGCTGATTGAATGGAGTCTGTAATATCGGTCATGGAGTATAGCCCAAATGGTGCTTCACTCATCGTTGCCCGTTGATACTCATGTTTATATTTCTCAATGGTGCGCATTGGGTGTGGGTCATTCGGGTCAAGCTTAATGTCAAGCTCACGGTGGTCAATCGACGACTTAATTGCGGCTAACGCTTCACCAACTTGGTTTACCATACGCAGGGACGATAAGGATTTGGTTTTATCTAAGATAGAACGACCAACCCCATTATCGTGATAATCAAAGGCAAGGTAAGTGGTGAGTTTAACTGGTACGTAAATCAGACGGGTCTGCATGTTACGCAGTGCACGCCAAAACATCATTTGATAGACGTTAGATGATTCGCCTAAAGTAATGTTGCTTTTATAGATACCATTTTTTAATCGAGCAATTAAGTCTTGCTCAATCACGTTTGCATATAACTGTGACGATACACGAATGTCAACGGGTTGGTCTCTATGGTCAACCCCACTAATACTGGCACTAGAGGTTTGTGCAATCATCGCACCGTTTAGCGTTTTAACACTCTCTGCCGCGTTACGCATTTGATTAAACTGCGTTGATTCACTTGATAACTTTAATGGGTTACCGAATTCATCTACCGCAATAAAATAGCCAACGTGGGCGGTTGGGTCAGAGGGTTTAAACACAGGAATGACTGATTCAGCCGGTGGGTTAATAACCGCAGGGTGTCCCACTGTGGGTTTATCTAACTCATCAGGGTCTGACACTGACACAATCGTGCGAGATACACCACTGCGTTCTGGGTAGATATTAGATACATCTTTTTCATTACCTTGGACACCTAAGTAGGGTTTGAAGTCTTCTAAACCCATGGTGATGTCACCAAAAATTGATTCAAGTGATTTATCCGTGTTATAGTCTTGAATCCAAGGTTGCTTTAAGGCATTAAAGTTATCAGTCACCGTTACTCTTGTGGCAGGATTACCAACACGGGGGTCAATGTGATTTTCTTTTTCATCTTCTAAGCCTACAAAAATGCCGCCTTTTTTATCAGCCGTTGCGCTACCTAAAATCCCAATGGTTTTTGTATTGCCATTGGTGTAGAAGATATCCTTTAAAGACTCATGGGTAATCTT
>RRZT010669528.1_pt1 | contig 15278 bp, 18 predicted proteins | sample 2165551 | NCBI WGS metagenome assembly RRZT01 (sample SAMN10456910, study PRJNA506462) | wastewater metagenome | biome: wastewater; feature: sludge; material: wastewater sludge; isolation source: wastewater sludge with Escherichia coli K12::gfp cells carrying plasmid... | place: USA: Moscow, Idaho... | reverse complement strand
TGGCGCGGGCGATTGCCCTCGATCCGATGCTGATCATGTATGACGAGCCGTTTGCCGGTCTCGACCCGATCTCGATGGGGGTTATCGGCCAGCTTATCCGCAAGTTGAACGATGCGCTTGGCGCGACCACGCTCTTGGTGACGCATGATGTTCAAGAGGCCTTGCAGATTGTCGATTACGTCTATTTTGTGTCAGACGGCCAGATCGTTGCGCAAGGCACGGCTGATGAAATTCGTGCTTCCGATGATCCGTTTGTTCACCAATTTGTTTTCGGCGAGGCGGATGGTCCGGTGCACTTCCATTATCCGGCAGAGCCCTTCCGGCAGGAATTGATGCGGGAGCGCGCCAATGGTTGAGAAAAGTCTTTCTGCTTTTGTTGCGTTGGTCAGGGCTTCCGGTCACCGCATGAACAACGCTCTGCAGAAGCTTGGCTTCGCAGCGCGTTTCTTTGTCATGGTCTTGGTTTATTCAGGGCAGTCATTCCGGCGCTTCAACCTGACAATCCGCGAGATCTATTTCTGTGGTTTTCAGTCCCTGCTGATTATTCTCGTTTCAGGCTTATTTATCGGCATGGTGCTTGGCATGCAAGGGTATGAAACCTTGCAGCGCTATGGGTCGTCCGAGGCACTGGGTGTTTTGGTGGCGTTGTCGCTGACTCGTGAACTGGGGCCGGTGGTCGCTGCTTTGTTGTTTGCCTCGCGCGCTGGTTCGGCGATTACGGCCGAAATCGGCCTGATGAAGGCGACTGAACAGCTCACAGCGATGGACATGATGGCGGTCAATCCAATTGCCCGTGTCGTCGCGCCGCGTTTCTGGGGTGGTGTGATTTCAATGCCGCTGTTGGCGGCTCTGTTTTCCGCAGTCGGTGTTTTTGGCGGCTATCTCGTGGGCGTCGTTCTGATCGGCGTCGATGAAGGGGCTTTTTGGTCGCAGATGCAGGGGTCGGTGGATTTTCGCTTTGACATCTGGAACGGGGTAGTGAAGAGCTTTGTTTTTGGGGTGGCTGTTTCCCTGATTGCTGTTTTCGAGGGCTATGATGCAGTTCCTACTGCCGAAGGCGTTTCGGGGTCGATCAAAAGAACGGTGGTCTATTCGGCGCTGGCTATTCTGGCGCTGGATTTCGTGTTGACCTCCTTTATGTTTCGGGGGATGTGATGAGTCGCAAGTTGCTTGATCTCTGGGTAGGATTTTTTGTTGTTTTCGGTTTTGCTGCACTGTTGTTTTTAGCACTAAGGGTAGGGAACCTTTCGTCGTCGAACTTTGCTGAGACGTACCAGCTGACAGCCAAGTTTGATAACATCGGAGGCTTGAAAGTGCGCGGTCCGGTGAAAAGTGCGGGGGTGGTCGTCGGACGGGTGACTGAAATTCACTTTGATTCCGCTACATACGAAGCCGTGGCAACGCTAACGATCGATGGTCGCTATCACTTTCCGAAAGATACCTTCGCGTCTATTCTGACGGCGGGTTTGCTGGGTGAGCAGTACATCGGATTAGATGCCGGTGGCGAGGAAAAAATGTTGAAAGCAGGCGATGTGGTTGCCAAGACGCAGTCTGCAGTAGTGCTGGAAAAGCTGATCAGTCAGTTTATGTTCAACAAAGCGTCCGAGGGTTCGGACAAGCAATAAAAGGAAGGGTCATCCGTGAAAGCTCATTTGGCAAAGCGTATTTGTTCCGTGGCATTCGCCGCCTCAGTCTTGGGCGCTTTGCCGGGGTGTGCGACAACGGCGGATAATCCGAAGGACCCCTACGAGGGCTTCAACCGTGCGATGTTCTCGGTGAATGAAGGTCTTGACGTCGTGGTCAAGCCTCTCGCTCAGGGCTATGACGCAGCAGCACCTCTGCCGGCAAAAGTGGGGATCGGTAATTTCTTCGGTAATTTGTGGGATGTGCTGACAGCGGTAAATAATCTGCTGCAAGGCAAGGGTGGTGAAGGGGTGTCGGATATCGGGCGTGTTCTTGTGAACAGCACGATCGGCATTGGCGGTATCTTCGATGTGGCCAGCGAAATGGGTATGGATAAGCATGCCGAAGATTTCGGTCAGACGCTTGGCAAGTGGGGCGTCGATGCTGGCCCTTACTTCTACTGGCCGATTATCGGGCCACGGACAACGCGTGACACGTTTGGTTGGGTCGTCGATTCCTATATGGATCCGCTCTGGTATTTCGAAGGCGTTCCGTTGCGCAATAGCTTGGTTGGCGTTCGCTTTGTTGATCTGCGCGCCAGCCTTTTGCCGACGGATAAAATCGTCGATGAGGCGGCTTTCGATAAGTACACCTACATCCGTGATGCCTATTTGCAAAACCGCATTAGTGAGATTAACGATGGCAACGTGCCGATTGAAGGTCGCGATGATGCTGAGTACAAGCTGAGCCGGTGCTACTAAAGAAGATCTGAACCGTTTTTGAGAGACAGTATGAAATCGTTGTTTTTGTGGGTGTTTGGGGTTTTTTTGTTGGTAAGTGGTCAGGCGATTGCTGACGTTGATTCGCCGGATGCGCTGATCAAAAAGGTGTCTGATGACGTTTTGACTATCGTCCGCCAGGACAAGGATATTCAAAGCGGTAACACAAAAAAGGCAATGGATTTGGTTGAGGCGAAGGTTTTGCCGCATTTCAACTTCCAGCATATGACTGCGCTGGCGATGGGCAAGGACTGGAGGAAGGCAACGCCGGAGCAGAAGAAGCGCTTGTCTGAAGAGTTCAAGACCTTGCTGGTGCGGACCTATTCCAACGCATTGACCGGGTATCGCGATCAGACGATTCGCTACAAGCCGGTGAAGATGCAGTCTGGCGACGAGGAGGTGTTGGTGCGTACCGAAATCGTCCAGCCGGGAAACAAGCCGATTCAACTCGACTACGCGCTGGAAAAGCTGGCCGATGGTTGGAAGGTTTTCGACGTGGTGGTTGCCGGCGTGAGTCTGGTTACCAATTATCGCGACACTTTCAGTCAGGAAGTTCGCGCTAACGGGGTCGACGGTCTTGTTCAGATGCTGGTTGCCAAGAATAAGCAGATTGAGGCCGGCAACAAGCAATGATTGAGAAACTCGGAGATGGATTTCGCGTAACCGGCACTATGCTCGTTGCTGACGCGACGGCTCTGCTAGAAGCGGGGCGTTCGTTGTTGCAAGGGGCTGGCGCGGGTTCCGTGATGGTCGTTGACCTTTCTTCGGTTGAAGAAACCGATTCTTCAGCACTGGGTGTTGTTTTTGGCTTGTTACGCACGGCGCGTCAATTGGACGTTGCGTTGCGTATTGCGCACCCGCCTGCCAGCATGATCAGTTTGGCCGCGCTTTACGGCGTCTCCGATTCTCTCCCGCTCGCCTGATTGGCGTGCCCCTCTGTTTAGTTGAGATGCCATGGGCGTCGCTGTTTCCATTCGGCAGGTCGTAAAGAGCTTCGGTAGTCTACGTGCGCTTGACGGCGTTTCGCTGGAAATTGCCGAGGGTGAGTTCTTTGGCCTGCTCGGCCCCAACGGTGCTGGAAAAACGACGCTAATCTCCAGTGTGGCCGGGCTGAGTCTCCCCGACGCCGGTTCGATAAGCGTGATGGGCTGCGATGTTGTTGCTGATTATCGCGAAGCCCGCCGCAAGCTCGGCGTGGTGCCGCAAGAATTGGTTTTCGATCCGTTCTTTTCGGTACGTGAAACCCTGCGCATCCAGTCCGGCTACTTCGGCATACGTAATAACGATGACTGGATTGATGAAGTTTTGGCGAATCTTGATTTGACCGCCAAGGCTAATGTAAATATGCGTCGTTTGTCGGGTGGCATGAAACGTCGCGTGCTGGTTGCCCAAGCGTTAGTACATAAGCCGCCAGTGATTGTCCTCGACGAGCCGACTGCCGGGGTTGACGTCGAATTGCGTCAGGGTTTGTGGCAATTCGTTCAGCGGCTCAACGGCGAGGGACATACCGTCATTTTGACGACGCACTATCTTGAGGAAGCCGAGGCGCTTTGCGGCCGCATTGCCATGCTCAAACAAGGGCGTGTCGTGGCGCTGGATACGACGACTAATCTGTTGGCACGTTTTTCCGGGCATACCCTGAATCTGCGCTTGAGTAATCAAGCTGCGCTACCCGAAGCATTGTGCGCGCGGGCAATAGAAAGTGAAGGCGGGTGGATTTTCCGTCTGGCGGGGTTCGATGAGATCGAACCCTTGTTAGCGGACATTCGCTTGGCGGGTTGCGTGATCGATGATCTGCAACTGACGCAGACCGATCTTGAGGATGTCTTTGTTGGCGTGATGCAGGGCGCGGCAGTAAGTGAAGGGGGGAAGCGCGATGATCGGTTTTCGTACTCTGCTCTATAAGGAAGTGCTGCGTTTCTGGAAGGTGGGATTTCAGACGGTGGCGGCGCCAGTTATTACCGCATTGCTCTATCTGCTGATTTTTTCGCACGTACTCGATGCGCATGCCCAGATCAATGGCGTAGCGTACGCCGCTTTTCTGATACCTGGCCTGGTTATGATGTCGGTCCTGCAGAATGCTTTTGCCAACACTTCGTCCAGCTTGATTCAGTCAAAGGTGACTGGCAGCGTTGTGTTTGTGTTGTTGCCGCCGATTTCCTATGTCGAGTTCTTCTTGGCGTATATTCTGGCCGCCATGTTGCGTGGATTGCTGGTTGGCTTCGGGGTGTTAATTGTGACCGGGTGGTTCGCGCCGTTGTCCTTCCTCGCGCCGGGCTGGATTCTCGTGTTTGCCATGGTCGGCGGAGGCGTAATGGGGTCTTTGGGCATGATTGCCGGGATCTGGGCAGACAAGTTTGATCAACTCGCCGGTTTTCAGAACTTTTTTATCATGCCGCTGACGATGCTGTCGGGTGTGTTTTATTCGATACACTCCTTACCAGCGTTCTGGCAGCGGGTGTCGCATTTCAACCCCGTTTTTTATATGATTGACGGCTTTCGTTTCGGTTTTTTCGGCGTTTCTGACGCCACCCCAGAAACGAGTCTGGCCGTCGTTACTGTAAGTTTTGTTGCTGTTGCTCTAATCGCGTTGGCGATGTTGCGCAGCGGATACAAGTTGAGGTCCTGAATCATGATGCAATCTGAACAAATCAAAAAGACAATCGCCGTTGGGCTGGCCTGCGAAGGCCTGAGCGTTGAGGGCGATGGTGAACATTTCGAAGCGATTATTGTCAGTTCCGAATTTGTCGGCAAAAGCCGTATTCAACGTCAGCAATTGGTTAACGCCTTGTTGAAGGCTGATTTCGACAGCGGCAAGCTACACGCCCTTTCGATGAAGACCCTGACACCCGATGAGCGGAGTGCATTGCTTGGATAAGTTATTGATAGAGGGCGGCACGCCGCTCGTTGGCGAAGTCGCCATTTCCGGTGCGAAAAATGCGGCGCTGCCTATTCTTTGTTCCAGCCTGCTTGTTGCCGAACCAGTGCGGTTTTCCAACGTTCCGCATCTCAACGACATTTCGACCATGCTGCGCCTGATCGGGCAGATGGGCGTTGAAGTGACGATGGATGGAAACGATGGCATGGTACTCAACGGGCAAGGATTGAATAATCCGACGGCGCCATACGACATGGTCAAGACCATGCGCGCATCGATTCTTGTGCTTGGTCCGCTCCTGGCGCGTTGTGGCGAGGCCAAGGTCTCGCTGCCAGGTGGCTGTGCCATCGGCGCGCGTCCGGTTGACCAGCACATTCGCGGCCTACAGGCGATGGGCGCGGAAATCCATGTCGAAAATGGCTATGTCCATGCCAAGGCCTCGCGTCTGCATGGTGCTCGCATCGTGACTGACATGGTGACCGTGACCGGTACTGAAAACCTGATGATGGCCGCTACGCTGGCGGAGGGTGAGACGATCATTGAAAACGCCGCGCGCGAACCCGAGGTGGTTGATCTGGCCAATTGCCTGATCGCCATGGGGGCAAAAATCTCAGGCGCCGGTACGGACAGTATTTGCATTGTTGGCGTCGAACGTCTGCACGGCGCGTCACACGCGATCATGCCGGACCGCATTGAAACGGGTACCTATCTTTGTGCAGCAGCGGCCACTGCTGGCAATATTCGACTGACGAATACCTCGGCCGGTTTGCTTGATTCGGTGATCCAGAAGTTAATTGAGGCCGGCTGCGATATTTCCTCCGGGGGCGATTCGATTTCAATCAAGGCACCGCCGAGACTTAAGGCGGTCAGCGTCCGTACTGAGCCGTATCCCGCTTTCCCGACCGACATGCAGGCGCAGTTCATGGCGATCAACTGTATCGCCGAGGGGACTGCGGTGATTCGCGAAACGATTTTCGAAAACCGCTTCATGCATGCTGTTGAACTTATCCGGCTGGGCGCAGATATCAAGATCGATGGGAATAATGCGCTGGTGACCGGCTTGCCGCGCCTCGACGGGGCAACCGTGATGGCAACCGATCTGCGTGCTTCTGCGAGTTTGGTCATCGCCGGGCTGGTCGCGCAGGGTGAAACCTTGATCGAGCGCATCTATCATCTTGATCGCGGCTATGAGCGGATCGAAGAGAAACTGACTCGCCTGGGCGCGAACGTTCGCCGGGTGCACTGAGAACGGCAGGGCTGTAGGCCAATAGATACGGGCCTCTCCAGAGGTTGTATAGGGATCGATTCTGTACTATGCCTATCGCCAAGCTGCCGGCAGCGCCGCATTGCGGTAAAATCGCCTCTTTCTTAAGCAGGAATACGCCGTGGATGGCATCACCATTGCCCTTTCGAAGGGCCGCATTTTCGAAGAGACCTTGCCGCTACTGGCTGCCGCTGGTATCGAGCCGCTGGAAAACCCGGAAACCTCGCGCAAGCTGATTATCCCGACGACGCGTGATGACGTGCGTGTCGTTATCGTGCGCGCCACCGACGCGCCGACTTACGTGCAATATGGCGCGGCGGATATCGGCGTGGCCGGTAAGGATGTGTTGATTGAACACGGCGGCGATGGCCTGTATCAGCCGATCGATTTACAGATCGCCAAATGCCGGATGATGGTCGCGATTCCCGCCGGATTCGATTACGGGCATGCTGTACGCCAAGGCGCACGTCTCAAGGTAGCGACCAAGTACATCAATATTGCCCGTGAGCACTTTGCGGCCAAGGGCGTGCATGTCGATCTGATCAAACTCTATGGTTCGATGGAACTGGCGCCGCTCGCTGGCCTGGCCGATGCGATCGTTGACCTGGTGTCGACCGGCAGTACGCTCAAAGCCAATAATCTGGTGGCCGTCGAGCACATCATCGATATTTCCTCGCGTCTGATTGTCAATCAGGCCGCGCTAAAGCTTAAGCGCGAGAAGATTGTTGCGATTCTGGATGCCATTGCTGGTGTCGTTGGCTCGGGTGAAGCGAAGTCGTGATTGCCATTAAACGTTTCTCTAGTGCCGATGCCGACTTCAAGCAGCGGCTTGACGATTTGCTCGCCTTCGAGAGCGCGCAGGATGAGTCGGTTGATCGTACCGTCGCCGCCATCCTGGCGGATGTCAAAGCAAGGGGGGATGCGGCGGTCGTCGAGTACACCAACCGTTTTGACCGCCTTGCCGTTAAGTCGATCGCCGAACTGGAACTGACGCGCAGCGAACTGCAGCATGCGCTTGATGGCTTGCCGAAGGACCAGCGCGATGCGCTGGAAGCCGCAGCGCGTCGTGTTCGTAGCTACCACGAGCGACAGCCCCTGCAGAGTTGGCAGTTCGAAGAAGCCGATGGCACTCTGCTCGGTCAGAAGGTCACGCCGCTTGATCGCGTCGGCCTCTATGTGCCGGGGGGCAAGGCATCGTACCCGTCTTCCGTGTTGATGAACGCGATTCCGGCCAAGGTGGCGGGGGTCAAGGAACTGATCATGGTGGTGCCAACCCCCGGCGGTGAGCGCAACCCGCTGGTATTGGCCGCAGCTGCGCTGGCCGGTGTCGATCGGGTGTTCTGCGTCGGCGGCGCACAGGCGGTTGGCGCGCTTGCGTATGGTACGCAGACCGTGTCGCAGGTTGACAAGATCGTCGGTCCTGGCAACGCCTACGTGGCAGCCGCCAAGCGCCGTGTTTTCGGCGTTGTCGGCATCGACATGGTCGCCGGTCCGTCGGAAATCCTCGTCATCTGTGATGGCAAGACCGATCCCGACTGGGTGGCGATGGATCTCTTTTCGCAAGCCGAGCACGATGAACTGGCGCAGTCGATCCTGCTTTGCCCAGACGCTTCTTACCTTGAGCGGGTTGTCGCTTCCATCGAAAAACTGCTTCCCACCATGTCGCGCCAGTCTGTGATTCGCGCATCGCTGGAAAATCGCGGCGCGCTGATCAAGGTGCGCGACCTGGAGGAGGCGTGCGCTATCGCCAACCGTATCGCGCCGGAGCATCTTGAGCTTTCGCTGGCCGATGCCGAAAGTTGGGTCGAGAAAATCCATCACGCTGGTGCCATTTTTATTGGGCCTTACACTTCCGAGTCGCTTGGCGACTACTGCGCCGGGCCGAACCACGTGCTGCCGACTTCAGGTAGCGCGCGCTTTTCTTCGCCACTGGGCGTGTATGACTTCCAGAAGCGCTCGAGCCTGATTCGTGTTTCGCAGGCCGCCTCGAAGGTTTTGGGAGGCATTGCGTCGACGCTGGCTAAAGGCGAAGGCTTGCCGGCGCATGCCCGCTCTGCCGAGTATCGCGTCGAATCCGATTGACCGGTTGTGCTTTAGTCGGGGGGCGACGTGAAGCAGCTTGCCAGCTACTTAGGGAATGTTCTCTACCTGTCCTGGTGATGTGCATGGGAACGTTCGCGTCGGGTGACGGTCATGCAAAGTCAAACGTATCGATAAACCAAGAATGAGCAGTTAGCCGCTCTCGACGCAGAGGCACTGAGTGCGCCGAGAACGGCAACGCAAAACCCATTGGGGTGAGTCATTGAATTTGCTCTGCGCCCTTTGCGTTGAAAGAGGTTCTAACCGAGTTTTTCTGGATTAATAACGATCCCTTCCCATTCCAATATGCCAAACGATAATCCGGAAGCAGACACCTTTTCCTTGCTGCTCAGTGTTAACGATAAGCCGCATCGAATCGCAAGTACGGCTACGCTGTTGCAGTTGCTCGATGAACTAGCGCTTGCTTCGACCAAAGGTTTAGCCGTGGCGATTAACGATGGGGTGGTGTCGCGCTCGCATTGGCCGGTGCAGCGGCTGACTGACGGCGATCGGGTGCTGATCATTCAGGCAACGCAAGGCGGTTGATTTTTTGTTGTGCTGCGCTGCCAATTAACCAAGCAAGAAGAAGCCACATGAATTCATCCAAACTCGTCATCGCGGGAACCGAATTTTCCTCCCGTCTATTCCTCGGTACCGGCAAGTACAGCTCGGGAGAGGTCATGGCGGAAAGCCTCGCCGCTTCGGGGACGCAATTGGTGACCGTCGCTTTGCGCCGGGTGCATACGAATGGCGCAGGTGACACGATTCTTTCCTGTCTCGATACCAACCGTTATCGTTTGCTGCCGAATACCTCGGGTGTGCGTAATGCGCAAGAAGCGGTGCTTGCCGCCGAACTGGCTCGCGAAGCGCTGGAAACCAATTGGCTGAAGCTGGAGATTCATCCGGATCCGAAGTACCTGATGCCCGATCCGCTGGAAACGCTGAAAGCCGCGCAGGAGCTGGTACAGCGTGGCTTTATTGTGCTGCCGTATGTGCATGCCGATCCGGTTTTGTGCCGGCAGTTGGAAGAGGCCGGTTGTGCTGCGGTCATGCCGCTGGCGGCGCCGATCGGCAGCAACCGCGGTCTCGAGTCGCGCGCGTTTCTTGAAATCATCATTGCGCAAAGCAAGGTGCCGGTGGTAATCGATGCCGGCCTCGGGACGCCATCGCATGCGGCGGCGGCCATGGAGCTGGGGGCCGATGCGGTGCTGGTCAACACGGCGATTGCCGCCGCGGCCGGTCCGGTAGCCATGGGGCACGCCTTCCGTTTGGGCGTCGAAGCCGGGCGGATGGCTTACGAGTCGGGTCTGGCCGCGCAGTCGCCCCGCTCGCTGGCTTCTGCGACTTCGCCGCTGACCGCATTTCTGGCCGAGATGGGCGCATGAGTTTCGTCGAGGTTTGGCAAAAAAGCGATTTCGCCGCGGTCGGGCAGGCGATCGAGACAAAGACCGCCGCCGATGTGCGCCGTGCGCTCGGGCACGTTGATAGCGGGCTTGATCTTGAGGATCTTGCCGCGTTGCTCTCTCCCGCCGCAGCGCCGTTTCTTGAAGAAATGGCGCAGATCAGTCAGCGGCGTACGATTGCCCGCTTTGGCCGGGTCATGCAACTGTATGCGCCGCTGTATCTGACTAACATCTGCGCAAACATTTGCACCTATTGCGGCTTCAGTGCGCAGAACCGCATCCCGCGCAAGGCGCTCAAAGAGCCCGAAATTCTTGCTGACGCCAGAGTGTTACAGCAGTATGGCTTTGACCATGTCCTGCTGGTGACTGGTGAGTCCAACCGTTATGGCGCAGAGTATCTGCAAAAGGCCTTTCAACTGTTACGGCCTTTTTTTTCCAGCCTTTCCATGGAAGTGCAGCCGCTTGACGAAGCCGATTATGCCGCGCTGACCCGCGATGGTTTGAGCGCGGTGATGGTCTATCAGGAAACCTATAATCCGCAGATGTATGCCCGGCATCATCTGAAGGGCCCGAAAACTGACATTTGCTATCGGCTGGAAACGCCGGATCGCCTTGGCCGTGCCGGTGTAAAGAAAATCGGGCTGGGCGCGCTTTACGGGCTTTCTGACTGGCGTGCCGAGTCATGGTTCATCGGTCTGCAGCTGCGCTACATGGAAAAGCATTTCTGGCGTTCGCGCTATAGCGTGTCCTTCCCGCGTTTGCGGCCGCATGCCGGTAGTCAGATCGACATCAGTCCGTTCACCGAGCGCGAACTGGTGCAAACCGCCTGTGCCTTCCGCCTGTTCAGTCAGGAACTGGAACTGAATCTTTCGACCCGTGAGCGCGCAGTCTTTCGCGATCATGCTCTGGGTCTTGGCTTTACCGCCATGAGCGCCGGTTCGCGGACCAATCCGGGCGGCTATTCCGGCGAGGCCGAGTCGCTTGAGCAGTTCGAGATTGACGATGGGCGCAGCCCGGCCGAAGTTGCCTCCCTCCTGCGCGGTAAGGGCTACGACCCGGTGTGGAAAGATTGGGACGCGACCTACGACGGATGCGCTCGTGCCGCCTGCATGGCTTGAAATGAACCTAAAAAAAGTAGTTCAACCACGGCGAACGCGGCGCGAACAGCGAAAAGCTTGAGTTTTTGGTATTTCTTCGCGGCATGTTCTCCGTGGTCAACTGCTTTTTCTAGGATGAACGTCATGGCCTTGTTGCCCACGGAGCGCTAGTGCATCGTTCAGACGCCGTCGAATTACCCACAGCCAAACAAATTATGTGACGATTTATCTACCTGACGTGCCGACCGTACGGCCTTGCCGCGCCGAATGATGTGGAGATGAGCAGCAGGAAGAGTCAGGGGGTGAAGACGAGCTAAGTGAACAGGTGAAGCTCAAAATGGGGTGAGCCGCCATCGGCGGCTCACGGGGTCATGGGTGCCTTTGAGGCACTCATGATTTCAGGCCTCAGGCTTTGCCGGGGGCGTCTTACCAGTAACAGAGTTAAGAATCAAAGCGACAGAATTACATGATGAGTTTGCTGCCGTTTGCCCCTTGATGTTTTTGACTCAATGTCAGTTCGCCGCGCCATATTTGGTAAGGATCGCATTCCATTCCGGGTCGCTTGCCATACCTCCTGCTACCGCTGAGAGTTCTTTCGATAGCGCCGCATCATTGTTGGAAACAAACATGAAACGATCAAATTTTAGGTGTGGTGTGGCGGAAACGTACATTTTTCCAGCCAGGCCATCTGTTGTGCCATTTGTTTTCATGAGGTAGTTATAAGTCGAGGCAGCCATCAACGCTACGTCCGCTCGTTCACTGGCTATCGTTTTGAGTATCTGCAACTCGGTATTGAAGTCGGTACGTTTGATGTCTTTCCCGAAGCGGTCTTCAAGGCCTGAATATTTATTGCCTCTGATCCCGGCAAACTGCAAATCCTTAAGGGAGTCGGCGTTTTTGTATTCGATTTTTTTGCTCATTGATGAAATCACGTTGTTCTTGTCGGCCATGATGGCAGCGGTCCAAGAATACTTTTTCTTTTCGACATCACCGACAAAGGCTGGGCTAAGGAAGACAACTATGCCTTTGAAGTTAGGAGTGTCAATGATTTCCCTATTCAGACGCTCGCGCGGCATGTTCTGCAAGGTAATAACATACTTGCCTTTGAGTTTGCCATTCAAATATCCAACCAGATCGCCTGCCAGTCCGGGTTGTCCCTCAACTGTGAAAGGCACAGTCTGATAGGTGTTGTAAGCGGTTATGTTGGTTTGTGCCAGCGCACATGTGCCAGTGATGGCCAAACTGAGGGCGATAATGCTGCGAAAATCAGGTTTCATATAGTCTCCAATGAGTGGTTTTTGGTAGCAATACGCATAGTGATTATCTAGTTGAAAATCAGGGATAGTCTTGCATATTCGTGTGGGGATCGCAAGCTTAAGTTGCTCACCATGAATAACTCGCAACCCAATGATTCTTTGTAATAAATTCCTGTTTTTTGGTGGTTTTGATTTGCTGGAAATATTAATAGGGAGTGGACCACGATTTCTTCACGGCCAAAGCTACGCAAAGTGCCTTGCACTAACGCATTGCCGCTGGCCGCCATTCTCGTCAAGCCGAAACTTCCTATCCTTACCCAAGTATCTCCCTCAGCGCATGCACCAACGCCTCGCATTGCGCATCCGTCCCGATCGTGATGCGCAAATGTTGATCGATGCGCTCTGCATTGAAATGGCGGACGATGATCTTGCGCTCGCGCAGCTCGCCGGCGATTTGGGCTGCGTCGTGTTGCGGATGGCGGGCGAAAATGAAATTGGCCGCCGAGGGTAGGACGTTGAAGCCGAGTGCCTCGAGATTTTTGACCAAAACGCTGCGGCTGTTCATTACCGCGTGCCGTGTTTTTTCCAGGTAGTTCTTGTCGTGCATGGCCGCTGTTGCGCCGGCGATAGCGATGCGGTCGAGCGGGTAGGAATTGAAGCTGTTTTTCACGCGGTCAAGCGCGTCGATCAGGTCGGTGTGGCCGATGGCATAGCCGACGCGCAAACCGGCCAGCGCATGTGATTTGGAAAGCGTGCGGATGACGAGCAGGTTGGGATAGCGGTTTACCAGCGCAATGGCCGTATCGCCACCAAAATCGACGTAGGCTTCGTCGATGACGCACACCGAGTCGGGGTGCGCGGCGAGCAAGCGTTCGATTTCAGTGAGCGGCAGCAACTGCCCGGTAGGGGCATTCGGGTTGGCAATGATGATGCCGCCGTTTTTGCGCGCGTAGTCGTCGATACGGATTTTGAAGTCGTCGTCGAGAGCGATGGCAACGCTTTCAATGCCGTACAGACCGCAGTAAACCGGGTAAAAGCTGTAGGAGATATCGGGCAGCAGAATCGGCTTGTCGTGTTTGAGCAGGGCCATGAAGGCGTGTGCCAGCACTTCGTCGGAACCGTTACCAACAAAGACTTGCGCCGGTGTGATGGCAAACTCGGCAAAGTTCGCGGCAACGGCTTGCTTGAAGCGGTCGGCATTGGGGTCCGGGTAGAGGCGCAGGGTCGTGCCGTCGACACCGAGTTCGCCCTGCATGGCGGCCACGGCGTGCGGGGAAGGCGGGTAGGGGTTTTCGTTGGTGTTCAGCTTGATGAGGTTGGTCAGCTTGGGCTGCTCTCCCGGAACGTACGGGGTCAGCGTGTGAACGAGGGGGCTCCAGTATTGGCTCATAAGGGCTCGCAAGGTCGAATGCAGGGGAAGCTCAAGATGGTATCATGCACGACTGTTGATGTGATCTGGCGGAGGTGTTGTTAAGACATTTTCAGCCGATGTTTAATGACCATGTATTTGCGGGGCCTTCATGCGGCAAGCCGAAATTAGCAGAAACACCCTCGAAACCCGGATTACGGTCCGCGTAAATCTTGACGGCAGTGGCCGGGGCAAGTTTGCCACGGGCGTGCCTTTCCTCGATCACATGCTCGATCAGGTCGCCCGCCATGGGATGATCGACCTTGAGGTCGAGGCGCAAGGCGATTTGCATATCGATGCGCACCACACGGTTGAAGATATTGGCATCACGCTCGGGCAAGCACTCACCAAGGCGCTCGGCGATAAGGCCGGCCTGCGCCGTTACGGTCATGCCTATGTGCCGCTCGATGAGGCGCTGTCGCGCGTGGTGATTGATCTCTCTGGCCGCCCGGGCCTGGTGTTTGGCGTCGAGTTCGTCCGCGCCATGATCGGGGCGTTCGATGTGGATTTGGTGCGTGAGTTTTTCCAGGGGCTGGTCAACCACGCCAACATGACTCTGCATATCGATAGCCTGCGTGGCGAAAACGCGCACCATCAGGCCGAAACGATCTTCAAGGCTTTTGGTCGCGCGCTGCGCATGGCGGTTGAAGCCGATGAACGCGCGGCGGGCAGCATTCCGTCAACCAAGGGCTCGCTCTGATGGGGACTGCATCTGGAACAATTGCTGTAGTCGACTACGGCATGGGAAACCTGCGCTCGGTCTGGCAGGCGCTGGTGCATGTGGCGCAGGGCCGCGAGGTGGTCGTCACCGCCGATCCGAAGGTGCTCGCTGCTGCCGAGCGCGTGGTCTTCCCCGGGCAGGGCGCCATGCCGGACTGCATGCGTGAGCTTGATGCGCGCGGCTTGCGGCAGGCGGTGCTGGATGCCGCCAAGAACAAGCCGTTTCTCGGTATCTGTATCGGCCAGCAAATGCTGTTCGAACATAGCGAAGAGGGCGATGTCGCTGGTCTTGGAGTGTTTGCCGGGCAGGTCCGTCGTTTTCCGGTCGAGAAAATGCACTCAGCGCAGGGCGAGCGGCTCAAGGTGCCGCACATGGGCTGGAACGAAGTGCTGCACACACGGTCACATGCCCTCTGGCATGGCATTGCGGACGGAGCACGCTTCTATTTTGTACATAGTTATTATGTCGATCCGGTCGATCAAACTACTGTTTCGGGAACGACCGATTACGGTATTCCCTTTACCAGCGCGGTGGCGCGGGATAATATCTTCGCCATCCAATGTCACCCGGAGAAGAGTGCCCAGGCAGGGCTTGCCTTGTTGTCCAATTTCATCGGCTGGCAGCCCTGATTTGTCACGCTTTTTCCTTCCTTTTTCTTCCACCACTCATCGTTTCTCACAATGCTGATCATTCCCGCGATTGACCTGAAGGACGGGCAGTGCGTCCGTCTCAAACAGGGGCTTATGGACGACGCTACCGTATTTTCCAAC
>RRZT010758701.1_pt1 | contig 15285 bp, 13 predicted proteins | sample 2165551 | NCBI WGS metagenome assembly RRZT01 (sample SAMN10456910, study PRJNA506462) | wastewater metagenome | biome: wastewater; feature: sludge; material: wastewater sludge; isolation source: wastewater sludge with Escherichia coli K12::gfp cells carrying plasmid... | place: USA: Moscow, Idaho... | reverse complement strand
CGCCGCGAGTCGCGAAGTGGATCAGGCGCTTGTCCTGCGCTATCGCTACGTGCTCAGTCCCAAAGTCAATGCCGAGCGCTTCAGCAGCCAGGGGCTGCACGATGCCATCAGCCACACACTGGTCGAGTTGTCTGGATCGGCCGGCCTGTTGCTCAAGTCGCTCCTCCCGCGCGATCCCACCGGCGAGTTGTGGGCCACGCTTGAAAGCGTGGCCGGAGGCAGCGCACCTTCGAGCACCGATGGTGCGTGGGCGTCGGCGGACGGACAGCGCGCGCTGCTGGTGACCATGACACGCGCCAAAGGCACCGACACCGACGCGCAGGAACGTGCGCTGACCGTCATTCGCAAGAGCTTCGACGCCCTGAACACCGACGGCACGCTGCAGCTTCGCATGTCGGGCACGCCGGTGTTTGCCGTGCACGCACGCAGCACCATCCGGTCGGAAATCGAGCGCCTATCGTTGATTGGCGGCCTGAGCGTTTTCGCCCTGTTGTTCGGTGTGTACCGATCTTGGCGCAACGTCGCCATCGGCTTGCTGCCCGTCGTGTCCGGCATTCTGGTGGCCATCGCCGCCGTGGCGCTCAGTTTCGACACCGTGCATGCCATCACGATTGGATTTGGCACCACCCTCATTGGCGAAGCCATTGACTACAGCATCTACTACCTGGTGCAGGCGCACGACCCCCAAGCGTGGCGTACCACCTACTGGCCAACCATCCGCCTGGGCGTGGCCACCTCGCTATGCGGTTTCGCGGCGCTGCTGTTTTCCAGCTTTCCCGGGCTCGTGCAGTTGGGGGCCTATTCGGTGGCGGGGCTGATCGCGGCGGCCATGGTCACGCGCTTCGTGCTGCCGGCGTTGCCCACGGCGCCGGTTCCGTTTGCGCGCATCGATCGCCTGGGGCGCGCAGTCGCCTGGCTGGCCGCGTGGATGCAACGCCTGCGCTGGCCGGCGGTTGCACTCACCCTCGCGGCGCTCGTGTTGGTGCTCGTCCAGCGCGATCACCTCTGGGCATCGGGACTCTCCGGGCTCAACCCAGCGCCGCTGGACATGCAGAAGCTGGACGCCGAGTTGCGGCGCGACGCCGGCACGCCCGATCTGCAGCACATGGTCGTGGTGACTGCAGAGACCGAAGAGGCGGCACTGCGGGCCGCCGAGCAGGCCGAGCAAAGCTTGCGGCCGATGCTGGCCAGCGGCCGCCTGTCGGGCATCGACAACCCGGCGCATTTCCTGCCCAGCCAGATCGTCCAGCACGAGCGCCTGGCTGCCCTGCCGGCGGCTGATGAATTGCGTAGCCGCCTGACCAGCGCGCTGAACGACCTGCCGCTGAAGATCGACCGGCTGACGCCCTTCGTTGAGGACGTTGCAAGGGCAAAGAACGAAGGCCCATTGACCGCCAACGCGCTCGCGGGCTCCAGCTTCGCCTTTGCCGTGCAGACGCTGCTGTTGCCGCGTGATGGTCAATGGTCGGTGCTGATGCCACTGCGTTTGCCGGCAGCGGGCGCCTCGACCAATACAGAAGATCTGAAGAGCGCCGTCACCACGCTGCTGAGTTCATCCCCTCCTCGGGTCGAGGCGTTTTACGTCAATCTGGACGAGCAGGCGACCAGCGTCTTTGGCCAATACCTGCGACAGGCCCTGATGCTGGCGCTGGCGGGCAGTCTGGCCGTGCTGCTGCTGGTGGCCGTAGCGCTGCGCGACTTCAGACGCACGATCCGGGTGTTGGCACCGTTGGTCGGCGCGGTGGCGCTGGTCATGGCGGCGCATTTGGCGCTTGGCGTGCGCATGACGCTGCTGCACCTGGTTGGCTTGTTGCTGATCGTGGCGGTGGGCTCCAACTACGCCCTCTTCTTCAACCAGCGTGTTTCACAGACGAGTGGCGCAGCGCTGCCGCGCACGACCGCCCTCGCCTCACTGGCCCTGGCCAACGTGTCCACCATCATCGGCTTCGGTGTGCTGGCGCTGTCGAACGTGCCGGTGCTGAATGCCATTGGCGCCACGGTGGGCCCCGGCGCGCTGCTGGCCCTGCTGCTGGCCATGAGCTGGGCGGCGGGCGATGCGCGGGCGGCGAGCCCACCCGGAGCGGAGGCGGCGTGAAAGGCGCGGCACCTGGTTCTGCTTCGACCGCGTCGTGGCTCACCGAACTGCGGCGCCGCACAACAACGCTGCCCTGGCTGAAAGCTGCGGGCAACGCCGTGTTCCTGATCCTGTTTTTTCGCGCCTACTTGGCGATTCAGCGCAACCCGGTGTTCGAGGTGATGCAGATCCCGGCCACGGCCATCGACCGCTGGGTCGGCTTTCAGCCCTGGACGCTCGGGCTCTACCTCAGCCTGTGGGTTTATACGGCGCTGCCGGTGGCCTTGCAGCCTGACCTGCGCCAACTGGTGCGCTACTGCGCTCACATCTCCGCAATGTGTTTGCTCGCGCTGGCGGTTTTTTTCCTGTGGCCGACGTCCGTGTCCGATGCCGTCGGCCCGCGGGGCGGCGGTGGCCTTTTTGCCGCTATGTACGCGGTGGACGACGCCGGCAACGCCTGCCCCTCGCTGCACGTGGCGGCGTCGGTCTTTTCCTTTCTGTGGTTGCGCGCCATGCTGGCCGATGTGGGCGCGCCGCGCTGGTTGGCGTTGATCAACGCGTGTTGGTGCGCGGGCATCTGCTACTCCACGATGGCGACCAAGCAACACCTGCTGATCGACGTGCTGGCGGGCGCGGCGCTGGGCCTGGCCGGCGGGTGGTGGACCGTGCGCGCGTCGCGGTCGTCAAAACAGCGCGTGCAATAATCAAAAAGCGCAGATGTGCGTGCCTCTTTCGGCGTAGTTCGCAGTCCATGCAGTCCTCCCCTCCTACCGATCAAGCGGGCGATTCGCCCGTTGAATGCGACGTTCTGGTCATTGGCGGCGGCCCCGCCGGCAGCACAGTGGCAGCGCTGCTGGCGCAAAAGGGCCGCCACGTAGTGCTGCTGGACAAGGATCGCCACCCGCGTTTTCACATTGGTGAATCGCTGCTGCCCGCCAACCTGCCCCTGTTCGAGCGCCTGGGCGTGGCCGATGAAATGCGCGCCATCGGCATCAAGAAGCGCGCGGCCGAATTCATGTCGCCGTGGCACGAACACAAGCAGCAGTTCCTGTTTGCCGACGCGTGGGACAAGACCATGCCGCACGCCTACCAGGTGCGCCGGTCCGAGTTCGACCAGGTGCTGCTGCGCCGCGCCACGCAACTGGGCGCCCATGTGCGCGAAGGCTGCAAGGTGACCGCGGTCGATCTGGAAGCCACGCCCGAGCGCGCCCGGGCCCAGGCGCGTTGCGACGACGGCCGCACACTCGCTTACGCACCGCGCTTCGTGGTCGATGCGTCGGGCCGCGACACCTTTCTGGCCAGCCGTTTCCAGATCAAGCACAAGAACCCGCAGCACAACAGCGTGGCGGTGTATGGCCATTTCGAAAACGTGCGCCGCAACGAAGGCGAGGACGAAGGCAACATCATCATCTTCTGGTTCGAGCACGGCTGGTTCTGGTTCATTCCGTTGCAAGATGGCGTGACCAGCATCGGCATGGTGACCTGGCCTTATTTCATGAAGACGCGCGGCGAGCGCAGCCTGCAGCAGTTTCTGCTGGATGGGATTGGGCAATGCCCGCCCCTGGTAGAACGCATGGCTGCGGCGCGCCTCACCGACGTGATCGAGGCCACCGGCAACTATTCCTACAGCTGCGAGCGCAACCACGGCCGCAACTACGTGCTGCTGGGCGACGCCTACGCCTTCATCGACCCGGTGTTCTCGTCCGGCGTGATGATGGCCATGCAGGGATCGTTCGACGCCGCCGACGCCATCGACAGCTGGCTTGACCACGGCGCCGAGCCCGCGCTGCAAGCCGCGGCGCTGCGCAAGCTGGATGCGCGGCTGCGCCACGGGCCGCGCACCTTCTCGTGGTTGATCTACCGCATGACCAACCCGGTCATGCGCGATCTGTTCATGGGCCCGCGCAACCCGTTTCGCGTCAAGGAGGCGCTGCTGTCGCTGCTGGCGGGCGACATCTACGGCCGCACGCCGATCTGGGGTTCGCTGCGCATCTTCAAGCTGATCTACTACACATCGTCGCTGGTCCAGTTGCCGACGGCCCTGCGCGCCTGGCGCCGTCGCCAGGCCAATTTGCGCCCTGTCGACGAAGCGGCCGGCGCCAGGTAGCACGCCGCGACCTCCTTGCCCTCGCCAAACCACGAATGGTGCTGAAGCTGCTCTGGCGTGCCTACGAACACGTCGCCATGGTGGTGGGCTTGCTGCTGCTTGCCACGGTCTGCCTGACCTGGACGCCGTTCGCGCTGCTGCTCAACCCGCTGCTGCCCGAGGCGCGCGCCAAGCGCGTCGGGCGCGGCGCCATCCGGGGCGCGTTTCGGCTGTACCTGAGATTGCTTTCGCTGCTGTGCGCCTGCCGCTTCGATCTGCGCGAATTGCAGGCGCTTGGCCGGCGTGGCGAGCCCCTGGTGGTGGTCGCCAACCACCCTTCCCTGCTGGACGCGGTGATCCTGGTGGCCTGCCTGCCCAACGCCGTGTGCGTGATGAAGGCGCGCCTGATGCACAACGTGCTGTTGGGCGCCGGCGCGCGCATGGCGCGCTACATCGTCAACGATGCGCCGTTGCCCATGATTCGCGGTGCCATCGCCGAGTTGCGCCAGGGCGCCTGCCTGATCATCTTTCCCGAAGGCACGCGCACCGTGACGCCACCGGTTGATGCCTGCGCCAGCACCGCGGGCGTCATCGCCGCGCGCGCAGGGGTGCCGGTGCAGGCGCTGCTGATCGAGATGAGCACACCCTACCTCGGCAAGCACTGGCCGCTGTGGCGCCCGCCGGTGTTGCCGCTGAGCTGCCGCGTGCGGGTAGGCCAGCGCTGGGCGGTGCTGGAGCGGCCGCAGCAGTTCGGCCCAGAAATCGAAGCCTACTTTCGCGAAGCCATCGACCCGGCCGCCAACCAGTTGCCTGACGCCCGCGAATGAGCGCATCGCCCGCCTCCACCACGCACCTGGTACTCATCCCCAGCTACAACCCGGGCGCCAAGGTGCGCGATACGGTGGCGGCGGCGCGCGCGGTGTGGGCGCCGGTCTGGGTGGTGGTGGATGGCAGCACCGACGGCAGCGCCGACTGGCTGCGCGAGATGGCGGCGCGCGACTCCGGCCTGCGCGTGCTGGTGCAGCCGGAAAACCGCGGCAAGGGCGCGGCGGTGCTGGCCGGCATCGAGCAGGCCGCGCGCGAGGGCTTCACCCACGCGCTGACCATGGATTCGGACGGCCAACATCCGGCCGAGCTGATCCCCGAGTTCATGTGCGCCTCGCAGGCCGCGCCGGCCGCCATGGTGCTGGGCGTGCCGGTGTTCGGCGCCGAGGCGCCGCGCATTCGCGTGCTGGGGCGCAAGGTGTCCAACGGCTGGGCCAACCTGGAGACGCTGGGCGCCGGCATTGGCGATTCGCTGTACGGCTTTCGCGTTTACCCGATCGCGCCGCTGGTCCGGGTGATGCGCGGGCAACGCTTCATGCGCCGCTTCGATTTCGACCCCGAAGCCGCCGTGCGCCTGGCCTGGGCCGGCGTGCAGCCGGTCAACCTGCCGGCGCCGGTGCGTTACTTCACGCCTGAAGAAGGTGGCGTGTCGCACTTCAAATACCTGCGTGACAACACGCTGCTGACGTGGATGCACACGCGCTTGTTCATCGGTTTTTTGCTGCGCCTGCCGGTGCTGCTGGCGCGGCGTGTTTTTAGATGAAAAGTGCCTTCAGCGCTTGTCTATCAAGCGCAAGCAGCTACTATTTTCATAGTATCAACTGCCCGGCGCGCAGCGCGGCAACCAGCGGCGCAGCAGCGGCGACGTGATCACCGTGCTGATGATCGCCATCAGCACCAGCATGGTGAACAGGTTCTGCGAGATCACGCCCAGGTCGTAGCCCACGTTGATGACGATCAGCTCCATCAGCGCGCGCGTGTTCATCAAGATCCCCAGCACCTTCGATTCGGCCTTCGGTAACCCCACGAAGCGCGCCGCCAGGTAGCTGCCGCAAAACTTGCCCACCGTGGCCAACCCGATCACCACCGCGCACCAGCCCCACAGCGCAGGCGTGTCCAGCCCGCCGATGTTGGTGCGCAAGCCGGTGTAGGTGAAGAAGATGGGCAGGAAGAACACGGTCACGAACTGGCCCATGCGGTCGCGCCAGGTATCGACCAGCTCGCGCTCGTCGTGCAGCAGAACGCCCAGCATGAAGCCGCCGAAGATGGCGAAGATGCCGAGCTTGTAAGTCGTCATGGCACCGATGAAGATCGCCGCGATCAGCAGGCCCAGCAGGTTGTTCGACAAGGCTTTGGGTGCGCCGTCGCGCGCGGGCTGGTTTTGCGCCCAACGCACCAGGCGCTTGAGCAGCGGCCGCGCGATCCACCACGACAGCACGGCAAACAGCCCGACCGCGCCTACGTTGAGCGCGAAGCCGCCCGCCTGAAACTGCGACACCGACAGCGCCGTGACCAGCGCCAGCAGCAGCCAGCCGACCACGTCGTTGATGGCGGCAGCGCTGATCGCGATGACGCCCAGCGGTCGTTGCGTCATGTCGAACTCGATCAGGATGCGGCCCAGGATCGGCAGCGCGGTGATCGAGAACGAGGTGGCCACGAACAGCGCGGTGGCCAGCGCCTGCCCGTTCTGCCCGCCGAGAAAAGGTGCGACGACCCAGCCCAGCGCCAAGCCGAGCGCAAACGGCAGCAGCAAGCCCGCCGCCGCCACCCACATCACCGCGCGGCGGTTGCGCCGCTCGGTCAGGTGGCCAAAATCAAACTCCAGCCCGATCTGGAACATCAGAAAAATCAGACCGATCTGCGACAGCACCTGCATCGGCTCACCGGGCGCCGAATGAAACACGTAGTTGAAGGTGCCGGGCGCCAGCAGGCCGAACAGCGACGGCCCAAGCAGGATGCCGACGATGATCTCGCCCACCGCCGTCGACTGGCCAAAGCGCACAGCCAGGCTGCTGCCGATGCGGCCGGCCAGCACCACCACCGTGAGTTGCAGCAGGGTGAAGAACAAGACCGCTTCGGCCTTGTGAACGCCGATTTCCTGCGCCGCCGCTTCCACACTCATTGGTACATGGCCCCGTTGATGCCTATGGTCTGGCCCGAGATGTAGGCGGCTTTGTCAGAGGACAGAAAAGCCACCAGATCGGCGACCTCTTGCGGCTGGCCGGCGCGGCCCATCGGCACCATGCGCTGGATGGCGGCGGCATCAAACGTGCCCGCGCTCATCTCGCTGGCGACGATGCCAGGCGCCACGGCGTTGACCGTGACGCCGCGGCTCGCGCATTCCAGCGCCAGCGATTTCACCGCGCCGTGCAGCGCCGACTTGGCGGCGGCGTAGTTCACCTGCCCCCGGTTGCCCGCCTGCCCCGCCACCGAGGTGATGGCCACGATGCGGCCCCAGCGCGTGCGCAGCATGGGCAGCATCAGCGGCTGGGCGACGTTGAAGAAGCCGTTCAGGTTGACGTCGATCACGCGCTGCCACTGCTCGGGGCGCAGGCCGGCGAACACGCCGTCGTCGTGCACGCCGGCGTTGTGCACCAGCACCTGAATCGGACCGGCTTCGAGCATTTCGGCCAGTGCGTTGGAGCAGGCAGGACCGTCGGTGACGTCGAACACCACGCTCTCGGCCGCGCCGCCCGTGGCGTGGATAGCGGCCACCACCTCGTCGGCCGCCGCGCGGTTTCGATTGGCATGCGCCAGCACATGCAGCCCCTGCGCCGCCAGCGCGCGCGCAATGGCGCCGCCGATGGCGCCGCTGGCGCCGGTGACCAGGGCGCGTCGGGTGGGTGAAGAATGGCTCACGGCGAGACCGGCACCGGTACGTCAAGCATCACGGTGGCGCGGCCTTCCACCAGCAGTTGATCGCCCGCATGCAGCGAAAACGCGTACTGGCAATGGTCGCCGTTCTCGGCCTCGCAGCGTGCCGCGACGGTGATTTCGCCCGCCACGTCATCGAGCCGCGTCACGTGCAGAGTCACGCCGCGCACGCTCACCAGCAGGCCGCGGCGCGGGCGTGGCACGCCGCGCTGCTCGGCCAGCAAGGCGCCATGCAAGGCCATGGCCTGCGCCGCGTATTCGACGCCGCAGGCCGCGCCCAGGCGGCCGTGCTGGCGCATCGGGTGGTCGGGGGTGTGGTGGCTGTCGGCGGCGCAGCGGATGCCCTCGGGCGAGGCGTCCAGCACGCGGCCCAGCAGGCACATGGAACCCTGGTGCGGCACGCGGGCGGCGATCCAGTCGTGGCCCTGGCCGCTGGCCTGTGCCCACCACGAGCTCGTCACGGCATCGCTCATGCGGGCGCCACGTCCAGCCAAAGCCATTGGGGCGGCCAATACGGCAGCGCCACGTGGCGCGCAGCGCCGCCGGCAAGCGCGGCCAGCAACGGCAGGCCGCGCATCGGCGGCATGGCATCGACCAGCGCGGCCAGTGCCGACGGCATATCAGTCAGGTCGCCGCCCGCATCCCGCAGCGCGCCCTGGCGCGGCAGCAGCAGCCGGCCGAGCGAGCGCGGCCCCTGGGCCGGCGCCAGCAGCAAGGCGAAGGCGCTGGTGTCCTGAATCGGGCGCTTGGCGTGCAGCGGCTCGGGGTATTCGCTGTCGGCCGCCACCAGCAGCACCGGCGCACCGCTGGCGTGCACCTGCGTAACGGCCTCCAGCAGGCCGGCGGCCACGCTGGCGTCGTAAGCGCCCAGCACCTGTGCCGCCGGCGTGGCGCCAGTGGCAATCGACCAGTAGCCCGACGCCGCGTTGTGCACCGAGTTGTGAAAGCGCGTGGGCGAAATCTGCCGGTCATCACCGGCCAGCAGTTCGCACAGCTCGTGGCCGTTGTGGCCGTCGCCGCCGGAGCTCGCAAACACGTTGGCCAGCGTGGCGGGGTCGGCGCCGGCGGCGCGGCAGGCCTCCAGACCCACCGCCAAGGCCGCCTTGACGATGCGGCTGGCGCGCCGCCGCTCGGCGGCGGGCAGCACCTCTGGCGCGGGCAAGGCGGTGGGCGCGGCCGTGTACGGCGCGTCGCCACGCAGCAGCGCGCGGCCCGTGGCCCAGTCGCCGATGCCGGGCGCCAGCAGGCCAATGCCATCGACCCACGCGGTGATCGGCTCGCGCGCGCTCATGCGCCCCTCCGCGACAGCACCAGGCTGGCGTTGCTGCCGCCAAAGCCAAATGAATTTGATAGCACGTGGCGCAGGCTGGCCGTGCGCGGGACCATGATCAGATCAACAGGAATCGCCGGATCGGGCGTGCGCGTGCCGACGCTGGGCGGCAGCAAGCCGTGTTCGAGCGCCAGCGCGCAGACCACCGCTTCCAGCGCGCCCGCGGCGCCCAGCGTGTGGCCGGTGATGCCCTTGGTCGAGCTGCAGGGCACGCCGGCGCCCAAGGCGGTGCCGAACACGCCGGACACGGCCAGCCCTTCAGCCAGATCATTGGCCGGCGTGGCGGTGCCGTGCAGGTTGATGTAGTCGATCTCGCCCGGCGCCAGCCCAGCCCGCGCCAGCGCACCCTGCATGGCGGCGCGCGAGCCACGGCCTTCGGGGTGTGGCGCCGACATGTGGTGGGCGTCGCTCGCCTCGCCCCAGCCGCTCAGCATGACGGCGGCGTTTGTGGCGTCGCCCGGCTCCAGCAGCGCAAAGGCGGCTGCTTCGCCAATCGACAGGCCCTGGCGCGCCGCATCGCCCGGGCGACACGGTTCGGGCGAGGTCAGCTCCAGCGAAGCAAAGCCGTACAGCGTGGTCAGGCACAGCGAATCGACGCCGCCGACGACGGCCGCATCGGCCAGGCCGGCGGCGATCAGCCGGTCGGCGGCGGCAAACGCCTTGGCCGACGACGAGCAGGCGGTGGAGATGGCAAACGCCGGCCCGCGCACGCCGAGCAGCTCGCGCACGAAAGCCACCAGCGAGCCGGTGTTGTGCGTGCGGCCGTAGTCAAACCAGGCCGGCAGCGGGCCGCCCGCATCGCGTTCGCGGTAAGCCAACTCGGCCGACAAGATGCCCGACGTGCTGGTGCCCAGAATCAGCGCCACGCGGTCGGCGCCATGGCGGGCGATGGCTGCGCGGGCCGCGTCCTCGAAGCCATCGGCGCGCAGGCCCAGCAGCGCCAGGCGGTTGTTGCGGGCATCGTAGGCGGCCAGCCCGGGCGGCAGCGCCACCTCGTCCACGCCCGGCACTTCGCCCATCCAGGTGGCCAGCGCGGCGGTTTCAAAGTCGCAGGCTTTCAGCCCGCTGCGGCCGGCGCGCAAGGCGTCCAGCAAGGCAGCGCGGCCGTGGCCGACGGCGCTGCTGGCGGTGTAGGCGGTCAGTGCCAGTGACATGAATCAGCAACCCTCGGGCGGCACGCGAGCGATCAACATGGTGTTGGCAAACGGCGGGCCGCCCTGGGTGCGCACCACCTGCACGCTGAAGCCCAGCGCGCGCAGCGCCTCGGCCCAGTCGGCGGCCGGGCGGCAATACAGGGGCGACAGGCCGTGGCCGCGCACCAGCGTCACCGCCTGGTCGACGCGCCGGCTCAGCTCAAAGCGCCAGCCGGCGGCGGCATCGCCCACGCGCGCCAACAGCAGGCCGCCGGCGCCCAAGGCCGCGCGCATGCGGCGCAGCACGTCGTCTTGCGCCTCGGGCGGGAAGTAGTGCAGCACGTCGAAGATGGTGATCACGTCGACCGGCTCGAACACGGCCTGGCAGATGTCGCCCTGCTCCACCCGCACGCGCGGCTCGCCGTCGAAGGCGCGCTGGCCGCGCGCGACGTCGCGCGGCATCAGCTCGAGTGCGTGCAGGCTTTGCACACGCGGCGGCGGCACCCAGCCGGCCGGCCATTGACCGGCGGCGTGGTGTTCTTCAGCCGCCAGCAGCCAGGCCGCCAGCACCGCCTGGCCGCAACCGAGGTCGAGAAAGCGGCCGTGCGCCGGCAGCAAGCCGAGCCGCAGCAAATCAATGAACAGCGGGTCCATGCCCAGCTTGCCGCGCGCGAAATGCCAGGCAAAGCGGCCGCCCGCACGGTAGCGGGCGCTGGCGGCGTCGACCAGCGCCAGTTGCAGCGCGCGCGGATCGGGCCGCGCCGCGCCGGCGGCAAACAAGGGCGGTGCTTCGGCGCGCGCGGGGGCCAGGCGCTGTTCGGCGCTGGGTTCGGCTTGCAGCGTCATGCCGGCACCCCTTGCCTGGGCGCGGGCACGGGGGCCGGTGCGCAAGCCGCATCCAGGGTCACGGGCTTGAGGCCGCGCGCGCGCAGTGCCGCCAGCAGGGGCGGCAGCACGGCCAGCACCACGGGTTGCCCCGCTGCCGTGGTGGCGCCGTGGCCGTCGTGCAGCAACAGGATGTCGCCAGCAGCCAGGCCGCGCGTCAGGCGCGCCAGCACCTGCGCGGGGTCGGCGTTGCGTGTGTCGTAGCCGCGCCGGGTCCAGCTGGCCAGTTGCAGGCCATGGCGCGCCAGAATGGGTTCCAGAAACGGGTTGCGCAGCCCCGCCACGGCCCGCACGAAGCGCGGCGCGCGGCCGCTGGCTTGCGCCAGCGTGCGTTGGGCATCCAGCACCTCGCGCGCAAGGCGGCGCGGGCCGTAGAGCGACAGCGCGTGCGGGTGGTGCTGCGTGTGGTTCTCGATGTGGTGGCCGCGCCGCACGATCTCGCGCGCCAGCGCCGCGTGGGCCGCCACGCGCTCGCCGATGCAAAAGAAGCTGGCGCGCACGCCGGCGGCGTCCAGCATGTCGAGCACCTGCGGGGTGATGGCCGGGTCGGGACCGTCGTCAAAGGTCAGTGCCACTTCGCCGCGCGCGGCGCCGGCGGGCGGCAGGCGCGTCAGGTTCGGGCCCAGCCAGTTGCAGCGCGGCAGCAGGCCGGCAGCGGTGATCAGGCCATGGTTGACGATCAGCGCGCCAAGCCACCAGGCCCATTGCGCCGGCGCCAGCAACAAGCCGATGCCGGCCGCCAGGTGGACGGCCGCCGAGAGCATCAAAAAGGCGCTGGGCCGCCAGCGGGCGGGGGTGCGTTCGGGCACAGACATCGGCGGAGATTATGGCCCATGCCGTCATCTGGCCCGTGCCGCCGCTGTTCGGCATGAAATCGGCCGCCAGCGCTTGTCCAGCAAGCGCAAGCAGCTATAAAAATGATAGAACTTTCTGGCTAAGCCGCCGCCAGCAGCTTGCGGGTGTACGGGTGCTGGGCGTGGCCGAGCACCTGGGCGGCGCTGCCCGCCTCGACAACCGCGCCGTCTTTCAGCACGATGACGTCGTGCGCCATGGCGCGCACCACGTCGACGTCGTGCGTGATCAGCAGGTAGCTCAGGGCGCGTTCTTTCTGCAGCTTTTGCAGCAGCGCCAGCACCTGCTTCTGGATGGTGACGTCGAGCGCGCTGGTGGGTTCGTCCAGCACCAGCAGCTCAGGGCCCACGATGAGCGCGCGCGCCAGGGCAATGCGCTGGCGCTGGCCGCCGCTGAATTCATGCGGGTAGCGCGCCAGCAGATTTGGAAACTGCGTCTCGGTCAAACCGACTTCGGCCAAAGCCGCGCGCACCCGCGTGGCGCGCTCGGGCGCCGGCAGCTCGGGTGCGTGCACCAGCAGGCCTTCGCCGACGATTTCCTCGACAGTCAGGCGCGGCGAGAGCGACGAAAACGGATCCTGAAACACCACCTGCGCCACGCGCCGCAGCGGCTTGTCGGCGGCGGCTTTCAGCTGCCACGGCCGGCCGGTGACGAGCACGCTGCCGCCCACCTGCGCACGCGGCAACAGCCCCAGCGCCGCCTGCGCCAGGGTGGATTTGCCCGAACCCGATTCGCCGATCACGCCCAGCGTGCGGCCGGGCAGCAGGCGCAAATCGGCGCCTTGCAGCGCCACGAATTCACCCTTCTTGAACCAGCCGCGGATGCCGGGCAGCGGCGTCGGGTAGACCACGCGCAGTTCGTGCGCGGCCAGCGCGGGGGTATCGCCCGGCGCGGCGGGCGTTTCAACCACGTCGCGCTCGGGCTTGCTGGCCATCAGCTTTTGCGTGTAGGCGTGCTGCGGCGCGCTGAAGATGTCGGCGGTGGCGCCCTGCTCCACCAGCTGGCCGTGCTGCATCACCGCCACGCGGTCGGCAAAGCGGCGCACCAGGTTCAAATCGTGCGTGATCAGCAGCACCGCCATGCCGTTGGCGCGCTGCAACTCGCTCAGCAGATCGAGGATTTGGCCGCGCAGGCTGACGTCAAGCGCGGTGGTCGGCTCGTCGGCCAGCAGCAGCTTGGGCTCGCACGCCAGCGCCATGGCGATCATGGCGCGCTGGCGCTGACCGCCGCTGAGTTGGTGTGGAAAAGCGCCGGCGCGGCGGGCGGCTTCGGGGATGCCGGTTTTCGCTAACAATTCAATAGCTGCTTGCGCGCTCTGGGCGGGCGTGATCGCCCTTTTTAACCTCAAAACCTCGGCGATCTGCTCGCCCACCGACATCAGCGGGTTGAGCGCCGTCATCGGCTCCTGAAAGATCATGGCGATGTCGTCGCCGCGCAGGCCGCGCAATTCGCGCTCGGGCAATGCCAGCAGGTCGCTCGTGCGCTGGCCGTCGTTGAACAGCGCCTGGCCGCTCACCCGCGCGCCGTGCAGCAGGCGCAGCAGCGCGAGCGCCGTCACCGTCTTGCCCGAACCGGATTCACCCACCAGCGCCAGCTTTTCGCCCGGCGCGATGGAAAAGCCCACGCCATCGACCACCGTCTTGGGGCCGAAGGCGACGCTCAGCTTCTGCACGTGGAGCAGCGGCGCGTTCATGCCCTGATCCCTATTAAATTCATAGCTGCTCGCGCTTGATAGACAAGCGCCAGAGGCCTATTTGGCTTGAATTTCATGCGTCGGCCTTGCGCGGATCGAGCGCGTCGCGCAGCGCATCGCCCATGAAGGTGAGCAGCAGCAGCGTGGTCACCAGCACCGCGAAGGTGGACAGCGAGATCCACCAGGCGTCGATGTTGTTCTTGCCCTGGCTGAGCAACTCGCCCAGCGACGGCGTGCCCGGCGGCACGCCCAGGCCCAGGAAGTCGAGCGAGGTCAGCGCCAAAATCGCCGCGCTCATGCGAAACGGCAGGAAGGTGACCACAGGCGTCAGGCTGTTGGGCAGGATGTGGCGCCAGATGATTTGCCGATTGGGCACGCCCAGCGCGCGGGCGCCCTTCACGTAGTCCAGCTGGCGGTTGCGCAAAAACTCCGCGCGCACGTAGTCCGACAGGCCCATCCACCCAAACAGGCTGAGCAGCACCAGCAGCAGCCCCAGGCTGGGCGACAGGATGGCGCTGAAGATGATGAGCAGGTACAGCTCGGGCATGGAGCCCCACACTTCGATGAAGCGCTGAAACGCCAGATCGGTCTTGCCGCCAAAAAAGCCCTGCACCGCACCGGCCGCGATGCCCAGCACGGTGCCGACAAAGGTCAGCGCCAGCGCAAACAGCGCGCTGACGCGAAAACCGTAGATCAGCTGCGCCAGCAGATCGCGCCCCCGGTCGTCGGTGCCCAGCCAGTTGTCGCGGCTCGGCGCGCTGGGGTTGGGCTCTTTGGCGAAGTAATTGATCGTCTTGCTGCCGTAGGGGTTGGGCGGGTAAATCGCCCAGTTGCCGTCTTTTGAGAACCGATCGCGGATGAAGGGGTCGAGATAGTCGGTTTCAGTCTCGAAATCGCCACCGAAGGTCTTCTCGGAATAGGTCTTGACGATGGGAAAGTAAAACTGCCCGTCGTAGCGCACCACGAGCGGCTTGTCGTTGGAGATGACCTCGGCCAGTAGGCTCAGCACCACCAGCGTGACGAAAACGACCAGGCTCCAGAAACCCAGCCGATTGCGCTTGAAGCGCAGCCACGCGCGGCGGCTGGGCGAGGCTGATGCGGGCAGCGGCGGCAAGGGCTCGGCCGCGGCTACGGGCAAGTGAGGTGGCTCGGGGGTCAGCGTTGCCTCAGCCATGCCGGCCCTCCAGCAGCAGGTTTTGAAACGGCTCGCGGCCCTTGAAGCGATAGGCGCCGAAGTCGCGCTCGTCGGTGGTCAGGATGCGGCCGTGGCACAAATGCTCGGCCAGCAGCAGCAGCGAGGCATCGGCCAGATCCATGGGCAGACTGGCGTAACGCTGCATCAGCGCAGGCACGCGCGCCGTGTGCTCGGCCGACCACTGCCACACGGCGATGGCGCCGTCGGCCACCTCGCGCAGCAGCGCCTGCACGGCGTCGGGGCCGATCCAGCGCATGAGCAGGTGCGTGGCCTCGGTCAGCACCGGCCAGGTGGTCACCCAGCCTTCGGCCTGCGTATCGAGCTGCGCGACGGCGCGG
>RRZT011403051.1_pt1 | contig 15287 bp, 17 predicted proteins | sample 2165551 | NCBI WGS metagenome assembly RRZT01 (sample SAMN10456910, study PRJNA506462) | wastewater metagenome | biome: wastewater; feature: sludge; material: wastewater sludge; isolation source: wastewater sludge with Escherichia coli K12::gfp cells carrying plasmid... | place: USA: Moscow, Idaho... | reverse complement strand
TCAAAGGCAAGTGGACTTACTTGTATCGGGCAGTGAATGCCAATGTACTCTTGATTTCATGTTCAGCCAGCATCGAAGTAAAAAGTCCGCTCTTAAGTTTTTCAGACAAAACCTGCATCAAAATGGCTCTCCGCATACCATCAACATTGATAAAAGCAAAGCCAACACCGCCGCTTTGGTCACTTTAACCCAGCCATATTGCTTTACATTTAAGATACGCCAATGCCAGTATAAGAACAATATTGTCGAGCAAGACCATAGGTTCATCAAAAAACGCTGCCGACCAATGCTGGGATTCAAAAGTTTTAAATCCGCCCAAACCATCATCTCTGGAATCGAAATCTTACACATGCTGCATAAAAAACAAATACCCATTCGAGGAAGCTATCAAAATCCAGTGCTTAGCTTTTACTCCCTGTTTGGCTAATGATTGGCCTATTCAAACTAAAATCAGCCTGTGCTTCTTAATGCGACAGAGCCTTGCTTGTAGTGTTAACAGGTCCTAGTAGTTTATTCTTTACTAGACTACAATGTACATAATTGTATTTTGTTTCCTAATAAGAGTCGCGCCTGTATATGAACAATACTACCGATAACATCATGACCGTAAAGGAAGTGGCCGACTACTTACGAGTCAACCAACGCACTGTGTATCGTTTGGCAGTGGATGGTCGGATACCTGGCTTTAAAGTTGGGGCCAACTGGCGTTTCAAGCGAGGCGATATCGACGAGTGGATCGCCGCGCAGTTGGCACCTTTTGTAGCTGCCTCGGACATACACTCGGGGGAATAACAACCATGAAGCTGATCAACAACAGCGGCACAGACCGCGACATTGATCTGATGTAACCGTACCTGAAGCCGAGCACCAACTTGATTGCGTCACGCCGTCATTTTTTTGTGTGGCCTCGCTGAACTGCGTGATGTGTTTGCCAAGCTGAAACGGGTGCAACTGATATCTTCACATTTAAAAGGGGGCAACCAGTGGAACTCAAATCTTTTCGAGTAAGGAATTTTCGCTCAATCAACGATAGCGGTGAAATCGACGTTTCACGTATCACCGCTCTTTTGGGGCGGAATGAAAGCGGCAAGTCGAACGTGCTGCGGGCGCTGCATAGCTTGAACCCGGCGGACGGCTTTAAGGCGCTTAATCCCATTAAGGATTTTCCGCGACATCGGAAGCTTTCGGAATGCAACGACAACACCCCAGTTGTCGACTCCATCTGGCAATTGAGCGAATATGAACAACGCCACATTGCAGAGATTTGGCCAGCTGCCGAAGGCGTATCGGAGGTCAGGATTGGCCGTTATTATGGAGACAAGCGTTACGTCGATATCGACGCACAGAAATCAGCTTTTGACCTTGTGGCTATCAAGGCCGAAGTGCGAAAGATTGACGCGGCGGTGAAAGCGAAAGCGGCGAAGTTGACGGACGATGCTAAGGGCGAATTAGAGCGCGCCTCAGGCGCATTCGTTGGTGCTATCAGCACTGGGGCGAACGCCGCCAAATGGGCAGAATCGGCGACCTCGGCTCTTGCCGCGCTTCGGCAGGCGCTTGCAGCGGCAGACACCGAACTTACTGACGCACAGGACCAAAAAATCGTCGCGTTGGAAGAAATGGCCGAAGCCATCCCCGGAAACGAGGAAGCCCACACAAAGGCGCGCAGTTGGATTATCGAACGCCTGCCTATGTTCATGTATCTTGAAGACTATCCCGAAATAGAAGGTCATCAAGATATTGCGAAGTTTCTTAAACGTAAGGGCGAAGGGCAGCAAACAGCCGCTGACATAAATTTTGAAAAACTGTGCAAGGTCGCGGGATTAAGTCCCGAAAAGCTGCAAGTACTGTTGCAAAGCAACGACCAAGAAACACGTGGGCAGTTGGCGAACCGCGCCGGTGCTGTTGTCACGACTGCCATTCGTAAGCGTTGGAAGGATCGTGAATTGAAGGTGCGGTTCAACCTAGACGCGCAACACTTCGATACGCTGATTTCCGATCCCAACAGCACGTATGACGTTGAAGTAAACCTTGATGAAAGAAGCCGTGGTTTCCAATGGTTCTTCGCGTTCTACATCGTGTTTGCGGCGGACACAGAAGACGGCGAAGCCGATGGTGCGATTTTGCTGTTGGACGAACCCGGCCTTTATCTCCATGCACGCTCCCAAGGTGATTTGCTTCATCATCTAGAGGACGATTTCTCCAACCAAATCGTCTATACGACGCATTCACCATTCATGGTTCCAACGCACCAGTTGGATTGGGTTCGGACGGTTAACATCGCCGAAGAAGAAGGCACGACCGTTTCCAACGATCCAAACGGTGATGCGCGCACCCTGTTCCCACTGCAGGCAGCTCTTGGATATGACCTTGCCCAAAGCCTGTTTATCGGACCGAACAATTTGGTCGTTGAAGGCGTCACCGACTTTTGGATTCTGTCGGCAGTTTCCGCGTATCTAAATGACCAAGGAAAAGTCGGTCTTGATGAGCGGCTGACCATAACACCAGCTGGGGGTGCCCAAAAAGTTCACTATATGGTGGCACTACTGACGTCGGAACACTTGAAGGTCTTAGTTCTATTCGATGAAGAAAAGGACGCTAAGGCAACGCGAGATGATTTGGTCAAGGGCAAACTTATTCGGTCCGATAGTGTCATTTTCGCGAGTGAGGCATTTGAAGTACCACCCGCCGAAGCCGACATTGAAGATATGTTGGATCCGGCGGTTTACGAGGCACTTGTGCGCGAAGCCTACGCCAAGGAACTCAAAGGCAATACGCTGAAACTGAATGCTCACATTCCTCGCATAGCCCGTCGCTTTGAAGCGGCGTTAGATTCACTGTCGATAGGCTTTCACAAAACGCGCCCGACAAGGTTGTTCCTACAAAAGATGGCAAGCGACCCGTCGTCCGTGTTGCCAGTGGGAAGCGAAGACCAGTTTGAACGCCTGTTCAAAACCATCAATGCAGCGCTTGAAAGGCATCTTGCGAGATGACTAAAGAAGACCATTTTTTATGAACCTTATCAAATCTAAAAAGCGAGTTGAAGATCACGGTGAGGTGTTCACACCGCCTTGGCTCGTTGAAAAAATGCTTGATCTCGTGAAGGGAGAGACGGAGCGGATTGACGCGCGCTTTCTGGAGCCTGCTTGCGGAATCGGCAACTTTCTTGTACCAATCCTGCAACGCAAGCTGGCTGCAGTGGAGTTGAAATTTGGGAAGTCCGATTTTGAGCGACGGCATTATGCCTTACTTGGGCTTATGTGCTGTTATGGCATCGAATTGCTAGCGGACAATATCGTCGAGTGTCGCGCGAATATGCTGGAAGTATTTGCCGATTTCCTCGCCCAGGACGAGGAGGCTTATCGCGCCGCTTCTTTCGTGTTGTCTCTCAATCTTGTTCATGGCGATGCCATGACTATGCGCGACACCACGGGTTTGCCCATCAACGTGGTTGAATGGGGCTATCTTGGTAAGGGTAAGTTTCAGCGCCGTGACTTCCGCCTTGATGTTTTGACCAGCATGGCCAGTTTCAGTGCCGAAGGTTCGTTGTTTGCCGGACTCGGAAAGCATGAAATTTTTACGCCTATTTCATCATGTCCTCCATTATCGCTGCGCGATCTAGCGGAACGTGTCAGCGGCGATATGGGAGGATTGTATGAATGAACAGGCTGGATTTACATTACGGGGCCGTAACCCCGATGTTTTGACCTGTATTGCGAACCTTTCAAATGACGAGGTTTTCACTCCACCCGAACTCGCCAACTATATGCTTGATCGGTTGGCGAAAAAATGGGCCGATAGCAATGAGGGAGCGAACATTTGGACGGATAGAACGGTCACATTTCTTGACCCATTCACCAAATCCGGGGTCTTCTTGCGGGAGATTGCCACGCGGCTAATCTCTGGGCTTGCGAATGAAATTCCCGATTTACAAACACGTGTCGATCATGTCCTGACGCAGCAAGTGTTCGGCATCGGGATTACGACGTTGACCAGCCTGTTGGCGCGGCGAAGCCTTTATTGTTCCAAACATGCCAACGGCGAACATTCAGTAGCGCGAGGCTTCACTAACGACAGCGGAAATATCTGGTTTCAGCGAATCGACCACACATGGAAAGATGGGCGATGCACGTATTGCGGTGCTGCCCAGCAGGCGTTTGATCGCGGCGAATACCTTGAAACACACGCCTATGCCTTCATCCACACTAATGACATTAAGGCTCGCATGGGCGAGCTGTTCGGAGCTAACATGCAGTTTGACGTTATTATCGGGAATCCGCCGTATCAGCTTGCCGATGACGGTTTCGGCACGAGCGCTGCTCCGATTTATCAGCATTTCGTGACGCAGGCGAAGGCATTGGAGCCACGCTATCTGTCGATGGTTATTCCCGCCCGCTGGTTCGCGGGGGGAAAAGGTTTAGACGAGTTCCGCGAGTCGATGCTGACTGATAATCGTCTACGGTCTATAGACGACTATCTCAGCGCATCGGACGTGTTTCCGGGAGTCGGCCTGAAAGGCGGTATCTGTATATTTTTGTGGGACCGCGACAATCGCGGACAGTGTTCCGTCACCACACATTTCAATAACGAACAGCCTTCAACTGCCAGCCGTGAACTTCTTGAAGGCGGGGTAGACGTGTTCATTCGCTTCAATCAGGGCTTGTCGATTCTCAAAAAAGTCGTGGAAGCCGAGACAGGTCAAACGCAATCGCTCATGCTGCCGGAAAATCTGAGGTTTGATCGGCTGGTGAGTTCGAGAAAGCCGTTCGGGCTGGAGACCACCTTCAAAGGCAAGCCTACGAAAAATGCCTCCGATGATTTGCTGATTTATCAGAATGGTGGAACGGGCTATGTTGCGCGAAACTCCTTCACCTCCGGCAAGCAGTATGTCGATAAGTGGAAAATATTTACAGGTCGCGCCGCGCCGGGGACCGGCAACCGCGACACATACCCGCATCGCATTATCAGTACGCCATTCCTTGGCGAGCCGGATTCAATTTCGTCGGAAACCTACCTGTGCATCGGCCCATTTGACACCAAGGCCGAAGCCGAAAGCGCCCTGTCTTATCTGTCTTGTCGGCTCACGCGGCTCTTAATCTTGCTACATAAGCCGTCGCAAGATACCACGCGCAAAGTCTATACTTTCGTGCCGACTCAGCAATGGACACAACGCTGGACGGATGCTGAGCTCTATCAGAAATACGGCATTACAGACGACGAGATAGACTTTATCGAGAAGGTGGTTCGACCCTTGGAGGCCAATCTTGAATAAACCCACCATCGCGGAAATCCTCGCGCCGAAATCGGATGTGCGCCCGCGTATCTATGCCTATGCTATCGCTACCGACACGCATAGCGGGCTACTGAAAGTCGGGCAGACCACCCGCAACGTGAAACAGCGCGTGGCCGAACAACTTAAAACTGCCGCCATCACCAATTACACCATCGAATTGGATGAAAGTGCAGAGCGAGACGATGGCAGTATCATCACCGATTACTCCGTGCGCGAAGCCTTGAAGCGCAGGGGATTCTTGAACCCGCAGCTTGAATGGATGCAATGCACGGTTGCCGATGTGAAAACCGTGCTTGCCGAGTTGCGCACCGGCCAGCACTTTACCGGCAGCCATCATGAGGATTTCCCGCTGCGCGATGAGCAAGCACGTGCGGTCGAGCAGACCTATGCTTATTATAAATCCCGTTGGCAGGAAGACGCTGGCGCCGTTCCGCGTTTTCTCTGGAATGCAAAAATGCGGTTCGGCAAAACTTTCACCAGCTACCAGCTAGCAAAGAAACTGGACGCCAAGCGCGTTCTTGTCCTGACTTTCAAGCCCGCCGTTGAGGACGCATGGCAAACTGATCTTGAAACACATGTGGATTTCGACGGCTGGCACTATCTGTCGCGCAAATCGGGTGGTGGGGCGGGTGACCCGCGTATGATTTCCGTAGACACGCCTTTGGTCTATTTCGGGTCGTTCCAAGACCTGCTAGGGCGTGACGCGGCGGGCAATATCAAACCGCGCAACGAATGGATTCACACAATCAACTGGGATTTGGTAGTGTTCGATGAATATCATTTCGGCGCATGGCGCGAGACGGCCAAGGAGCTGTTTGAAGGCGAGGAATCCGCTGTTGCCAAGAAGGAAACCAGCTTTGAGTTCACTCCCAGCCTTGAGTCGGTGGATGAGAATCTTGAAGAGCTTTCTCTCGGTGAAGGTGAGTTCCTACCAATCATTACACGTGCCTATCTCTATCTGTCTGGCACTCCGTTCAAGGCGCTTGCTACTGGTGAGTTCATAGAGGAACAAATATTCAACTGGACCTACACTGATGAACAACGAGCCAAGGCTGAGTTCGCAGCGAAGAATCCAGATAAGCGTAATCCCTATGCCGCGTTGCCGCAAATGCGGCTTTTAACCTATCAGATGCCTGACGAATTACTGGCGGTTGCCAGTGCTGGGGAGTTTGATGAGTTCGACCTGAACTCCTTTTTCGCTGCGACTGGCAGCGGCAAAGCAGCCGTGTTCAAACACAAAACAGATGTGCAGAAATGGCTGGATATCATCCGGGGCGGCTATGCACCGCAGGCGGTCGATAGCCTGAAAATTGGTTCCCGTCCGCCCTTTCCGTATTCGGATATTCGGCTATTGCCTTACCTGCAACATTCCTTCTGGTTCCTGCCCAATGTCTCAGCGTGTTGGGCTATGGCGAATTTACTAGCTGAGAAGCATAATGTATTCTGGCACGACTACAGCATAATCGTGTCGGCGGGTGCCTCGGCGGGCATCGGCTTGGATGCCTTGCCACCCGTTCGGCAGGCGGTTGGCAGCGGTTTTGACACCAAAACCATCACTTTGTCATGCGGAAAGCTGACCACCGGCGTCACCGTGGCGCAATGGTCATCCATCCTGATGTTACGTAATCTCAAATCACCGGAAACTTATTTTCAGGCGGCGTTCCGGGTGCAGTCGCCGTGGTCGATTAAGAACCCCAACGGCGATAACCCGAACGAGGAAGAAATCCTCAAGCCGGTTTGTTTCGTGTTTGACTTTGCGCCGACGCGTGCTTTGCGGCAGTTATCTGAATATAGCATTGGCCTGTCGCCCGGCGAGGCGAACCCAGAAAACTCCGTGCGTGAGCTTGTCTCGTTCCTACCCGTTCTCGCCTATGACGGCGCAAACATGACCCAAATCGACGCGGGCGGCATCCTCGACATTGCGATGGCTGGAACATCGGCCACATTGCTGGCTCGCAAATGGGAGTCCGCTCTGCTGGTTAATGTCGACAACGACACCTTGCGGCGCATTCTAGACAATCCCGAGGCGATGGCGGCAGTGGATCGAATCGAGGGCTGGCGCTCCCTTGGTGATAACATTATTGAAACTATCATTAATAAGAGCGATGTGGTCAAAAACCTCAAAGATAAGGCTAAGGAGCAAGGTGGCGAATTGTCCCCAAAAGAAAAGAAGGAGTTGACCGAGGAAGAGAAAGAATACAAATCCAAGCGCAAACTTGTTCAGGAAAAGCTGATTAAGTTCGCTACCCGGATTCCGGCCTTCATGTATTTGACGGACTTCCGTGAAAACACGTTACAGGACGTTATCACTAAGCTGGAGCCCGACTTGTTCCATTCTGTCACCGGCCTGACCGTTGCGGATTTCCATCTGCTTATTCGGCTCAAGGTGTTTAACACCGAGCGCATGAACGAAGCCGTCTTTGCATTCCGCCGCTACGAGGATGCTTCGCTACGATATACCGGTATCGAGAGTCACGAGGGGCTGACTCATTACGGTCTTTACGACACAGTTGTTGCGAAGGAGTGAGCTTTTAATCTAGAGTCGGATAATGCCGTATGGGAGATGAAGAATGGATATGCTGCCGAGCTGACTCTAGGTGCCAACTCTGCTGGGGGCTGTATAATGTAATGACCTATGGTAATCCTCCCATTTTTAATGGGAGTTTTTTATGTATATTTTGTATTTTTAAAGTAGACCCTATTTTTACATTTTTTACCTAAACCTTAGAACGTCCAAAATCCAATCAAATCAACAAATCGTCATACTGTATAAAAATTAAAAAATCTATTTATATACAGTGTATAAATGAAATCTTATAATTCTAATATTACAAAATTTAGGATATTGGGTTATGAAGGGTCAAATTGTCGGTTATGTCCGAGTATCAGCCATTGATCAAAATGTCGAACGGCAGTTAGAACAGCTGGAACATTGTGATGAATTGTTTATTGATAAAGTGTCAGGCAAAGATGTTGATCGCCCTAAATTACAAGAAATGATGAGGCACATTCGCCGTGATGACATCATTGAGGTCACATCAATTGATCGCTTGGCCCGCAACAATATTGATTTACAGAATTTGGTCAAAGAGATTAATGGAAAAGGTGTGGTCATCAAGTTTTTAAAAGAAGGCCTAACCTTTAGCCCAAATACCAATGACAATGCGATTAGTAAAATGATGCTGACCATGCTGGCGGCCATCAGTGAGTTTGAGCGGGAATTGATACGTGAACGCCAACGAGAAGGCATTGCTCTGGCCAAAGCCAAGGGCAAATACAAAGGTCGCTCACTTAAGCTAACACCAGAGCAAGTCGAGCAGTTACAACAGCGCATTGCTGCAGGAGAGAGCAAGACCAGCGTGGCTAAGGCTTTTGGTATCACAAGAATGACGGTTTATTCTTATATCAAATCAGTATAAAGCAACCAACCCCATTTTTCAGGATGGGAAAAATGGGTTGATTAAAGTGACACCTATTTGTTCAAAATCTTTCGTATTTCGAGTCACTACGGTTAAACCATTAACTAATGCGGTTGCCGCAATTAAGGCATCACGTTCGGAGCGTGGATCGGGAATATGTAATCTGGCACAAGCCAAAGCTACTTTGGTATCAACCGGCAATATTCGGCCAGCAAAAGCAGGTATGACTTTATTCTCGAACCAATGCCTTAAAATATCGCCTTGGATGGTGTCTTTTCTTTCTTTTTGTAAGATGCCCATTTCTAATTCCATGATGCTAATGGCTGAAATATAGAGATTGTTAGCATCTAAACAATCTGCCCATCGTTTAAAATTTTCATCAACCTTATTGGTTTTGACTTTGCGTAATTCTGAAACAATGTTGGTATCCAGTAATAGCATCAATCTAAGTCCACGTGTTTTGGTGAAATACTGAGTTTGCCAGACTCAAACTCAATATCATTATCTAAGCTTAGTAAATCAATGATTTTTGGCTGAAAGCCTTTTAATTTCAAATATTCATCATAGTTAATTAACACATGAGAAGGTTTGCCTCGCTCAGTGATGATGACAGGACTAGCTAAGCTTTCCCGTTTTGCTCGACCAACGTCTTGATTGAATTCTCTGCTACTCATTTTCATGTCACATGCTCCAATGAATATATGTAGATATGTTACTACATTGAGTATTTTATATCAATAACAAAATGTAAAGGTGATTTTCAATTTAATATTATGAATATTCTTATATCCTATATGAATAATATTAATTAATAGCAAAATTAGAAATGGCATATTGTCGCCAACTGAAAGAGTCAGCTGAAGTGGCATGAATCAAGATAAACTGCCTCCGAAATACTCGGGGCGGTTCAGTATCCCTATCTTGCACTGTTGAGCTCCAGTCTTGATTAGCCTTAAGGCACTTTAAAGTTCGTTTTCTGAGACGATCCTTTTGTGGGGAGGCACTCAACCAAATTGACGAGCATTGCAAAATACCCAATTTTGCTATTGAGGCATAAATCGAAAAACCACCATCCACAATCGCTGCTGATTTAAAACGGAGAAATGGCGAGCATTTGTTCATTGGTGGCCATTTAATATTGCCACGTTTGGCCAAAATCAACATAACAGGCTATCCAAAATATTTGAATTAGTTCGATTTTGATATTTTTATTTCAGATAGGTATAATTAAGTTTAATTTACGATTTAATCTTAAGATAAACTGAAAATATTATGTACATCCAACGCCATATTCAAACCATTTTGAAACAATTGATGGAGCAATTTCCTGCCGTTCTGGTCACTGGGCCAAGACAAGTGGGTAAATCAACCTTATTACAGTATTCAGCCCCTGAATATGGCTATGTCTCTTTTGATGATCCCTTGTTACTGACACAGGCGAAGGAAGAGCCCAATCTGTTTTTATTGAATCATGCACAACAGGTGATTTTAGATGAAGTGCAGTATGCACCTGAATTGTTCTCATTGCTGAAATTGCACATAGACAAGCAAAAGCGCAATGGCATGTATTTGCTTTCAGGTTCACAAGCATTTGAGTTAATGCACAATGTCAGTGAATCTTTGGCTGGTCGCATTGCCATCTTAAAACTTGCTGGCTTGTCTTTGCGTGAAATTCAATCCATTCCGTTTTACGATGTCTTTGTACCCAGTCAAACCTATTTAGCCGCTCGCGAACCACACTTACAAGCCCCAGAAAATATTTGGAACACCATCCATCAAGGTTATATGCCTCGCTTGTATGAACAAACTGTGAATTGGGACATTTACTATGCTTCGTATGTTTCGACCTATATCGAACGTGACGTCAGACAGCTGACCCAAATCAACAGCATCAGTGACTTTACCCGGTTTATGGTTGCCATTGCGGCCAGAAGCGGAGAACTATTGAATTACAGCAGTGTGGCACAAGATGTGGGGGTCTCAATCGACACCATTAAGCGTTGGACTGGCATTTTGCAAACATCGGGCATTGTTTATTTACTGCAACCTTACAGCAATAACCACTTAAAACGGGCCATTAAAACGCCTAAAATTTACATGTTGGATACCGGTTTAATGGCGTGGTTGACCAAATGGTTGACCCCAGAAACCATCCAACAAGGAGCTAAGAATGGACAGTTTTTTGAAAGTTTTGTGGTCAGTGAAATCATCAAGTCATTCTATAACCAAGGTATGGAGCCTCCTATTTATTTCTACAGAGATACCAACCAAAAAGAAATTGATTTATTGATTGAATATGATAAAACCATCTATCCGATTGAAATCAAAATTACCGCCAATCCGACTAAAAAAATGGCCAAAGCTTTTGAGTTGCTGCAGCAATTACCGCACAATGAATTGTCGATTGCCCATGGCACAATCATCAACCAATACCCGCAAAAACTGTGGTTGGCTGAAAATCTTGTTGCGTTACCCATTACTTATTTGTAGTCATATGATTGGGTTTTGATGTGGTACAGCTATCTGGATTATTGTGGCCCACAGCATCTTTGTGGGTTCTGTCGCATTAAGAAGCGCGAGCTAATTTTAGTGTGAATAGCTCAATACTCAGCCAAACAGGGAGTAAAAGCTAACAACAGGATTTTGGTAGCTTCCTCGAATAGGTATTTGTTTTTTATGCAGCATGTGTAATATTTCGATTCCAGAGATGATTGCTTGGGCGGATTTAAAACTTTTGAATCCCAGCATTGGTCGGCAGCGTTTTTTAATAAATCGATGATCTTGCTCGACAATGTTGTTCTTATACTGACATTGGCGTATCTTAAATGTAAAGCAGTAAGGTTTGGTTAACGTGACCAAAGCGGCTGTATTGGCTCTGCTTTTATCAATATTGATGGTATGAGGTGAAGCATTTTGACTGATTGTTTGTTTAAAGAATCGTAATGCTGCTTTCATGTCTCGATGCTGGCTGAACATAAAATCTAAGGTATGGCCATTTGCATTCACTGCCCGATACAAGTAAGTCCACTTGCCTTTGACTTTGATATAGGTCTCATCGGCATACCAAGTGCCCCCACCATATATGGTTCTGTGCTTCTTTGAAACCCTTACCAGTAAAGGCGATAAGCGCAATACCCATCTATGAATAGTCGAATGATCAACTTTAATGCCTCGTTCGAGCATCATTTCTTCTAAATTCCGTAAACTCAGGCTATAAGCCAGATACCACCGGTAATCCTCCCATTATTAATGGACAGCACCAGTAAAAACAAATGTGGCTTGCCGCCGTTGACTTTGATGAAGCCTACATGTTGATGTAGGCCAAAATATTATGATGAAATTTGTTTAGCAACCCTATAAACAGTCGCAACACCACAACCAACCGCCTTGGCAATTTCTTCCTTGGTCATGTTATTTGCTGCCAATAGCTGCTTGATACGATTGTGTTTGGCCAAATTGGCTTTTTTTCCTGTCGGTTTGTAACCAGAACGTTTCAAACCTTGAATGATGCGTTCTCGCCGTTTTTCATTATCCAAGCGTGCCATGGTTGCCAATAAATCAATCAGCATATTGTTGATCAATTCTAAAAGTGATGTAGTGATGGTATCGCCGTGTTTAATTTGCATATGAGTGGTTGGCAAGTCAGACACAATCAGTCTCAAACCTTTGTCTTTGATTTGTTGCTTGAGAATTTCAAAATCTGCTTGCTGCAAGCGAGACAAGCGATCAACTGACTCAATCATCAAAATGTCACCAGGTAGGGATTCATTTAACAATTGATTTAAGATGGGGCGATTGAGTTTGGTACCACTTTCATTTTCAATGTAAGCGACATATTCTGGACCATAATTTTGGCTAAATTGAATTAAACCAGAAAGTGCTCTTTTGGCATCTTGTTCTTTGGTTGAGGCACGGACATAAATACGAATAATCATGGTGATTTTTTATTATTAATACTAATTTAAATTAGTATAATGATAAATCTATCATTTGGCTATAAAAAATAATTAAATGATAGTACAGCTATCATTTAATCAGATTTCCATATGAGTATACGTAAAAAAACTTCACAAAAAAATTCTTAACTTTCTTGCCACTTTTAATGTAAATAGGCTTGCATTAACACGCTTAACAACCTATCATTTTGATAGGCAGGCATTAATATATTAAGGGACAAAGTGCAATTTTCATTTTCACAGAAGCAGTTGCTAGATTGTATTCGAAGCGCAGCAGCACAGGGTCGATATATTATTACCAACCATGCTACCGAAAGAATGAATGAACGTGATATATCACGCATTATGATTGAGGCTTGCCTACTTACTGGCCACATACAACCCAATAGGCCGGTTAAATTTAACGATGAGTTTAATACCTATGAATGTCGAATCAGTAATTATTTTGCCGGTGTTCATTACGACGTTGTAGCCGCACTTGATCCCGCCGATCCAACTGTCATTGTTGTGACAGTTATCGACACAGAGGAATAAAAAATGTACCAATATAAACAATCAGGCCTTGATAATGTATGGTTGGCTGATGGCTATAAAATCATCAATACGCCATATGGTGAGGCAGTACAATTTGAAGATGCCAATTCTCTAGATTTAGCCATTGCCAATGCCTTAATTCATCAAAAAGAGCCTTTAACTGGTAAAGAGTTTCGTTTTTTACGCCAACAAATTGGAATGAGCCAAAACGATGTTGCTACCTTCATGCATGTAGATGCCCAATCAGTAGCTCGATGGGAAAAAGGACAAACGTCTCTTCCTTTTGCGAATGAAGCGATTATGCGCTTCATATATTCCTCTTACCAGGAAAAAGATGCAAAAATTTACCCAATGTTAGAGACAATGAAAGTGATTGATAAAGCTAGAAACAGTAGACTTATTTTATCCTTTGATAAGGATAAAACGAACTGGAAGGTAAATAAAGAGCAAGAGCATCCAATAGGATCCGTAATTTAAAATTAAGGGTTGCTTCATATTATAAGGTTCAGTTAACAGCCGGTTTGTAACAGTTCCTATTTTAATCTACAGTTTTTTACGTGGGCGAAAGATTACGCGAACTGATTTAACATAATATTGAGCGATGGGATACGGCTTTACAATAATAGGTAAAGACGGTAATCCTCCCATTTTTAATGAAGAAAATCATTAGGATGAAATGCTCACTAATGGCAGCCACCATCATTGGATTTTACTTACTCTAAAACTAAATCGATTGCAATTGAGTAATAATTTCCGGTTTTACTTCAAGTAGTCGCAATAACTTCAATGATGCACCATCAGGGTAACGGCGCTGTTGCTCCCAAGACTGCACCAATGAAGTACTCACACCAATAGCTGCGGCAAATTCATCTTGTTTTAAATGTAAATTTTTGCGTATCTGCTTACTATCAGGTCGCTGATATTCACGTGCTATCGCCGCTTGCACATCACCGGATTCAATCGCTACCATTTCTTCTGCAGAGGCGATTAAGTCATTAAATAAATTATCTTCCATGATGACTACCCCAATCCTTTTATTATGTTATACAAAGCATTTTTTTGTGCATCAGTTAAATTATCTTGTTGATTCTTTGGATAAACTAACAAAAAATACAACCGATTACTGGCACTTAAATGGTAGTAAATCACACGTACTCCACCAGATTTACCTGTGCCCTGCCGTCTCCAACGAACTTTACGGCAACCGCCAGTACCAGTAATAAGATCACCTACTTCTGGGTTTTCTAGCAGAGTACTTTCAAATCGATTAAATTCATCATCATCAAAATACTTGCTACGATCTCGACTAAAAATGCTGGTTTCAATAAAAGTAAGTTGCATGTTAATCCTTGCTATTACATATATTTTAATCGTACAAGGTACGAATTACAAGGATTATTACCTAGGCTGCTATTGTTAATTAGATTTTAGATATGAATAAACCGTCATCCTAGTAATCTCAAACGCTTTTGCTACGCTGGCTTTGCTTTCTCCGGCTTCGATACGTTGCTTCAATTGTTCAACTTGTTCGGAATTTAATTTAGGTGAACGACCTTTGTACTTGTCTTTGGCTTTGGCCAAAGCGATGCCTTCGCGCTGACGCTCCCTAATCAATGCGCGTTCAAACTCGCTGATGGCTGCCAACATGGTCAGCATCATTTTGCTGATGGCATTGTCATTGCCATCGCCCCCAAAAGTTAAACCCTCTTTTAAGAATTTAATCACCACACCTTTGGCAGTAATCTCTTTGACCAAATTCTGCAAATCGATGTTGTTACGAGCGAGGCGATCGATGGATGTGACTTCAATAATGTCACCTCGACGAATGTGCCTCATCATTTCTTGTAATTTCGGACGTTCAACATCTTTACCGGAAACTTTATCAATAAACAATTCATCGCAATGCTGAAGCTGTTCCAACTGCCGTTCAATATTGAACCGCCCCGAGTTTCTCGGAGACCTAACTTTCTGAGAGAATATCCGAATGAAAAATACTTACTCACCTGAAATCCGTCAACGAGCGGTTCGCCTTTATCAAGAACAGCGCAGTGAATATCCAACTCAGTGGGCCGCCACAGTGTCCATTGC
>RRZT010859842.1_pt1 | contig 15289 bp, 12 predicted proteins | sample 2165551 | NCBI WGS metagenome assembly RRZT01 (sample SAMN10456910, study PRJNA506462) | wastewater metagenome | biome: wastewater; feature: sludge; material: wastewater sludge; isolation source: wastewater sludge with Escherichia coli K12::gfp cells carrying plasmid... | place: USA: Moscow, Idaho... | reverse complement strand
TCTTGGATAGAGTTGTCCAGTTCAATCCAGGCCGCACCGGCGCGTTGGAACGCTGTTCCATCCGGGCGTTGAACAAGCAGAGACCCCAGCGTTGAGCCCGCCGTAATTCTGGAGACATCCGGGGGTGCCGACAGAACCTGTTGCCACCCTCCTAGACTGAACACTTCAATTGTTGATTCTTCGCCTTCTGGAACCAGGGCGGCAACAGTCGTCTCACCAACCCACGTTAATCCTTCAACTTTCGAGGGGAAAAGGTCCAGCTCCGTGACGGCTTCGAAACTGTACTGAGCCTCCACATCGTTACGCCGAATCGTTGCGAGCCAAACTTGGGATCCCGCACCACCGCGGGTAAGCAACAGCGCCCTCGACCCATCAGGAGAGACCCGCACCGCCGCGACCTCCCCGTCGAACGGGACCGGAACTTGCAGAGGCTCCCGACCCGGCGCGACAGCCCAAACCACACCCGGTGAGTCTGTGGACGATACCCACACCACACCGAACCTATCGACTGAAGGCGCCGTAGCACCTGCGATGGGAGTATCACGCGGCTGTGCTGAACCAAGCGTCATTACCGCAAGGCGACCCGGTTCGCTGTTCACCCACGCCACTGGCGCACCCTCGACAGGACCAACCGCAGGGTTTTCCACCCCAACACCCGCCGCTTCCGGGTTGGCAACCTCTGTGGACAGTGACGTAGACCCAAGCACAACTGATCCCTCAAGCAAACCAATAGCTCGATCGAGGCGATATGACGGACCGGAGGGGACGTCCGACTCATCAAGCTCAACACCATTGAGTCGAATCTCTACCGACTGAACTGAAGCTACCTGGGTGACAGTCTGGGAGATCTGCCAGATCAACGCACTCCTCTCTGCTTCTGATGAAGAAGAGTTTCCCTCCAGGTCGATCATCGCGACCCTATCTTGCACCTCCACACCCGCGGTCGGCAACGTCAGATCGGCGGCCAGATCACCAACGACGGCCGGGACCAGACTCTCAATGGGCCCCTCGATCAACCCCTGCACCAGGTAGGCCGCCACACGCGAGCGGGGATACCAACGAGGATCTGGCACCAGGCCCGACAGGTCCGAAGAGGGGAAGAGGAGATTAACGTTCTGGTAGGCGTTCGTGAATGCTGACTGTGAAAGGATGACTCCGTCCGCCAACTCCGCGATGCGCCATTCCCCGTCCTCGTTCAACGTCAGGGTGAATTCAGTTGACACGGAGCCCGGGGTCACAGACACACTGAGGACGCCGGATTCGTTCACTGTGCCCACCGTTGTGAGAGACAGTGAGACTTGAGCCGATTCGCCCTGCCTGTCCTTCAGTTCGGGCGAGGGCGAAAAGTCGGAGGGAAACACAGCCACCTGCAGATTCGGCCGCCATGTCGCTGATGCCTCCGGCTGCAAGTAGAGGCGCGCCGTCGCAAAGTCGTCATACATGCCGGCGGCAGTTGCCCGGAGGAAGTCTTCAACCAACAGCGTCGGACTGGAACCCACCTGGGGAGCAGACCCGAACTGACGGACAGGATCACGCTGGGGGGCTTCAATTGCGAATTCGTGGGGTTCACCAGTCTGCGGCAAAGATGAACATGCCGAGGGCGCCAAGAGGGCTACAACGCCCAGACACACCCAGAGAATCTTCCGCAATCTCATGCGTGACCCTCCCAAACAATCAGGGGAAACTCTGTGACCGCACTCCCGGCGACGCGTGGCAACGTCACGACGAAGGAGCTTCCGCGGCCCGGCTCGCCCCAGGCATTGATGACGCCGTTGTGTAGCGTGACGTCCTCTTTTGAAATTGCCAGTCCCAGACCAGTACCACCGGTGCTGCGAGTTCGCGCGGGGTTGGCTCGGTAGAACCTGTCAAATACACGTCGCACCGTGTCGGGCTCCATACCGACACCGTAGTCTCGCACTCGGATGGCGACTGAGGTCTTCCCTGCAGCAACGGTGACACGAACTGGCATTCCTTCTGAGTACTCACATGCATTGACCAGCAGATTGCGCACCACACGCTCGATACGAATTGCATCCACGGGCACTGAGCAACGTTCCGGACGAGGTCCAAGTTGGACCTCAACGCCGAGGTGGTCCGCAAGCTCCGCGTTGGCGTTCACCACCTTCTCGACAAGGCTATAGATGTCTGCGGACTCGGGGTCAAACTGGGCGGATTGGGCGTCATAGCGAGAGATCTCCAGGAGATCCGCCAGCATCTGCTCAAAACGTGCCACTTCGACGTGAAGGAGTTCCGCAGATCGCTTCGACGCGGGGGGAAGTGCATCCCGGTCATCAAAAATGACCTCATCTGCCATGCGAATTGTTGTCATTGGGGTACGCAGCTCGTGCGACACGTCAGACACGAAACTCTGTTGAAGCTTTGACAAAGAGTCGTAGTCGGTAATTTTGGATTGCAGGGATTCCGCCATGTCATTGAAGGTGGCCCCCAACTGCGCCATTTCATCGCGGCCTGAGACTCGCAACCGACTTGAGAGGTTCCCAGCCGCCAGTGACCGCGCCGCACCTGCCGCCGCTCTAACGGGGCTAAGCAGCCTGTACACGAGGACGAAGGAAACCAAACCCATCAGTATCAGGACGGGAACTGCACCCACAGTGAAGACTCGAATAATGGAGTTCAGGGTGGATTGCTCCTGCTCCAGCGAGTACACAACGAACATCTCATAAGGGCCTGCGGACGGCACGTCAATCAGCGCCCCAACGACGATGCCCGGAGTCATATCAGTACCGTTTGATAGGGCGACTGACTGCCAGAGTCCCACATCGTGAGCTAGCTCGTCGCGGATCCCCCCACCAATAACGGAAATGAACTCAGGATTCACGTACTCGTTGATTCGAAAGGCTTCCGAGGAATCAGGAGAACGCAAGAGAAGGACCTCGACCGCTCCGGCACCTGCGGCAGACTCACGGATCGCGGTGAGCGTCTGTGTGACCGCGTCTTGCACCTGGTCGGTGGTGACTGCAGTGGACTGGTCAAGCGTGTTCTGCACCTGTGAAAAGCGCACGGCAGCGTCAGCAAGGATCATGTCGCGCCTGGTTGAGAAGAGGTCAGAGCGCAGCACATTCGTTGCGACGAAGATAAAGACCAGCAGGATCACCGTCAGGACCAGAGACAGTGTCACTGCGATCCGCAGAGACAGGGATCCCCCCAGGAACTCCCACATTCGTCGCCTGCTGGTTTGATCCTCTTCAAGAGGGTGAGCGCTAGTCTGTGAGCCAGCGTCACCAGCCTGAGTATCGCTCAAGACCCCGTGCCGGCACGGTATCCGACACCCCGCACCGTAATCACTAGGGAGGGACTCTCTGCATCGCGCTCAATCTTGGAGCGGAGCCTCTGGACATGCACGTTGACAAGGCGCGTGTCGGCCGCATGTCGGTAGCCCCATACCTGTTCCAGCAGTTCCTCCCGCGTGAAAACACGCCACGGTGCCCGTGCGAGGGCGACAAGGAGGTCGAACTCCAGCGGGGTCAGCGGGACAACGTCGTCGCCGCGGCGCACCTCATGTCGGGACTGATCGATTGTGAGGTCACCCAGCACCAACTGCTCTTGTCCGGTGTCATTCTGGCTGCGTAAACGTGCGCGAATCCGAGCAACCAGTTCTTTGGGCTTGAACGGCTTCGGGACATAGTCGTCAGCCCCCGCCTCAAGACCAGCAACCACGTCCGCAGTATCCGATCTGGCGGTCAACATGATGATGGGGACATTCGAAACCTGTCTGATGTCCTCACAGATCTGGATTCCACTGCGCCCCGGCAACATCACGTCCAACAACACCAAGTGCGGGTCGGAACTCTCAAACACTCCGAAGGCTTCAGACCCATCGAAGCACTCAAAAACCTCAAACCCCTCGGCGCGCAAGACAATTCCAATCATCTCCGCAAGCGAGGCGTCATCGTCGACAACTAAGATCCGTGGTGTCATGAAGTGATCGTCCCATGATCGCGGTCGCCTGTCACGTCCACAGACCGGCACAATAGAGATATGAGTTCTTACCCGAATGCTCCGTGGCCCTCCGACCCGAACCAGGGACAGTGGGGTGGACCGGCTCAGCCGAAGCCTCCTGTGATTCCCTTCCACCCGTTGAACTTGGGAAACCTGTTCGATGGCACCTTCGCAGCGATACGCTCGAACCCCAGAGTGATGTTTGCGATTTCCCTTGGCGTCATGGGGATTGTCGGAGTGCTCTCTGGCATTGTTTCCGCCCTAGTACCCGAGACAAGCATCGATCAGGTGACATTTGGTAGCGACACCGAGTTCGCCGTCGGGATGTCCGAGGTTTACCCGGCAATTTCCGATCTGGGGTTGCAGGGAATCGTTGGGCTCATCAGCGCTGGCGCTTCACTACTTGTGACCGGGATGCTGGTCCTGTCTGTTACCAATGCTGTGGTTGGGATTAACCTTGATCTCAAGTCCACGTGGGAGGCTCTGAAGTCTCACTTCTGGCGTCTGGTTGGCACCGCGGTTCTCGTTTGGCTGATTGTGGGTGTGGTTGCCGCAGTTATCTTCATTGTGCCGATTGTCCTGATTGCTGTGGTTGCTTTTGCGTCGTCCTCGGGAGACTCACTGTGGTTCCTTAGCTTCCTTCTTCTCATAATTCCACTCGGGATCGCCGTCACGGTGTGGGTTAGCGTCCGACTGTACTTCGCAACTTTGATCGCTGTGGTCGAGGGCGCGACGCCCCCAACGGCACTTCGCCGCTCATGGGCCCTGACCAAGGGCGCGTTCTGGCGCATCTTGGGCAGGATGCTTCTTATGAGCATCATCGTCTCAATCGTCGTGGGACTTCTTGGCGGGACGATTTCAGCGGTGATCATGTTTGCAACATCTGTGTTGCCGTGGGCTGTGACCGCTTTCCTCTTGGCTCTGGTCTCTGCCCTGATCTCAGGTCTGGCCATGCCGTTCTCTGCGTCGTATACCTCGCTTATGTACGTGGATGAACGCGTAAGGAAAGAGAACCTGGGACCTGTCCTCGCGCAGGCGTTTGAAACCTCACGCGGTTCGCAGGCCTGAGACAGTCTCTCCAAGAAAGGGTGGGGACCTAGCGAGTGTCTCCACCCTCCCCCGTGATTACTGTGAAGTGATCCCGACGGCGCAGGGGGGCATATTTATCCTCCCTGCTTCCCTGGTCGATGACCACTGGTTCGCGAAGCATGTCGGGCACCTCCGGGTCGTGTTCAACTCCCGCCACGTCACGAATCACTTCGACGAGGGCGAGGAGGTCGTCACTGGATGGCGGCGCCGGCTCAAAACGTGTCTGGAGGCGGACAACCTGCCACCCTCGAGGGACGGTGAGCGATTCAGCATGCACTTCACAGAGGTCGTACGTGTGCGGCTCTACGGAGGTGGCGAGGGGCCCAAGGACCGCAGTTGAATCCTGGTAGTCATACGTCAGGGTTGCTACGGCACCACGAGTGCAACTCGGTTTGGAACACAATCTCACGGGATCTCCTCAAGTCCAGCCGTGGCAGCCAACACCACCAGCTTGCCACGGTTACCCAGCCTACCTTTGTCGGCGACGAGTTCGCGCTAGCCTAGGCGTATGTCCGATGGCTTCGTCTCCCCCCACTCCGATTATCTGCGCCGCGCCGCCGTCGCAGCCGGCATTCCTCCGGTTGCAGACTCGGGTGTCAGTCGGCGCCGGAAAGATCGTCATGGCCGCGGCCCTCGGGGACCCCGTTTCCATCCTGCGCTTCCTGTCTGGACAACCCGGAGGGAATCCTTTTACGAAGAGATGCAGTTGGCGTTGGCGCAGATGGCGGCCCAGGAACCGGGCATTGCCGATATAGAGTTCGGCGTGGAGGAAGTGCCGCCCTCAAATCCGGCTGAGTGGGAGTCACATGATGTTGTCTTGGCTCGCTCGTTTCCTAGGGATCGGCGCAGAGGACTTCGGGATCGCATTGTGCTGTATCGCAGGCCAATTTGTGCCCGGGCTACAGAGGAAGAGATTCCTCTTGCCCTTCGAGTGATCTTGGCGGAGCGCATTTGCGACATTCTTGCGCTGCGCCCGGAGGACCTTCTCGACTAGGCCCACCGAGATGTTTGGCTGCTAGTTTGCTGGGAAGAGGGACACTAGGCGCGATTGGGCAAGCACACCTTCGGTCCCGAGGCTGGTCACTGAGCGAACCGCACCGGCAGGGGTGTCAGCCGTAACCACGTATGAGGCGTAGACCGCTGAGGTAGCAACCAGGTCGGCATCGTTCATGCTGCCGATCAGCGGGTACAGCTGCGAGGAATGCGGCGAGAGGGTCTTGGCCGCCCCTTGGAGTTCCACTTCAATGGTTTCGTCTGTGGGATTGGCGAGCGCAACCGCCACTTCGATGTTCGTGAACCCAAGCGACTGCGCCGCCGCAATGACTTCGCTCTTGTCTACGAGGCCAGTTCTCATCACTTGACGCGCACCTCCCACCACGGTTCGTGATGAATATTTGGCATCCCGAACATCCGGGTGGTCGCTACCCTCCGTCACTTCGGTGACGGTTGCGGCCAACGGTTGCCCTCCTTCAACAACAATGGCGTTGACATCGCTGGGGAGTGCCGACAAGTCGATGCTCACGGTGGATTGCGCCGGAAAAGGAAGCCCATCCGCCCCACTGAGGATCTGTTCACCGTCACTCCCGAGTAACCTCACGGTCACCCGCGTGTTCTCGGTTCCGAGGTTGCCGACGCGGAGAGTCGATTGACGTGAGGCAGTCACGCCTGGAATAACGACGGTCTCCGCCGGGCGTGTTCCCTGGATGCGGGCCAGACCCTGCGGGACCTCACCGTTCAATCCGGATGTTTGAAGCCAGGCGGCAACGCCAAGGCCTTCCGCTGTCAGTGTGATGACGGGATTCTCTTCTGCCTGTGCCCAAGAGCCAGGCAGCACGGACAGGGTTGAACCCGCAGGAATGGTCAGTGTCGCTGGAGACTCAAGTAATGCTCCCGCTTCCGAATATACCTGGGCCTGAACGCTCAGTGCCATGTCTCCCGGATTGGCGAGGACGAGGACGGTGTCCTCACCCACGGTGGTTGAGCCGGCAGCAAATGCAAGGTTCTGACCCGGTATCGCACAGGACTCAATGTCTAGTGAGAGAAGGTCCCCGGACTCTCTGCCAGCAAGCGAAACACCGGTCACATCCCCACTGCTGGCCTCACTACCAAGTAGGTGTAGTTCCCCGCCGCCCGCGAGGGCTGTAGCGTGGCCCGGGGCCCAGGTTGCCAAGGCTGCTTCTGTAACCGGTTCAGCGTCGGAAGCTGAGGATGCCCGCAGGCGGACAACGTCCTCGGGAGCGATGATTCCAGGCGGGCATACCAGCGGTATCTCATCCATGATCACCTGTACGGCCTCGGTCTTCGCTCGGCTCTGAGTTGTGGTGGCGCCCTCGGGGGTCCCCAGCGCCAGAGAGCCAACGGTGAGCCCAACGCACGCGCACAGCCCAATGCCAAGTGGGACCCACCGGGCCCGACCCACTCCGTCTTGTCTACTCATGTGCTTTCCCCTCGGTGAAGCTACCCTCCGAGGGGTCTGAGCCAGCGTCCTGGTCACCCCATGGTTCAATGCTGCGGCGGCGGAAGCTACGTGGAAGTGCCATCAGCGCGACAATCATCAGTGTCAGGCCCGCCCCAGCCCACCACCAGTAGAGGTAGGGAGCGCGGTATGTAATCTCCAGTTCGCCGCCACCATTGGGTAGTTCGAATGCCTGCCGCCACCCCTCCTCCGAGGAGGGATCCTCGACGGTCGTAAGAGGAACTCCATCCAAAGAAGCTATCCACCCCGGGTCAGCTGCTTCTGCCATGACGATGAAGCCGGTCGCATCCTCAGCGATTGTGGTTTTCACCCCGACGGAGCCAGAATCCACAGGGCTGGTTGTAACTTCCCCTCCCTCGCCTGCGGTGAGGAGCGAAACGCGAGCAGGAAGTCGCCCGTCAGGTCGGACTCGCCACATCGTGGAGCCCTCGAGGTTCCCGATCCTTTCGAGCCCCCCTGTTGCGTCAAGGACACTCTGGATGGCGGAGAAGTCCTCAGAGTGGGCCGACAGCATGACTATATCGATCCCGTGATCAGCCAGCCCAGATGACGTGCGGGCCGTTGGTCGAGCAGTCATGGTTGCAACAATGCTCGCCAGACTTGAGTGTGCTTGTGTGACAGCCGACGTCACTGTGCTGGTCGGGGCTGGGAAGACACGCAGATCAGCCTGCTGAACCGCCACTCCCCTCATCAGGTCTGCTTGAACTTCACCGTCAGTGAGTGTGACAGTGAGGAAACGGGCAGCTCTGGGCCCATTCTGCGATTCTTGAGCAATTACCGGTATCAGGGGGGAGGGCGCAGGCTGCACAAATTGTGATCCACTAACTGCGGACCCAACCGGACCTAGGACCAAGAGGCTGACAGCAGAAAGAAGTGCCGCAACCGAACCAATCCCGGCTGGAAGACCCCTGGCCCACCTGCCGGCGTAGTCCGTCACCGGTACCAGCTGGGAGACAGTGAGCGAGTAGTTCGCATACGACGCACCCACCGCGACAAGAAAGGACAGCGACGTCCCGGCGATAAGGAGTGGGGATACCCGCGCTGCCTCGGCCCCCAACCACGCCTGAAGTAGGGCGAGGACGGAGAGGGTGAGCCCGAAACCCCAGCTGCCCACGACCATGGGACTCATCTGCGAGGGTTTCCACGAGGCGTGGATGACGGCTGCGAGAGTCCAGACCGTAAGGGCAATGCCCGACAGTGATCCTCCCACAATCAACAACGCAGGGAATGAACCTGCAGTCACCGCTTCTAAAAAGCCGGAGTCTGCACCCGCGAGTGGAAGTGCGGCCGGGAGCCCCGCGAGGAGCCCCAGATCGGCATTCCCCAATGTTGTACCCAGAGCCCATCCCAGGAACGCCTGCGGGTCACCACGAAGCAGCTGTGTGACAAGCGATGGAGCAATGACAACCAGGCCGGGTACGGTGACCGCTACAAGCGCTGCCCAACGCATCACACTTCGTGGGCGCTCAGTGCCGCGCCACGCTCCAATCCGCAGCCACTGCGAGTCGGTCCCCACGAACAGAAGCAGCGCTACGACCGGCAGAATCATCAGTGCAATGGGAGCAGCTACCACAACGAAAACTGAACCTAAACCAGCAAGGCCCAGCCAGGACACAGTGTTCCTAGGTGCGACGGCCACGAGGTCCTCGATGCCGTGGGCAACGAGTGCGACCGGGGGTCTAAGCCCTCTGACCAATCCCACGACAACCGCCGGGAGTGACAAGTACGCACAGAGCACAGCCAAGTTCCCAAACATTAGCGGCATCAGAGCGGAGCCAGATGTTGCCCACAACGCTGCCAACCCAACGCGCACAGTTGTGGATCGGGTGAACGAGGACGCAACGGACCATCCACCCCATGCTGCTAAAGGAAGTGCGGCAAAGACTAGGAGATATGCGAAGGTCTGGGGTGAAATGCCGAGCAGCGCAAACGGGGCAGCGACGATGCTGAGGGGCGCCAAGAGCGGTGATGACGGGCCAACAAGTCCATCGCCAGTGATCTGCCACCCACTCCAAGCCTGAGCGGCCAGGACACTCCACTTGGAGGGTAGCGCCCCCCACTGCCCTCCGATGAGACCCTCTCTGAACGGGTACCAAGCGAAGACCGAGACAATGATCGCGGCGCTCATCAGCCCAATAAAGCCACCTGCGGCCCGCGCGTGATGTCGCTTCAGGGCGGCCAGAGCTGCCGGGTCAAGAATGACCTCAGTATCAACACCTTTGGCGCGGATCTTACGACTGTTGCGCCTGTGTTTGGTGATCTCCAACGGACTGGCTTCGAGTGTTGAGAGGGCGCTTCGTGGCACGGTTGCCACACGTTGGAGCCGCGCCCGCCCTCGTAGGAGGGCAGGCGTCATGCCCACTAACCGCACATAGGCGGCGAGTTCACCAAACGCCAAGCTTGGAGTCCTGCTAAACAGCCGCGCAAAGGAGCGTCCCAGGGAAAGAAATGGAGCCCCCACGATGAAGGCAACAAACTGGAGCCGCGTAAGAGCCAGACCCCAGTTGTACATTTGCGCGGTACGCCGGGCAGCGAAAGAGGAGCGACCCTCAGTGTCGTGACCGTAAGATGCCTGCGCGTGCTCTACGACGGCCCTGGGTGCCACGACAACGCGGTACCCGCTTTGCCACAGTCGGCGGCCAAACTCGAGGCCATCCCCGAACGGCCCCAGCGCGGGGTCCAACCCCCCAACGGCATTCCACGCGGCAGATCGGACCAGCATCCCAGCCGTTCCAACGGCTAGGACATCATCGCGACGATCGTGCTGCCCCTGATCAATTTCATCTGGCTCCACCACGTAAACGCGGCGCCCCTTCGATGTGGCATCGATACCGATCTCCAAAAGCTGATCGGGGGCCCCGTAATGGACCTGCTTTGGGCCAACTGCGCCAACACTCTCTCCCGATTGCCCGGCTGCGAGCAGCGTCTCAAGTGCATTGGTGTTCGCCACCATGTCGTCGTGAAGAAGCCACATCCAAGAGCACTTCCGCGCCTCGGGTATCGCATCGAGGGCTTCCCGGATCGCAGAACCGAAACGTTGAGCTCCCCTAGAGTAGAAGCGAATGACGCGTGGGCTCTCTTCATGCGGAAGACCCCCACCATCCTTCGCATCTGGAAAAAGGCGAGGAAGCACCTGATCAGAGACGTCCTGGACCACTTCTGTTTCGAGCGTTGCATCCAGAGAGGTCTCAACAACTATGACAAGCCGCGGCGGCGTTGCTTGTCGTAGTACAGACGCGAGCGTCTCCCACCTTCCAACGACGCGTTCACCGCGTTCTTTGGGGGCTAGGACTATCAGTGCCACAACGTCGCTTAGCGATGCCTGCACCGCGTCTTCAGCGGGAAGAAAGGACGACATTTATCCTATTTTACGCTCAAGACGCAGCTCGTCGTAGGCGCCGCCGCTCACGTTCGGACAGTCCGCCCCATATTCCAAAGCGTTCATCGTTCACAAGGGCATACTCCAAGCACTCAGCCCGAACTTCGCAAGACGCACAAACACCTTTTGCCTCCCGGGTGGAACCGCCCTTTTCCGGGAAAAACGCCTCCGGATCCGTTTGCGCACACAGCGCATCTTGTTGCCAAGAAAGTGGGCCTTCATCGGAACTATCGAGGGCTTCAGCGCCCTGGACCACGGTAAACGTGATGGCGCCTTCACCAAAGATGTTCCACATGTGTCCCCCGCTAAAAGAATGGCCGTCACGCGTCGCAACGTCCCCTAATTACATGTGTGTAGTTCCGCCCCTGTCAAGTGGAACGGACAAAAACCGCCCGAAAACAACGGTTCATCCCGCGTGTCGCAGTCCGGGGGGCCCGGCTTGGAAGTATCATCCCTTGCGACCAGCTAGTCTACGAGGATGAAACAGCTTGATGCCACCTCACTGACTGCTCTCCTTTCTCCCCGACCGGGTCCAGTCCTGACTTGGTTCCTTGATCCGGGCAGCGCCTCGAATCCCCCCGGAACCCCGTCCATTCGGGAGCGGGTCGAACTGTCTGGACCTGTGGTGCGTCGATGGCTTGCCAAGACCGACAACTTCCTAGCCAATGAGTTCCCATTTGGGGCGTCGTCGTTTGCAGAGCACTTGACCACCCACTGGCGAACGCCCCTGTGGATCGCAGCGTGCTGGCTCCGCGGGTTGCGCCAGCGCCCCCCGCGCAATCTGGGCCAGATCGATCTGGCAGTTAGCAACGACCTGGACTTCTTGATGACCCTGCAGGATGAACTTGGCCCAGACGTCCTCGTCGCCCAAACACCCGAGTCATTCGCATTCTCTTGGCCAGGTGACCTTCCTTTCGGCATCACGGATGGGACTGCCGACGTCATGTCTTATGGGGACGAGGTCGATATGCCCCACACCGCACCCGGCGCCACAGTGATCGTTGGGGATGACATCGATTGGCTCCCACCCAACCTCTTGGAAGACCCACAGAAGGCACCCCTGCACCTCGACGACCTCCTCACTCGTGACTACCTGGGTCTTGAAGGGGAACTTAGCAACCCCGCAAGCCGCCTTGACCAACACAGGGTGCTGGTTACCACCGCGAACCCCACGCTCTTCACCGCGCAACTCATCCAACTGTGGATTCGCGGAGCATCGGTTGTGTGGGTGCCGGGCGGGGTGGACGCGGAAAGTATCGCGACAACTGAGAAGGTGACCCTCACGGTGCCGAACCGGTAACTACCACACCCTAAGCAGGCCCGACACAGCAAGCTTCACCTGCTCGATAGGGCGCCTGCGCATGCCGCGTGCGTGACACAAGACCGCAACCCGACCCCGCCAAGAGGTATCGCTAAGCCACTCTTTCCATTCTGCGAGGCCGCGGAGGAACCGATCATCCCGACCTGCGGCGTGGGCCGCTCGATTCGCCACCTCGGTCATCAGCAAGAACTGTCTACGGTAGTGGCCTGAGCGGAGCAGTTGCCAGCGGTTCACGGTTGCTTGCAGGCCTTTGTGGGCGCCCGCTACATTGCGTTCGTGCTGGCGATACGCCACGTGTGGTCGCGGGTCAATAACCCAGGACATCCCAGCCCCGCGCAGCACCGCATAAACGAACCAGTCGTGGACAGCCACGCCCTCGGCCCCCCACACGTCAAGATAGTCGACCAGGGTCTTCCAGGCCTCATAACCAAAGACGTAGGTTGAACCGGCACCCGGAGCTTCGAAAAGGAAGTCCCACTCCACTTGCGGCTGATCCTTGCGAATGAGGGTCCGCTTCACCTCGCCGTCTGACTCCACCGTGAATGCCATGACGTTGGATGACACTGCGTGCGCTCCGGCCTCGTCCATGAAGTGGATTTGTTCGATGAGTTTGCGCGGCTGCCACAGGTCATCCTGGTCACTAAAGGCCGCATACTCGCCGGGGCTGACGTCCAGGTGGGCCAGCGCGTATAGGAAGTTCGCGGCCACCCCGGCCTCACCGTCACGCTGAGGTAGCACCACCACCCGCGGGTCACGTTCCGCCAAACCGCGGGCCCAGTCCCGTGTCCCATCGGTCGAACCATCATCGGAGATGACCAGCCGCACCTCCACACCGTCCTGGTCGAGGACGGTTGCGACCTGGCGACCAATCCACGGCTGCCCGTTGTAGGTGGCCATCGCCACGTGAACGATGGGAGGCGTCATAAACAAACTCTAGTGGCCCTTCTTGGCGTAGTCGGCTTCAACCCGCTCCTTCTCACCCTTCCACCAGTCCTCATGATCCGTGTACCAACGCACGGTTTCTTCCAAGCCCTCACGGAAGGAAGTGAATGAGGGGTACCATCCCAGCTCCTCGTTCAGTTTCGTGGCGTCGATCGCGTAGCGCAGGTCATGTCCCGCACGGTCGCTCACATGGTCGTAGTCGTCCGCTGGGTGCCCCATGATCTCATTGAGCATGTGGACAACCTCCTTGTTTGAGGTTTCTCCGTCCGCCCCGATCAGGTAGGTGTCCCCCAGGGTTCCGCGCTGCAGGATCTCCCAGACAGCGTCGTTGTGGTCGAGGACGTGGATCCAGTCCCGCACGTTCGCGCCCTCGCCATAGAGACGAGGACGGATACCAACCAGGCGGTTGGTGATCATGCGGGGAATGAACTTCTCGATGTGCTGGTAGGGCCCGTAGTTGTTGGAGCAGTTAGAAATGGTCGCGGGGATCCCAAAGGTGCGGATCCATGCGCGCACCAGCATGTCGGACCCGGCCTTGGATGCCGAGTAGGGCGAGGATGGGTTGTAGGGCGTCTCCACTGTGAACTTCGCGGGGTCATCAAGTTCTAGATCCCCATACACCTCGTCTGTGGAGACGTGGTGGAAGCGGGTGTCATGCTTGCGCACTGCCTCAAGCAGCGTGAATGTGCCCACCAGGTTTGTCTGAATGAAGGGGGTCGGCCCGCTGATTGAGTTGTCATTGTGGGATTCGGCGGCAAAGTGCACCACGGCATCTGCGTTCTTCACGACCTCATCCACCACATCGGCGTCTGTGACTGACCCCTTGGTGACGGTGAGCCGCTTGGCTTGCTCGGGCGTCACATCGGTCAGTGACTTTTCATTTGCCGCGTATGTAAAGGCGTCCAACACCTCTACATCCACCTCTGGATGATCATTCAAGAGTGTATGAACGAAGTTGGCTCCGATAAAACCTGCTCCGCCGGTTACGACAATGCGCATTTGTGCTCCTTCAATGAGGCCGGTCAGCGTTCCGCCAAGATCAGGCAGGAACTAAGTATTACTCCCACTAGGCTTGAGGTAGGTCGTTCCCAGTCTAGCCGGGCTTACGCGCCGGGAAATGGAGGTCTGATGACCCAGGGCCAAAATGTGATTGCAGTCGTGGTCACATACAACCCAACGATGGATGAACTTAGGTCGTTGCTGGGCTCACTTTCCCCGCAGGTGGACGACGTGGTGATCGTCGACAATGGCTCTGCGAACCACAAGGATGTGGAGGAGGAAGCAAGGGAGTTTGGAGTCCACTGTCTACCTCTAGGTATGAACCGCGGGATCGCTGCGGCACAGAATCAGGGGATCATCTGGGCGCGCAACGAGGGCGCCACCTATGTTCTGCTTTCTGACCAAGACTCAACTCTGGCGCCCAACATGGTCGAAGAGCTTCTTGACTGTTTTGAGGAACCTCCTCTGCCGGGTCGGCCAACGCGGCTCTCTCTGCTTCAACCAAATGATGGTGAAGCCATGGCATGCTTCCCATCCTCAGCCGTTGATGGACCCGTGGCGGCTGTCGGCCCGGTACCTCTGGATGGTCGTGGCGGCGATGTCGGGAACGCCCTCGTCTATTCCTTCACCAAGTGGGGGGCGATCCGCACCCGCGTTCCTCAACGCGGAGAAGCCCTGGCGGTACCGTTTGTTCTCGCCTCTGGCTGCCTGATCTCCATGAGTGCACTGGACGATGTCGGGCCCATGAACGAAGCGCTGTTCATTGATCACGTTGATCTAGCATGGTGCCTTCGCGCAGTTGAGAAGGGGTACCGCATCCTCGTTAGCGGCAATGCCCGCATCTACCATTCGTTGGGAGACGAGGTCGCTCAAGTCCCAGGACGCAAGAGGCCCGTGCACGTGCACTCTCCCATCCGCAACTACTACATGATGCGAAATACCCTGCTCCTGCAGTCAGCCAGTTTCCTCCCGAAGAGGTGGAAGCAGCGCTACCTGTGGTGGATGACAAAGTACATGGGGTACTACCTGCTCACTCCCGGTCGCACCACGCGTGTCGTCCCCTTCTCGCGGGCTTTGCGCGATGGGCTCCGCGGTGTGGGAGGGCAGTACTAGGCCGGTTTGG
>RRZT010735793.1_pt1 | contig 15290 bp, 11 predicted proteins | sample 2165551 | NCBI WGS metagenome assembly RRZT01 (sample SAMN10456910, study PRJNA506462) | wastewater metagenome | biome: wastewater; feature: sludge; material: wastewater sludge; isolation source: wastewater sludge with Escherichia coli K12::gfp cells carrying plasmid... | place: USA: Moscow, Idaho... | reverse complement strand
TGACCGTCGAACTCGACGACTGCACCAAGGCGCTGGAAGCCGGCGGCGCGATCGACCTGACGATCAAGATGCCCAACGGCCAGAGCTACACCTACGACCTCGGCAGCATCAACTGATCCACGGGGCGCGCCCGCGCCCGCGTTAGACTTGACGCCCGTGACGGCGCCGGAACCCCGCGTTCCGGCGCCGTTCGCGTCTTTTCCCGACCTGTCCGACTTCCTCCCCCGCCCGCGTGTCTTCCATCTCGTCCGACGGGGGCGACCCCCGCGTCCGCCCCGGCTCCTCCGTCAGTCTTGTCGCCATGCCCGGCGCCGGCAAGTCCACCGCCGGCCGGCATCTCGCGGCCGCCCTGGGCTGGCGCTTCGTCGATGCCGACGTCGAGATCGAGCAGCGCATCGGCATGTCGATCCGCGCCTACTTCGAGCGCGAGGGCGAGCAGGCCTTCCGCGACCTGGAGCAGCAGGTGATCGCCGAGCTGGTGCAGATCCGTCCGCCGATCGTGCTGGCCACCGGCGGCGGCTCGGTGCTGCGCGAGGCCAACCGCCGCGCGCTCAGGGAGAACTCGGTCGTCGTCTACCTGCGCGCCTCGCCGGAGGAGCTGTTTCGCCGGCTGCGCCACGACACCCAGCGCCCGCTGCTGCAGGTGGCCGACCCGCTGCGCAAGCTGCGCGAGCTCTACCGCGATCGCGACGCGTTCTACCGCGAGACCGCGCACTTCGTCATCGAGACCGGCCGCCCCTCGGTGCCGACGCTGGTCAACATGATCCTGATGCAGCTGGAGCTGGCCGGCGTCGTGCCCGACGACGAGCGGCCGCTGCCCGGCAGCTTTCCTTCCCGTTCCCGCCGCTGACCCGGCCGCCGACGACGATCATCCGCCCGCCATGATGCCGACGACCTCCGCCGCTCCTTCCCCCGCCGCCCCGATCCGCGCGACCGTCCGCGTCGAGCTGGGCGATCGCAGCTACGACATCCTGATCGGCACCGGCCTGCTGGACGATCCCTCCGCCTGGACCGGCCTGCCGAAGGCGCAGACCGCGATGATCGTCACCAACACCACCGTCGGGCCGCTGTACGCCGCCCGGCTGCAGGCGGCGCTGGCGCCGCACTATGCACGGGTGCTGACGGTCGAGCTGCCCGACGGCGAGGCCTTCAAGGACGCCGCCACGCTCGAGCGCATCTACGACGCGCTGCTGGGCGCCACCTGCGACCGCAGGACGGTGCTGTTCGCGCTGGGCGGCGGCGTGGTCGGCGACATGACCGGCTTCGCCGCGGCCTGCTACATGCGCGGCGTGCCCTTCGTGCAGGTGCCCACGACGCTGCTGTCGCAGGTCGACTCGTCGGTCGGCGGCAAGACCGCGATCAACCACCCGCTGGGCAAGAACATGATCGGCGCGTTCTACCAGCCGGTGCGCGTGATCTGCGACCTCGACACGCTCGACACGCTGCCCGAGCGCGAGCTGTCGGCGGGACTGGCCGAGGTCATCAAGTACGGCCCGATCGCCGACGCCGAGTTCCTCGCCTGGATCGAGGCCAACGTCGAGCGGCTGCGCGCGCGCGACAAGGCGGCGCTGGCGCAGGCGGTGAAGCGCTCCTGCGAGATCAAGGCGCAGGTGGTCGGCTGCGACGAGCGCGAGAGCGGCCTGCGCGCCATCCTGAACTTCGGCCACACCTTCGGCCACGCGATCGAGGCCGGCCTGGGCTACGGCGAATGGCTGCACGGCGAGGCGGTCGGCTGCGGCATGGTCATGGCCGCCGACCTGTCGGCGCGGCTCGGCCTGATGCCGGCCGAGTTCGTCGCGCGGGTGCGCCTGCTGTGCGAGCGTGCCGGCCTGCCGGTGGTCGGCCCGGCCCTGGGGGCGGAGCGCTACCTGCAGCTGATGCATGTCGACAAGAAGTCCGAGGGCGGCGAGATCCGCTTCGTCGTCATCGATCGCCTCGGAAGTGCCCGGATGCAGGGGGCTCCTGAAGCGATGGTGCGCGAGGTGCTGGCCGCACACTGCAGCGCCGGCGCCAGCTGACGGCCGGCGCCGTCCGACGGCCCCGGCGCCGTCCCGCCCGACTGTTCCCTCCAAGGAGTCCCGCCGATGCCGAGCACGCCTGTCGACGCCTGGGCCCAGCGCAGCCACCGGCTGGCCGCCTGGCTGTCGCGCATCGCCCTGGGCGACCGCCAGGCCTTCGCGGCGCTCTACCGCGAGACCTCCGCGCATCTGTTTGGCGTCGTGCTGCGTATACAGCCTGACACAGCCCGCGCCGAGGATCTCTTGCAGGACATCTACATCAGCCTCTGGCAATCCGCCGGAAGCTTCGACCCGCAGCGCAGCCAGCCGCTGACCTGGCTGACCAGCATCGCGCGCCATCGTGCGATCGACAGCCTGCGCCGCCGTCGCGGCGAGGTGCGCACCGTCAGCCGGCATGTCGCCGACGACGAGGGCGACGAGGAAGGCGGCGACCTGCTGGCCGATCTGCCCGACGACGCGGCCGGGCCGCAGGAACTGCTGCACCAGGCGGCCGAGGCGCGCGAGCTCTCGCGCTGCGTGCAGGTGCTGTCGGCCGAGCAGCAGCAGTGCGTCGCGCTGGCCTACTACCAGGGGCTGTCGCACGCCGAGGTGGCCGAGCATCTCGCCCAGCCGCTGGGCACGGTCAAGAGCTGGGTGCGCCGCGCGCTGCTGGCGCTGAAGGACTGTCTGGGCCACGCGGTGGCCCGGGAGCGCTGACATGGACTACGGACGACGCGAACGGGCCGACCGGCTGGCGGCGGCCTATGTGCTGGGCACGCTGCGCGGGCCCGCCCGCCGGCGCTTCGAGGCGCTGCTGCCGGCGCATCCGGCGCTGCGCGAGGCGGTCGGGGGCTGGCGGCTGCGGCTGGAGCCGATGTCGCTGAGCGTGGCGCCGGTCGCGCCGCCCGACCGGGTCTGGCAGCAGATCGAGCGGCGCCTGTTCGGCGAGCCGGCACCGGCGCCCGACGAGGCGCCCGCACGCTGGTGGCAGCTGCTGCTGCCGTGGCGCCTGCTCAGCGGCCTGGCGAGCGCGGCAGCGCTGGGCATGGCGGTGCTGATGCTGCAGCCGCCGCCCGCCGATCCGGACGGTGCGCCGATCGTGGTGCTGCTGGGGGCCAGCCCGAAGTCGGGCGGCGGATCGGGGGGCGGAGTGATGCACGCCAGCTTCGTCGCCAGCGTCAGCGCCGATGGCCAGGCCCTGGTGCTGCGTCCGATCGATCTGGTCCCGCTCGAGACCGGGCGTGCGCTGGAGCTGTGGGCGCTGCCGGCCGACGGGGCGCCGCGCTCGCTCGGTCTGGTCGATGCGCACGGACAGACCGTGCTGCGCCGGGCTCGGCTGCTCGACGATACCCGCGCCTTTGCGATCAGCGTCGAGCCCGCGGGCGGCTCGCCCACCGGCCAGCCGACCGGGCCGGTCGTCTCGGTCGGCCAGATCGGCATCTGATCCGGAGTCCGATCCGGCATCCGACCGGGTCTGACGTCGAAAGACCCCCTGAATTGTGGGGCTGCATCCGCTCCTGTCCGGCGTGCGTAGGGAATGGACAGATGCCGCATCGCGGTGTCACCCCCCGTCCGCTTTCCCGACCCGGCTCCAAGGAGACAGATCTTGTCGACGACCCTGCAACGCATCGGCGGCCCGCTGGCTGCCCTCCCGCTGGCCCTGACGCTGCTTTCCGGTTCCGCACTTGCTTCCAGCCACCGCGAGGCGCCCTTCATCACCACCGCCCCGAAGGTCGACGCCAGCGACTTCTACATGTTCCGCAGCTACGAGGCCGGCCGCTCCGACTTCGTCACGCTGATCGCCAACTACCTGCCGCTGCAGGATGCCTACGGCGGCCCGAACTACTTCGCGCTCGATCCGAACGCGCTCTACGAGATCCACATCGACAACAACGGGGACGCGAAGGAGGACCTGAGCTTCCAGTTCCGCTTCCGCAACACCCTGTCCAACGGCGGCGCCGGCACCAGCCTGAAGATCGGCGACCGCTCGGTGGGCATTCCGCTGGTCCAGTCCGGCCAGGTCTCGCAGGTGGGCGACCCGAACCTGCAGCTGGCCGAGACCTACACCGTGCAGGTGGTGCGCGGCGACCGCCGCACCGGCACCCGCCAGGCGCTGACCCAGGTCGGCACCGGCAGCGAGACCTTTGCCAAGCCGGTCGACAACATCGGCGTCAAGACGATTCCCGACTATCCCGGCTACGCCGCCAGGCATGTGCATGCGGTCGCGATTCCGGGCTGCGCGACGCCGGGACGGATGTTTGTCGGCCAGCGCCAGGATCCGTTCGCGGTCAATCTCGGCCCGGTCTTCGACCTGGTCAACGCGCCGGTGTCGGTCATCACCGATCCGGCGCTGACCGGTGCGGTGCCCAACCCGCTCGGTGCGAAGAACGTCACCGCGATCGCGCTGGAGATCCACCGCAGCTGCCTGACCCACGGCGACGACGTGATCGGCGGCTGGACCAGCGCCAGCCTGCGCCAGGCCCGGCTGATCGACGGCAGGCCCGGCAGCGGGCATCAGGCCAGCGAGCGCGCCGGCGGCGCCTGGACGCAGGTGTCTCGCCTGGGCATGCCCCTGGTCAACGAGGTGGTCATCGGGCTGAAGGACAAGGACCGCTTCAACGCCTCCAAGCCCTCGGGCGACGCGCAGTTCGCCGACTATGTGACCCATCCGACGCTGCCGGCGCTGCTGGAGATCGCGCTGAACCTGCCGAAGACCGCGCCGACCAACCTGCCGCGCACCGATCTGGTCACCACCTTCCTGACCGGCATCAAGGGCGTGAACCAGCCGAAGAACGTCGTCGCCTCGGAAATGCTGCGGCTGAACACCGGCATCGCGCCGGTGGCCTACGCCGAGCAGAACCGGCTCGGCATCGTCGGCAACCTGCTGGCCGGCGGCAACGACAACGCCGGCTTTCCGAATGGCCGCCGGCCCAAGGACGATGTGGTCGACATCTCGCTGGTGGCGGTGATGGGCGGGCTGTGCCTGGCCAATGGCGACACCGACAAGCTCGGCTTCGGCTCGGCCTGCCGTCCGGCGGCGGTGCCGCTGGGCGCGACGGCGCTGAAGCTGCATGACGCGGTCGACCAGGGTGTCGTGCCGCTGCTGTCCGGCTTTCCCTACCTGAACACGCCGGTGCCCGGCAGCAAGTGAGCCGCGAGGCGAACGCGCATTCCACCATCCTCATCCGGAGCATCACCATGACCTCTTGCCTGTCCTGGCGCCACCGTGGCGGCCGCCTTCTGGGCGCGGCCGGCCTGGCCCTGCTGCTGGCGGCCTGCGGCGGCGGCAGCGGCGACACCGCGGCCCATGCCGGCGCGACCGTCATCACCGAGGTGCCGGCCAGCGCCACCGTCTCGGCCGAGGCCTACAGCGGCTTCGCCTCGACGCTGGCGGCCCAGTCCGACGACACCGCCGAGCCGATCGATCTGGCGATGGTCGTGCCGCCGACCTCCGAGACCGCCGAGCCGGTCGAGCTGCGCTGAGCGGCGCCAGGAGCTGTGCCGATGCCCATCGCCTCCACGCCGCCGCACACCGCCTCGCGCCTGCGGGCTCCCCGTCTGGCGCTGATCCTCCTGCTGACCCTGGCCGGGCCGCTGCAGGCGGCGCCGTTCACGCCGGCGTCCGACGAGGAGGTGGTCGAGCGGCTGCCGGCCCGACCCGGCCTGGCCGAGCGCCGCGCCCGCGCCGAGCTGCAGCGCGATCCCTCGCGTCTGCCGCTGGCGCTGGCGGTGGCGCGCGAGGCGATCGACCGCGCCCGCCGCGAGGGCGATCCGCGCGAGTACGGCGCCGCGCAGGCCGCGCTGGCGCCGTGGTGGGCGCAGCGCGACGCACCGGCGCCGGTGCGGCTGCTGCGCGCCACGATCCTGCAGGCGCGCCATGAGTTCGCGCCCGCGCTGCTCGACCTGCAGGCGCTGGCGGGCGACGCGTCGCTGCCTGCGGCGCTGCGGGCCCAGGCCGGGCTGACGCAGGTCGCGGTGCTGCAGGTGCAGGGTCGGCTGGCCGAGGCGGCGCGCGCCTGCCGCGCCCTGCAGGCGCCCGAGCTGGCGGCCGCCGGTGCGGGGCTGGCCCGGGCGGCCGAGGTCTGTGCGGTCGAGATCGACAGCCTGCGCGGCGACCTCGATCCGCGCCAGGCCGATCTTCGTCTGGACGCGCTGGCCCGCCAGGCGCCCGATGACCGCTGGCTGGCGCTGGTGCGCGCCGAGCTGGCGGTGCGGCTGGGCGATGACACCGAGGCCGAGCGGCTGCTGTCCCAGGCGGCCGGGCAGGGCGGTGATCCCTATGCGCAGGCGGCGCGGGCCGACTGGCTGCTCGACCGCGGCCGCGCTGCCGAGGCGCTGGCGGCGGTGTCGGTCGGCCCGGTCGAGGCCGACGCGCTGCAGCTGCGCCGCGCGATCGCGCTGCATCGCCTGGGCGATGCGCGGGCCGCTGCGGTGCTGTCGGGCATGACAGCGCGGCTGGATGCGGCACGCCGCCGCGGCGAGCCGCATCTGCGTGAAGAAGCGCGCCTGGCGCTGGATGTGGGCCGCGATCCGGCCCGCGCCTGGACGCTGGCCCAGGAGAACTGGGCGGGCCAGCGCGAGCCGGCCGATGCGGTGCTGCTGTGGCGCAGCGCGCTGCGTGCCGGCCAGACCGCGCAGGCGGTGCGGCTGCTGCAGGCCTGGACCCGCGATCCGGCGCGTGTCGACGTGAGACTGCGCGCCGCCCCGACCGACGCGGCTGCCGGCGGTGTCCGGCGTCCGGGAGAACGCACATGAAGATCCGATCTGCCGCCATGCATCCGATGCTGTGGCCAGGGCATCTGCTGGCCGTGCTGGTGCTGCTGTTCGTCGCGCTGGCGCCGGCCCGGGCGCATCAGGCCAGCGATGCCTATCTGAACTGGCGCATCGACGGCGAGCGCATCGAGCAGCGCATCGACCTGTCGCTGCGCGACCTCGACCGCGAGCTGGTTCTGGACGCCGATGACGACGGCGTGCTGCGCTGGGGCGAAATCCGCTCCCGCGAGGCCGACATCATCCGCCTGGTCGATGCGGCGCTGCAGCCGCGTGCCGACGGCGCCGACTGCCGCCTGAGCGCACGCGCACCGATGCAGGTCGAGCGCCATGCCGACGGCCAGCATCTGGTGCTGCGCAGCAGCTGGGCCTGTGCGGCCCCGGTCCAGGTGGCGCAGCTCGACTACCGGCTGTTCGCCCGCACCGATCCGAGCCACCGCGGCCTGCTGAACATCGCTGTGGCGGAGACGGCCGGGCAGCCGGCGTCAGACGGGCAGGCTGCCGTGCTGATTGCCGGCGAGGGCGAGCGGTCCTGGGTGCTGGCGCAGGCGGGCGGCGGCTTTCTCGACTTCGTCCGCGAGGGCATGCACCACATCGCCATCGGCCTGGATCACATCCTGTTCCTGGTCACGCTGCTGCTGGTGGCGGTCTGGCGCCGCGAGGGCGATGGCTGGACGCCGCGCGAGACCGCATCGGCGGCCTGGCGCGAGGCCCTGGTGCTGGTCAGCACCTTCACGTTGGCGCATTCGCTGACGCTCGGGCTGGTCACCGTCGGGGTGCTGCCGCCGCCCACGCGCTGGGTGGAGGCGCTGATCGCCGTCAGCGTGCTGCTGGCGGCGCTCGACAACCTGCGGCCGCTGCTGCCCGGGCCGCGCTGGCCGCTGGTCGGCCTGTTCGGGCTGATCCACGGCGTGGGCTTCGCCGGACCGCTGCAGGACCTCGGCCTGCGCGAGGACCAGCTGCTGCTGCAGCTGCTGGGCTTCAATCTCGGTGTGGAGCTGGGCCAGCTCGCGCTGGTGGCGCTGCTGCTGCCGCTGGCGATCGCGCTGCGCCATGCGCCGGCCTATCGGCGGCTGGCGGTGCAGGGCGGTTCGGGCGCGATCGCGCTGCTGGCGCTGGTCTGGACCGCCGAGCGCGGCCTGGACCTGTCGCTGCTGCCGCAGCTCTGAGCGGCGGCGCGGGGCTCAGCCCTCGACCGGCAGGAAGCCCTCGATCGACAGATAGCGCTCGCCGGTGTCGTAGTTGAAGCCGAGCACGCGGCTGCCGGCCGGCAGCTCGGCCAGCTTCTGGGCGATGGCCGCCAGCGTGGCGCCGCTGGAGATGCCCACCAGCAGACCTTCCTCGCGGGCGCTGCGGCGGGCCATCTCGCGTGCGGCCTCGGCCTCGACCTGGATCACGCCGTCGAGCAGATCGGTGTGCAGGTTCTTCGGCACGAAGCCGGCGCCGATGCCCTGGATCGGGTGCGGCGCGGGCGCGCCGCCGCTGATGACCGGCGAGGCCGCCGGCTCGACCGCAAACACCTTCAGGTTCGGCCAGGCCGCCTTGAGCACCTGCGCGCAGCCCGACAGGTGGCCGCCGGTGCCCACGCCGGTGATCAGCACGTCCAGACCCTCGGGAAAGTCGGCCAGGATCTCCTGCGCCGTGGTGCGCACATGCACCGCGACATTGGCCGGATTCTCGAACTGCTGCGGCATCCAGGCGCCGGGCGTGGCGGCGACCAGTTCCTGCGCCTTCTCGATTGCGCCCTTCATGCCCTTCTCGCGCGGCGTCAGCACGAACTTCGCGCCATAGGCCAGCATCAGGCGGCGGCGCTCGATGCTCATGCTCTCGGGCATCACCAGCACCAGCGGATAGCCCTTGACCGCGGCCACCATCGCCAGGCCGACGCCGGTGTTGCCCGAGGTCGGCTCGACGATGGTGCCGCCGGGCTGCAGCGCGCCGCTGGCCTCGGCGTCCTCGATCATCGCCAGCGCGATGCGGTCCTTGATCGAGCCGCCGGGATTGCCGCGCTCGGACTTGATCCAGACCTCATGGCCCGCGCCGAACAGGCGGTTGACGCGGATGTGCGGCGTGCGGCCGATCGTGGCGAGAACGTTGTCAGCTTTCATCGGAGTTCCTTGCCCTGGTACGAGCGCGTGACAGATGGGATGGGGGGTGGAAAATGTGCATTCTGGCCCATCGACAGCATCACCGTCGGCCAAGCCTCCCCCTGTCCGATCCGACCTGTCCCGGTTCCCGCTCATGGCCCGACTGCCTCGCCTCTCCATCGCCGGTCTTGCTCACCATGTCATCCAGCGCGGCCACAACCGCCAGCCGATCTTTCTCGACGACGAGGACCGCCTGGCCTACCTGGCCGCGCTGCGCGAGTCGGCCGCGCTGCACCGGGTCGCGGTGCATGCCTATGTGCTGATGAACGACCATCTGCACCTGCTGGTGACGCCGCCGACCGCCGAGGCGCTGAGCAAGATGCTGCAGGCGATCGGCCGGCGCTATGTCGCGGCCTTCAACCGCCGCCATGGCCGCATCGGCACGCTGTGGGACGGGCGCTTCCGTGCCACCGTCATCGAGAACGGGCCGCACCTGCTGACCTGCATGCGCTACATCGAGCAGAACCCCCAGCGCCTGATTCCGCCCACGCCGGCGGGCGACTACGTCTGGTCCAGCGCGATGCACCATCTCGGACGCCGGCGCGACACGCTGGTGAGCACGCATCTGTGCCACTGGCAGCTCGGCAACACGCCCTTCGAGCGTGAACTGGCCTGGCAGCGCCTGCTCGACGAGCCGCTGACGCCCGAGGAGGTGCAGCAGCACACCGACAGCGCCACCAAGGGCTGGGCGCTGGGTTCTGGCGCGTTTCTTGCAAAACTGGGCGCCTCCTGCGAGCGTCCGATGGCGCCGCGTCCCCGGGGGCGTCCGGCACGGTCGACCAAGGTGGATCCAGTCTGTCCCTAATTTTTCTTGCGGATTGGTCGGATCTGGATTCAAGGAGTCTGACCCCTTTTTGTTTTGCTTGAGGGGTCTGCTGCACTGCGGTAGATTCGCACGGTTTTCCCTATTGTCATTCCTAGGAGTGCGCCATGAGCCAGGCCGCCTCGGGACCCGCGTCCCGCCAAGAGATCCAGACCTTCGCTGCCGGCGGTCTGTATGACCCGACCCAGGAACACGATGCCTGCGGCGTCGGCTTCGTCGCGCACATCAAGGGCCAGAAGGCGCATTCCATCGTCGAGCAGGGTCTGAAGATCCTCGAGAACCTCGACCACCGCGGCGCGGTCGGCGCAGACGCGCTGATGGGCGACGGCGCGGGCATCCTGATCCAGATCCCGGACGAGTTCTTCCGCGCCGAGATGGCCAAGCAGGGCGTCGATCTGCCTCCGCCGGGCGAATACGGTGTCGGCATGATCTTCCTGCCGAAGGAGCACGCCTCCCGTCTGGCCTGCGAGCAGGAGCTCGAGCGCGCCGTCAAGGCCGAGGGCCAGGTGCTGCTGGGCTGGCGCGACGTGCCGGTGGACGCCGACATGCCGATGTCGCCCACCGTGCGCAAGACCGAGCCGGTCATCCGCCAGATCTTCATCGGCCGTGGCGCCGACGTGATCGTGCCGGACGCGCTCGAGCGCAAGCTGTACGTCATCCGCAAGACCGCGTCCGCCGCGATCCAGCGCCTGAAGCTCACGCACAGCCGCGAGTACTACGTGCCCAGCATGTCGTGCCGCACCATCATCTACAAGGGCCTGCTGCTGGCCGACCAGGTCGGCAAGTACTACCTCGACCTGCAGGATCCGGCCTGCGTGTCGGCGCTGGCCCTGGTGCACCAGCGCTTCTCGACCAACACCTTCCCCGAGTGGCCGCTGGCCCACCCGTACCGGATGGTGGCCCACAACGGCGAGATCAACACCGTCAAGGGCAACTTCAACTGGATGCGCGCCCGCGAGGGCGTGATGAAGTCGCCCGTGCTGGGCGACGACCTGAAGAAGCTCTATCCGATCAGCTTCGAGGGCCAGTCCGACACCGCCACCTTCGACAACGCGCTGGAGCTGCTGTCGATGTCGGGCTACCCGCTTGCGCATGCCGCGATGATGATGATCCCGGAAGCCTGGGAGCAGCACGCGACGATGGACGAGCGCCGCCGCGCCTTCTACGAGTACCACGCCGCGATGATCGAGCCGTGGGACGGCCCGGCCGCGATGGTCTTCACCGACGGCAAGCAGATCGGCGCGACGCTGGACCGCAACGGCCTGCGCCCGGCCCGCTACATCGTCACCGACGATGACCTGGTGGTGATGGCCTCGGAGTCGGGCACGCTGCCGATCGCCGAGAACCGCATCGTCAAGAAGTGGCGCCTGCAGCCGGGCAAGATGTTCCTGATCGACTTCGAGCAGGGCCGCATCATCGACGACGAGGAGCTGAAGAACCAGTTCGCGTCGGCCAAGCCCTATCGCCAGTGGATCGAGAACGTGCGCATCCGTCTGGACGCGGTGCCGGCCGATGCCGCGCCGATCGCCAGCGAGGTCAGCCTGCTCGACCGCCAGCAGGCCTTCGGCTACACCCAGGAAGACATCAAGTTCCTGATGGCGCCGATGGCCGCCAACGGCGAGGAAGGCATCGGCTCGATGGGCAACGACAGCCCGCTGGCGGTGCTGTCGGACAAGAACAAGCCGCTGTACAACTACTTCAAGCAGCTGTACGCCCAGGTCACGAACCCGCCGATCGACCCGATCCGCGAAGCGATCGTGATGTCGCTCAACAGCTTCATCGGCCCGAAGCCGAACCTGCTCGACATCAACGCGGTCAACCCGCCGATGCGCCTGGAGGTCTCGCAGCCGATCCTGGACTTCCAGGACATGGCGCGCCTGCGCAACATCGAGCGCCACACCGGCGGCAAGTTCAAGCCCTATGAGCTGAACATCACCTATCCGCTGTCCTGGGGCAAGGCCGGCGTCGAGGCCAAGCTGGCATCGCTGTGCGCCGAGGCGGTCGATGCGATCAAGTCGGGCCACAACATCCTGATCATCACCGACCGCTGGATGGACAGCGAGCTGGTGGCGATTCCGGCGCTGCTGGCGCTCTCCGCGGTGCACCACCACCTGGTGCGCGAGGGCCTGCGCACGACCGCCGGCCTGGTGGTCGAGACCGCGTCGGCGCGCGAAGTGCATCACTTCGCGGTGCTGGCCGGCTACGGCGCCGAGGCGGTGCACCCGTATCTGGCGATGGAAACCCTCGTCGAGATGCACAAGGAGCTGCCGGGCAACCTGTCCGCCGACAAGGCCATCTACAACTACGTCAAGGCGATCGGCAAGGGTCTGTCGAAGATCATGTCGAAGATGGGCGTGTCGACCTACATGTCCTACTGCGGCGCGCAGCTGTTCGAGGCCATCGGTCTGCAGAAGGACTTCGTGCAGAAGTACTTCCGCGGCACCCCGACCCAGGTCGAGGGCATCGGCGTGTTCGAGGTCGCCGAGGAAGCCATCCGCAACCACATCGCCGCCTTCGGCGACGATCCGGTGCTGGCGACCATGCTCGACGCCGGCGGCGAGTACGCCTGGCGTGCCCGCGGCGAGGAGCACATGTGGACGCCGGACGCGATCGCGAAGCTGCAGCACAGCACGCGCTCGGGCAAGTTCGACACCTACAAGGAATACGCCCAGATCATCAACGACCAGAGCCGCCGTCACCTGACGCTGCGCGGCCTGTTCGAGTTCAGGCTGGATCCGACCAAGGCCATCCCGATCGAGGAGGTCGAGCCGGCGGCCGAGATCGTCAAGCGCTTCGCCACCGGCGCGATGTCGCTGGGCTCGATCAGCACCGAAGCCCACTCGACGCTGGCGCTGGCGATGAACCGCATCGGCGGCAAGTCCAACACCGGCGAAGGCGGCGAGGACCAGGCACGCTACCGCAACGAGCTGAAGGGCATTCCCATCAACGCCGGCACCAAGGTGTCGGACGTGATCGGTGCCAAGCAGATCGAGGCCGACTACGAGATGAAGGCCGGCGACAGCCTGCGCTCGAAGATCAAGCAGGTCGCGTCGGGCCGCTTCGGCGTCACCGCCGAGTACCTGGTCTCGGCCGACCAGATCCAGATCAAGATGGCCCAGGGCGCCAAGCCGGGCGAGGGCGGTCAGCTGCCGGGCGGCAAGGTCTCCGAGTACATCGGCAAGCTGCGTCACTCGGTGCCGGGCGTGGGCCTGATCTCGCCGCCGCCGCACCATGACATCTACTCGATCGAGGATCTGGCGCAGCTGATCCACGACCTGAAGAACGTCAACCCGAAGTCGGACATCTCGGTCAAGCTGGTGTCGGAAGTGGGCGTGGGCACCATCGCTGCCGGCGTGACCAAGTGCAAGGCCGATCACATCGTGATCGCCGGCCATGACGGCGGCACCGGTGCCTCGCCCTGGTCATCGATCAAGCACTGCGGCACGCCGTGGGAGCTGGGCCTGGCCGAGACGCAGCAGACCCTGGTGCTGAACCGCCTGCGCGGCCGTGTGCGCGTGCAGGCCGACGGCCAGATGAAGACCGGCCGCGACGTGGTCATCGGCGCGCTGCTGGGCGCCGACGAGTTCGGCTTCGCGACCGCGCCGCTGGTGGTCGAGGGCTGCATCATGATGCGCAAGTGCCACCTGAACACCTGCCCGGTGGGCGTGGCCACGCAGGATCCGGTGCTGCGCAAGAAGTTCTCGGGCAAGCCCGAGCATGTCGTCAACTACTTCTTCTTCGTCGCCGAGGAAGCCCGCCAGATCATGGCGCAGCTGGGCATCCGCAAGTTCGACGATCTGGTCGGCCGCGCCGATCTGCTCGACACGAAGAAGGCGATCTCGCACTGGAAGGCCAAGGGCCTGGACTTCTCGAAGGTCTTCTTCCAGCCGCCGGTGCCGGCCGACGTGCCGCGCCGCCATGTGGACCACCAGGACCACGGCCTGGAGAAGGCGCTCGACCACAAGCTGATCGCCAAGGCCAAGGCCGCGATCGACAAGGGCGAGAAGACCCAGTTCATGGAGGACGTGCGCAACGTCAACCGCTCGGTGGGCGCGATGCTCTCGGGCGAGCTGATCAAGCACCATCCGGACGGTCTGCCCGACGAGACGGTGTTCGTGCAGATGGAGGGCACTGGCGGCCAGAGCTTCGGCGCCTTCCTGGCCAGCGGCATCACCTTCTACCTGATCGGCGAAGGCAACGACTACACCGGCAAGGGCCTGTCGGGCGGTCGCATCGTGGTGCGTCCGTCGATCGAGTTCCGTGGCGATGCCTCGAAGAACATCATCGTCGGCAACACCGCGCTGTTCGGCGCCACCAGCGGCGAGGCCTTCTTCCGCGGCGTGGCCGGCGAGCGCTTCGCGGTGCGTCTGTCGGGCGCCACCACGGTGGTCGAGGGCACCGGCGACCACGGCTGCGAGTACATGACCGGCGGCACTGCCGTGGTGCTGGGCAAGACCGGCCGCAACTTCGCGGCCGGCATGTCGGGCGGCGTGGCCTATGTCTATGACGAGGACGGCCTGTTCTCGACCCGCTGCAACACCGCCCAGGTCGCGCTGGACAAGGTGCTGCCCGCCGCCGAGCAGGAGAAGACGGTCGACTTCGCCGTCTGGCACAAGGGCCAGACCGACGAGGCGCTGCTGAAGAAGCTGATCGAGGACCACCACCGCTGGACCGGCTCGCTGCGGGCCCGCGACATCCTCGACAACTGGAGCGAGGCTCGCGCGAAGTTCGTCAAGGTCTTCCCGACCGAGTACAAGCGCGCGCTGGCCGAGATCAATGCCGCCAAGGCCGCCGACGCCACCATCGCGCGCGCCAAGGGCGACGTGAAGGGCGACGGCAAGGCCCAGACGGTCCCGGCCAAGTAATCACCTCTTCTTCGAGATTGAACGCATCATGGGTAAGGTCACTGGTTTCCTCGAGTACGAGCGCATCGAAGAAGGTTACGAGCCGGTCGAGAAGCGCCTGAAGAGCTACAAGGAATTCGTCATCGGTCTGACGCCCGAGCAGGCGAAGGTCCAGGGCGCGCGCTGCATGGACTGCGGTACGCCGTTCTGCAACAACGGCTGCCCGGTCAACAACATCATTCCGGACTTCAACGACCTGGTCTATCACCAGGACTGGCAGAACGCGATCACGGTGCTGCACAGCACCAACAACTTCCCCGAGTTCACCGGCCGCATCTGCCCGGCGCCGTGCGAGGCCGCCTGCGTGGCCAACATCAACGGCGACGCGATCGGCATCAAGTCGATCGAGCACGCGATCATCGACCGGGCATGGGCCGAAGGCTGGGTCAAGCCGCAGCCGGCCAAGGTCAAGACCGGCAAGAAGGTCGCCGTCGTCGGCGCCGGCCCGGCCGGTCTGGCCGCGGCCCAGCAGCTGGCGCGCGTCGGCCATGAGGTGACCGTGTTCGAGAAGAACGACCGCATCGGCGGCCTGCTGCGCTACGGCATTCCTGACTTCAAGATGGAGAAGTCGCACATCGACAAGCGCGCCGAACAGCTCGCTGCCGAAGGCGTGAAGATCCGCACCAGCGTGTTCGTTGGCGCAGCCAAG
>RRZT010643101.1_pt1 | contig 15297 bp, 12 predicted proteins | sample 2165551 | NCBI WGS metagenome assembly RRZT01 (sample SAMN10456910, study PRJNA506462) | wastewater metagenome | biome: wastewater; feature: sludge; material: wastewater sludge; isolation source: wastewater sludge with Escherichia coli K12::gfp cells carrying plasmid... | place: USA: Moscow, Idaho... | reverse complement strand
CCAATTTTTGTGAGGGATAATAAGATTTTTTGTATCTATTTTCTTATTATCAAAAAATATTATATCAATATCCAAGGTTCTAGGCGCATCTTGAAAGGATCGCTTTCTTCCGAATTTTTTTTCATATCTTTGCATTGCTTTTAAAAAGCTATTTGGACAAAGATCTGTTTTAAGTAAAATTATACCATTTAAAAAATCACTTTGTTCTAAAAAACCAAATGGAGGGTTTTGTAAAAGTGGTGAACTCATAAGTAAAGTAAATCTTGCATCTTTTTTTAAACATAAGATTAATTTATCAAATATTTTTTTTGTATCTCCAATATTTCCCCCAATTCCAATAGTTACCTTATATTTTTTATTTGAAGTTATATTAAAATTTTTTGGAAAATTTGGGTAATGAAAAAGTGTTAAGTCATGTGATAATTTTTTTTTCAAATTTTTCTCTTTTTTCTATAAAAAATAATACTTATTTAATAAGTAAAGTTAATTTTTTTGATTTTTAATTTTTTAAAGGATAACTGCTTTACCATTTTGCATAACAACTGTATCTTCAATTCTAACACCAAACTCATTTGGCAAATAAATTCCAGGTTCAATCGTAAATACCATATTGTCTTCAATAATTAAATCGTTTTTGTTATTTATATTTGGATATTCGTGAATATCAAGACCAACTCCATGACCTGTACTATGTACAAAATATTTACCAAAACCAGATTTTTCTATATAATCCCTAGCAATTTTATCAATATTACTTGCTTTCATTCCAGTTCTTGCTTCATTTATAGCTTTTTCTTGAGCATTTAAAACAATATCATAAATTTTTTGGTATCTTTTGTTTTTAAATTTTTGTTCTCTTGTAAAATTAAAATTTTTAAAATTTACACTACTTGTACAAGTTCTATCTGAACAATATCTTTTATATTTTATACCAGCATCTACTAAAATTAAATCATTTTTTTTTAGTTTCTTTTTAGTTGGAAGAGCATGAGGTTTTGCTGCATTTTGATTTATAGCAACTATCGGATTAAACGATACATCATATTTTGCTTTTTTTGTCATATATTTAAAAGCTTGGAAAAAAAGTTCTTTTTCACTTTTGTTTTTACCATTTTCTTGTATAAAATTTGCAAAATTATCAAAACCTTCTCTTCCAAGTATTGCAGCTTTTTTTAATAATTTTATTTCAGATTCAATTTTTATTAATCTTTTCATTTTTGAGAAATTTGGTTTTTCTTCAAAAATAGTAGCTATATCTTTTCTTAGATTCGAGTATGATGCATAAGAAAAATCATTTGGGTCAAAAAATAATTTTTTTATATTATTTTTCTTTAAAATATCTTTTGTTGTTTCGATTAAATCAGAAGATTCTATTACTTCACAGTTTTTTGCATATTCTTTAGCTTCTATTGTATATCTTGCATCAGTTATAAAGAAATTTTCTTTCCCTAAACTTAAAAAAATAACATTATCACAAGAGAAATTTGTTTCATAATATATAGCATTCTCATTTTTTAATATAAAGTTTTCCATCAAAACTGCCCTTTTTTCAGATGATTTAACAAAAGTTTAATTATAATCTTACCAAAATTTATTAAAAGGAAAATAATATGAAAATAGCAGTTATCCAAGGACCAAACTTAAATATGTTAGGAATTAGAGAACAACATATTTATGGAGGAATAACATTAGAGCAAATTCATGCACAACTTCAAAATGCAGCTGATCAAAATGGAATTGAATTAGAGTTTTTTCAATCAAATTTTGAAGGTGAGATAGTTGATAGAGTTCAAGAGTGTTTAGGAACAGTTGATGGAATTATGATAAATCCAGCAGCTTATTCACATACTTCAATAGCAATTAGAGATGCAATTGCAGCTGTTAATATGCCTGTTATTGAGGTTCATATTTCAAATATTTATAGAAGAGAAGAGTTTGGACAAAAATCAGTTACTGCAGGTGCTAGTACAGGAGTAATTACAGGATTTGGTGGATTTGGTTATCACATGGGATTAATTGCATTAATGCAAATGATTGGTGAGCTAAGAGCTTTAAACGAAGCAAGAAATGCTCAATCTGCTGAATAAATAAAATGAAAATATTAAGTGCATCATATGTTTTAACATTTGATGATAATTTTGGCATCATTACTGATGGTGCTATTGTTTTTGACGAAAAAATAGTTGAAGTTGCTTCTTTAGAATATATAAAAGAAAAATATCCAAACATTGAGATAATTTATATTGAAGGTAATTCAGTATTAATGCCAGGACTTATAAACTCTCATATTCATTTAGAATTCAGTGCAAATAAAACCTCTTTAAAATATGCAAATTTTTATTCTTGGTTAAATTCTGTAATTAAAAATAGAGAAAAGCTTATAGAAAATGCCAAAACTTCTTTAATTAAGCAAGAACTCAAAAAAATTTTAAAAACAGGTACGACTACTATAGGTGCAATATCTTCTTACTCTTTTGATTTGGAAGCAGTTTTAAGTTCTCCCATAAATAAAGTATTTTTTTGTGAAGCAATAGGTTCAAAAGCTGAAATGATTGACACTTTATTTACCGACTTTAAATCTAGATTACAACAAGCTCAAGAATATAATAGTAAAAATTTTAAAGCAGGAATTGCAATTCATTCTCCATATTCAGTACACCCTTTTTTGACAAGAGAAGTTTTGAATTTAGCTAAAAATGAAAATCTTCCGGTTACTTCACATTTTATGGAGTCTGTAGAAGAAAAAGAGTGGTTAAACAAAGATGAAGGAAGTTTCTTAGAGTTTTTTAGCAATTTTTTAAATCAAACAAAAGCAACAAGTAAACCTACAGAATTTTTAAATCTTTTTAAAGGAGTTAAAAATCTATCTTTTACTCACTGTGTAGAAGCAAATGAAGAGGAATTAGAAAAGATAAAAGAGTTGAATGCTTCCATAAATCATTGTGCTATTTCAAATAGATTTTTAAATAATTCAAGACTTAATTTAGAAAGAATTGATGATATAAATTTTAGTATAGGTACAGATGGTCTTAGTTCAAATAACTCATTAAGTATGTTTGATGAATTAAGAGCTTGTTTAAATATACATTATGAAAAAAATATTATAAAGTTTGCAAAGACTTTATTAAATGCAGCTACAAATGGTGGAAGTAGGGCATTAGGATTAAATAAAGGAAGAATTCAAAAAGATTTTGATGCTGATATAATATCTTTTTGCTTACCTGATACAATAGAAGATTTAGAGGATATTTATATGCAAATTATTTTACATACAAAATATGTTGATAAAGTTGTTATAGGAGGAGAATTTGTTTGATTTGATTAAAAAAATATTTTTTCCAATTACTGCTATATTAGATTTTATTACTAAATATTTTAAGACGATAGTTTTTTTGACAATTGTATATTTCATATTTTTTAGTGCACCAAATGAAGAAGGTATAAAAAAAGAGTATGCAAATTTACAAAAAATTGAATTAACAGGACCTATAATTGATGTTAGTAAAGTTTTGGAAAATATAGATAAAGCAAAAAAAGATGATAATATAAAAGGTGTTTTATTTGTTGTTGATAGTCCAGGAGGAGCAGTTGCACCTTCAGTTGAAATAGCTTATGCAATTAAAGAATTGACTTTGAAAAAACCTGTTGTTACATATGCAAGTGGTGTAATTGCAAGTGGAAGTTATTATGCTTCTATTTGGTCAAATAAAATTATTGCAAATCCAGGTAGCATTGTTGGTTCTATTGGAGTAATTATGCAAGGTTTTGAAGCAGGTGAATTTCTTCAAAAAATAGGACTTACAGCACAAACAGTAAAAGCTGGAAAATATAAAGAATCTGGAACAGTAGCAAGAAAATGGACTGATTTTGAAGAGAAACAACTTCAAAGTGTAATTAATGATACATATAATATGTTTGTTTCAGATGTTGCAAATGCTAGAAAATTAGATGTCAATAATCATATAAACTTTGCTGATGCAAAGATTTTCACATCACGACAAGCAAAAGAAGTGGGGCTTGTTGATGAAGTTGCAACTCTTAGTTTCGCTCAAGATAATTTAGTAGAGTTATCAAAAGTTGAAAAAGCTATCTGGAAGAAAGAAGATAAATTTGAGAAATTTATGGACAAATTAATGAGTCAAGCTATTTCAAAAATATCTATTTTATTTTCAAATCAGTTAAAAGCAGAACTTTAAAAGGTGAATCTCACCTTTTAAAATTGATTTATGTTTATCTACCAGTTCCTGATACAATATTGTATGTATCATTTGCAATAACATACTCTTCTTGAGTAGGAATAACAAAAATTCTAGCAGTAGAACCATTTGTAGAAATATCTCTTGCAGCACTTGATCTTCTATCATTTTTTACAGGATCTATTACAAGTCCCATAGAATCTAGACCAGCACAAACTTTTTCTCTAATAAGTGCAGCATTTTCTCCAATTCCACCTGTAAAACAAAGAGCATCAATACCATCTAACGCAGCAACATAAGAACCAACATATTTTTTAATAATATATGCAACCATATCAACAGCTAATCTACATCTGTCATCACCATTTTGCATACCTTCTAAAACTTCTCTTAAGTCTGAAGATTTACCAGATACTCCTAAGATTCCAGATTTTTTATTCATAATATCTAAAGCTTGATCAATTGTAAGATTTTCTTTAGCCATCATGTATTGTAAAGCACCAGCACCAACATCTCCAGATCTTGTTCCCATCATTAAACCTTGAATAGGAGTTAATCCCATAGATGTATCAATACATTTTCCATTTAATACAGCACTAACTGAAGAACCATTTCCTAAGTGGCAAACAACAATTCTAGTATTTTGTTTTTTCTCTAACATAGCTCTTGCTTCATTTGAAACGAAATAGTGGCTTGTTCCATGGAAACCATATTTTCTAATTCCATGTTTAGTATACATTTCATATGGAAGAGCATACATATAAGCATAATCTGGCATTGTTTGGTGGAATGCTGTATCAAATACTCCAACATTTGGTTTACCTGGCATTAATTCTTGACAAATTTCTATTCCCAAGATGTTTGCAGGATTATGTAAAGGAGCTAGAGGAGATAATCTTTTCATAGTTTCAATTACATCAGGAGTGATTAAAACTGAACTTGCAAACTCTTCTCCGCCATGAACTGTTCTGTGACCTATCGCTTCAATATCATTAATTGAATCAATAACTTTTCCTTCACCAGCTGTTAATGTAGATAATACAGCACTAATAGCTTCTTTATGTGTAGGCATTGGAACATTAATTACAAGTTTTTTACCATCACCATACTCATGTTTTAAAACACCATCTATTCCAATTCTTTCACAAATTCCTGAAGCAAAAACTTTTTTAATAACTGGGTTCATTAATTGATATTTTAGAGATGAACTTCCTGCATTTAATACGAAAACTAACATATTACTTTACCTTTTATTTTAGATTTAATTATTTGATTTGTGTTGCAGTAATTGCAACTAAATTTGATATATCTTCTACTGAACAACCTCTTGATAGGTCATTTACAGGTTTATTTAAACCTTGAATAATTGGACCGTGAGCTTCAGCATTTGCGAATCTTTGTACAAGTTTATAACCAATGTTTCCAGCTTGTAAATCAGGGAATACTAAAATATTAGCTTTTCCTGCAACTTTAGAACCAGGTGCTTTTTTAACTCCAATAGATTCAACAATAGCAGCATCAGCTTGAAGTTCTCCATCAAATTCGAAATTTACATTTCTTTCAGTTAGAATTTTACAAGCAGTTGTAACTTTATCAACTAATGGATGAGACGCACTACCTTTTGTAGAGAAAGATAGCATTGCTACTCTTGGTTCAAGACCAACAACACTTGCAGCAGTTGCAGCAGTTGCACTTGCAATATCAGCTAATTGTTCTGCATTTGGTTCAGGATTTACAGCACAGTCTGCAAATAGAATTAAACCATTATCTCCAAATTTTTTATCAGCTGTTTCCATAACAAAAGCAGAAGATACAGTATTTATTCCAGGAGCTGTTTTAACAACTTGAATAGCTGCTCTTAAAACATCAGCAGTCGGAGAGTTAGAACCAGCAACTAGACCATCAGCATCTCCAAGCCTAACCATCATACAACCAAAAAATCTTGGTTCATTTAACATTAAACTTGTTGCTTCTTCTCTTGAAAGATTTTTACTTTTTCTAAGTTCAACTAACTCATTAATGTATTTATCTATATTAGCAAATTTCTTAGGGTCTACAATAGTTGCACCTTCAATTTTTGCTCCACATTTTTGAGCATCTGCTTTTATAGTTTCTTCATTTCCAATAAGAACAACTTTAGCAGTTTTGTCATTTAAAACTTGTTCGCAAGCCTTAAGAACTCTCCCATCTTCAGATTCTGGAAGAACGATTGTTCTTAAGTTTTCTTTAGCTTTAGCTTTTATACTATCAATTAAACCCATTTTGGTAAATTTTCCTTTCTAAAATTAAACTTTTCGATAAGGATTATAATTGAGAACAGTAGCAACAAAATAGCAAAAAAATCTGTTAATTTGTTTATAAATAATTTTATTTGTAGTTATTTTATTAAAAAGCAGAGTTTATAAGATTTATTAAATTATTAATAGTAAAAATTAAAGGTATTAGACATTATGTACAAAAATTATACATAATGTCCAATTTTTAAAAAATTTATTTTTTGTAACAGTTTCCTTATTTTCTCACAAGTTTATCTGTATCCATGGCAATAACTAACTCTTCATTTGTTGGAATTACAAATATTTTAGTTTTAGAATTCTTAGAATTGATTTCTCTATTTCCTTTTTCTCTTTTAGAATTTTTTTCAACGTCTAACTCAATTCCCATAAATTCAAGACCTTCACAAACTTTTTCTCTGATTAAATCTGAATTTTCACCAATTCCGGCTGTAAAACAAATAGCGTCAACACCATGCATTAAACCAGCATATGAACATAAATATTTTTTAATTCTATCGCATAGCATAGTAATCGCCACTTTAGATCTTTTATCTCCATCATTAGCAGCTTTTATAACTTCTCTTAAATCTGAACTAACTCCAGAGATACCTAAAATACCAGACTTTTTATTTAAATAGTCAAGAATTTGATTAGGAGTTAATCCTTTTTTCTCCATTAAATAAGGAATAACACCAGCATCAATATCTCCACTTCTTGTACCCATGATTAATCCTTCAAGAGGAGTTAATCCCATAGAAGTACTAATAGATTTACCATCTCTAACCGCACATACAGATGATCCATTTCCAAGGTGACATACTATTATTTTGCTATCTTTTTTGTTTAAAAGTTTTATAGCTTCATTAGAAACATAATAATGGCTAGTTCCATGGAATCCATATTTTCTTAAGTGGTGCTCTGTATAATCAGCGTAAGGAACAGCATATAAGAAATTTTCAATAGGCATTGTTTGATGGAATGCTGTATCGAAAGTTACAACATTTGGAACTTTTGGCATTAGTTCTTTACATATTTTTACACCCATTATATTCGCAGGATTATGTAAAGGTGCAAGAGGTATTAGATCTTCAATTTTTCTAATAACTTCATCATCTACTAATACAGACTCTTTAAAATACTCTCCACCGTGAACAACTCTGTGACCAATAGCTTGTATCTCATCAATAGAGTTTATAACTTTTGTTTCATCATTTGTAAGAATTCTAAGAACTAATTCTATCGCCTCTTTGTGTGTAGGAATAGGAAGTTCATAAGTAAGTTTTTTATTCTCACCAATTTCATGTTTTAAAATTCCATCTATCCCAATTCTTTCAACTAAACCACTAGCTTTTAAATCTTTTGATTTTGTGTCTATTAATTGATATTTAAGTGAAGATGAACCAGCATTTAAAACGAAAACTAACATTTAAATCCTTTAGCTTAATTTAATATTAAAAAATATAATTAATTTTTTATAATAATATCAAATTAAAACTTAAAGATTTACTCAGGTGAATAAATAGATAAAATTAACCTACAAGTTTATATGTGTCTTGCGCTATAACTAATTCTTCATTTGTAGGTATAACAAATATTTTAGTTTTTGATGAGTCTTTACTAATTTCTTTTACTTTTGATTCTTTTGAACTATTTTTATCTTTATCTATTTCTATTCCCATAAATTCTAAATTATGACAAACTTTTTCTCTAATTAAATCTGAATTTTCACCGATTCCTGCTGTGAAACAAAGAGCATCAACACCACCTAGTAATCCAGCATAAGAGCAGATATATTTTTTAACTCTATTGCACATCATATCAATTGTAACTTGTGCTCTTTGATCACCATCTTTTGCAGCACTTATAATATCTCTTAAATCAGAACTTATACCAGATACACCTAGAATTCCAGATTTTTTATTTAAGTAATCGATAATTTGATGAGTGTCAATATTTTTCTTTTCCATTAAATATGGAATAATTCCAGGGTCAATATCTCCACTTCTTGTTCCCATCATTAACCCACCAAGAGGAGTTAATCCCATTGTTGTATTTAACGATTTTCCATCTCTTACAGCACAAACTGAAGAACCATTTCCTAAATGACAAACTATTATTCTTAAATCTTTTTTATTCTCTAATAACTTAATAGCTTCATTTGAAACATAGTAGTGGCTTGTTCCATGAAAACCATATTTTCTTAAGTGATGCTCTGTATAATCTTCGTGTGGAACAGGAAATAAGAAATGAACTTCTGGCATAGTTTGATGAAATGCAGTATCAAAAACAGCTACATTTGGAGTATTTGGCATCAGTTCTCTACATATTTTCATTCCTAGAATATTTGCAGGATTATGTAATGGAGCAAGTGGAATTAACTCTTCAATTTTTTTAATAACTTCATCATCTACAACAACAGAATTTTTAAAATATTCTCCACCATGAGCAACTCTATGTCCAATAGCATCAATCTCATCTATTGAATCAATTATCTTTGTATCATCATGAGTTAGTGTTTGTAAAATTAATTCGATAGCTTCTTTATGTGTTTGAATATGTGCTTCAAAAGTTAATTTTCTATTATTACCGATTTCATGCTTTAAAACACCATCAATACCAATTCTTTCTACGATTCCACTAGCTTTTACTTCACTAGTCTTAGCATCAATTAACTGGTATTTTAATGAGGATGATCCAGCATTTAAAACAAAAACTAACATAATAATTTATCTCCCTTTATTTAACTATATTTTTCAATTTTATAAAAATCATTGCCGTCATTAGTGCATCATTGAAAGCATCATGAGTACTAAAAGACGGCAATTCCAACTCTTGCAAAATTGTATTAAACCTCAAGTCTATAAAACCTTGGGGAATTAACTCTATTTTAAAATCATGGTAAAGTTCTGAAACTTCGATAGTTTTATTTGGTAGAGTAATTCCTATTTGAGGTTTTATATATTTATTTACCATTTTTAAATCGAAATCTAAAAAATATCCAACTAAAGTTCTATTTCCTATAAAATTTAGAAATTCAAGAATAACCTCTTCAATTTCAAAAGCGTCTTCTAAATCACACTCTCTAATATGATGAACTTTGATTGATTTTTCACTAAGATTACAAGATTTTGGTTTTACATATCTTATAAATCTTTTACTTGAAATAATTGTGTTGTCTTTAATTAATACAGCGCCAATAGATACTATATCATCAATTTCAGGATCTAATCCTGTTGTTTCGCAATCAAAACATATATATTCATTTTTTATTGGTTCATCAAATAAAAAAGAATATTTTTCATCTTTTAAATTTTTTTTATTAAAATAGTTTTTAATACTTCTAAACATAGTTAAGCTTAAAATGGAATTCTAAATGTTTTTTAAGTCTATTTACAATTTTAAAAGAGTCTTTTAATAAATCTTTTTCCATAGTATTTAATTTATTTGGATTTATGTAGTTGTCTATTTTTTGATTTAAATCTAATTTCTCAAGATTTGATTTTAATTTTAAACTAGTTAAAAAATTAAATGCCATAACAAGTTCTTTTGCTGTCTCTTTTTCAAATAGTCCTAATTCATATAAAGCATTGATTCTTTTTATTGTATTTGTATTATAGATTCTATTTTGTAGACTTAGAGCTCTAATTCCTTGTACTAAGATAAAAATTCCACCTCTTTTTATGTCTATTTCATCTTTGTGATTTTCATCTTTACTATTAAATACAAAGCCGTCAAAAAATCCTAGTGGAACATCAAAGCTATTTATAATTTTTGCAAAATTAGAATAGAAACTTTGAGAATTTGAAGAGATTTTAAATAAATATGTTTTTAATTCTTTTATCATATTTATATCGCCTGAAACACATAAAGCATCATAAAATATTGCAATATTCATAAAGTGATCACCACTTGGCTCATTTATCCATTTATAGATTAAATCTTTAAAATCACTCTGTTTTCTACACCAATAAGGGTTTGAAACCATTATATTTCCTTCACATCTAGGAAATCCAAAGTCAACTAAGGTCTCAGTAAAATTAAATGTAAATTCTTTTAATTTTTCATCACTAATTGTACAATCATCAGATATTATTAAAGCATTGTCTTGATCTGTACGTAAAATTTGTTCGGCTCTCCCTTCACTTCCCATAACTATTAAGCATGATTTATCAAGTAGTTCTTCGGGAGCCATTAATCTATAAAGTTTGTCAAGAAGTTTTTTGTTTAATTGATTTATTAATTTTGATATAAATTCAATTTTTACTCCTTTTGCATTTAGAGATTTTATAATTTTTATAAATGATATTGAAGCTTCTTTTAACTCTTCTAATGTTTCTGCTTTTACGATTTGGTTTGATACAGCAAAAGTATTTGTTGCAAAAAATGATGATAAAGATATTTGATCTAATATCCCTACAATAGTTCCTTCATCATTTTTTACTACAACTCTTTTTAACCCATATTTTGCCATTTGAAGTTGAGCATTGAATAAAAAATCATCTTCATTTATATATACTAAACCTTTAGAAGCTATTTTTACAACTTCTTCATCAAAACTCATTCTATTTAAGATTACTTTTTGTCTAAAATCAGAGTCAGTAACTATGTACATTTCACCTTCATCATCTTTTAAAAGAAGAGTAGGTATTTTTTCTTGTTTTATAACTCTTGCAGCTTCATAAATTGAAGTTTTACTATTTACTATTACGGCTTTATGAACTTTTGCATCTTTTACTTTTGCAATCATAATATTTGCCATATCTTTATTTTTTTCATGAAGAATATTATTGTTTAATTTTTCAGAAATAGATTGGAAGAAGTAATTTTCAAGTTGTTGATTTTGGCTTAGTATAGACATGAACAGTTCTCTTGGTAAAGTATAACAAATACTTTCCTGCGCTGTAACAAAACTATTTTTTGAGAAGTTTTTAATAAGTGAAGCTGAATCAAAAATTTCATTTTTTGAATAAACTGCCAAAACTTCATCTTCTTGTTTTTCTTGAATTAATCCTTTTAGAATAAAATATAAAAATTTAGGCTCACTTTGACTTGATTGAACAGTAGTACCTTCTTTAAAATAGACAACATCAAAAGCTTCGGCAATATCATCTAGTTCATTTAGGGTAAGATTTTCAAAAGGATGAATTGAAGAGATAAATTTTTTCTGTTCTTGTAAGCTCATATTTTCTCCTAAAAAGATTAAAAAACAAAGGACAAAAGTCCTTTATTTTTAGTGTGAAACTGCTCCTGCAGAACCAATTCCTGTATTAGCTCTAATATTTTGAGCTCTAAATTTAGCTTTATCTTCTTTTGCTCTTTGAGAATTGTCAGTAATACTAAAGAACCAAATTCCAATAAATGCAACTGCTACTGAGAATAGAGCAGGGTGAGCATAAGGGAAAATAGCTTCTTTATTTCCTAAAATTTGTACCCAAACATTTGGCCCCAAAATTACAAGTGCAACAGCAGTAATTAATCCTAAGAAACCACCTATAAATGCACCTCTAGTTGTAAGATTTGACCAATAGATTGATAAGAATAAAATTGGGAAGTTTGCAGATGCTGCAATACCAAATGCTAATCCAACCATGTATGCGATATTTTGAGATTCGAAAGCAATTCCTAAAACAACACCAATAACTCCTGTTATAACAACAGTAATTTTTGATATTTTAACAACTTTCTCATCAGTTGCATTTGGATTAATAACATTTGCATATATATCATGAGATATTGCAGAAGCTCCAGCAAGAGTTAATCCTGATACAACTGCTAAAATAGTAGCAAATGCAACAGCAGAGATAAATCCTAAGAAAGCATTTCCACCTAGCATATGTGATAAATGAACTGATGCCATATTACTTCCACCAAATAGAGCTCCACCTTGTAAATAAGCAAGACCATTAGTAAAGTATTGTGCACCATTATCTGTATTTAAGAAAGCAATTGCTCCAAAACCAACAATAGTAATAATAACCCAAAAATACGCTACAAATCCAGTCGCATAAACAACAGATTTTCTAGCTTCTTTTGCATTTCCAACTGTAAAGAATCTCATTAAAACGTGAGGTAATCCAGCTGTTCCTAGCATTAAAGCCATACCTAAAGAAATTGCAGATATTGGATCAGATAAGAATCCACCTGGTTTTAATATTTCTTCACCTTTTTTATGGTGTTCAACAGCTTGAGTAGCTAATGTTTCAAAGTTGAAGTTAAAGTGCCATAAAACCATTATAGCCATAAAAGAAACCCCAGAAAGTAGTAATACAGCTTTTATAATTTGTACCCAAGTAGTTGCAAGCATCCCTCCAAATGTTACGTAAATAATCATTAATGCTCCAACCAAGAATACAGCGTATTCATACTCCATTCCAAAAAGAATTTGGATTAATTTACCAGCTCCAACCATTTGAGCAATTAGATATAAAACAACAACAGAAATTGAACCAAATGCAGCTAAAGTTCTTATTTCTTTTTGTCCAAGTCTATATGCGGCAATATCAGCAAAAGTAAATTTACCTAAGTTTCTTAATTTTTCAGCCATAAAGAATAGAATTACAGGCCAACCAACTAAAAATGAAACAGCATAGATAACACCATCATAACCACTCATATAAATTAAACCAGAAACCCCCAAGAAAGCAGCAGCAGACATATAATCTCCAGCAATTGCTAAACCATTTTGGAATCCAGTAATTCCTCCACCAGCTGTATAGAAATCATTTGCAGATTTTGTTTTTCTAGCTGCCCAAAAAGTAATACCTAAAGTACCAGCAATAAATACAAAAAACATTATAATTGCAGGAATATTTAAATCTCTTTTTCCTTCAAAAGTTGCATCTCCAGCAGCAAATGCCCAAAGTGCAAAAATAGATAATAGTGCTAAAATTCTTAACATTATAATAGATCCTTTACATCTCTTTTTATTTGGTTAGTTAAATCTTCAAACTCTGTATTTGCTCTTCTTACATAAATCAAAGTTGTAATAAAACTAATAACCAAAATAGCTAATGCAATAGGGAAACCAATTGTTGTTATGTAACCTTCAGCAACTTTTGCAGAAAATAGCTCTTTGTTAAAAGCAATAACAGTTATGTATGTATAAAACATAACTAAAATGAAAATTCCAAGTTTCAATGAAAAGCTATTTCTTTTTGAAACCAACTCTTGATACTTAGGATTTGATTCAATCCTATCAACTAATTTTTCGTTCATTCTCCGACCTCTTTTTGATTTTTTGAAACTATATAAATAGTTAACAAAAGATGAATAATTATACTAGTTTATTAAAGTAATCGAGATATTTAGTTGACAAAAATGGTTGTAAATCGTGGATAAATTGTAGAATAGTAACAGAAAAATAATATTTTAATTATTAAATTTAATTATATTTTTTAAGTTAAATTTTATAATATTTACTAAAGAGAGGAATCTCTTTAGTAAAAGTTTTAGTGATCAACAGCTCCGTCAGCTCCGATACCAGTTTCAGCTCTAATTCTTTGAGCCTCAAATCCTGATTTATCTTCTTGTGCTCTAGCTGAATTATCAGTAATTGAGAAGAACCAAATACCAATAAACGCTGCTAATATAGAGAATAATGCAGGTTGTGTATATGGGAATATAGCACTTTCAAATTTAAAGATATCAACCCATACAGTTTTACTTAATACAACTAGTGTAATTGCAGTAATAAGACCTATGAATCCACCAATAAATGCACCTCTTGTTGTTAATTTTGACCAATAGATTGATAAAATTAATATTGGGAAGTTAGCTGATGCTGCGATAGCAAATGCTAGACCAACCATGAATGCAATATTTTGATTTTCAAATGCAAATCCTAAAAGAATTGCAACAACACCAATAACTAGAACTGTTCTTTTTGAAACTTTCATTTCTTCAGCATCAGTTGCTTGACCTTTTCTAATAACGATTGCATATAAATCGTGTGCAATAGAGTTAGAAGCAGCTAGTGTAAGTCCAGCAACAACCGCTAAGATTGTAGCAAAAGATACAGCAGCAATGAATCCTAAGAATATATCACCACCAACAGCTTGAGACAAGTGTACAGCAGCCATATTAGCTCCACCGATAACTCCTTTAAGATCAATAACACCATCTTTAAAGAAAGCAGCTCCTTCAGGGCTTAGTAAGAAAACAACAGCACCTAAACCAACAACTCCAATTATCAAATAGAAGTAACCAATAAACGCAGTTGCCCAAACAACAGATTTTCTAGCTTCTCTTGCATTTCCAACTGTAAAGAATCTCATAAGAATATGAGGTAATCCAGCAGTTCCAAGCATTAAAGCAAGTCCTAAAGATACAGCAGAAACAGGATCAGATACAAATGGACCTGGTTTTAATATTGCATCACCTTTTGGGTGCATACTAACAGCTTCAGCTGCTAAATTACCAAATGAGAATCCATAATGAGAAAGTACCATTATAGCAATGAATGTTACTCCTGATAAAAGTAATACAGCTTTAATAATTTGTACCCATGTAGTAGCAAGCATTCCACCAAATGTTACGTAAACAATCATTAATGCACCAACTATTACAACAGACCAAGCGTAAGGAATATGGAATAATAATTCAATTAGTTTTCCAGCTCCAACCATGTGAGCAATTAAATAGAAAGTAACAACTGTTAAAGAACCAAATGCAGCAAGAATTCTGATTTTTTGCTCATCTAATCTATATGCAGCAATATCTGTAAAGTTGAATTTACCTAAGTTTCTTAATTTTTCAGCCATTAAGAATAGAATAATTGGCCAACCAACTAGGAATCCAATAGCATAAATCATACCATCAAAACCATG